>Ga0080006_1126903_pt1 | contig 63397 bp, 55 predicted proteins | sample RS3BMetagenome_FD_69209 | JGI IMG/M metagenome (GOLD analysis project Ga0080006, IMG submission 69209) | Ferric oxide microbial mat and aquatic microbial communities from Rainbow Spring, Yellowstone National Park, USA - RS3B (SPADES... ...
GCTTGCGCCCATTGTGCAATATTCCCCACTGCTGCCTCCCGTAGGAGTCTGGGCCGTATCTCAGTCCCAGTGTGGCCGGACACCCTCTCAGGCCGGCTACCCGTCGTCGCCTTGGTAGGCCATCACCCCACCAACAAGCTGATAGGCCGCGGGCCCATCCCACACCGCACAGTGCTATTACACACCGCACTTTCCCCCACCAGGCCATGCGACCAGCAGGGTGTATTCGGTATTAGACCCAGTTTCCCAGGCTTATCCCAAAGTGCAGGGCAGATCACCCACGTGTTACTCACCCGTTCGCCACTCGAGTACCCCCGAAAGGGCCTTTCCGTTCGACTTGCATGTGTTAAGCACGCCGCCAGCGTTCGTCCTGAGCCAGAATCAAACTCTCCAAACAAAAACCACTCGCAACAGCGAGACAGAATCCGAATCAGAAAAATCCGATCCACAGCAAAACGACACCAAAAACTGGCATCAAAAAATCACACCCCCACAAACGGGAAAAACACGAGGGCATGACAAAAAACAACAACAAAAACAAAACCACCAAACACACTATTGAGTTCTCAAACAACACCCATTTTCAGGCAACCCTGATACTGTACTCCATCGCAAAGCGGCCGTCAAACTGCACGATCCGGTGCCCTAGAGCACGTCGTAACTACCTACTGTACCCGCTCGATTTCCGCGCCGAGACTGGCCAGGTTCTCTACGAACAGCGGATAGCCGCGATCGATGTGAAAGACGTCGTGGACCTCGGTGTCACCGTCGGCGACCAGACCCGCAAGCACAAGTCCCGCGCCGGCCCGGATGTCGGACGACCAGACCGGCGCACTCGATAGTTGAGGCAGTCCCCGAACGACGGCATGGTGTCCGTCGGCGCGAGCGTCGGCGCCCAGACGGATCATCTCCTCGACAAATCGGAACCGTGCCTCGAAGACGTTCTCGGTGATCATCGAGGTGCCATCGGCGATCGACGCCAGCGCAATCGCCATCGGCTGCAGATCCGTCGGGAACCCGGGGAACGGCAAGGTCGCGACGTTCACGGCCTTTGGCCGCTCGTACTGGGTGACCCGGAAGCTGTCGTCGGTCTGGGTGACCGTGGCGCCGGCGTCGTGCAGCTTGTGCAAGACAACTTGGAGATGTGCCGGATCGATGCCGGTCACGGTGACGTCGCCGCGGGTCATCGCCGCGGCGATACCCCAGGTGGCGGCCACAATTCGGTCGCCGATCACGCGATGCTCCGTCGGGTACAGCCGCGGCACACCGGTGATCGTCATCGTCGGCGAGCCGGCACCCTCGACCTGCGCACCCATCTGATTCAACATCGTGCACAGGTCGACCACGTCGGGCTCGCGGGCCGCGTTGTGAATCGTCGTGACGCCCTCGGCCAGAACCGCGGCCATCAAGATGTTCTCAGTCGCTCCGACCGAGGGGAACTCGAGCTGAATCTCCGCGCCGTGCAACGCGTCTGCGTGGGCCACCACGCACCCGTGTTCGATATTGCAGACGGCGCCGAGCTGCCGCAGACCGGCCTGGTGCATGTCCAGCGGACGCGAACCAATCGCATCGCCACCCGGCAACGCGACCTTGGCTCGCCTGCATCGCCCCACCAGTGGCCCGAGTACGCAGACCGAAGCCCGGAACTGGCGTACCGCGGCGAAGTCGGCGTCGTATTTGAGTTCGTCCGGCGAAGTGATGCGGACCGTCGCGCCGTCCAACTCGACGGTCGCCCCCAGGCCGCGCAACACCTCGGCCATCAATGGCACGTCGAGAATGTCGGGGCAATTGGTGATGGTGCTGGTGCCCTCCGCCAGCAATGCCGCCGCCATCAGCTTGAGAACGCTATTTTTGGCTCCCCCAACAGCGACGTCGCCGGACAACCGACTCCCACCGGTTACCACGAAGCGCTCGGTCACGGGCGCTAGTTTAGTGAAGCACTATCGCCCTGTCAGTCAGCTCGGTACGTTCGTGGTCATGGCCGTACATCTGACCCGCATCTACACCCGAACCGGCGACGACGGGACGACCGGATTGAGCGACTTCTCGCGGATTTCCAAGAACGACACACGGTTGGTGGCCTACGCCGACTGCGACGAGACGAACGCAGCGATCGGCGCCGCCCTGGCCTTGGGCGCTCCGGATCAGCGAGTGGCTGACGTGCTGCGACAGATCCAGAACGATCTGTTCGACGCCGGTGCGGATCTGTCGACACCGGTCATGAAAAACCCGGAACACCCACCGTTGCGTATCACGCAGGATTACGTCGACCGTCTCGAAACCTGGTGCGACGATTTCAACGCAACCCTGCAGCCGCTGACATCCTTTGTGCTGCCTGGTGGTTCACCACTTTCGGCGCTGCTGCATGTTGCCCGCACGGTGGCGCGGCGTGCTGAGCGTGCAGCCTGGGCTGCAATCGATGAGCACCCGTCGGACGTCAGTCCGCTGCCGGCGAAATATCTGAATCGGCTGTCCGATTTGCTGTTCATTCTGTGCCGGGTGGTCAACGTCGACGGCGACGTGCTCTGGCAGCCCGGCGGTGGACGAGACGTCTAGCCGCTACGTGCTGCGGCGGCGCGCCCGCGGCGAGGGCCGTGACTCCAACCATGACTGAAATGCCGTCAAAGCGCCACGGTCCAAGGCCATTTCGTAACCCACCTTGCGATCCTGCGTGACATCACGCAGCTCCAGCACGATGATCTCGTCGCTCATGATGTCGAACTCATCACCACGTGGTGGGCGTCGCGAGACCACCTCGACGCCGCGCCTGTTGAGCTGACGATCGGGCCACAGCCGCACACTCGACAGTCGATAGAACGCGGCATCCCCTCCGCGGTAACGGATTACGCCGTGACGCCAACCGTGGCCGCCCACCGCGGGAATGTCGCGCATGATCGCCGCGGTGCCGCCCTGACGGAGCTTCCACAGCCGATAGCTGAGCGCGACGACCGCCAACCCCAGCACCGCAACGAGCACGACCATGACGGCCATGAGCGCGCTCACCGCTGCGGCCGTCAGTCGAGCGCGCCGACGGCACGCAGTCTGCCGCGTCCCCTGGCTGCGATGCGAGGATCGTCTGACTCCGAATCCTCTTTGGCCGCTGCCTCGTCGACCTCCGACGCGAATTGTGCGGACTCAGCAAGGACGCTGACGCTTTCCTCCGTGACCGACAGGAAGCCACCTTCGACAGCGACCCGGAGGTCATCTTGGCCCTCGCGCTCGACGCGGACCATTGCGTCATCGACCAGTTGGGCCACCAACGGAATGTGGCTGGGCAGAATGCCGATCTCCCCTACCGTGGTGCGCGTGAAGAGGAACGTCGCCTCGCCCGACCAGATCTTCCGGTCGACGGCGACGATCTCAACGTTCAGCGCGGCCATCTCACACCTGCCCTTCCACGCACAGCCTCTGCCGCCGGCACCGACACATCACAGCTTGGCGCCGAAGCTCTCGGCCTTCTTGGCCAGGTCGTCCAGGCCACCGATGAGGAAGAACGCCTGCTCGGGGATGTGGTCGAAATCGCCCTTGGCCAGCTTGTCGAACGCTTCGATGGTTTCCTTCAGCGGCACGGTCGAACCCGGCTGCCCGGTGAACTGCTCGGCCGCCATCATGTTCTGCGACAGGAACCGCTCGATGCGGCGTGCCCGGTTGACCTGCTGCTTGTCTTCTTCGGACAGTTCGTCGATACCCAGAATCGCAATGATGTCCTGAAGGTCCTTGTAGCGTTGCAGAATTCGGATGACCTCCTGAGCAACCCGGTAGTGCTCGTCGCCGACCACCGCGGGGTCCAGAATGGTGGAACTGGAGGCCAGCGGGTCCACCGCCGGGAAGATGCCCTTGGAGAACACATTTCGCGAAAGTTCCGTGGTGGCGTCCAGGTGGGCGAATGTGGTTGCCGGTGCCGGGTCGGTGTAGTCGTCGGCGGGCACGTACACGGCCTGCATCGAGGTGATGGACTTACCGCGGGTCGAGGTGATCCGCTCCTGCAGTTCACCCATCTCGTCGGCCAACGTGGGCTGGTAACCCACGGCCGACGGCATCCGACCCAGCAGCGTGGAGACTTCGGAACCGGCCTGGGTGAACCGGAAGATGTTGTCGATGAACAGCAGCACGTCCTGGCCCTGCTCGTCACGGAAGAACTCGGCCATCGTCAGCGCCGAAAGAGCAACTCGCATACGGGTGCCGGGCGGCTCGTCCATCTGACCGAACACCAGCGCGGTGTCCTTGAGCACGTCAGCATCCGCGAGCTCAACCCACAGGTCGTTGCCCTCACGGGTGCGCTCCCCGACGCCGGCGAATACCGAGGTACCACCAAAGTTCCGGGCAATACGGTTGATCATCTCCTGGATCAGAACCGTCTTACCCACACCCGCACCGCCGAACAGCGCGATCTTTCCACCACGCACGTAAGGGGTCAGCAGGTCGACGACCTTCAGGCCGGTCTCGAGCATCTCGGTGCGCGGTTCGAGCTCGTCGAATGGCGGGGGCTTGCGGTGAATCCCCCAGTGCTCGAAGTCCTCTCCGTAGCCCGGGTCGTCCAGACAGTCGCCCAGCGCGTTGAACACGTGGCCCTTGACACCGTCGCCGACCGGAACGGAGATCGCCTTTCCGGTGTCGGTCACCTCGACGCCACGGACCAGTCCGTCAGTCGGCTGCATTGAGATGGTGCGAACCAGGTTGTCGCCGAGGTGCTGCGCGACCTCCAACGTCAGCGTCTTCGCCAGATCCTTATAGGTGATTTCGGCGTGCAGGGCGTTGAACAACTGCGGCACGGAGCCGCGCGGGAATTCGACGTCGACGACGGGTCCGGTGATCCGCACCACGCGGCCGTTGGTGTCGCTGCCGTTGGAGTTCGTCGACTTCGCAGCCTGTTGAGTGGTAGCAGCCATATCCTTTTCGCTTCCTGCTGGGGCCTATTTGGCGTCGGCGAGCGCGTTTGCACCACCGACGATTTCGCTGATTTCCTGGGTGATCTGAGCCTGCCGCTCGCGGTTCGCCTCGAGCGTGAGCACCTTGATGAGGTCGTCGGCGTTGTCGCTGGCCGACTTCATCGCACGCTGGCGTGAAGCCAATTCTGAGGCAGCAGACTCGAGCAGCGCAGAGTAGACGCGGGTAGTCAGATACCGCGGCAGCAGCGCGTCGAACAGCGTCGTCGCATCTGGCTCGAATGAGTACAGCGTCTTCGGCTCGTTGTCGTCCTCGACGTACTCCACGATCATCGGCGCGATGCGGTGCGCTCCGACCGACTGCGACATCAACGACTTGAATTCGGTGTAGACGATGTGCAATTCGTCGACTCCGGACTCGTCGCTGGCCTCGTCGTCGCCAGCCATGAAAGCACTCACCAGAGTTTCGGCGACTTCGGCAGCGTTCCCGTAGCTGGGCCGCTCCGAGAAACCGGTCCACGATCGGCTGATATCCCAGTTGCGAAACTTGAAGTAGCCCTGTGCTTTACGTCCCACGGTGTAGAGCACCGGCGTCTTACCGTCTTCACGCAGCCGCGAGAACAGCTCCTCGGCCTTACGAAAAGCGCTCGAGTTGTACGCGCCGCAAAGTCCTCGGTCCGACGAGACCACCAGCACGCCAACCCGTTTCGGTGAGGCCTTCTCGACCAACAGTGGGTGGTCGAGAGCGGCCTCCGACGCGAGCGTAGTCAGCACGCGGGTGATCTCTTCCGTGTAGGGCCGGGCCTCTCGCAGCCGCGTCTGGGCCTTGCCGATACGCGACGTCGCGATCATTTCCTGGGCCTTGGTGATCTTTTTGATCGCCCCGGCGGAACGAATGCGACCCCGCAGTTCGCGAAGTGTGGCAGCCATCTTCGATTACTTCTTCTGCTTCGGCGGTGCCGGCTTGTGAACCTGCACTGCTTCCTTTTCGACCTGGCCTTCGTCGAGCGGTGCGACGTGCTCGTCGGCCACCACCGATCCACCGCCGGTCGCCGCGAAGCCCTTCTTGAACTCGTTGATCGCGTCGACCAACTTCTTCTCGATCTCGTCGCTGAGCTTCTGCGTTTCCTTGATGGTGGACAAGATTCCGTCGTCAGCGCCACGGAGGTGGTCGAGGAATTCGGTCTCGAAGCGATGCACGTCCTCGGCCGGAACCGAATCGAGGTGTCCACCGGTGCCGAGGAAGATCGAAATGACCTGCTCCTCAACGGGTGAGGGCCGGTACTGCGGCTGCTTGAGCAGCTCGACCAGCCGTTCGCCACGATCCAGCTGTGCTTTGGAGGTGGCGTCCAAGTCCGAGGCGAATGCCGCGAACGACTCCAACTCGCGGAACTGCGACAGGTCCAAGCGGAGACTGCCGGCGACCTCTTTCATCGCCTTGATCTGCGCGGCGCCACCGACCCGGGAAACCGACACACCGACGTTGATCGCCGGCCGGACACCCTGGTTGAACAAGTCGGACTCGAGGAACACCTGGCCGTCGGTGATCGAGATGACGTTGGTCGGGATGTAGGCCGAGATGTCATTGGCCTTGGTCTCGATCACCGGCAGACCGGTCAGCGAGCCGCCGCCGAGTTCGTCGGACAACTTCGCGCAGCGTTCCAGCAGTCGCGAGTGCAGGTAAAACACGTCACCCGGGTAGGCCTCCCGACCAGGCGGACGACGCAGCAAAAGCGAGATGGCGCGGTAGGCCTCGGCCTGCTTGCTCAGGTCGTCGAAGATGATCAGGACGTGCTTGCCGCCGTACATCCAGTGCTGGGCAATCGCCGACCCGGTATAGGGCGCAAGCCATTTGAACCCGGCGGCGTCGGAAGCCGGGGCCGCGACGATGGTGGTGTAGTCCATCGCGCCACCCTCGTCGAGCGCACGCCGGACCGAGGCGATCGTGGTGCCCTTCTGGCCGATCGCGACGTAGACACAGCGCACCTGCTTCTTCTCGTCGCCGCTCTCCCAGTTCTCGCGCTGGTTCAAGATGGTGTCGACGCACACCGCGGTCTTGCCGGTCTTGCGGTCGCCGATGATCAGCTGACGCTGGCCACGACCGATCGGCGTCATGGCGTCGATAGCCTTGATGCCGGTCTGCAGCGGCTCGGAGACACTCTGCCGCTGCACCACCGACGGCGCCTGAATCTCCAAGGCGCGGCGGGTTTCTGCCTTGATGTCACCCTGGCCGTCGATGGGCTCACCCAGCGGGTTGACCACCCGGCCCAGGAACTCGTCGCCGACCGGGACCGAGAGAACCTCGCCGGTGCGCTTGACCTGTTGCCCCTGTTCGATCTTTTCGAAGTCACCCAGGATCACCGTACCGACGCTGTGCTCGTCGAGGTTCAGCGCGACGCCCAGGACACCGCCGGAGAACTCGAGGAGCTCCTGGGTCATCACCGACGGCAAACCCTCGACGTGGGCGATGCCGTCACCGGCATCCACGACGGTGCCCACCTCTTCCTTGGTGGTGTCTGAGCTGAAGGAGCTCACGTACTCCTGGATCGCGCCCTGAATATCGTCAGCCGAGATTGTCAACTCTGCCATGGCTTTTCGTTCTTCCTGCTTGTCGATGGTGTTCGTCGGTAAGGGTCAGTCGGGCAACTGGCTTTGGGCCGCAGCGAGACGGGATGCAAGGGTGCCGTCGATGATTTCATCGCCGACCGAAATTGCGAGCCCGCCGAGTAACTCTGGGTCGATGGAAACCTGTGCTTTCACCGGATGGCCGTAGATCCGGCTCAGCACCTCGGTGAGGCGGGAGTGCTGATTCTCGCTGAGTTCGGCTGCCGCGCTCACCTGCGCGACGATTTCGCCACGTCGAGCCACCGCAACTCTGGCCAGATCCTGAAAGGCCTCCTCGGCGGGCTGCCCGTGCAGCAACTCGACTGTCTTGGCGAGCAGTTCGGTCGTGACCGAGTTGACGCCGGCGCCCGCGTTTGCGAGGACGTTGCGCAGCAACTGAACTCGGCTCTCCGCCGGCACCACGTAGTCGGCCAGCAAGATGGCCAGGCGTGGCTGGGTGTCGAGAATGCGGGAAAACCGGAACAACTGGTCTTCGACCTCGTCGAGCTGCCCGGCCCGCTCGGCGCGAATCAGCAGGGCCTGCCGCACCACCAGCTCGATAGCGTCGATCAAATCGGTATCGGCCGACCAGCGTTCGCAGACCGCCGCTTTGGCCACATCGAGCGCGGGCTGACCAATCTTGCCCGACACCAAGCGCTCGAGCAGTCGGGCTCGCGGCTCGGCATCCTCGGCCGGCTGCGTGAGATAGCGGGTGACCACGGTCTCCCGGTTCAGCAGCGCCGCAACCGACGCCAGATCATCGGCAAGCTCGGAGACCCCGTGGTCGTCCAAGCCGTCGGCGATCCCGCCGAACTTGTCCAGCAGATGCGTCAGAGCCAGCCGGCTGGCCGAGCGCATCTTCGCCGCGACCGGATGCTGGACATCGGCCGTCGAGGACGACATCTCTTCGAGATCGTCCAGGTAGCGGTCCACAGTCGCCGACTGCTGGGCCGGGTCGGCAACGTATCCACGCACCAATTCGCCTGCCCGGTACACAGATTCGGCACCCATGTCTTGGCGCAGCTGTCGGATCAGCTGCGCTCGCATCAGATCCCCTTGCTTGGCGCCCTGCGCCTTGATCCGCTCGGCGTCACTGTCGGCCTGAACACGCAGTTGTTCGACGATGCGTTTCGCGTCGGCCTGCGCCTCCTTGGTCAGTCGCCGCGCCTCGGCGTCGGCGTCTTCCTTCGCCTTCGCGTGGGCACGGCTGGCGGCCGCCAGCCGATCGGCAGCGGCCGAAGAGTCGGCCAGTTGCTGACGAACGGTGTTCTGCTGGTCGGCCATCAGCTTGCGCACCGGCGGGACGACGTAGCGCCAGACCAGCCACACGATGACGACGAACCCGACGAGTTGCCCGATGAATGTTGACATTCGTGCTTACCGCTCCGAACCTGAGGCCGAGACCGAGGTGGCGATCTCGACGCCGAGGATACGGCCCGCAAGCGTGGTGGAGATGCCCTCCACCCGAGTGCGAAGGTCCGCAGCCACGCCGTCACCCTCCCGCTTGAGTTGCTCGGCAGCGTCTTGCAGCATCGAGGAAACGTGCTCCTCGGCCTGGCCACGCTTTTCGTCGACGACTTGGCGGCCCGCTGCCCGAGCCTCGTCGCGAACCGCCGATGCCGTGACCCGAGCGGCGGACAGCGCCTTCTCGTAGTCGTCTTGGCCAGCAGCGAAGAGCTCGGCCGATTTCTTGTTGTCTGCAGCCGTCTTGGTGACCATGTTGTCGCGCTCTGTGAGCACCTTCGAGACCGGCGGGACCACGAAGGTGCCGATCACACCGAGCACGATCAAGAAGATGATCAGCTCGACGAAGAAGGTGCCGTTAGGCACTAGGAAGTTGCCCTCTGCCTGGCTGGCGACAGCCAGGACTACAACATTCATGTCACCCATCTCGACTGATTACTTGACCGGTGCGATTGGCGAGGCGAAGACGAACAGCGCCATGAAGGCCAGGTTGATGAAGTAGGCGGCCTCGACCAAACCCACCGTGATGAAGAACGGCGTGAACAGTCGGCCCTGCGCCTCGGGCTGCCGGGCGATACCGGAGATCAGCGCGTTACCGGCGACACCGTCGCCGATACCGGCGCCGATCGCGCCGCCGGCCATGATCAGCCCGCCGCCGATGTAGGCGCCGAGACCGAGAAGATTGGCATCTGCCATTTCTTATCCTCCTTGATTACTGGTAGTCGTCTACCAGGTCTGTATGTGCAGTGCGTGAGCGGTTCTAGTGGTGTTCGTCTTCGAGCTCCATCGATTGGCTGAAGTACAAAATCGTCAGCAGCGCGAAGATGAACGCCTGAATCGCGCCGACGAACAAGTCAAACGCCTTCCAGATTGCGTTGGGCGCCCACAAGATGTACGGCGGGAAAAGCGCGATCAGCCCGACCAGGATGCCGCCCGCGAATATGTTGCCAAAGAGTCGCAGTGACAACGAGATCGGCTTGGCGATCTCTTCGACCAGGTTGATCGGCGCGAGCACGGCGACGTGCCCTTTGAGCACCGCGATCGGGTGACCGATGATGCCGCGACGCCAGATGCCGGCCGCGTGATAGCAGACGAACACGAACAGTGCCAACGCAAGCACGTAGTTGATGTCAGCCGCCGCCGACGACAGCAATTCGGTGTTCTTGCCGTGCTCGTCGTATTGCAGCGGCAGCACCGACAACCAGTTGCAGATCAGAATGTAGGTGAACAGCGTCACCGCGAGGGGTAGCACGAATGGCGCGATCCGCATACCGATAGTGCTCTCGATCTGCTCCCGCATCTGGACCGTGATCGCCTCGAAGAACAGCTGCACACCACCCGGAACCCCGGTGGAGGTGACTTTGGCGCGCAGAATGAGAGCCAGCCCGATGACGATGACCGCAGCGATCGCAGACGACTCAACGGTGTCGACGTTGATTGTGTAGCCGAACCATTGCGCGGTGTGGTGCTGGCCGACCTCGATAGCGGCTTCGGCCAGCAACAATTCAGTCATTGCGGTATCCCGTCCCTTCACTACCGTCAGCAGCCCCGCTGCGCAGCGTCTTCCACACCGGCAGCGCGGTCGACAGCACCAGCATCACCTGGAAGAGCGCAAGCCCGAACACCACGCCAAGCCCGGCGGGGCGGAACACGAACGCGATAGCCAAACCGATCGTGGTGATGACCAGCAGTCGTGTAGCGGAGTTTGCCGCCATCTTCTTTTTCAGCGGGTGCGCCTCGGCGGTGATCGCCGCGACCGAACGCTGCACGCCGAGCGCGTTGAGCAAACCCAGCAAAAGCCCCACGCCGAAGAAAACGCCGACCATCGAGTTACCGAGAGAGGCAGCGATTGCGACCGCGACGGCGGTCAGCACGACCGATATGGCGAAAAGGCGAACAGGCCGGAAAGCCAGGGACGGGAACACCAACGGCGCGTCCTGCGCTGGTGTGGTCACTGCAGCACCTCGGTCCTCGTTCGGGGGGAGTTTTGAGTTACTTGTGGCGTGGCCCGTAGAGCGTATCGGAGCGCTTTCGCCGCACTCGCATCACCCAAGGGACCGCTCCCCTTTGTCGGTCTTTCAACAGCAGGATCGGAGCTGACTCCGACTGCCGTTGGCCAGCAACCCGCGAGGTTAATTCGGGTTCTACCAGCACCTTACCACATCGACGGGAGACTCTACTACTCATCGTCGTAGACATCGTCACGGCGCCGGAGCAGCGGAATCAGCGTCACCACGATCGCGATGACAATCGCGCCCAACATCACGGCGGCGGTGTCACGCGGATTGAAGAAAATGGTGCTTGCCGTGCCGAAAGCCACGATGCCTCCCCACCAGTAGATCAACAACACCACCCGGCGATGAGAATGACCGATCTGCAGCAGGCGGTGATGCAGATGCATCTTGTCGGGGCTGAACGCGCTCTGCCCGGCTCTGGTACGGCGCACGATCGCGAGCAGCAAGTCGAGCATCGGCAACCACATCACCGCCACGACGATCAGGAACGGCGACAGCAGAGCAAATACATCGCGCGCGCCGTACGCGTTCTGCGAGATGGGTCCCGCCGCGGTCGTCGACGCCGCGGCCAGCATCAGCCCAATCAGCATCGACCCGGAATCGCCCATGAAAATCTTGGCCGGATGAAAGTTATGCGGCAGGAAACCCAGGCACGCTCCGGCCAGCACCACCGAGATGACCGCGGGCGGGTAGAACAACACGTCGCCGCCGTGGTCGCGGAGCAGCCCGACGGAGAACATGCAGATCGCCAGCGCGGTGATCAGTCCCAGCCCGGCGGCCAGCCCGTCGAGTCCGTCGACGAAGTTCATCGCGTTGACGATCGACACTGTCAGGGCCAGCGTGAGCAGAATCGAAGACGCCTGGTCGAGCACGATGGTGCCCACTCCACCCAAGGGGATATAGAGAACGCTCCAGGCGACGCCCATCGTGACCAGCACGCTCGCCGCGGTGATCTGACCGGCGAATTTCGTCAGCGCATCCAAGCCCCAGCGGTCGTCGATCAGACCTATGCCCATGATCAGCCCGCCCGCCAGCACCACCGCCGGCATGCCCGTCGAGTAGACGAAACCGCGGGTGAGCGCGGGCAGCTGCGACGCCAGAAACACCGCGGCGACCACACCGATGTACATCGCCAGGCCGCCCATCCTTGGCGTCGGCGTCACATGCACATCACGCTCACGCGGATACGCCACCGCGCCGAACCGGGTTGCCAGCACCCGCACCGGCCCGGTCGCGAAGTAGGTGATGATCGCCGCGCTCAGTCCCACAAGTGCGAGTTCGCGCAGCGGGACGCCAGCGCCCCGATCAGCCAAGGCGAGCAGACCGCCGGCGAGGTTGTCGGCACCGCTGACCATCCGCAAAACCGTACTGCACCGCCCTGAGATCGAATTGGGCTGCCCGACCGGTCAGCCGGCCAGACTTTCGGCGTCGACGCCGAGGACTGCGGCGATACGTTCGGCGCTGATCGGGCCGGAACGCAAGATGCGCGGCTGCGCTGCGGTCAAGTCCAAGATGGTCGAGGCGGCCTGCCGGGCCGACGGGCCGGCGCTGAGATAGACGTCGACGAGATCGCCCAACTGCTCGCGCGCCTGGTCAGCGTCCACTGCCGGCGGCCGGCCGGAGACGTTGGCGCTGGAGACCGCCATCGGCCCGACCTCGCGCAGCAGTTCGATGGCGACCGGATGCAGCGGCATGCGCAGCATCACCGTGCCGCGGGCGTCGCCGAGATCCCACAGCACCGACGGCGCTTGACGGACCACCAGGCTCAGTGCGCCGGGCCAGAATGAGCGAACCAGGTTGCGCATCGACGTGGACACCGACATCGCCAGGCCGTCGATGGTGTGCCACGACCCGACCAGCACCGGCACCGGCATGTCACGGCCGCGGCCCTTGGCGGCCAGCAACGCGGCCACCGCTGTGCTGTTGAACGCATCGGCGCCCACCCCGTACACCGTGTCGGTCGGAAGGACGACCAGACCGCCGTTTTTCACCGCGGCGGCCGCCGATGTGATTGCGCGCGAACGCTGTTCGGGGTCGGTGCAGTCGAAGGTCTCGCTCATGAGCTGCCACCGCACCTGCGGGCGGTGACGAATCGAGGCCGCCCGGTGAGATCGCGACGTGGCACGATATCGTCGAAAAATGCTGTCCTGTGCAGTAATTCAGAGGTCAGATCGGACGTCGTGTCGTCATGCTCGACGGCAAAAAGACCGCTGGGGCGCAGCAATCGTCGGGCGAGTTCGACGATCGCGGTGATGACCGTCATACCGTCCGGTCCGCCGAACACCGCGTGGGACGGATCGTGGTCGAGCACTTCTGGGTCGAGCTCAGCGCCGTCCGGAACATACGGCGGGTTGGACACCAGCAGATCGACCTGCCCGTTCAGCCGGCTCAGCACGCCGGGCGCGGTGACGTCAGCGCGTATCAATTCCACGGCGCCGCCGTCGGCGTTGGTGCGCGCATACTCCAGAGCCGCATCGGAGTCGTCGACGCCGATCACCCTGGCGTCCGGCCAACGTCGCGCCAAACCGAGCGCCAGCGCCCCCGACCCCGTGCAGAGGTCGACGATCACCGGGCCAGCTGGAAGGCATTGCGCGGTAGCCCATTCCAGCATCGCTTCGGTCTCCGGGCGAGGGATGAAGACACCGGGCCCGACGGACAGCGTCAGCGGCCCGAAAGCCGCCGTGCCGATCAGGTGCTGCAAGGGCACCCGCCGCGACCGCTGCTCGATCGCGGCATGGTAGCGGTCGAAGAATCCGTCGTCAGCTGTGCCGAGCAGTCCCAGTCGTCCGCGCTCGGAGCCGGCCAGATGCGCAGCCAATTCCTCTGCGTCGTAGCGGGCCGAGTCGATGCCGGCTTCCGCGAGCAGCGTTGTCGCCGAGTCGATCGCGCTACGCAGTCGGGTGATCATGCCTGCTGCAGCCGGGTTTGCTTGTCGGCGGCGGCCAGCGCGTCGAAGAGTGCATCCAGGTCGCCATCGAGGACCTGATCGAGGTTGTGCGACTTGAAATTGATTCGATGGTCGGCAATCCGGTTTTCCGGGAAGTTGTAGGTGCGGATGCGTTCGCTGCGGTCCACGGTGCGGATCTGGCTGGCGCGGTCGGCCGATGCGTCGGCCTGCGCCTGCTCTTCGGCCAACGCTTGCAGCCGAGCTGCCAGCACCAGCATGGCGCGGGCTTTGTTCTGCAGTTGCGACCGCTCGTTTTGACAAGTGACGACAATCCCGCTGGGCAGGTGGGTGATTCGCACCGCGGAGTCAGTGGTGTTGACGCCCTGGCCGCCCTTTCCAGACGATCGGTAGACGTCGACGCGCAGATCCGAATCGTCGATCTGCACCTCGCCCACCTCCTCGGGCTCGGGGTACACCAGTACGCCGGCAGCCGAAGTGTGCACGCGGCCCTGGGATTCGGTGACCGGCACGCGTTGCACGCGATGCACTCCGCCCTCGAATTTCAGCCGCGACCAGACGCCGTCCGCTGAGTCGCCCTTGCTCGCGATCGTCAGCGTCGCGTCTTTGTAGCCGCCCAGATCCGAGTAGGTTTCATCCAGCACCGTCACGGTCCAGCCATGTCGTTCCGCGTAGCGGATGTACATGCGGGCCAGATCCGCGGCGAAGAGCGCCGATTCTTCACCGCCCTCACCGGATTTGACCTCGAGCACCACGTCGTCGGCGTCGTGCGGATCGCGCGGCGCCAGCATGTCGCTGAGCTTGGTCTCCAACTCCTCGACACGGGTCTTCAGTTCGGTGACCTCGTCGGCGAACGACGGGTCGTCAACCGCCAATTCGCGCGCGGTGTCGAGGTCGTCTCGCGCCGAGGTGAGCTGGCGGTGGGTCGCCACGATCGGGGCCAGTTGCGCGAATCGGCGCCCGACTTTGCGCGCGTTGGCCGCATCGCTGTGCAACTCCGGGTCAGACAGCTTGTTCCCGAGGTCGGCATGCTCGGCCACCAGCGCGTCAATCGCCGGTCCGCCTTGGGTCATGCTCACCTCCTCGTTGGAACTCTCCCACCCATGAAGCGACGCCCGTCCTGCGCGTTTATCGCGACAGTACGGGCGTCGATCGTGCTACTTGTCGGCCGAAGCTTCCTGCCCGGCGCCGGCGTTGCGCTTGCCGTAGCGCTTCTCGAAGCGCGCAACGCGGCCACCGCTGTCCAGAATCTTCTGCTTGCCGGTGTAGAACGGGTGGCACTGCGAGCAGACCTCGACCACGATGTGGCCGTTCTCCTTGGTGCTGCGCGTCTGGAAGGTGTTGCCGCAACCGCAGACCACGGTGGTCTCGCCGTAGGCGGGATGAATGTCAGCTTTCATGGTGTCCTCTTCAGTAGTCGGTCGCCGGGTCGCCAGATCGTGCTGGTAAATCGGACGTGAACCGGAACCTGAACGTCGGCTGTTGATTATGCCAGCTCAGCCGCTATGTCCCTAAACGCGCGCTGTCGCCCACGCATTCCCGCGCGGGCGTCGCCGCTAACCCGCGCTGACCTGGACGTTCACCGAGCGGTCGACCTCGGCGTAGCTGGTGTCGCGGCCGGGCCTGGTCCACAGCAGGCCACCGGGCGGGTTGCTGCCGTGAGCGCTGAGCTGCCGTTTGAGGACCTTGTTGGTGGCGGTGGCAGGCAGCGTGTCGGTGATCCAGACGTGGCGCGGCCATGCTTTCGGCGACAGATCGGGTTGGGCGGCCAGAAATTCGCTGAACTCCCCCGGCAACAATTCGGCGCCGTCGACCAGCACCAGCGCGGCCATTACCTGGTCCCCCACCTGCTCATCGGGCACCGCGTACACCGCGACCTGACTGACCGCGGGGAGTCGCTGCAGGATTCGTTCGATGGGTGCGGTGGTCATGTTCTCGCCGTCGACCCGCAACCAGTCCCCGCTGCGCCCGGCGAAGTAGATCCAGCCGTCGGCGTCGCGGTAGGCCAGGTCGCCCGACCAGAACATGCCGTTGCGCAGCCGCGCATCGGTGGCGTCCTTGTCGTTGTAGTAGCCGGCAAACAGCCCGGCACCTGTCGTGTTGACCAATTCGCCGATCGCTTCGTCGGCGTTGGTCAGCGCACCCTCGTCGTCGAATGCGGCCACCTGGCATTCGGTGAGGGTGTCGGCGTTGTAGATCCCGACTCCGGGGAAGCCGCGGCCGAGCGAGCCGGGTGGGCAGCCGTCTTCGCGGGTGATGATGATCGCGCCTTCGCTGGAGCCGAAGCCGTCCCACACTGTGCAGTCGAATCGCCGGCTGAACTCGGCGATGTCACGGTCGCTGGCCTCGTTGCCGAACGCGACCCGCAGCGGGTTGTCCGCGTCGTCGGGCTGTTCGGGGGTGGCCAGCACGTAAGCCAGCGGCTTACCGACGTAGTTCATATAGGTCGCGCCGTAGCGGCGTAGGTCAGGCAGCAGCCGCGATGCCGAGAAGGTGGCCGGCACCATCGCCGCACCGGAGCCGACGGCCACGCTCCACCCGGCGAGTAGCGCGTTGGAGTGGAACAGCGGCATCGACAGGTAGCAGATGCCGGACGAGTCGACCTCGAAGCGGCCAATCAGGTTGGCGCCGGCGAAGATAACGGTCAAGTGGGTGATCTGGACGGCCTTCGGCTCGCCACTGGTGCCCGAGGTGAAGATCATCATCAGCGCGTCGGTGGGTTCCACCTCGCGATGCGGCACCAGCGGCCCGGCCGACTCGATCAGCGCCGACCACTCGTCGCTGCTGATATCGATCACGCGAACCCCGGGCAGATCCAGGCCGTCGAGCAGCTCCCGGTGGGCCGGATCGATGAGCAGGATCTGACAGTCGGCGCGCATGACGTCCCTGGTCAGCGCCGCGCCGCGACGGGTGTCGTTGATACCGCACAGTACGTAGCCGCCGAGCGCGGCCGCGGCCATCGCGGTGAGCATGTCGGGGGTGTTGCCCAGCAGCGCGCCGACGTGCAGCGGGCGCTCGGGGTCGGAAATACCGATCAGTGCGGCAGCAGTGGCCGAGGCGTCAGCAAGGTGTTCACGCCAGGTCCACACCCGGTCTTCGTATTTGACCGCGGGCGTGGAGTCGTCACTACGTTCGCGAAGCAGTTGCTGAACAGTGTCCGCCACGGCTAACCCACCTTCAGAGTCGGTATCCGACAGGCGCAGGTTATCGCCGCGGCGTAGACCTCGAAGCGGGAAGGGCGCTGTTGGCCGATTGAGTCGGTGTGCTAACCGGCTCGGGCTGATCTGCCCGGCTCCTCAACGGGCCGCTCCGGCCCGCATCGTCACCGATCAGTCGTTGTCCATGCCCGGTGTCGTCTTGGACACCTGGACCAGGAACTCGTAGTTGTTCTTGGTCTTTCGCAACTGCGACATCAGCAGGTCGATGGCCTGGTGGGAGTCCAGGCCAGACAGCACCCGACGCAGCTTGTGCACAACGCTGAACTCGTCTGGCGAGAGCAGCAATTCGTCCTTACGCGTACCCGAGGGGTTGACGTCGACAGCCGGGAACACCCGACGCTCGGAGATCTTGCGGTCGAGCTTGAGCTCCGCGTTACCCGTGCCCTTGAACTCCTCGAAAATAACGGTGTCACCGGTCGACCCGGTCTCGACCATCGCGGTGGCGATGATCGTCAACGATCCGCCGCCCTCGATGTTGCGCGCCGCGCCGAGGAAGCGTTTCGGCGGGTAGAGCGCCGTCGAGTCGACACCACCGGACAGGATGCGGCCCGACGCCGGCGACGCGTTGTTGTACGCGCGGCCCAGCCGGGTGATCGAGTCAAGCAGCACGACAACATCTTTACCCTGCTCGACGAGTCGCTTGGCGCGCTCGATGGCCAACTCGGCGACTGCCGTGTGATCGGTCGGCGGGCGGTCGAACGTCGAGGCGATGACCTCACCCTTGACCGAACGCGCCATGTCGGTGACCTCTTCAGGCCGCTCGTCGACGAGCACGACCATCAGGTGGCATTCCGGGTTGTTTTTGGTGATCGCGTTGGCGATGGCCTGCAAAATCATCGTCTTGCCGGCTTTGGGCGGCGACACGATCAGCGCGCGCTGACCCTTTCCGATCGGCATGATCAGGTCGATGACCCGGGTGGTCAGCACGTCGGCACTGGTCTCCAGGCGCAGTCGCTGGTTGGGGTACAACGGCGTCATCTTGGTGAAATCGGGCCGGTTCTTGGCGTCTTCGACCGGCCCGCCGTTCACGGTGTCCAAGCGCACCAGCGGGTTGAACTTCTGCCGCGGATTCTTGTCGCCGCCTTCGCCATCCCTGGGCACCCGCACCGCGCCGGTCACCGCGTCGCCGCGGCGTAAGCCGTTCTTACGCACCATATTCATCGAGACGTAGACATCATGCGGACCGGCGAGGTAGCCGGAGGTACGCACGAAAGCGTAGTTGTCGAGGACGTCGAGGATGCCGGCCACCGGCTGGATGACGTCGTCGTCGCGCAGTTCGGTGTCGCCACCGCCGCCGCCCTCGCCGGTGCGCTCACCCCGGCGCCGACGTTCGCGGAACCGGCGGCCGCGTCGACCGCCGCGTCCGTCACCGTCGTCGTCGTTCTGGTTGTTCTGGTTGTTCTGGTTGTTCTGGTTGTTCTGGTTGTTCTGGCCACCGCGGCTCTGTTGTCCGCCGGAGCCCTGCTGGTCGCCCTTGGTTGAATCCTTGTCGGCGTCGCGGTCGTCGGATTTGTTGTCCTGATCGCGGGCAGGCTTGTCGTTGCCGTTGCGCTGCTTCTTTTCGGTCCGGTCGTTCTGCTCCACCGGGTGGTCGGCGTCGGCCGATTCGCTGCGGTGGTTGACGGTCGCGGCGGCCTGGTTGTCGGATTCGCCTTTGCCACCGTCGGCCGAGGAGCCGTTGGAATGGCCGCCCTGGCGGCTTTCCTGGATCGCGGCGATCAGTTCGCTCTTGCGCATTCCCGAGGTGCCCTTGACGCCGGACCGGTTGGCCAGCGCGCGCAGTTCGGGGAGCACCATGGTGGTCAGCGAGACCTCTGACGCGCTCGAGTGGGCGTCGTTTTCGCTGGAATTATCGGGGGTCACGGGACTGGGCAGCTTGTCGTTTTCAGTGCTGCCGCCAGCCGTAACGAGGTCCGTATCGGTCACGGATTTCCTTTCTCTCCCTAGCTGATCGAATCAAGCCAGGGGTTCGTTGCATTCAGCCAATTCGCCGAGTGCTGCCAAAGATCGACTCTGCAACGGTGATTGCCAAGATCGGCGATGCAAATGGCGAACCATCGTCCGTGAGAAGAATTTGGTGTTCGTCCTAGTGGTCGCGCAATGTCTGCGCATGATGCAGATGACTGCGATTGCCGGACGAATCCGAGGATAACCTTCTTCGATGCCGGAAGCAAGAAGGCGGCAAGAGAACCCCTTCATGGCGTCCGGAGACGCTAGCTGGGACCTGCCAGCCCAGAACTCCAGCTTACGCCGTCACCGGCCGTCATCTCGCCGACCTCGAAGCCGTTCGCGGCCGCGTGATCGCGCACCTGCGCGGGCAGTTGGGACGCTGTGCTCAACGCGATAACCGCCGGTCCGGCGCCGGAAAGCACAGCTGCCACGTTGTGACGGCGCAGTAGCTGCAAATATTCCGCCGATGCCGGCATCGCGGGCGCCCGGTGTGGCTGGTGGAGCACGTCCTCGGTGGCCGCCATCAGCAAGTCGGGCCGCTCGGTCAAGGCCAGTACCAGCAGCGCCGCACGGCTGACATTGAAGCGCGCGTCCTCGTGGCTGACCTGCGCCGGCAGCAGCACCCGGGCCTCCGCCGTCGACGAGCGCTGCACGGGAATCGCCGGGAACAGCCGAATGTCGGGATGCAACCGCAGCTGCGCCGCGAAATAGGCGGGCGCGCCCGCGCCGGCGTCGGTCCATGACACGGTGGCGCCGCCCAGTACCGCCGCAGCCGCGTTGTCGGGATGCCCTTCGAACTCCGAGGACAACTGGATCAGCTGGGGCTGACTCAACGGCGTCAAGCCCGCTTGCACGAGAAGCCCGTTGACCGCAGCAAGGCCGCCGACGACAGCCGCGGCGGATGAGCCGAGCCCGCGGGAATGCGGAATGGCGTTGCGGCACCGTACTTTCAGGCCAGATGCGCTGACACCGGCGACCTTTAGCCCGTATTGGATGGCACGCACGACGAGATGGCCGGCATCGAGCACCAGTTCCCCGGCGCCCTGCCCCTCGACCTCGACGACCAGACCGGAATCTGTTGTTTCGACGATGATTTCGTCGTAGAGGCTGAGCGCCAGCCCGAGGCTGTCGAAGCCTGGACCCAGGTTGGCGCTAGAGGCAGGGACGATCGAACTGCCCAGCAGCCCGGAAGCCAGCACTAGGCCAATCCCAGCTTGGCGACAACCGCGACGGGATCGACCGGGACCGGCTCCACCTTGGGCATGTCGCGCAGCGCGGTGTCGGGGTCCTTGAGTCCGTTGCCGGTCACCGTGCACACCACGGTGGAACCCGGCTTGACCCAACCGTCCGCAACGGACTTGAGCAGACCAGCGATGCTGGCCGCCGACGCGGGCTCCACGAAGACTCCCTCGGTGGCGGCTACCAGGTGGTATGCCGCGAGGATCTCGTCGTCGGTGGCAGCCAGGAATCGCCCGTTGGACTGTTCTTGCGCCGCGACGGCCGGGCCCCACGACGCCGGCGATCCGATCCGGATCGCGGTGGCGATGGTCTCCGGGTTTTTCACCGGCTGGCCGGAAACCAGCGGGGCCGCGCCGGCGGCCTGGGTGCCGAGCATGCGGGGAAGCTTGTCGATCACGCCGTCGGCGTGGTACTCGGTGTAACCCTTCCAGTACGCGGTGATGTTGCCCGCGTTGCCCACCGGCAGGGCGTGAACGTCCGGCGCGAAACCCAAGACGTCGACGATTTCGAAGGCCGCGGTTTTCTGGCCCTCGATGCGCACCGGGTTCACGGAGTTGACCAACGCGATCGTCGGGAAGTCGGCGACGATCTTGCGGGCCACCTCCAGGCAGTCGTCGAAGTTTCCGTCGACCTGAATGATCCTGGCGCCGTGCATGACCGCCTGCGCCAGCTTGCCCATCGCGATCTTGCCCTGCGGGATGAGGACCGCGCAGGTGATGCCGGCGCGGGCGGCGTAGGCCGCGGCCGACGCCGACGTGTTGCCGGTCGACGCGCACAGCACGGCCCGCTGACCGCGGGCCACCGCGTCGGTGACAGCCATCGTCATCCCGCGGTCCTTGAACGAGCCGGTCGGGTTGAGCCCCTCGACCTTCAGATGCACCGTGCAGCCGGTCTCCTCCGACAGCCGGGGCGCCGAGATCAGCGGTGTGCCACCTTCTGACAACGTGACGGGAACCCAGTCGTCGCCGACCGGCAGCCGGTCGCGGTATGCCTCGATCAGGCCCGGCCATTGCCGATGCACGGCGGTCTTGGACGGGGTCATTCGTTCGTCCCTTCCAGCCGCAGGACGCTGGCAACGCCCTGCACCACATCGAGTTCTGCCAGCGCGTCGACCGTCTCGGACAATGCGGCGTCGGTCGCGGTGTGGGTGACCACGACCACACGGGCGCCGATACGCCGTCCGCCTTCGCCGACCACGCCCTCTTGGCGAACCTCGGCGATGCTGACCTCACGCTTGGCGAATTCCGCGGCAACAGTGGCCAACACGCCCGGCTTGTCGGCGACGTCCATGCTGACGTAGTAGCGGGTGAGGATCACGCCCATCGGGGCAACAGAGAGTTGGGCGTACTTCGACTCTTTGGGAGCCCGGCTGCCGAGTACCCGGTTGCGGGCTGCCATCACCAGGTCACCGGTCACGGCGGACGCGGTCGGAGCTCCACCGGCACCCTGCCCGTAGAACATCAGCCGACCGGCGGCCTCCGCCTCGACCACGACGGCGTTGAAGGCGCCGTTGACGGTGGCCAGTGGGTGCTCCAGCGGCACCAAAGCGGGATATACCCGAGCCGAAACCCGTTGCTGCCCATCGTCTCCTGCGATCCGCTCGCAGATCGACAGCAGCTTGATGGTGCAGCCGAGAGCCCGCGCGGACACGAAGTCGGCCGGGCTGATCTTCGTGATGCCTTCGCGGTAGACGTCGTCGGCTGTGACACGGGTGTGGAACGCGATGGACGCCAGGATCGCGGCCTTGGCTGCGGCGTCGAAGCCCTCCACGTCGGCAGTCGGGTCGGCTTCGGCGTAGCCGAGCGCGCTCGCCTCGGCGAGCGCCGTTTGGTAGTCGGCGCCGGTGCTGTCCATTTCAGACAGGATGTAGTTGGTGGTGCCGTTGACGATCCCGGCCACCCGCTGCACGGTGTCGCCGGCCAGCGACTGGGTCAGCGGGCGGATCACCGGGATGGCACCGGCCACCGCGGCCTCGAAGTAGAGGTCGACGTGAGCGTTTTCGGCGGCTTGGGCCAGCTCACCGGTAGACACCGACAGCAGGGCCTTATTGGCCGTCACGACCGACTTGCCATGCTCCAGCGCGGACAGGATGGCCTTGCGCGACGGTTCTACCGGCCCCATCACCTCGACGACGATGTCGACGTCGTCGCGGGTGACCAGCGCGTCGATGTCGTCGGTGAGCAGATCGGCCGGCACACCACGGTCGTCGGCCACCCGGCGCACACCGATGCCACGCAGCACCAGGGGCGCACCGATGCGGGCGGCAAGATCGTCGGCGCTCGCCTCGATGATGCGAACAACCGCACTGCCTACGTTGCCCAGCCCCAAAACCGCTACGCCGACCGGCTTTTCATCGCTCATGTGCGCCACTCCTCCTCATCGCTCCGCTCTGCATCGTCGTTGGCGCGGCTACTCACGACTCACCTCACTTCCAGACTCAGCAGATCGTCGACCGTCTCCCTGCGCAGGATCAGACGGGACTTGCCAGCGCGCACGGCCACCACTGCGGGGCGGCCGATCAAGTTGTAACGACTCGACAGCGAATAGCAGTAGGCACCGGTCGCCGCGACCGCGACCAGGTCACCGGGCGCCATGTCATCCGGCACCCAGGTGTCGCGGACGACGATGTCGCCACTTTCGCAATGCTTCCCGACGACACGGGCCAGCGTCGGCGCGGCTTCGGTGGCGCGGGACACCAGGCGGATGTCGTAATCGGCGCCGTAGAGCGAGGTGCGGATGTTGTCGCTCATGCCGCCATCGATGCTGACGTAGCGCCGGTGTGCCGTCGCGCTGACCCCGACGTCTTTGACGGTGCCGACCTCGTAGAGCGTGATGGTTCCCGGCCCGACGATCGCGCGCCCGGGTTCGACCACCAGTCGCGGAACCGGCAGGCCCACCGCCGCGGATTCGATCCGCACGATGTCGCTGAGCTTGTCGGCGAGTTCGTCCACCGGCGGCGGGTCGTCGTTGGGCAGATACGAGATACCCAGGCCACCGCCGAGGTCGACGGTGGCGATCTGCGCGGTCTTGTCGACGCCGAACTCGGCGACCACGTCGCGCAGCAGGCCGATCACCCGGTGTGCGGCGATCTCGAAGCCGCCGACGTCGAAGATCTGCGAGCCGATGTGGCTGTGCAGGCCGACCAGTCGGAGGTGGTCGGTGGCGAACACCCGCCGAATCGCGGCCATCGCGGCGCCGTTGGCCAGTGACAGTCCGAACTTCTGGTCTTCGTGTGCGGTGGAGATGAACTCGTGGGTGTGCGCCTCGACGCCGACGGTGACGCGGACCAGCACGTCCTGGACGACGCCGGCCTCGCCGGCGATGGCGTCGAGTCGTTCGATCTCGATCATCGAATCCACCACGACGTGCGCGATCCCGGTCTTGACGGCAGCGGTCAGCTCGGAGACCGATTTGTTGTTGCCGTGCAACGCGATTCGCTCCGGCGGGAAGCCGGCATGCAGCGCGACCGCCAGTTCGCCGCCGGTGCAGACGTCCAGCGACAGGCCTTCCTCGTTGATCCAGCGGGCGATCTCACCGGACAAGAAAGCCTTGCCGGCATAGTGCACGTTGGCACCGCCGCCGAACGCGGCCGCGATCTCGCGGCAGCGCGACCGGAAGTCGTCCTCGTCGATGACGAAAAGCGGTGTGCCGTAGTCCTGCGCCAGCGACCGCAGCGAGATCCCGGCAATGCTGACGACGCCGTCGTCGTTGCGAACGGAGTTGCGCGGCCACACATTCGGCGCTAGTTGCAGGAGTTCGTCGGCCGACCCGGGGCACGGCGGAACACCGGAGTGGCGGAAATCCTCGGCGTGCCGGGGACCGGCGGGGTGGGCGTTCACATTCGCTCCGGAGCGCTGACGCCGAGGATGACCAGGCCGTTGGCGATCACTTGGCGGGTCGCCCGGCAGAGCGCCAGACGTGCGGCGTGCAGTTCGCTTGGCTCCTCGTCGCCCTGCGGCAACACCCGGCACGAGTCGTAGAACCGGTGATAGTCTCCGGCGAGGTCTTCGAGGTAGCGGCAGACCCGGTGTGGTTCACGCAGCGACGCCGAGGTTTTCAGCACTCGCGGGAACTCGCCGAGACTGCGAATCAGCGCACCCTCTTTGTCGTGGGTGAGCAACCCAAGGTGACCGGTGTCAGGGGTCAGGCCGAGTTCGGCGGCGTTGCGGGCCAGCGCAGAGAGCCGCGCGTGCGCGTATTGCACGTAGTAGACCGGGTTTTCGCTGGACGCCGAGGACCATAGTGCGAGGTCGATGTCGATCGGTGAGTCCACCGAGGAACGGATCAGGCTGTAGCGTGCGGCGTCCACGCCGATGGCCTCGACCAGGTCGTCGAGGGTGATCACGGTGCCGGCCCGCTTGCTCATCTTCACCGGCTGACCGTCGCGGACCAGGTTGACCATCTGGCCGATGAGCACCTCGACGGTGCCGGGGTTGTCGCCGAACGCCAAGGCGGCGGCCTTGAGCCGGGAGATGTAGCCGTGGTGGTCGGCGCCGAGCATGTAGATGCACAGCTCGAATCCGCGCTCGCGCTTGTCCAGGTAGTAGGCGAGGTCGCCGGCGATGTAGGCGTGCTTGCCGTCGCTCTTGATCACGACGCGGTCTTTGTCGTCGCCAAAAGCACTGGTGCGCAACCAGGTTGCGCCGTCCTTTTCGTAGATGTTGCCGTTGTCGCGCAACCGCTCGATGGCCTGCTCGACGCGGCCGCTGGTGTGCATCGACTCTTCGTGGGTGAAAACGTCGAAGTCGGTGCCGAACTCGTGCAGCGATTTCTTGATGTGGGTGAACATCAAGTCGACGCCGATTCGCCGGAAGGTCTCATGTTGCTCGGGGGCGGGCTGGCTCAGGGCGTCCGGTGCCTGCTGCAGAACTTGGGCGGCGATGTCGGCGATGTAGCTGCCCGCGTAGCCGTCTTCCGGGGTGGGTGCACCCTTGGCGGCGGCGATCAGCGAGTTGGCGAACCGGTCGATCTGGGCGCCGTGGTCGTTGAAGTAGTACTCGCGTACCACCTTGGCGCCTTGCGTGGTGAGCAGCCGGCCCAGCGCATCGCCGACCGCCGCCCACCGGGTACCGCCGATGTGGATCGGGCCGGTGGGGTTGGCCGAGACGAACTCCAGGTTGATCTTGTGACCGGTCAGCGCGTCGGAGTCGCCGTACGTGTGGCCGGCATCGATGACGTTGTTGACGATGAGTCCCTGCGTCGAGGCGTCCAGCCGCAGGTTGATGAAGCCCGGCCCGGCGACCTCCGCGGAGGCGATGCCGTCGGCCGCAGCCAGTGCGTCGGCAAGCCAGCCGGCCAGCTCACGAGGGTTGGCGCCGACCTTCTTGGCGACCTGCAAGGCCAGGTTACTGGCGTAGTCACCGTGCTCGGGGTTGCGAGGCCGCTCGACGGTGACCGCCGACGGCAGCGCGGAGGTGTCGAACCCATGCTGGGTCAACACCGCCGTCGCGGTGGCCTTCAGCAGCTCGGCCAGGTCGGCGGGATTCACGCAGGCCATCCTATGGGCTGAGGTGCTCAGGCTTCGAATCCATTCCGATGCTCAGCCCAGCTCGGTGATGCGTTAGTCTGTCGAGGCCCATTGGCGCAGCATTTCTCGCCTGCGCCCCCGTAGCTCAGGGGATAGAGCGTCTGCCTCCGGAGCAGAAGGCCGCAGGTTCGAATCCTGCCGGGGGCACCATCTGACCAGAGCACATGTAGCTCTGCGCAAGGTCGCACAACTCGATGTGGTTCCACAGTGGGGGCGCTCAGTCGACACCACCTCGCAGGGTGGCTACGCGGCGAGGGCTTGCATTCCTCATCGAACGTGAATCCACTGCGAGATTTGTTGCGAATTTTCGCATTGGCTTCACGTTCGGCGTATCCGGATCGCCCAAGGGGAGCTTCCCGCACAGCTTACTGATTTGCGCAATCTGGCGAGGAGTCGCCGAGTCTTACTGGCAGCTGCCGGGTGGCGCCGGCACCGGCCCGCTCACTTGGGGCACCAGACCGCCGAACAGACCCGGCGATGGCGGTGGCTTAACACACTGCACCACCACGACGAAACTGGGCGCCACGCCGTGCTGTATGGCGTGCCAGTAGGCGCCGTCGTCGTAGGGCACCCCGTCGCAGGTGGCCTCGGGTGGCGGCGTGGCACCACCTGGGCAAAAGTTCGCGCCCACGTCGGGCTTGTGAGGATCGGGGTCCGCGTGGCCTGTCGGCGCGACCGCGATGGCGGCGACGATCAGCGCCGTGGTCACCACCTTTGTTCCTGCCCATGCCATCATCCGAACATGACCTCCGCACCCTTGGTTCATGACTTGTTGGGTTGTTGATGATCGACCAACATTCTCGACGTCGGCGCCGGTCTGGTTGAGGCCGGTCCTCCGTACGGGGAACTGCTGCACTACACAATTGTGCACGGAACCTCACCCGCACGCCTTGGCGGAGCTGCAAGAACGGCAGGGGCCACCCCCGACGAGGATCAGCTCCGGCTGTTCAGCCGCTACCTGAACTGGGGTTCGGCCGTCGAAGACGTCGGCTCGTGTTGCCGCATCGCGGCCATCGGAAACAGGATTCGCCAGCTTCGCCGGTAAGTGCCACGGCAGGTCGGTCACAGGCCGCCGAGGTCGTCGGGCACATCGACGGCGTGCTCCCGCAACGCTTCGAGCGGCACTGTGTCAAGAGCCCGTTCGTGGGTGGACGCCAACACCACGGGTGCGGCGACACCCTGCCGGTAAGCACGCAGCCAGTTGCTCGCGGTCACGCACCAGCGGTCTCCGGGCACCAGCCCGGGAAATCTGAACTGCGGCATGGGCGTTGAGAGATCGTTGCCGATCGAGCGCTGATGGGCGAGGAATTCGGAAGTGACCACCGCGCAAATCGTATGCGAGCCAATGTCTTCCGGACCAGTCGAACAGCAGCCGTCGCGGTAGAATCCGGTGCGCGGCTCACTGCCGCACGGCTCCAGCGGGCCGCCGAGCACGTTTCGTTCAGACATTGATCTCTCCTGCCAGATCGGCCGCGCGGCGCAGTTGATCGAGGTCGGAACTCGTTGGGATGAGCTGAACTTCGTCGGTGCCGACAGCTTTGAACTCACGTAACAACGCGATCAGCTCGTCCTCGTCGCCGCCGAATCCGGTGGTCGGCGCCATGGCGTCGACGTACTCGGCCGGTATCCAGTTCATGTAGCGCCGCAGATGCCGGTGTACTTGGGCGCGAGCTTCGCCCGCTGATCCCAGCGCGAACCAGAACGACGTCGCCAAGTGAGGCGTGGGCTTACCGGCCTCGGCCCAGGCGCGGCGGGCGACGTCGAACAACTCGTTCTGCCTGGCGACGTCGAGATCCAGCGTGGTTCCGGCCAGGCCGTCGGCCCACGCGGCCGCGCTGCGCAGCGTCTTGGGCCCGATGGTCCCGACCAGCAGCGGCGGCCCGCCGGGTTGCACCGGCGCCGGTCCGACCGGCAGCCTCGAGTCGGTGATCTTCTCGCCGGCCCACACCCGCTTCATGACCGCGACCCTCTCCGCCATCCCGCCGATGGTCTGGGTTGCAGGATCCGCCCCGACCGCGACGTAATCCTCGACACGTCCGCCGACGCCGAGGCCGGCGGTGAGCCGCCCGCCGCAAATCACGTCGCCCGTCGCCAACGCCTTGGCCAGCATCACCGGATCGTGCAGTTGCGGCACGATCACCGTCGTCACCAGGCGCACCCTGTCGGTCCAGGCGGCCAACGCACCCATCAGCGTCAGCGTTTCCGGATTGTCGAAGGCCATCCGCTCGCCCCAACACAACGACGAGAACGGGCCGTCGTCGATTGTGCGCGCCCAGTCCCGCAATAGGGCGGCGTCCAAACCCGGCTCCATGACCGGCATGGTCATCGCTATCTGCACGATCGCGATTCTGGCATGCAGACCGTACTGCCCCGGCAGCTATCGACGTGGCAGCAACACCGGAAGCAGCATTGGGCGGACCCGGCCGTACGGCTCGGGCGGTCAGCCGGCGCTTCGCGGACCACGGCGACGGGCTTGCTGATCCCGGTAATCGTCGGCCAGTCGGCTGACGTGTACGGGCAGCGCGCCGGTCGCGACGTCGGCCAAGCTGGTCTGCTCCAGCACCGAACGCATGCTGGCACGCAGGGCCCGCCAGACATCGGTCAGCGCCGCGGTCGGTCCGGAATAGGGCAGATCGCCCAGTCCGATGTCGCGAACACTGGCCAACGGGCCGTCGATGCAGCGCAACACATCGGCGATGCTGATTTCGGACCCGGAACGCGACAATTCGTAGCCGCCGTCGCGACCGCGGTGGCTGCGGACCAAGTGGTCGGAGCGCAGCGCGGACAAAATGTCGACGAGAAACTGCGGCGGGATTCGCTGCGCATTGGCCAGCTCGTCGGTCGTGACTCGCACGCCGTCGTCGACGGTGGCCAGCTCGACCATCGCCCGCACCGCGTACTCCGCCTTCGCAGACATCCGCATGGAATTCGATCCTCCCACTGGAACGTATCTCAGCTGGTGACCGCGAGCACCGCGTCGGCGTATTCCGGGCGGCACACCACCAGGTCGGGCAACCTCGGATCGGCCCGGTTGTACTCCAGCGGTGATCCGTCGATGCGGGAGGTATGCAAACCAGCAGCGCGGGCGACCGCGACCGGCGCGGCCGAATCCCATTCGAACTGGCCTCCGGCGTGGACGTAGACATCGGCCACGCCCTGGATGACGGCGGCGACCTTAGCTCCGGCCGAACCCATCGCGACCAGCGTGCCGTTCAGCTGATCGCGGACCTGTAGCGCGATGGCCGGCGGCCGGGTGCGAGACACCACGATCCGCGGTTCACCGGAATGTGCCGGCGGTGGTACGCGATCCGGGGTGGCCAAGGTGACACCCTGCGCCGGAAGCGCAACCGCGCCGGCCACCAGCCCACCGGACTGCCACAGCGCTACGTGCACGGCCCAATCCTCGCGGCCGGGCTCGGCGAACTCCCGAGTGCCGTCCAATGGGTCGACGATCCACACTCGCTGCGCGCTCAACCGGACCGGATCGTCGATGCCCTCTTCGGAGAGCACCGCGTCATCGGGGCACTCGCGCGCCAGCGCATTCATCAGGTAGTCGTGAGACCGCTTGTCGCCGGCCGCTTTTCGATCGGCCTCGGAGGCGTCGGCAAGTTCTTTGCGGATCACCAGCAACAGTTGACCGGCTTCGGTGGCCAGCTGCGCGGCTACCTCGTGGTCGCTGTGATCGCTCAATTCCGGGCCTCGATCAGCTCGACGACTTGCTGTGCGAGCTCGTCGAGACTGCGGTCCGGCACGAGTCGCAGGTCCGGATTCTTCGGCCGCTGGTACGGGCTGTCGATCCCGGTGAAATGGGTGATCTCACCCGCCCGCGCCTTGGCGTAGAGACCCTTGGGGTCGCGCCGCTCGCAGTCCTCCAGCGGGGTGTCGCAGAACACCTCGAGAAAGTCCAGGCCGTTTTCCGCGTGGATGCCGCGGGCCAGCGCACGGTGCTCTTCGAGCGGGCTGATCGCCGGCACCAGCACGGTGTGGCCGGAGTCCGCGATCAGCGCCGCCACGTGGGCCAGCCTACGCAGGTTCTCAGCCCGGTCCGCCATGCTGAAACCCAGGTCGGCGTTGAGCCCATGCCGCAGGTTGTCGCCGTCGAGAACATAAGCGGGAACGCCTTTTTCGAGCAGCTTGCGTTCGACCAGCATGGCCACTGACGACTTACCCGAAGCCGAGAGCCCGGTGAACCACAGCGTGCGGCCCCGCGATATGCGGTCCTGGGCGGTCACCAGAGAGCTGTGCCGCACCGTGTTGGGACTCGACGACCGGGTCGTCGCCTCTCGCAACACCATGCCCGCTGCGACGGTCCCGTTGGTGTGCGGGTCGATCAGGATGAACGATCCGGTGCTGGCGTTGCGGGTGTACTCGTCGAGCAGCATCGGCACCTGAGAGCGCAGCGAAACTCGGCCCAGTTCGTTGAGCTGCAACGCCTTTGCGTCCTTGTCTCGGCGAAGCGTGTTGACATCGAGTCGGTAGTCCAGCGCTGTGACCCGGACGCGGGTGGTCTGGGTGGTGTGCTTGATCAGATAGTCGCGGCCCGGTTCCAGGACCGACTCGTCGGCCATCCAGCACACCGTCGCATCGAAATCCTGGGTGACCCGCGGCGCGTTGGCGGGCCGGGCGATCATGTCACCGCGCGAGATGTCGATGTCGTCGGCGAGAGTCACCGAGATGGCCATCGGCGGAAATGCCTCTTCCACTGGGCCGTTCGGCCCTTCGATCGCGGTGATGCGGGTGGGCTTGCCGGTCGGCAGCACGACGACGTCGTCGCCCGGGCGCATCACGCCGCTGGCGACGGTGCCCGCGTAGCTGCGGTGGTCCTGATGCTCGCGGGTCTGCGGGCGGATGACGTATTGCACCGGGAACCGGACGTCGACGAGATTACGATCAGCCGCGATGTACACCTCTTCGAGGTGCGACAGCAGTGCGGGCCCGTCGTACCACGGCGTGTGCTCGGACCTGCTGACCACGTTGTCGCCGTGCAGTGCCGACATCGGAATGGTCAGCACGTCCTGGACATCCAGGCGGGTGGCGAAAGCGTAGAACTCGTCGCGGATCGCATCGAAAGTTCCTTTGTCCCAGTCGATCAGGTCCATCTTGTTGACCGCGAGCACGATGTGTTCGATGCCCAGCAGCGAGGCCAGGAAGGTGTGCCGGCGGGACTGCTCGAGCAGACCGTGGCGGGCGTCGACGAGCACGATGGCCAGCTGAGCGGTGGACGCGCCGGTCACCATGTTGCGGGTGTATTGGATGTGGCCCGGGGTGTCGGCGATGATGAATTTCCGCTTGGGAGTGGCGAAGTAGCGGTAGGCGACGTCGATCGTGATGCCCTGCTCCCGCTCGGCGCGCAGGCCGTCGGTGACCAGGGACAGGTCGGTGTATTCGTGGCCGCGGTCTTTGGACGTGCGCTGCACCGAGGCCCATTGGTCGTCCATCACGGCCTTGGAGTCGTACAGCAGCCGCCCGATCAGCGTGGACTTGCCATCGTCGACCGAGCCGGCCGTAGCGATGCGAAGTAACGTAGTGGGTCCAGCCATCAGAAGTACCCCTGCCTCTTGCGATCTTCCATGCCGGCTTCCGAAATCCGGTCGTCGGCGCGGGTCGCGCCGCGTTCGGTGAGCCGCGACACTGCCGTCTCGGCAACCACTTCGGCGACGGTGGCCGCCTCCGACTCCACGCAGCCGGTGCAGGTGACGTCGCCGACGGTGCGGAACCGGACCGTGGTCTCGAACACTTTTTCGTCGGCGTGCGGCTGCAGGTGTTTGTCGACCGCCAGCAACATGCCGTCGCGCTTGAAGACCTGCCGCCGATGGGCGTAGTAGATCGACGGCAGCTTGATCTTCTCGGCGCCGATGTAGGACCAGATGTCGAACTCGGTCCAGTTGGACAGCGGGAACACCCGGATGTGCTCGCCCTTGTGGTGCCGGCCGTTGTAGATGTTCCACAGCTCGGGCCGCTGGGCCTTGGGGTCCCACTGACCGAACTCGTCGCGGAAGCTGAACACCCGCTCCTTGGCGCGCGCCTTCTCCTCGTCGCGGCGGGCGCCGCCGAACGCGGCGTCGAACTTGTTCTCCCGGATCGCGCGTAGCAGCGTGATGGTCTGCAGCGGGTTGCGCGACGGGATGGTCTCCACTGCCCGGCCGGCATCGATGTCGTCCTGCACCTTGGCGACGACGAGCCGCACCCCGGTCTCGGCCACCAGCTCGTCACGGCAGGCGATCACCTCGTCGAAGTTGTGGCCCGTGTCGACGTGCATCACCGGGAACGGCAGGCGGCCGGGCCGGAAGGCCTTCAACGCCAGGTGCAGCATCACGATCGAGTCCTTGCCGCCCGAGAACAGCAGCACCGGGCGTTCGAACTCGGCGGCCACCTCGCGGATGATGTGGATCGCCTCGGCCTCCAGCGAGCGGAGATGGCTCAGCTCGTATTGCCCGGCCGCGGGCGCCTCTTGGGTGATCATCAGACTCCCGGATTCTCGTTAAAGTAGGTAGGTTTGGTCAAGATTACAGACGTTACCAAGTATGGAACCAGCCGCAGCCGCGGCTGTCAACGAATTCGTGCGTTTCGCCGCGCCGAAGTCTTCCGGTCTTGGGGGTGTCCGATCTGCCCGCCTCCGCGCGAAGAGCCGGCAGGTGATATCGCCCGTGCTGACGAAATGAAAAGCGAGCATCCCCCGCTCCGCGACGGAAGCCGCTGGTGAGACGTGAGTGCTAGAGCGTGACCTCGTCGAGCTTGCCGGTGGCGACGTCGAAGATGAAGCCGCGCGCCGAGGTATGCCTGGTGACGAACGGGCTGTTCTCGATGCGCTGCAGCGACTGCCGAACGTCCTCGGCAACATCGGGAAAGGCCTCCGGCGACCACGGCGGCCTGACCCCGGTCTCCTCCTGGATCGCGCGTATGAAGTCGTCGTCGGCGAAGGTCAACATCCCGCAGTCGGTGTGGTGGATCAGAATGATCTCGGTGGTTCCCAGCAGTCGCTGGCTGATCGCCAGCGAACGGATCGCGTCGTCGGTGACCACGCCGCCGGCGTTGCGGATGACGTGTGACTCGCCTTCGCTGATGCCGAGGACGCGGTACACATCGATCCGGGCATCCATGCAGGCCAACACCGCGACGTGCTTGCTCGGGGGCAGCGGTAGCGGGCCGTCGAAGGACTTGGCGTAATCGGCGTTGTTGGCCAGGTAGCCGTCGGTGACTGTCACAACCGTTCAGCCTACGATTCGGCCGCCATTTGAGGAGTCCGAATCAACCGGATCGCAATGTCGCTCGCGCCGGACGCCGACGTGTCTCTTAGTCTGGGCGAATGCGACAGGGGCGAGGCCGGTAGCCATGACCCGCTTCCTGGCACGTCGCGTGCTGAACTACGTGGTGCTGTTGGCGCTGGCCTCGTTTCTGACGTTCTGCCTGACGGCGGTGGCCTTCTCGCCGCTGGAGAGCCTGATGCAGCGCAGCCCGCGCCCGCCGCAGGCCGTGATCGACGCCAAAGCCGCCCAACTCGGCCTGGACAAGCCCATCCCGCTGCGCTACGCGAACTGGGCGTCACACGCGGTGCGCGGCGACTTCGGCGCCACGACCACCGGTCAACCCGTGTCCGGCGAGCTGTGGCGCAGGATCGGCGTCAGCCTGCGGTTGTTGCTGATCGGATCGGTGGCCGGGACGATCATCGGGGTACTACTCGGCGCCTGGGGCGCGATCCGGCAGTACCGCATCAGCGACCGCGTCATCACGATGCTGTCGCTGCTGGTGCTTTCCGCCCCGACTTTCGTGATCGCCAACCTGCTGATTCTCGGTGCGCTACGGGTGAACTGGGCGCTGGGCTGGCAGCTGTTCCAATACACCGGGGAAACCTCGCCGGCCCTGATCGACGGCACGGCGGCGCGATTCGTGGATCGCTTGCAGCACTTGGCGTTACCGACCCTCACGCTGACGCTGGGCAGTGCGGCCGGGTTCAGCCGATACCAGCGCAACGCGATGCTCGACGTGCTCGGCCAGGACTTCATCCGGACCGCCCGCGCCAAGGGCCTGAGCCGCCGCCGCGCCCTGATCAAGCACGGGCTGCGGACGGCGCTGATCCCGCTGGCGACGCTGTTCGCTTACGGCGTAGCCGGTTTGGTCACCGGAGCGGTGTTCGTCGAGAAAATCTTCGGCTGGCACGGCATGGGCGAATGGATGGTGCAAGGGGTGGCCACCCAGGACACCAACATCGTCGCGGCGATCACGGTGTTCGCCGGTGCGGTGGTCTTGCTGGCCGGTCTGCTGTCCGACTTCATCTATGCGGCGCTCGACCCCAGGGTGCGGGTGTCATGACCGCTGTTGATGCTCCCGAATTCGCGTCCCGACGGACGTTGGTGCTGCGCCGCTTCCTGCGTCGCCGTTCGGCGGTGGCGTCGCTGCTGGTGCTGCTGGTGCTGTTCGTCGGCTGTTACACGTTGCCGTCGTTTTTGCCCTACAGCTACAGCGACCTCGACTTCGACGCGCTGCTGCAGCCGCCGACCGCCCGACACTGGTTGGGTACCAATGCCCTCGGTCAAGATCTGCTGGCCCAGACCTTGCGGGGGATGCAGAAGTCGATGCTGATCGGGGTGTGCGTGGCGGTTATCTCAACCGGTATCGCTGCAACCGTGGGATCGATCTCCGGCTACTTCGGCGGTTGGCGCGATCGCGCGCTGATGTGGTTCGTCGACCTCATGCTGGTGGTGCCGGCGTTTTTGTTGATCATGATCCTGACGCCGCGGACCAAGAGTTCCGGCAACGCGCTCGTGCTGGTGCTGCTGCTGTCGGGGTTCGGCTGGATGGTCAGCTCGCGCATGGTCCGCGGCATGACAATGAGCCTGCGCGAACGCGAATTCATCCGCGCGGCAAGATATATGGGTGTACCCAGCCGGCGGATCATCACCCACCATGTGGTGCCCAATGTGGCGTCGATTCTGATCATCGACACGGCGCTGAACGTCGCGGTGGCCATCCTCGCCGAGACAGGGCTGAGCTTCCTCGGCTTCGGCATTCAGCCCCCGGACGTGTCGCTGGGCACGTTGATCGCCGACGGCACCGCGTCCGCGACGACGTTCCCGTGGGTATTCCTGTTTCCCGCTGGCGTGCTGGTACTGATCTTGGTGTGCGCCAACGTGACCGGTGACGGTCTGCGCGACGCGCTGGATCCGGGTAGCCGATGAGCCCGCTCCTGGCGGTCACCGGCTTGGCCGTCACCTTCGCGACCGAGGGGGTCCCACTGAAGGCGTTGCGCGGCATCGACTTTCACGTCGACGCCGGCGAAGTCGTGGCGATCGTCGGCGAATCCGGTTCCGGCAAGTCGACGGCGGCGATGGCGGTGGTCTCGCTGCTTCCCGAATACGCCGACGTCCGCGGGTCGGTGAAATTGCAGGGCACCGAGCTGATCGGCCTTGCCGATGGCGCCATGTCGCGGTATCGCGGCAAGGCGATCGGCATGGTGTTCCAGGATCCGATGTCGGCGCTGACGCCCGTCTACACCGTCGGCGACCAGATTGCCGAGGCCATCGAAGTGCACCAGCCGCGCAGCGGAAAACGCGCCGCCCGCCAACGAGCGATCGAACTGCTGGAATTGGTCGGTATCAAACAGCCCCAGCAGCGCGCCCGCGCCTTTCCGCACGAACTGTCCGGCGGCGAACGCCAGCGCGTGGTGATCGCGATCGCGATCGCCAACGATCCCGACCTGTTGATCTGCGACGAGCCGACCACCGCGCTGGACGTCACCGTGCAGGCGCAGATCCTCGAGGTGCTCAAGACCGCCCGTGATGTCACCGGGGCCGGCGTGCTGCTGATCACCCACGACCTTGGGGTGGTCGGCGACTTCGCCGACCGGGCGATGGTGATGTACGCCGGCCGGATCGTGGAATCGGCCGCCGTCAACGACGTCTACCACGATCGCCGGATGCCCTACACCGTCGGGCTTTTGGGTTCGGTTCCGCGGTTGGACGCGCGGCAGGGCACCCGGCTGGTGCCGATCCCCGGTGCTCCCCCGTCGCTGACGGCTTCGGAGCCCGGCTGCCCGTTCGCGCCGCGCTGCCCGCTCGTCGTCGACGAATGCCGCACCGCGGAGCCGCCGCTGTCGCCGATGGCGCCCGACCACGACGCGGCCTGTATCCGCACCGAACACGTCGTCGGCCGCAGTGCCGCGGACGTGTACGGGGTCAGCACCGAAGCCGAGTCCGTGGAGTCCGGTGAACCGCCCGTCGTGCTGCGGGTCCGTGATCTGGTCAAGACCTACCCGTTGACCAAGGGCGTGCTGTTGCGGCGCAATGTCGGCGAAGTCCGAGCGGTCGACGGCATCAGCTTCGAACTGCGTCAGGGCCGCACGCTGGCCATCGTGGGCGAGTCGGGTTCAGGCAAGTCGACCACGCTGAACGAGATCCTGGAGTTGGTTGCGCCGCAGTCGGGTTCGATCGACGTGCTGGGCAACGACGTGGCCAGGCTGAACTCCGCGAGCCGCCGGGCGCTGCGACGCGACATCCAGGTCATCTTCCAAGACCCGGCGGCGGCCCTGGATCCGCGGCTGCCGGTGTTCGAGCTGCTGGCCGAGCCGTTGCACGCCAACGGATTCAGCAAAGCCGACACCAGTGCGCGGGTGGCCGAGCTGCTCGACACCGTCGGGCTACCGCACCGCGATGCCAGCCGGTATCCGGCCGAGTTCTCCGGCGGGCAGAAGCAGCGGATCGGGATCGCGCGGGCGCTGGCGTTGCGGCCCAAGATTCTCGCCCTCGACGAGCCGGTGTCCGCGCTGGACGTGTCGATTCAGGCCGGCATCCTCAACCTGCTGCTCGACCTACAACAGGAGCTCGGCCTGTCCTATCTATTTGTGTCGCACAACCTGGCGGTGGTCAAGCATCTGGCCCACGACGTCGTGGTGATGCTGCGCGGCGCCATCGTCGAACAGGGTGACAGCGACGCGATCTTCAACCGACCGCAGCACGAATACACCCGCCGCCTGTTAGCCGCTGTGCCGCAACCGGATGCGGCCCATGGGTAAGCTCGCCGCGTTCGCCTTCGCGGTCAGCCTGGTGCTGGCCGGTTGCACGTCGGGGGCCGACCTGGTGCTGTCCGGCCCTGCCACCGCCGTCGGCGCGACCAGCGACATCAACCCGCAGAACCCGGCGACGCTACGCAACGGCGGCGATCTGCGGTTGGCAATCACCGAGTTCCCGCCCAACTTCAACACGTTGCACATCGACGGCAACTCCGCCGATGTCGGCGGCATGCTGAAGGCCACCATGCCACGCGCGTTCGTGATCGGGCCGGACGGCTCCAGCACCGTCAACACCGATTACTTCACCAGCGTCGAACTCACCGGCACCAACCCGCAGGTCGTCACTTACACCATCAACCCGAAAGCGACCTGGTCCGACGGCACCCCACTCAGCTGGCAGGACATCGCCAGCCAGATCCACGCCACCAGTGGGGCCGACAAGAACTTCGCGATCGCCGGCACCAACGGCAGCGAGCGGGTCACGTCGGTGACCCGCGGCGTCAACGACCAGCAGGCCGTGATCACCTTCGCCAAGCCGTACGCCGAGTGGCGCGGCATGTTCGCCGGCAACACCATGCTGCTACCCAAGCGCAGCACCGCTACCCCCGAGGCGTTCAACACTGCGCAGTTGTCCGGCCCCGGGCCGTCGGCCGGCCCGTTCATCGTCTCGGCATTGGATCGGACCAAACAGCGGATCGTGTTGACGCGCAACCCCACATGGTGGGGCGAACGGCCGAGGCTAGATCGGATCACCTTCCTGGTGCTCGACGACGCGGCAAGACTGCCGGCGTTGCAGAACAAGGCGATCGACGCCACCGGCCTTGCCGGGCTGGACCAGATGACGATTGCCCGGCGCACCAAAGGCATTGCCATCCGCCGGGCGCCCACCCCGAGTTGGTATCACTTCACCTTCAACGGCGCGAAAGGGTCGATCCTGGCCGACCCCGCGTTGCGCCGCGCCATCGCCGAGGGCATCGACCGGCAGAGCATTGCCGCCGTCACCCAGCACGGTCTGGTCAGCAATCCGCAGGCGCTGAACAACCACATCTACGTCGAAGGCCAACAGGGCTACCACAACAACAGCGCCGTCGTCGCGTACAACCCGGAGCAGGCCAAGCGGGACCTCGACGCGCTGGGCTGGAAACTCAACGGAGGGTTCCGGGAAAAAGACGGCAGGCCGTTGGTCGTGCGCGACTTGTTCTACGACGCGCAGACCAGCCGGCAATTCGGCCTGATCGCCCAACACAGCCTCGCCAAGATCGGCGTGAAGCTTGAGTTGGTGGCCAAGGCCGGCAGCGGGTTCTTCACCAATTACATCAACGTCGGCGCCTTCGACATCGCCCAATTCGGATGGATGGGCGACGCGTTCCCGCTGTCCGCGCTCACGCAGATCTACGCGTCCACCGGGGACAGCAATTTCGGCAAGATCGGCAGCCCCGAGATCGACGCGAGAATCGAGCAGACCCTCGAAGAACTCGACCCGGCCAAGGCGCGGGCGCTGGCCAACGACGTCGACAAGCTGATCTGGGCCGAGGGCTTCAGCCTGCCGCTGGTTCAGTCCCCCGGCAACGTCGCCGTCGACAGCGCACTGGCCAACTTCGGTGCCCCCGGGCTGGCCGACCTCAATTACTCCGCGATCGGATTCATGCGGTGATTGCTTGCGGTCAGGGCAGTTATCCCGACGCGCACAACTCAATTCGCTGCGCATCCTTGACGCCATCGTAGCGGCCCGGCGTGCAGGTCAATACGATGACCTGGCCGCGCTCGCCCAGCGTGTCGAACACCGCGGCCATCTTGACCAGCCGTTCGGGATCGGTGAAACCGAGCGCATCGTCGATCAGGATCGGAACCGTGTCCTCTTTGGCGACCAATGCCGCGCCAGCCAGCCGCGCCAGGATGCCGAGTTGCTCCTTGGCCCCGCCCGACAGCGACTCATAGGGGACGGTGCGACCGTCGAGCGTGCGGGTTTGGATGCACAAGTCGCTGTCGACATCGACCTCGAAGCTCTCACCGAAGACGGGGCGGCCGAGCCGCTGCAGTTCGGCGCGGAACGGCTCGACGTAGCGCAGCCGGGTGGTGTCGCGGTGACGCGTCATCACCTCCCGCAGCATCTGCACCGCCCGGGCCCGGCGGCCGACCCGGTCGTGCTCGCTACGCGCATGCTCGCGCTCGATCTCCGCGGCGTCGAGTTTGCCGTAGCGGCCTTCGGTCCCGAATACCTTGAGCTGCGCGGCGATCTCGTGCAGGGCGGTTGTGACGTCGTCGTGCCGCCGGCGCAATGCCGCAGCCGACTCGACGGCATCGGCCAGTTCGGCGGCGACGACGTCGGGTTCCTTGGCCGCCAACTGCTCGGTCAACCCGGCGACCCGGCTCGCAGCGGCCTGCGCCTTGGCGCCGTCGGCCGCGACGTCGGCGGCCAGCTTCTCGTCGGGCACCATGGCCCGCTGTACGGTCAACCGGTCGGCCACGGCCACCAACTCGGCGCGCTGGATGACCAGCTTGTCCTGCACGCGTGTTGCCTGCGCAGCGGCTTCGCCGAACTGGGCCATCGCCAGAGCGGCGACCTTGCGGTGCGTCTGGCAGTCCACGCCGGCCTGGGCGTGGGCCGCGGTCGCCTCGATCAGCTCGGCGCGCGCGGCGCCGGCATCGATGTCATCGGAAAGCACCGGCAACGAACGCAATTCGTCCAACCGAGCACGCAGATCGTCGACGTCGTCGTCGCCGGACAATCCGGCCAGCGTCGCCGTCAGCTGATCCCGTGCGCTCTGCAACTCGCGGCGGCGCTGATCGGTACGCCGCGCCGCTTCCAGGTCGGCAACCTGCGCCCTGGCCAACATCGCCGTCAAGTTCTCCTGCGCCACGGCGTATTTCGATCTAATCTCGACCGCCGACGTGCCAGGCAGGACGCGGGCGGTGACAATCCCGGGGATCTCGACCTCGGTCGCGATGTTCGCGACCGTCGACCAGGTTTCGCCGGCCGGCAGCTGTACCCGCTCCGCGCCGATAAACAATTCGATATCGGCGGCTGCGATGAATTCGACTGTCGCCGAGACCAATGCCAGCTGGCCTTCGGCTCGATCGACCGCCGAGGCGGCCTGTTCGATCTGACTCAGCAGGCCCTCGGGCATGGCGATGGTCGATAGCTCTTTGACTACCGCCTCGCGCTCATTCAACGCGGCATCGATTTTCGTCAACTTGGCGGCCAGCCGCTGCGTCTCTTCGCGACGGGCCAGGTCGTCGACCACGTCCCGGGCGGTGTCGGCGCGCTGCTGGGCGGCAGCGAGGTCCTGGTCGGCCCGTTCGACCGCGGCGTCGGCCTCGACCATGACGTCGCGGGCGGTCGTCTGGGCTTTGCGGGCTTCGTGGGCTTCGTCCTCGAGCGCCGCGACTGCGGCTGTGCGCGAGTCGTAGTCGGTGCGCAGCCGAATCCGCTCGGCGAGGCTGGCCGTCGACGCGGTGCTGGTCGCGGTAGCGGCGGTGGCGATCAGCTCGGCTTCGCGCACCTGTTCGGTGAGCTGGGCGATCTCGTCGGCGGCGGCCGCAGCGGTGGCGTGCCGCGTTGTTGCCGACCGCCGATGCTCGGTGAGCTCGGCCAGCTCGGCGGTGAGCGCGGCATGCCGCTGCACCTTGTCGTCGACCTCGGCAACCGCCGCGGCGCAACGATCGACTTCCTGGCTGGCGGTGTCCAATGCCTTGATCGCCGCCGTCCACTCTCCGGTGGGGCGGCCGGTCGGGGTGAAGTAGCGCGCGTGCTCGCGCTCGATTTGCTCGATGAGTAACGGCTCAGTGTCCGACATCGCGGCCGTGGTGCCCGCGGCGACGTCGAGGGCACGGGTCAACGCGTCGCAGCCCGACAGGTTTACCACCTCGGTTGACGTGCCTTGTAAAACCCTTTGGGCGTGCCACAATTCGGTGTCCACCGTCTCAGAGAGCATGGCCTGCACGCGGTCGTGCGCCTCGTCACCGCTGTGTTGTTCGCGACGCGGCTCCAGCACCGTCAGCTGCGTCTCGGGCTTCCTGTGGAAGCGCTTGCGATAGATGAAACGGTAAGGGCCGGAACTGATCTCGGCGGTGACTTCGGATCCGACGTCGGCGTGGGTCGGCTTGACCTGCTTGACCTCTTTCTTCGTCGAGCGGTCCTTGGATTCCAGCAGCAAATCCAACGCCTCGACCATCGACGACTTGCCGACCTCGTTGGCGCCCGACACCACCACTACCCCGTGGTCGGGAAAGTCGATCTCGCGGTGGTCGATTCCGCGGTAGTTCCGCAAGACCAGCCGATGCAATTTCATGCCGCACCCCGACCTTGCCGGCCGTGGTCGACCAGCCGCAACAACAGCGCTAGCGCCGCCTGTGCGTCGCCGGCAGTCGGGTCGGCCGCGCGCGCGGTCTTCATCAGTTCCTCGACCGCGTCGGCGGCAAACCCGCCGATGCCCAGGCCACTGAACTCGCCGTCGGCCGGGATCACCGCCAGATCGCTGTGGCTGTCCCACACCCGCAGCGACGCGAACAACCGCGAATACTTGTCCAGGCAGGCGTCCAGCCCGGCGCGGTCGGTGACGGTCAACGAGCCAATCAGGGCCAGCCGCAGCACGGTTCGGTCCTTGTCGGGCATCTGGTCGAGGTTCATGTCGAGGTCGGCGATGTCGCGGCCGGTGTCCACGTGCCGGTTCAGCGTGCTGAATCGCCACCGGCCGATGCGCGGGGCATCGACGGTCACCCGACGCTGCGGATCCGCCTCGTCGAGGTCGACGATCAGTACGTGGCCGGGAACGGCCTCGACGTCGTCGTAATTGGTGACCTCCGGCGAACCCGAATACCAGACCCGACCGGTGCCGCCCACCTCGGTGAGCGAATGCTTGTCGCCGAGCGCCACGTAGTGAATCGCGCCGCGGGCCAACGCGTCCTCGACGGCAGCCAGTCGGATCAGCGACGGCTTGCCTGGATCGGGGTCGAGCACGTCGACGCCGCCGTGCGCGACCAGCACCCGGGTGACCCCGTCGGCGGGCACGCCTTCGAGCACGTCGGCAACCAGGTCGGTGGTCGGCGCCTTGGACCGCCACGGCGCCGCGACGATCTGCAGCCCGGGCCGGACCTGGTGGACGCCGGGCCGGTCGAGCACGCGCACGTTGGCCGGGCACTCGGCGTCGAACAACGCGCTGGTGTACACCGAGGACGCGTCCAGCGGATCGTGGTTACCGGGCAACAGGTAGACCGGTATCCCGATGGCACGCATGGCCTCCAGAGACTGGCTGATGATCGCCGGCGCAAGCTGATTGTGCTCGAAGACGTCGCCGGAAACCACGACGAACTCGGCACCGGCCTCGGCGGCCAGCGGGCCGAGTCCGGCCACCGCGTCGCGCCGGGCGGCCGAGTAGCGCGGCTGGGCTTCGCCGGCCAGGAAGTGCCTGGTCATGCCGAGTTGCCAGTCGGCGGTGTGCACGAATCGCATCGCGATCGGTATCCCTTCTACCTGATCACCGGTCGGTGCGGCCGGACATGGCGAAGTTTAGGACCGCCCACCGACAAGTCCGGGGACCTCACGCGGCAGGTCTTGTGGTCGCGACGCTGCCGCGCGGCTGCCGTAGCCTCAACCGGATGAGCGACCGAACCCTGGTGTTGCTGCGTCACGCAAAATCGGCCTACCCCGACGGCGTCGCCGACCACGACCGACCGCTGGCACCCCGCGGTCAGCGCGAAGCCGGACTGGCCGGGGACTGGCTGCGCAGCCAGCTGCCCACGATCGACCAGGTGCTGTGCTCGACGGCGATCCGCACCCGCGAAACATTGGCGCGCAGCGGGGTTGACGCGCCGGTCCGCTACCTCGATGGGCTCTACGACTGCACGCCCGGCGTTGTGATCGACGAGATCCACGACGTCGGCGACAACGTGTCGACGTTACTGGTCGTCGGCCACGAGCCGACGATGTCCAGCCTCGCCCTGCAACTGGCCGACCCGGATAACGCCAACGCCGATGCCGCCGAACGGATCTCGGTGAAATTTCCGACGTCTGCGATGGCCGTACTTGGCCTCGACGGCAGCTGGGCGGACCTCGAACTCGGGTCCGCCCAGCTGGCCGATTTTCACGTGCCGCGCTAGCGGCGACGACGATGGGTTACTTGCAGATTTCGACGATCTTCTTGATATTGTCGTCGAGGTTTTGACGCAGTTCGTCCTGCGTGAAGTCCTGCGCGCCGGCCAGGTAGCCGATGCTCAGTTCTTCGAGCTGGGTGCCCAGCGAGTTCGCCTTGTCCGCCAGATCTTTCGGGGTCGCCGGTTCCGCGGCCACCCGGTCGCGCAGGAATGCCCCGCCGTCGTAGAAGGCGAAGCGCTGCGCGGTCGCGACCGACAGCGCGCCGATCGGCCCACCGTTTTCCGGGTTCTTCAGGTGCGAGTTCCTGACCACAGCACGGTCGACGATCTTGAACGTCTCACAGATCTTCTTCTTGGAGTCGCTACGCTGCTGGTCGCTGTACTTACCCGAGGCCGCGGCGCTCTCATTCGGGTAGAAATACCCGTAAGCAGCACCCGCGACGCCGAGGATCGCCAGCACCAACGCCGCCGCCGCCAGCCAGAAGGGCAGCTTCGACGGGGTTGCAGAGTGTGACGTCGGCGTCGTTGCTGCAGGCGCGGTGGTGGGTGCGGCGACGGATTCGGTGACGTCCTCGGGTGCGGACGATGGCTCGTGTGAGGGTGTTTCAGACATCCGTCGATCGTATAGGGCGCGAATGTGGGCTCGTAACCGTTTGGGGTCTTTACCGTCGCCTCGGCGAAAGCCAGCAGGTCACGGCCATATTTCGCGGGCATCTGCAACGGAATCTCCCGAGGCAGGCGCGCGGCCGGGTCGCCCGGCCGACGAGCGACCTGGGACCGATCCGACACTGTGATTGCGGCACGGAGTGGCCCCATGTGAGTGGAATCGCCGTTTGAAGTCGGCCTCGCTCGCCAACGCGCGACGTGAAATGCGGCCGCAGCCATCACCCAGGCCGATCCAGCGCAGACAGTTGATTTGCCGCCACACCGACGACGTTGACGTCGAACAGAGTCTTGAGCGCACACCGGTCGACCTGCTGCACCGACCCGTAGGTGACAATGCCGGCGTTGGCGACCCGCACACCATGCGGGATACGACCGCGGCAACCGCCAGGTCGATGCTAACGAGGCCCCGGCGGCGTGAGTGGGTGCTCATTTGCAAAGGCCGTCGACCTCCTCGAGTTGCCCGTCGAGGTTGTGCCGCACCTGGTCTTGAACGAAGCCGGGTACGTCCGCAAGATAATTGATGCCCAAGTCTTGGAGCGTAGTAGCCAAGGAATTAACGGCTTTCGCGAGATCAGCGGGCGTGGCCTGCTCTCTGGCGAGAAGGTCGCGGAGGTAGCCGCCGCCGCCATAGAGCGCCAACCGTGCGCTGGTCGCCACCGTTAATGGGCCGTTGTCCGGCGATGGTTCCAGGTGTGTGTTCAGCGACACCGCACGATGAACAGTCTTGTAGGAGGCGCACACACGCGTTTTGGCATCCTTGATTTGTTGCCCGCTGAACGAGGCTGCCGCGCCCCCGCGCGAGGGCGGGTAGACCCACTGCACGAGCGTGAGCATCAGAGCGAGCACACCGATCGCGAGGCCGACGGGCGCGACCCAGCGGGGCCCGACAACTCTGCCCGGCCCATGGCCCGCCTCGTCCAAATCTGATGATGAGTCATCGTCGAAATCTTCGCTGTGCTTCACGACCTCTCCTTAGCCGGTAGGGAATTCGAGCCAGGCTAAAAGCTAACCGAGCAACGACCGCACTGCGCTGGGTGCTTCAGAACGAAAAAATATGCTGAGGTCGGCCACTCAGCCGAGTTCAGCTACGGGCTGTGGTCGCCGACCGTGTTCTACGAATCAGCGAGTTGACCGCCGGCGATAGCGCAATGCCCAACACTCGATGCCGAAGCCTACCTGCCGCAGTCGGGATATTCAGAGCACAGTCGAATGCACCTATACACAATAGGTACAATTCGTCTCGCGAGATGATCGACGATTCAATCCATTTCACGCAGGCTGCGCGAACGAATGCCAGCCAGCTCTCAACGGCGACCTCGGTGGGGGCGCGCCGACGCCCATCGGCGACCAGTTGATCAATCAGGGGTTCGCTCACCGCTCTCAGCTCGTCAACGACGATTGCCTCGATTGCCGCGTCATCCGCGGCGCGGGTCAAGGTGACCGCTTCGAATGGATTGTCGACGAACGATTGAATGAGGGCGTTGACCACCAGTGCAATCCGGTTCGCCAGGGGTACCTGCGGATCAAAGCTGACCCGTGCCAACAAGCGGGTGCTCGACCGCTTGAACATCGCGACGTACAGGTCGCGCTTGCCCTCGTAGTAGTAGTAGAACAAGGCACGCGATACACCCGCACGTGCAGCGATATCCTCGACCAGAACATCGTCGTACGGCATTTCGGCGAACATAGCTGCTCCGATATCGAGCAACTGTTCGCGCCGCACATGCGGTGCCCACCGGGTGACGACCTTCGCTTTGACTGCGTGCATAGGCGCTCCACGCTACCTGGAACGTGGGGGCGTCGGGCGATGTTGTACAACGCCTGTCTTATAGATCTTTAGAATGCAATCATTCTATACACCAACATTTTTCGATCAGCGAGACGAAATCGGCCTTGGAATTACCCACCTCAGCAGTATCTCCTTTGAGCGCTCATCGGGACCAGCGAATCGCCGTCACACGACCCGCAGCCCGGCCGGAGTCCGCTGCGGGTCGCGCCAAAACGCGTCGTTGACAAAGCGATTGAACAGATCCGGCGGCAGCAACGTCTCGCGCGCCTGGGCTTTCACCGTGCGACCGACAGTGTGCAGCCCGGGGGTTCCGGCACGTTCGTCGAATTCGGTGACGTCGTAGTCGATGTGGTCGACGTCGTGCTCGAACGCCGGCTCGCCGATGAAGTCGTAGATGGCGTGCAGCGTCGTGGCCGGGTCGGTGGTCAGGGTTTCGTACTGGACCAACAGCAGGCGGTCTTTTTGTGCGCCGTAGCACGCTTGTTTGAGCGAATCGTAGGGAGCTCCGACCATACCGTCCTGTGCTGCAACGCCGTTGGCGCGGCTGTAGACCGTACCGCCGGCGTTATAGTTGAAGATCGACGACGGGCTGAATACGTTGCGCTGGATCAATCGTTCGATGCTGTCGATCACCCACGGCAACTCCCGCACGCAGGCAATCACTTTCGCTTCCGGGAACAGCCGCGCAATCGCCGGCATCCAGGCACACCAGGCGCGGTTCGTGTCGAAGATGACCTCCGCGGTGCGATCGGCATAGTAGTTGTCGAACAATCCATGCAGGATGCGCTGGCGCTTGGCGTCGTCGAGGAACACCGAAAACTCGTTGCGCGCGCTCATCTCGCCCAGTAGCGCGCCGAACAGGCCGGCCAGCGGACCCGACATCCCAGCGTCGAATCGAGGGTTTTGCCGCAGCAGGGCCGCCAGCAAGGTCGAACCCGACCGCGGTAGACCCGAGATGAAATGAATCGCCGTCATGGCATGCTCCCGACCACCCGTGTGCCTTTAATGTTCGTCATGCTATTCGATTACAACCTCTATCAGGGCCCGATCTGCACTGCGCAGCGGCGAAGAACGGCAATGTTCTGAACCCTGCGAGTCGCGGGCACCGCGGCAATTGACCTTGGGCGAAAAACTACTGATGGGAACTTCCATCATCTTTTCCACACGAAATGCGAAGCAAAGCAGTAATTCTCAGACCATGCGTCATCCCGAGCAGTCGACCTCGACCTCGATGTCGGTCGTGTGGGGGGTCATCGTCGAGGATCTTTGCGAAGATCGCCGTCAGCCCTGCGAGGTCGGATTCGGCTCGCGCAGTGCGGCATACGTTGTGCAACTCGGTCAGGTCTATCTTCTGCCAGCTTCGGGAAGGGGACGTGCGAGGCAACCGGTTGCCCCAGAAGGTGTTTAATGAGGCTTTCTCACTTGGGGCGCGTGAACCTGGTGTGACTGGAGTTTCCGGCGTGTCGTAACGCAGGGACGTGGGGTCCTTGCTCAAGGATTCGGTTTCGACGAAGAAATCCGTTCCGCGGCAAAGGACCCCACGTGTTCACCTACTCTGCCATCTTTGATGTTCCGGAGGAAACCCTGCTTTACGTCACCGCGCTGCTGCAGGCCCACCGGCGCGGGATCGAAAACCCGCACCGGGCGGCGCGCGGGCACGGTCCGCACGCAGGCGACGCTGGTCTTGCGGTGGTTCGGTGACGATGCACCGATCCGGCAGCTGGCCACCGAGGCCGCTCTGCCGATCTCCACCAGCTACCGCTACCTGCACGAGGCGATCGATGTGATCGCCGAACAGGCCCCCGACGTGCATGAAGTGCTCGATCGGGCCAAGCGGGAACAGTGGTCGCACGTGACATTGGATGGGACGTTGATCGCCATCGACCGGATAAGCGAGCGCAACGAGGCCGGAAATCACCGGTGGTACTCGGGCAAGCACAAGACGCAGGGCGGCAATGTGCAGATACTGGCCGATCCGGGCGGGTTCCCGGTGTGGTCGAGCGAAGTCGAACCCGGCAGCGTCCACGACATCACCGCAGCCCGCGCGCACTGCCTGGGCGCGCTGTACAAAGCTGCGGCTGACAGGGTGCCGACCTTGGCCGACAAGGGGTACGCCGGAGCGGGGATCGGAGTGCACACCCCAGTCAAGGGCCGCGACCTCGATAGGGAGAATCAGAGCTACAACATGCTGCTCACCGCGGTACGCGCCATCGGCGAACGCGCCAATGCCGAACTCAAACAGCGTTGGCGCTGTCTCCGCCGAATCCGCCTGTGCCCGAACAGAATTAGCGTATTCGTTGCCGCCGCGATCGTACTATCAACTCTCCAACGCGGAAACTACTGAGAAAACGTCAATGTGGCGAAACGGCCCCGTTCATACATAACTGGTGTTATGCATCGGCTTCATCGCCAGCGGCCCCACTGGTCGTACTTGGCAATCTATTCCGAGAAACCGTGAGGTTGCCCGATAGCACACGCTGTAGCCCCTCTATCTAACGGCCGCAACATAATCGACGCACTTTCCTGTTCCCAGTCAACCCGACGCCGCGCTGTCGCGATCAAGGCATCGCGCCGGCATATTTGAGGCCGAAGACGTGATCAAGGGTGTCGACGATGAGCCTCGCGGCGCCTGGGTCCTTCATGATCTCGACTTCGCTGTCAACGCTAATCATCGGCGTACCGCCGCGAGCGATTGGCATCAGCGCGATTTCGGACGCGTAGTTGCGACAGGGGTACGCCAATGCGCGAGCAGTCGGCGTGTTCAAGAGAATCTCGGTGCCGGTCCTGCGTGTTGCACTGTAAGCGCTGGAGTCGTCGCACAGAAACGAAGCATCGAGATTCAGCTTCGCGGCATGTCGACCATAAGCGGCGGCAACTGCGATGTCTTCGTCCAGCGTCATGACGGCGAGCATCTTGTGCACCAACCATGCTCTCGGCACCAGGCGCGACGAAGGAACCGGCTGATTACGCAGAATGCCCTCGGCTACCGCCCCCGGAAGTGTTGGGGCGACATAGAGATAGCCACCGAGCGCGGGGTCGGTGGGTTCGAAGCGGCCTTGCTCGGGGTCGTGCAGCGGCTTCGGGCTGGGGTTGAAGGCGTTGGCCGCGTACGACTTACCTACTGCGCGAATCCGATAAAACTTCGCTCCTTTGGCGACGGGTTCGAGATCGGCGGCGGTGCCGTTGTAGACGTTGGTCGCCACCGAGGTCAGTCCATGCCCTGCTGAACGCGATCAATGGTGAAATCGATTAATTCCTCGACTAATTCGTGCTGTCCGAGCAGATCGATAGGGCGCCGACCACCGAGGCCTTCGTCTTCGGAATACCACCAGTCGAGGGCGCCCCAGGGGTCGGCGTCGCTCTCCAGCCTGCGGTTGGCGTGCGCGACGACCGGGCGGATCTCGTGCTTGATGGGATCGACCTGAAACTTCGGGTACCGATACCGGTTGCCGACCTTGACCCCCAGCAGTTCGTTCGCCTGCCGGCGATTCTGCGCCAGAGTGCGGTGGGATTTACCTGTGGGCGAGAGGATCTGGCTGGCTTCGGTCGAACTGTAGGTGTCATCCAGGCTCAGCGGCAGCCGGTATTCAAACGGGCCGGTCGCAGTGTCCACCGTCACTTGCTCGTGGTCCGGTACGGCTTGCGTCGCGCGAAGGTCAAGCAGCAACCCCAGCTGTGTCCGAGTGGTCTCAATCAGACTGTCCAGCACCGAAACTGAAAGCACCGAACTCTGCTGGGCGAACTCTGCGTCTGAGCGCGGGCTGTAAAGGACTGCAACCCTGTTGAGCGGTATATCGGAATGCGCCCAGCGGTTGCGGACGCGGATCAGCACCTCATTCAGATTGGACAGGCGCGCCGTCTTCAATTCAACGACTTCCCCAGCGTCAAGTGTCGGGCTGAGTTCAGTGGCGACGACCGGGCCGTCCCCCATCAAATACTTGACCTCGGCCCGGACCCGGCGAAGCGTCGCATCGCGGCCTGGTGCGCCCGGGTCGTTGGCGTGCAACGGTCCGCGAACAACCAGCCCTACAAGCGCGCCGCCCGTGTCGGTGTCGGATTGCTCGCGAGCACGGTCGGGGTCGGGCTGAATCAGGAAGAAGCCCTCGGCGTCGAGGTCTCCCTGAGTATCCGGCGATTGCCCCACGACACCTTCCCAAGCTACGAAAACTACAGTCTTCGGCCTAGTGTAGTTATCGTTGTTCGAATATGCTAGTGCCAGCAGCGATTAATGCAAGGAATCCCTGACAATCACCGATAGACTCCCATCCCTGATGAGCGACCTCCTGCCCAACCTCGATGCGCTGCGTGCTCAACTGACCGGTGACGCGGCCAGCCAGCACGATGCGCGTGCTCTGGCCGACGCGGTCGCCGAGGTGGCTACTGAAGATGCCCTCGATCAGGCCCTCGACGCTGTCATTGCGAGCTGGCGGCAGCCGTGACTGCCAGCACTCCTGCGAGGTTGGTGTCGCTGGAAGTCCGCGGGTTCCGTGCCTTCGGGACCGAAACTCGCACAATGGATCTCGACGCCAGCTTGGTCGTCGTCCACGCCGGCAACAGCCAAGGCAAAACCAGCCTGGCCGAGGCCCTGGAGTTCCTCATCAGCGGTCGCAGTAGTCGCCGCGACATGCTCGGTGGCGCTAAAGCTGAATACAATGACAGCCTGCGCAACGCCCACCTCCCTGACGACGAGACCGACGTCTACGTCCAGGCCGTGGTGCGCGACCGCAGCGGCGCGAGCCACCAGATCCGTCGCGAACTGGTCAGCGACTTCGGCCAGGGCACGGAGCGCGAAAGCCGCCTGCTCGTCGACGGCGTCGAAGCCCGTGACCTCGCCAGCGTCGGCTTGGCGTTGGCCGACCCGCCGGTCCGGGCGCCGGTGCTGCTACAGCACATCCTGCGTCACGTGCTGTCCACGGAACCCAAGCAACGCGTCGGCTACTTCATAGCGCTACTGTCGCTCACCGACCTCGATTCATTCCGTGAGCGCGTGCGCGCCGCCCGAGCCCGCCTCGAAGCCGAGCGCCCCAGCGTTGCGTTGCAGCGCGTCGAGGCCCTCTCCGCCACGCCCGCGGCATCGGCGGCATCCGCCATCGGCGCGTTGACAAAGAAGCCATTTACCATCGACACCGCCCGTCCTGCCATAGATAAGGCGCTGCTCACCGCAGGTAGTGTGATATTGGTTGACGCCGCAGGCACCCAACGAACCTTCGAGACCGTTGACGATCTCGCCGTCGCACTCGGCGAGGCGCTCGAGGCACAGCGCGAGCGGGCGTTCCCGCTCTCGGCGATCGCGGTGACCGACCTGCCCGACGATCAACCTATCGGTCCAGACCTGGATCGCTACGCCACCGCCTTAGCCGCATTTGACCAGCACACCGCCCGGATCACACCGGTCCTCGACGCCCTGCTCGGCATCGAGGAATACGCACAGCTCCAACACGCAGTGCCCTGTCCGGTGTGTGGCACCGACGACGCGCTGACCCCGAACCGCATCAACGTCCTGCAAGATCATCTGCGTCGTACCCGAACCCTGGGCGACGTGGCCAAGACCGCCGGCGAAACTCTCTCCGCTGCGCGCCACGAACTCGATCAGTTCACCGTCGCGGTAACCGCGGCGACACCTGCCGTGGCTACATGGACCGACGAGCAGATGTCCGCCGCCACCGACGCGTTGCGCAGTCTGCGGGTCGACGACGCTTTACTGACCGCAACGCGGACCGCCGCGGAGCGCGTGGCCACAGCTGCCAACGACCTGGCTACGGCCGTCGCCTCGGCCCGCCGCGCCGTCGAAGAGACCAGCGACGCCGTGGGCTCACGCCAACCCCTCACCGACGGGATCGCCGCCCCTTACCTCGGCATCGACACCGCAAGCCGACGACTTCGCGAAGCCAGCGAGGACTACGCCGCGCCTGCCGCGGTGTTGCGTACTGCCGTGGAGGACGCCGCCCGCGAACGCATCACCATCAGTGGGCTGACCGAATTGGCCGACCTGGTGGCAGTACGAACCGACCTGATCAACGATGTTGTCGCCGAAGCCATCCGCCAGCGCACCATCCGGCGTCTCAACGCCGCCGAAAAAGCCCTCCGCGACGGCGCCGGAGCCGTTCTCGACGACCGCTTCGCCCAGATGAGCGACACCATCACCAAATGGTGGTCCACCATCCGCCCTGACGAACTCGTCGGCTTCGGCGGCATCAAACGCCGCGCCGCCGGCACCCTCTTCGTCAACCTGATCGCCGCCCTGCGCGTCGACTCCACCAGTACCCCCGTAGAACGAGAAGCCCTAGGCGTGTACAGCGATTCGCAGCTCAACGCCCTAGGGCTGTCAATCTTTCTGGCGCGCACCGAACTGCTCGGCGCCCCGCTCGTCGTGCTCGACGACCCCATCCCCGGCAGTGACGCCGGCCACCGGCTGACCTTCGTCCAATACACCTTGGGTGCCCTGCTCACAGCTGGCACGCAGGTCATCTTGACTACGTTCGACAGCAAGCTCGCCGAATGGTCCAACACCAACCACGGCGGCGCCGACTTCCTGGCCTACAAGCTCGATCTCATCGACATCCGCGCGGGTACCGAGCCCACCCAGACCACCGACACTTTCGGACAGCTCATGCTCGAGGCCGAGGAGAGTCTGCACGCTCCCACGGCGAAGGGCCGCCGTTCGGCATGCAACACCATGCGCTCGGCCGCTGAACGGCTCGCCAAGCAGATCATTGCGACCGGTATGACCGATGCGGGCACCCCCACCACCGTCACCGATGTCGAGGCAAAGGCCACCCAGCTCGGTGACCTGCTCACCTTGCTCTATCCCTTTGTCGTCGAGAGCAATTCAGAGAAGGGCCAGTGGAAGACGCTGCCCAAAGTCCTTAACCCCGGCAGCCACGACGACGACGTGCCCTCCACCACCGAGCTCAAGGTCATCTTCGGCAACCTCCGTCACATCAACAAGACCCACCAGAAGCACTGGTCTGGCGGACTGGTCAAGTGAGTCAGTCTGCTTACACCCCGGAGCACTCCGCACAGGGCAGCACCGGATGGTGGATAACCGGGATTATCGATGACTACCGAGCTCTGCAACTAGCCGGTTACGGTTGCCCTGCAAGCCATCTCGCCGGCTCTAACCCTGCCACAGCGAGATAGCCTTGCGTGAGTTGAGGATTCGCACCGAGTCACGCTGTTGCACCCAGTTTTCGGACGTCGGTATAGAGCCGTCGCAAATGGGCGTCTGACATATCGATGATGGGTTCGTACATAAACGAGTTAACGTGAATGTTTTCAGGCGTCATGAGCACCACGGCGTCGAGGACCTCCTGCGTCTCAGCGTTGCCGTGCCCCCTGTTCCTGTATGCCTTGAATAGCGCTTGAGTCTGGTTGGCCGGGATGTTGTCAGTGAACTTCGGATCTGCCAGCTCCGTGACCATGTGGCTCTCTGATAACAAACGGATGGCAATGGACATGACAATCTTGTTCTCGAAGTTCACACCCTCGTCCGCGCTGAGAGCGAGGTCTGCCTGCTCGATCACGAGGTCAACGACAGAATCAACGGCGGAAGGCCACGAACCAATGTCACCGAACGTCTTGGAGAAGATGGAATCAAGCTCTTGATGAGTGATGGAGGCAGTGTCGCTCTTCCAGTGCAGAAGTGAGGTTAGCTTCGAGTAGTCCGGATCGCTCTCGCCTTTTGTGTATTCAAGAATATTCCGGATGAACGGGATACAGGCGACGCGCTTCATACCGTCCTCGAAGAACTTCAATTTGAAGTCGTTGATAAATGGGTTCTTTACGCCTACCGCTTGGCTGAGGACGACCTTACTTTCACCCTTCTGGGCCATGAAGCAGCGTTCGTATCCCACGACTGCTCGGCTCTCGAGCGTGCGGAAGAAGTCGAAGTTGTGAGTAAGAAGGATCAGGTTGAAGTTGGCCTGCTCCGACATCTCCTTCAGGTACTGGATGATCGCGTATTTGTTCTTGTAGTCGAACGAATCGGCGATGTCATCGATGACGAACAGCGTCTCGCGGTTCGCCGACTTCCGAGCCTCGACCTCAAACAACACATTGAGGATGTACAGTGCCTTCTTCTCACCGGTGCTGAGGACCTCAAGTAGCTCCCCGCGTTCCACCGGGGTCCGCTCCGTGCCCTCTTCGAACTCGAAGCCGAGCTTTAGAAGCTTTTCTTGCCCTAGCACCACGCGGTCGCGGTTCGTCGCGATGAGTCGGAAAGGAACAAAGAAGCGATCGTTGAAGATGTCGATGACGCGTTCCCACTGCGTGCTCTCCGCCGCGGCTTGCTGTTCGATCTCTTTCTTTCGCTTTTCCGCATCCTTGAAGCATCCGACCACACGCCCATAGAGTCCCTCGTGCGCCTTTAGATAAGACTTCCAGACGTTCTGCTCTAGCAAGTCGACGTTGGTGAACTCGGGGAGCAGCTCGACGTGCCTGGCGAGGTAGTCAAAGAAAGCGCGGGTGTCCACATTCTTGTTGAGCGCCTTTTCAACTGCTTCAAGCCTCTTTCGCAAGGCTTCGTCATCCGAAATGCGCCGCTTCTCAACGGCGATGAGCGCATCGAGGTCAGCCTTGCTTGTTACCTCCTTGCGGTCCCCGCCTTCACCGTGCAGCAGGACCGAGTGCTGAGCCGAGAAAAATCCATTGTCGCCCAAGCTCTTTGTGACGTTAGCGGCGTTGTAGAAGTTGAAAGAGTCGCGGCTGAAAAACGCTGATTCGTCGAGTAATTCATTGAGCCGAGTCACATAGTCAGCGAGCGCTGACTGAAGTGCAGGTGTACGCAAGATTGGTTCTACCTTGCTGTTGAAGAGGACGTCGTAAGGGACGTCAGCGAACGGTGCGGCTTCCTGCTCTTCGATCTCGTAGCTGAGACGCGCGAGCGCGGCATAGAAGTTGTCTTCCTGCTGCGTGAACACGCGCGAGACGATGCTGATCACGTCTTGTTTAGTCCCCGACTGTTTCTGCAGCGCGCCGACAAGTTCCTCACGTGCTTCGACAAGCCCAAGTTGTAGGGCTACGTACTCCTTGCGGAGCTCGGGGTTCACCAGAAGGGTGGAGGTGGATTCTGTCGGTCCCAGCTCCTCGTCATAGGACAAAACGACCACCACGTCCGCAGCGTCTAACTCTTTGCCCTCCTGATCGACCACACTACGTACGGTCTCACGATCCGGGAACATGCGATCTGCTGTTTCGATTCCGCGCGCGAGGTCAGCGAGGGTACGGGCGAAGGAGGTCTTCATGGTCCCGTTGGGAGCGTAGATAGCAACTGAGTTGCTATTTTTGAATTTGAAGGAGACATCGAGCTCGCGGATGCCGTGGCAATTCTTAAGCTTGATATCCAGCGTCTTCACGGAAACCCTACTTCGCTGATCACGGTTCGTGCGGCACAGTCAACGCCGTCTCTATGAGGCTAGCCGAGCTGGCCGACAGGCTTTCTGTATGAGGTGCCGCGGGCTGAGCAGTGCTGCGACCACATCGCCTGCTGAAGGTCGAGGAGACCTCACACGACGCGCAGCCCCTCGGGAAGTCGCTGCGGGTCGCGCCAAAACGCGTCGTTGACAAATCGTTTGAACAGGTCCGGCGGTAGCAACGTCTCGCGCGACTGGGCTTTGACCGTGTCGCCCACAGTGTGCAGCCCCGGGGTGCCGGCCCGTTCGTCGAATTCGGTGACGTCGTAGTCGATGTGGTCGAAGTCGTGCTCGAAGGTCGGCTCATCGAGAAACCTGTAGATGGCGTGCATTGTCTTAGCCGGGTCGGTGGTCAAGGTTTCATACTGCACCAGCAGCAGACGGTCTTTCTGCGCGCCGAAGCAGGCCTGCTTGAGCGCATCGAAGGGAGCTCCGACCATGCCGTTCTGCCCGGCCACACCGTTGGCGCGGGTATACACCGTGCCGCCGGAGGTGTAGTTGAAGATCGATGACGGGCTAAAGACGTTGCGCTGGATCAACCGCTCGATGCTGTCGATTACCCAGGGCAACTCACGCACGCAAGCAATCACTTTCGCGTCGGGGAACAGCTGGGCAATCGCTGGCATCCATGCACACCACGCGCGGTTAGTGTCAAAAATGACTTCGGCGTCGCACTCGGCATAGAAGTTGTCGAACAAACCCCGCAAGATCCGCTGGCGCTTGGTGTCGTCGATGAACACCGAAAACTCGTTGCGCGCACTCATTTCACCTAAGAGGGCACCGAACAGGCCGGCGAGCGGTCCTGACATGCCAGCCTCGAACCGCGGGTTCTGCCGCAGCAACGCAGCCAAAAGCGTTGAACCCGAACGCGGCAAGCCTGAGATGAAGTGGATCGATGTCATGGCACGCTCCCGACCTACCGTCCCCCGCTAAATGTCTTTAATGCTAACCGATTACAGCGTCTCGAAGATCGAGTTTCCATTGCTTATCGACAAAGTCCAGCTAAACTCCAAAAGCTGTGAGTCGAAGGTTTGCCGCAACTGATCTTGGGCTAATGCTGGTGAACCGAAAAAGTTGTGGATCCCCGAAGTCCTCGAGCAAACAACTCAGACAGGCCAGCGGATTTCGCGCTGAGCGGCACTGGCGAATAGGCGCGCAGAACGAAATAGCTTGCCGTTAAGAGTTTTCCGATGGACTGCTCGCCGGCTGTCGCAGGGCCTTGAGTCTTTTTACGATGCCCATCGTTGGGCGGCCAGGGACGTGGCGCCCGCAAGCCCGAAGATGAATCCAATCACGTTCGTCGGGTCCGAGGACCTGACGAACGTGATTGGATGATCGAAAATATAACCAGGCTCGGCCCGGTTTATTAGCCGGGATTGCCGTCGGCGCCCGTAGCGCCGCTGCCACCAACGTGACCGTCGGGTGTCCCGGTGCCGCCACCGCCGCCGGTGCCGCCGGTGCCACCGGTCCCGCCGGAACCAGCGGTCCCACTACCCGTGGGAGTGCCGCCGTTGCCACCAGTGCCGCCCGTTCCGCCGGCCGCACCATTACCGCCTGCACCCTGGGCGCCGTCCGCGCCGCTGGTGCTCACGCCGCCAGCGCCAGCGCCACCGCCGGTACCACCGATGCCGCCGGCACCACCGTCGCCACCGGCGAGGCCGTTGCCCGAGCTGTCGGTGCCGCCCAGACCACCAACCCCACCTTTACCGCCGACACCGCCGGCACCGCCGTTCCCGCCGTACCCGCCGCTACCAGTGTCCGAGGTACCACCAATGCCGCCAACGCCACCGGTGCCGCCAGCACCGCCGGTGAGGCCAGTGCCGCCAGCGGTCGTCGGGGCTGCGGTGCCACCGGCGCCGACAGTGCCCGCGCCGCCGGCACCGCCATTTCCGCCATAGCCGCCATCGATATTTCCGGCGCCGTTGCCTCCGCCTCCGCCGATACCGCCGGTACCACCAGTTTCACCAGCGCCACCAGCACCACCGTTGCCACCGTAGCCGGCCTGGCTGGGCCCGAAGCCAAGGTTGTTGCTCGGGGTGGCGACCCCGCCACTGTCACCGCCTGCGCCACCTGCGCCACCGGTACCGCCGGCTTCGCCGATGCTGCTGCCCCCGCGACCGCCGTCGCCGCCGTAACCACCTGTAGCCGTGCCGCTACCGCCGGCCCCAGCGGCACCGCCGGTACCGCCGGTGCCGCTAGTCGCGCCGAAACCTGTGGCACTGCCGCCATTGCCGCCGGCGCCGCCGTAACCACCCTCGCTGACACCGCTATTGGCACCGTCAGCGCCAGCACCACCGACACCGCCGGCACCGGCGACTCCACCGCTGGCGGCGTTGTCGGCGCCGCCGTTGCCGCCAGCGCCGCCGTAACCGCCTTTACTGAAAATTGTGCCGTTGTCATCCCATCCGGTGGGTGTCCCGCCGTTACCGCCGGCGCCCCCGACACCGCCAGTAGCCCCGGGGCCGCCAGTGCCGCCATAGCTGCCGTTACCCCCGGCGAAGCTACCGGTCCCGCCGTTACCTCCAGCCCCGCCAACACCGCCAGTAGCACCGGAGCCGCCGGACCCGCCATAAGCGCCATTGCCGCCGAAGGTCTTGACAGTGTCGTTGGTAGTGGCACCGTCCCCACCGTCGCCGCCGGCTCCACCTGCGCCGCCGGTCCCGGTGGCGCTGCTGCCGCCTTCACCGCCGTAACCGCCGGCGCCAGCATGACCGGTGCTGGCATCACCGCCGTTACCGCCCGCGCCGCCGGCCCCGCCGGTGGCGTCTCCAAGAGAGTTGCCACCCTCGTACCCGTTACCACCCGCACCGCCATTGAGGCCGTTGCCCCCATCGCCGCCGGCTCCGCCGACTCCACCGATGTACCCGTTGCCGCCGTAGAGACCGGCACGAGCGCCGTTACCGCCATTGCCGAGGTAGTTGCCGGTGGCGAGGTCTTTGTACCCGTTACCACCGGCACCGCCGTTGCCGTCGTTACCGCCGTTACCTGCCTGGCCTGCTTGTCCTAGGGAGCCGTAGACTTTGTCGCCACCGGCACCGCCAGTCCCGGCCTTGGCACCGGTTCCGCCAGCGCCGCCGTTGACGTGGCTGGCCGTGCCGTCCGCACCGGCTCCACCGCTACCGCCGGCGCCACCGTTGCCGCCGTCGCCGCCGTCGCCGATAAGGAACCCACTGGTGCCACCTGCACCGCCATGTCCGCCACCGGTGGCATTCACGCCAGCGCCGGTGCCTTCAACAAAGCTGCCGTTAACGCCGCTATAACCATCACCACCGGAACCGCCGGCCCCGCCGTTGCCGAACAACCAGCCTGCCGCGTTACCGCCAGCGCCGCCTGAGGCGCCGTTGACGCCTGCTTCGGTCGAACTCCCGCCTTGGCCGCCAGCGCCGCCATCGCCCATCAGCGAGCCACCGGCACCGCCTGCGCCGCCAGCCGCGCCCGCCCCACCGTCACCGCCGGCGCCGCCGTCGCCAATCGACCCACCGGCCCCGCCGTCACCGCCAGCAACGCCTGGGTCGTCGGCTGCGTCGAAGCCGGTTCCGCCGTCGCCGAACCACAATCCGGCGTCGCCACCGTTGGGATCGGCCGCGGTCCCAACGACACCGTTACCGATCAAATACAGCCCGGAATCCTGGTTGATGATGTTGTCGACCTGCTCGCCGAACGGGCTGGTGATCCACGCCTGAAGGCTGTTATTAAGCGGGGTGTAGATGTAGGTGTCGAAGATCTGCGCATAGTCGGTTGACGACGTGGTCGCCGCGGCGCTGGCAGCCTCCAGTGACGATCCGGCTGTCGCCGCGCTCTCGGCGGCGAACGATGGGTCGAAGCTATCCACCAGACCGGTCAAATCAGCACCCAGGGTGGGGTCGATGCCAGCCAAGGAATTGATGATGGGCTCGAAGATCAGGTCCTCGATGTCGGCGTTAGCCGATGGCGCGGCGACCAGCGGCGTCATCCCGAAGGCCAAGAACGCGCCGATCGCACTACCGCCACCGATTGCCCGGTTACGGTGCAGCGGCCCCTTCTTTCGGTGAGCGCCACGCTGGTTGCGGGTTGGACGACGGCTCATTTGCGAACACCTTTCGTGTGAACAGTCTTGTTAGCAGTTGAAAGTTGTCGGTCGAGTTGACCTGCCAGGTCAGAGGCCCAGCGCGGACACGACGTCTTGCACCAGGCTGGACAGGTCTGCGGCCGCTGCAGCGGGGATGGTGCTGCCGTCGAGGAAGTCGGTGGGGATCACAGGGAACGTGACATCAGTCAACGGCGACCCCGACCCGTCCCAGCCCAGCAGCGACGCGATCGCCTGCGACATGCCCTCCCAGGCACCAATCGGGCCGACCGCTTCGCTGGGAGCATCGATCGTTCCGAGTACAGGAACGCCGGTGAGGTCAATGCCGAGGCTGTTGAAGATCGAGCCCCCGACCCCGTCGCTATCCGCCCCTACGCCGCCGGTACTTAGCAGTCCGCCAAACGCGATATCGAGATTCTCGATGTTCATGCCTGCCGGCAGATAGCCTGATGCCTCGGCCGCCGGGATCAGGCTGTCGAGATTGAGATCGGCGCCGTTGAAGAAGGCGCCGACCGTGTTGGCCAAGGTCTCATTGAGGTCGTCGCCAGCGCTAATACTGTCGCTGAGCGCGATCAAGGGGCTGATCAAGGGGCCCAGGTCACCCATGATGATGCCGCTATCCGGTGAACCCAGGAAATCGATAATCGGCGTGAGCGTTCCGGCTTCACTGGCCGGTAAAAACGACGCAATCTCCGAAAAGAGGACTGCATGGCCCTCCAGGCCCGAGCCTTGGAGAGTGAACTGGGTCACAGTTTTAGTCGTTTCGCTCGTCGCGTCCTGCAGCGGTAACCCGGTCAACACCGCCGCGAGGTTCGCCTGCATCTGCCCGCTGATCTCGGAGACGGTGCTGCTCGTCGGGGCGTTGAAGAAGTCTTGTAGGTAACCGGAGTCGTTGGCGATCAGTTGCTGTAGATCCACGAAGGGCGCCGAGGAGAAGTTGTTCGTGAGCGTTGTAGCGTTGGCGGACGCGGTGTTGAAAACGTCCTCCCACGGCGTGAGGAGATCGGTATCGCCCGAAGTGAGCGCGACGTCGAGCATCTGGATGTCGGGCCCTGGTGCTGCCATGGGGGCAATCGCGATGAGGCTGGCGCCCACAAGCGCGACACCGGCAGTGGCAAAGGGGCGAAGAGTCTGCTGCACGGCGTCTCCTTGGTCGGCAGTCAATGGCGAACGAAGCCAAAAGCTACCTGAGGTGTGCCTGAGTGTCTCTCAGTTTGGACGGATAGCGCCGGATCTCCGCTGCGGCGTGAATCTCCGCAATCCGACGATGGCGAATTGTCGCAGGCCAACACCGGATAGCATTTCTCATAGCAAACATCGCTACATGGGCGAATGTTTCAGGACGAAACTACTAAGTGGCACCGATTAGAACGTGTTCATTCGAGATGATCTGATAGCTATTCTGCTGCGGTATCGCTTTCACATGTAAGTTTGCTTTCTTTTCTGTTTGCTAAACAGAACCGCTTCTGAACCCATATAACTTGCGCGTTCTAGGTGGAGCGCTTGCGTTTCAGGCAAATACGAGGACGTCTAGCTCGAAATGCGCAGCTAGGGGCCCCTGCGGTCAGTTAAGCCACCCGCGTGCCATCACTGATGCATCACAAACTCGGAACTTCTGCAACCGCTACACCTGAGAATCCTTCAACAGGACGGACTTTGCTATTCGACAGGTGTCAGCCGCGTGGTGTCGATGCGCGCGATCCGGAAGTTGCGCTCTTCTGGCAGTGCAGCGGTCAGGGGCCTCAGCATGGACAACGTCGCCGTCGCTGGGAAGACACGCGCCTACGCGATTTGCGGCAATCCCTCAAGGGCGGCGAGCGCAGCGGCCCCTCGACACCGTTCGACTTCGACACCTTCCTCGGGCGCGAGCGCGCCGAGGAGTCGGCTGGCCGGTGAGCCGATACCTTCTCTCACCTGCCGCGCAAGCAGTCCTAGAGCAGATCTGGGACTACACCCACAAACGATTGGGGCGTCAGCCAGGCCGAGGAGTACCTGCGCGAACTTCAACACGCCATCGACCGCGCCGCTGCGGATCCACGGATTGGCTGGGCCTGCGACGAGATCCGCCTCGGCTATCGCAAGCTCGCCGCCGGGTCACACACGCTGTTTTATCGAGTCACCGCCGAAGGCGTCCTCGACGTCGTGCGCGTCCTGCACCAACGCATGGACATCGACCGCCACCTCTAGGCCGGCCCCGGCGGCGAAATCTACGGCGCGACACCGATCTCCGCCATCCATCGTGCAGGCAACACACGACTGTGCCGCTATGAAGCCGATGAATAATCGCCATTATCCACCGGTAAGGGCGCCGCGTATTTCATCGAATCAATCGTTTCGGCGGCCTCTGCCAGCCGACAGGAGCGTTCACCCAATCCTTCCACGGTTGTGCGGCATGAACCGTGCGCTGATCCGTCCTACTCGACGTCTTGGACGTCCTGTCGAAGGACGAACTCATGCATGCCGGGCACGGTGAAGGCCAGTACGCCACGTTCGGGCGGGTAGACCAGGCCCTTTTTGATGAGTTCGTTGCGGGCGACCGACAGGTCACTGGCCCGCGATTTACGCATATGGGATGCCAAAGCGGACACCGTCGCTGTCTCGTCGCCGGCGAGGTCGGCAAGCGCGCGCAGCAGATCGCGCTGCGCCGGGGTGGCGCGTTCCCACCGGGAGCGGTAGAGGCCCTCGTCGACCTCCCGGCGAGCGTCGCGCAATCCAACTTGAACGTCGTCAGCGCTGATCGGGGAACTGATCGCGTTGTCCCACACATGTTTTCCGATCGCTTGCAGAAAGTATGGATATCCGCTGGCCATCTCCGCGGCCATCGTTAACGCCTCCTGGTTCCAGTCCACCTCGAAGGCACGTGTGGGGATCGTCAGGGCATCCATCGCTGCGGGCCGGTCGAGCAACCCGACCGTCCGGTAGTCATACAACCGCTCGGCATAGCTGGTGGCGTCGGCAAGCAGCGCCGGCAGGGACGGCAGGCCAGCCCCCACGAACATCAGCGGCAACGGCACCTCGGCCTGGCCGAGATGGTGCAGCGCCGTATTGATCGCGGCCAGCTCCGCCGCCTCAGCCTCCTGCAGTTCGTCGACCAGAATCAGCGCGCCGATGCCCAACTCGCGCGCGGCCTCCCCCATCACCTCGAAGAGCGCCGACAGGTCCTCGGCGAAGCGCCCCGAATCAGCTACGCCACGGATCGGCTCGACTTCCACACCCAGTGACACGGTCCCGGTCGCGTCGGCTTTGACGCTGAACGCTTTGAACACTCCCAGCATGCGACGTAGCGGTGGGTGTGGATGCCGCCCCGTTGCCGTGCGCATCCCCCTTACCAGCGCATGCGACAACGCGACCGGCAGCGATTCGCCCGCCCCCGCCTCGACTTTCGCAGTAATCCAATCGCGATCGCCGGCGCGGCGCAGCAGCTCGTTGAGCAACACGGTCTTGCCGACCCCACGTAGTCCATTCAGAATCCAACCGCGATCGCCCTCGCCTAGCTCCTCAGAGCGCCGCACCACCACATCGAACGCAGTCAGCAAGGCGTCACGACCGGCCAGCGCTGGTGGGCGCCGCCCGGCCCCAGGTCGATATGGGTTTTGCACCGGGTCCACAATCAGACTTTATCATGCCGTATAACAAAATGTTATATATGGCTTTAGGGGTTGTTATATTACTCCGAATGGACGCATATCTTGTGCAGACGATCCGGTACCGGCCCGGATGACTGCTTTTGGGCGAAAACAACTCGTGCACACTTGCCCGAGTCACTGGTTGCCGCAACAACCGACCTCGTGAAACCGGTCAAGCTGTTATCCCGAGCATCGTCGCCGCGATCCCGAGTCGCACCATCACATCGCCGACGTCGGCTTCCGGAATGTCCACCTGCGCGCCCCGATAGTTACTCAAGATGCATTGGATCGCCTCGGGAAGCCGCATCCGGTCCGGGGTGATGCCGTCGGCCAACAGGTAAGGAAGCTTCCAGTGAGGTTCCCCAGAATTCGAGGCCTTGCTCGATCACCCGTTCCAGTAGCTTTCGTCCCTGCTCCGAGGCGACCGCGGCCGCGCTAGCCGATCTCGTGCCGCTCGCCGTCGAGTTCGACCTCGATGTGCAGCCGACCACCGAGCGCTTCGACATAGCGGCGGAGGCTGCCGATCTGAGCCCGTCCGACACCACCACGCTCCAGCGCACTGACCCGCTCCTGAGTGACATAGAGCAAGTCGGCAACTTCAGCCTGAGTGAGGTTCTTGGTGTGCCGCAACGCGCGAAGGATATTGGGGGCCGGCCTACTGCGCGTGTGGCCGTTGCGCTCCAGCGACCGCAGGGGATGGTCAGTGGGCAGATTCGCCATCAAGTCTTGCAACGGATCCATCATTCCTCCGGTTTCCAAGCCTGCCCCGTGGTCGCGTAGTTACCTAAGAGCACTATCCAAAGTTACTGCTGTCTAATCCGAAAATGATGGTGACCTGATGGCGTTGTCTCATGCCGGTCTACACCCGATTGGGATCGGGCTGCTCGGAGCGGGTCAGGTGGGTTCAGGCGGCCGGGGTGAGGGTGACGCTGTA
>Ga0080006_1120287_pt1 | contig 63350 bp, 55 predicted proteins | sample RS3BMetagenome_FD_69209 | JGI IMG/M metagenome (GOLD analysis project Ga0080006, IMG submission 69209) | Ferric oxide microbial mat and aquatic microbial communities from Rainbow Spring, Yellowstone National Park, USA - RS3B (SPADES... ...
TTTCGGGCAAAGTGGTCGAGGCCCCCCCCGAGCCGCCGGAGCGGCGGGCGGAATTCGCGGCCAAGGTCCGGGTGCGCCATTATCCGGTGCGCGAGGCGGCCGGTGCGGTCTGGGTGTATCTGGGCAAGCGCACTCCGGTCCCGCCGCTACCCAACTACGAATGCAACACTGTACCGATGGAAAACACGCTGCCCCAGCGCGCGGTCCTGCATTGCAACTGGTTTCAGGGGTTGGAGGCGGTGCTGGACGCGGCCCATGTCGGGGTGCTCCATCGTTCCACCGTCCCGACCCTGGGCAACGCCGCCCAGATGGCGACCCGCAACACCGGACCGGTGTTCGAGTTGATGATGCGGCCCTATGGCTTTCGCGAAGGCGCCCTGCGCGACCTGGGCGACGGTACCTATTATGCTCGCATCCGCGAGGTCGTGTTGCCCTTCTTCTCCTTCATTCCGCACGATCCCGGCGAGCAATGCCTGATGATCGGCGCGGTGCCGATCGACGACGAATGGAACGCGCAGTGGTACATCCGCTACCACCCCAGCGAAGTACTGGCCGGCAAGCCGCGCCATCGCGATATGACTGACGCCTCGCCCAACCTGGACAACTTCTGCGACGACATGGGCAGTCTGGACAACCTGTGGCATCAAAACCGCCAGAAAATGAAGGAAGGCCACTGGACCGGGATCAAAGCCTTTCCCTACGAGGATTTCGTGGTCGAGGAAGCGATGGGGCCGATCTGCGATCGAACCAAGGAATATCTAGGTTCCAGCGATACCATCATAATCAAGGTACGACGGATGCTGTTCGACGCGCTGCGCGAGTTTCAGCGCAGTGGCCGGCTCTCTTTCGGTGCCGAGGAAAATATGGATTTCAGCAAGGTGCGAGCTTTGAGCATCCGTTCGGCTAACACTCTAAACTGGAAGGACATCGATTCCTTCAATCCGCCGCGCCATCTGGCCGACTAGCGGGCGCCAAGCCCAAGGGAGAACCTGACCAATGTTGACACGGGAAGAAAACGAACTGATTAGTCGGGTCGGGCCGGGCTCCGCGATGGGGGAATATCTGCGCGAGCATTGGGTGCCCGCGCTACGCGCCGCCAGCCTGGAGGCGGACGGCGCGCCGATACGGGTGCGGCTGTTCGGCGAAAATTTCGTCGCTTTCCGCGCAACCGACGGGCGGGTCGGCTTCTTCGACGAAGGCTGTCCCCATCGTTGTACCTCGCTGGCCTTGGCGCGCAACGAGGACAACGCGCTTACCTGCATCTTCCACGGCTGGAAGATCGAGGTCTCCGGCAAGGTGGTCGAAGTCCCCTCCGAGCCGCCCGAGCGGCGAGCGGAATTCGCGGCCAAGGTGCGGGTACGCCATTATCCGGTGCGCGAGGGCGCGGCCATGGTGTGGGTCTATCTGGGCAAGCGCACCCCCGCTCCGGAGTTTCCCAATTACGAGTTCAACCAACTGCCCGCGGAAAACTGCCGGCCGATGCGGGCGCTGTTGCATTGCAACTGGTTCCAGGGGATGGAGGCGGTGCTCGACGCGGCCCATGTCGGCGTGCTGCATCGCTCCAACATCCCCACCATGGGCGACGAGATTAAACTTGCCAGCCGTAACACCGGCCCGGTGTTCGAGCTTTTGATGCGGCCCTACGGCTTTCGCGAGGGCGCGCTGCGCGACCTGGGTGACGGCACCTTCTACGCTCGCATCCGCGAGGTCGTGCTGCCCTTCTTCTCCTTTATTCCCAACGATCCGCCGATGCCCAACCTGATGATCTGCGCCATCCCGATCGACGACGAATGGAACGCGCAGTGGTACGTCTGGTACAACCCCGAGGGGCGGGTCAATGACTCCGTGGTCGCGCGCATTCTGGGCCCCTGCGCCCAGAACGATGACAACTTCTGCGAGGACATGGGCAGCTTCGACAACCTCTGGCATCAGGATCGCACCAAGATGAAAGAAGGGCATTGGACCGGCGTGCGTTGCTTTGCCTACGAGGACTTCGTGGTCGAAGAAGCGATGGGTCCGATCTGCGATCGGAGCAAGGAGTATCTGGGTTCCAGCGACACCATCATCATTCGGGTGCGCCGGATGTTGCTCAACGGGCTGCGCGAGTTCCAGCAAACCGGCCGCCTGTCGTACGGGATGGAAGAAGGCTTCGATTACAGCCGGGTGCGCGCGATCGGGATTCGCTATCGCAAGGAGCTGGATTGGCGGGAGATCGATTCCTTTAATCCGCCGGCCCGTTTGCAGGCCGACTGAAGCGGCCGGCACGGCAGCCGCGATCGTCGGAAGAGAAAATCGAGGCGGGAGATGCTGACACGCGAAGAAAACCAACTGCTCAGCCGGGTGGGGCCCGGCAGCGCGATGGGCGACTTTCTGCGCCAATACTGGATGCCCGCTATCCGCTGCGCCGCGCTGGAGCCCGACGGCGCGCCGGTGCGGATCAAGATGTTTGGCGAGAGCTTTGTGGCGTTTCGTACCGGTGACGGGCGGGTGGGCTTTTTCGACGAGGGCTGTCCTCATCGCTGCACCTCGCTGGCTTTGGCGCGCAACGAAGACAACGCGCTGACCTGCATCTTCCACGGCTGGAAGATCGACGTCTCGGGCAAGGTGGTCGAAGTCCCCTCCGAGCCGCCCGAGCGGCGGGCCGAATTCGCCGCCAAGGTGCGGGTCAAGCATTATCCGGTGCGCGAGGCCGGCGGTGCGGTCTGGGTCTACCTGGGCAAGCGCGAGAGCCCACCCCTGTTTTACAACTTTGAGTTCAACGACCTGCCGCCCGAACGCCTGCTGCCGATGCGCGCGGTGATGCACTGCAATTGGTTCCAGGGCTTCGAGGCGGTGCTGGATTCGGCTCATGTCGGCTTCCTGCATCGCGCCTCGATGACTAATTCTTCCAACGACAACCGCTTTGCCACCGCCGCCAGCCCGGTCTTCGAGTTGATGATGCGTCCCTGCGGCTTTCGCGAGGGCGCGTTGCGCGACTTGGGTGATGGCACCTTCTACGCCCGCATCCGCGAAGTCGTAATGCCGATGTTTTCCTTCATTCCGATGGTCTGGCCCGCGCCCTACCTGATGATCTGCGCGGTCCCGATCGACGACGAGTGGAACGCCCAATGGTACTTCTGGTACGACCCGGACAAAGCCGTGCCGAAGGTGCCTTTCAGCATGGAAAACACCTCGGGCGATCTCGACAACTTCTGCTCCGACATGGGCAATCTCGATAATCTGTGGAACCAGGATCGACGCAAGATGCGCGAGGGGCATTGGAGCGGACTGCGCAGCTTTGCCTACGAGGATTTTATTTGCGAGGAGGCGATGGGACCAATCGTCGATCGCAGCCGCGAGTATCTGGGGAGCAGCGATTCGATCATCATCCGGGTCAGGCGGATGCTGCTGGCGGCGCTGGCCGAATATCGGCGCTCCGGCAAGCTGGCGTTCGGTCTGGACGACAACCTCGACTACAGCCGCATTCGCGCCCTGGCCATCCGCTATCGCAAGGAAATGAGCTGGCGCGAAATAGATTCATTCAACCCGCCGCCCCCGGTGGAATAGCGCTGCGAACCAAAGGATAGATCCAGGCATCATGTTGACCAAGGAAGAAAACGAATTGCTCTGCCGGGTCGGCCCCGGCACTCCGATGGGTGAATTTTTGCGTGAGTACTGGGTTCCGGCCCTGCGCTCGCAGGCGCTGGTGGCCGACGGCGCACCGGTGCGGGTGCGACTGTTCGGCGAGAACTTCATCGCCTTTCGCGCCAGCGACGGCCGGGTGGGCTTCTTCGACGAAGGTTGCCCCCATCGCTGTACTTCGTTGGCGCTGGCGCGCAACGAGGACAACGCGCTGACTTGCATCTTCCACGGCTGGAAGATCGACGTCTCGGGCAAAGTGGTCGAAGTCCCCTCCGAGCCGCCCGAGCGGCGAGCGGAATTCGCGGCCAAGGTGCGAGTGCGCCATTATCCGATTCGCGAGGGCGGCGGCGCGGTGTGGGTCTATCTGGGTAAGCGCGAGCGGCCACCCAAATTCTACGACTTCGAGCTCAATATCCTGCCGGCCGAGCGCGCCATCGGCCATCGCGGCCTGCTCCATTGCAACTGGCTGCAAGGCCTGGAGGCGGTGCTCGATTCCGCCCACGTCGGCTTTTTACATCGCGCCTGGCTGGGCCAAGACGGCTCGTTGGATATGCGATTTGCCTCCGCCGCCGCCCCCGTCTTCGAACTCCTGACCCGGCCCTACGGCTTTCGCGAGGGCGCGATTCGCGACCTGGGCGACGGCACCTATTACGCGCGCATCCGGGAAATGGTGATGCCCTTCTATTCCTTCATCCCCAACGACGCCCCGCGCAACAACCTGATGATTTGCGCCATCCCGATCGACGACGAATGGAATGCGCAGTGGTATTTCTGGTACGACGCGCGCAAGCCGCTGGCCCCGGTGCAGCGCAGCATGCAAGGCAGCTCGGGTGATCCCGACAACTTCTGCTCCGAGATGGGCGGCTTCGATAACCTCTGGCATCAAGACCGCAAGAAGATGCGCGAGGGCAATTGGAGCGGACTGCGCTGCTTTGTGTACGAGGACTTCGTGGTAGAAGAATCGATGGGTCCAATCGTCGATCGCACGACCGAATACCTGGGTTCCAGCGATACCATCATCATCCGCGTCCGCCGCTGGCTGCTCCAGGCGGTGCGGGAGTTTCAAAAAACCGGCCGGCTCGCCTTTGGTGTCGAGCAGGATCTCGACTACAGCCGAATTCGCGCCTTGGGCGTACGCTCGCGCAACGAGCTTGATTGGAAGGAGATCGATTCGATGAATCCGCCGGCGCCAATTCCCGATTGATTTGCGCTTGGCAAAACGCTGGCTCTGAGACTATGATTGTTCGCGTCTGTATTTAGTCAAATGGTTAGGAACTGAGGGCGACTCTGGTCGCCTCGACGGCCGGGGCGTGCTAGACCAAAAGTCAAGATAACGGGCGAGGACAAGCACCATGCTGACACGAGAAGAAAACGAACTGTTAAGCCGGGTTGGGCCTGGCGCCCCGATGGGCGAGCTGCTGCGCGAATATTGGACTATCGCCTGCCGCTCGGGTGCCCTGGAGGCTGACGGTGCGCCGGTGCGGGTGCGACTGTTGGGCGAAAATTTCGTTGCCTTTCGCGCAACCGACGGGCGGGTAGGCTTCTTCGACGAAGGTTGCCCCCATCGCTGTACCTCGCTGGCTCTGGCGCGTAACGAAGACAATGCGTTGACCTGCATCTTTCACGGCTGGAAGATAGACGTCTCGGGCAAGGTGGTCGACGTCCCCTCCGAGCCGCCCGAGCGGCGGGCGGAATTCGCGGCCAAGGTACGGGTGCGCCATTATCCGGTGCGCGAAGCGGGCGGGGTGGTCTGGGTCTACCTGGGCAAGCAGGAGCAGCCGCCGGCCTTCACCAATTTCGAATTTGGCGATCTCCCGGCCAGCCACATGGTGGTGATGCGGGCGGTGATGCATTGCAACTGGTTCCAAGGTGCCGAGGCGGTGCTGGATTCGGCTCACTTGGGAATTCTGCACAGTTCCTGGCTCAAGCGCGCCGATGGTGCCGGCCGGCTGGCGACCGTGACCGCGCCGATTTTCCAGATTATCGACAAACCCTACGGCTTCCGCGAAGGGGCGTTGCGCGATCTGGGCGACGGCACCAGCTACGCTCGCATCCGCGAGTATGTCTACCCCTATCACAGCTTCATCCCTGCCGATCCACCGCTGCCGCCAGGGTTCCTGATCAGCGCGATTCCGGTCGACGACGAGTGGACCGCCCAATGGTACTTCTACTATGACGCGGACAAGCCGCTTGATCCCGGATGGGTCAAACAGATGTGGGCCGGGACCTCGGGCAATCCCGACAATTTCTGCTCGGACATGGGCGGCTGGGATAACATGTGGCATCAGGACCGCAAAGCGATGCGCGAGGGCAACTGGACCGGCCTTGCCCGCTGCATCCCGTTCGAGGATTTCGTGGTCGAGGAATCGATGGGGCCGATCGTCGATCGAACCCGCGAATATCTGGGTTCCAGCGACCAAATCATCATCCGTGTGCGGCGCACGATGTTGCAGGCGGCGCGCGACTATCAGCAGGGTAAACCGCCGCTGGGCTTGGCCCAGCGCTTGGATTACAGCCGCATTCGCGCGCTGGCGATCCGCTTCCGCAACGAACGCGACTGGCGCGAACTGGATTCGATGAATCCGCCGCCTCGCCTGTAACGCTCACAACAATATATCGGCCCAGCGGCGGCATCCCGCCGCCGCTGGTGGAAAGGGAGCCCCGATTTGCTTACCCGCGAAGAAAACGAAAGCTTGTGCCGGGTGGGTCCCGGCACGCCGATGGGCGAGTTGCTGCGCGAATATTGGGCCCCGGTCATGCGCTCTCAAACCCTGGAGGCTGATGGCGCACCGCAACGGGTGCGGCTGTTGGGCGAAAACTTTATCGCCTTCCGCGCAACCGACGGCCGGGTGGGTTTCTTCGACGAGGGATGTCCCCATCGTTGCACCTCGCTGGCATTGGCCCGCAACGAAGACAACGCGCTGACCTGCATCTTCCACGGCTGGAAAATCGATGTTTCGGGCAAGGTGATCGACGTGCCTTCCGAGCCGCCCGAGCGGCGCGCCGAATTCGCCGCCAAGGTGCGGGTACGCCATTATCCGGTGCGCGAGGCGGGTGGGGTGGTCTGGGCCTATGTCGGCCGACGCGAGGAGCCGCCCGCATTCTACAATTTCGAGTTCAACTCGCTTCCCGCCGAACAGACTTTTCCCATTCGCGCCGTGATGCGCTGCAACTGGTTCCAGGGCCTGGAAGCAGTGCTCGATTCAGCCCACCTGGGCATTATGCACAAGTCGTGGATGCAGGTGCACGGCGGGAGCCGTCTGGCCGGCCTGCAAAGTCCGTTTTTCGAGATCGTCAATCAGCCCTACGGGCTGCGCGAGGCGGCTTTGCGCGACCTGGGCGACGGCACGATGTACGCGCGTATCCGGGAGGTCGTTTTCCCGTATTATTCCTTTATTCCCAGCGATCGGCCCTATCCGCATTTCATGATCTGCGCCATTCCGATTGACGACGACTGGAACGCGCAGTGGTACATCTATTACGACGACGAGAAGCCGATCGACGAGCGCTGGCGCGCCGAGCGGATGGAAGGAACCAGCGGCAGCTACGATAATTTCTATGACGACCAGGGCGGTTTCGCCACCATGTGGGGCCAGGACCGCAAAAAGATGCGCGAGGGTCATTGGACCGGTCTGCGCACCCTGCAGTACGAAGACTTCATCGCTGAAGAATCGATGGGAAGCCAGGTCGATCGCAGCCGCGAGTATCTGGGCTCCAGCGACGGCATCATTATACGCGCGCGCCGCCTGATGTTGCAGGCCGCCCGCGCCCATCAGCGCGACGGCACGCGCGCCTTCGGCTTGGACGCCAACCTGGATTACAGCCGGGTGCGCGCCTTGGCGATTCGCTACCCTCGCCAGCACGATTGGCGCCAGTTCGATCTCATCCATCCTCCTCCGACCTTGCCTCTTTACCAGTAGCGCGGCGAGGGCACGCGGCTAACACTAACCCATCAGGCGAGAGGTGCCAGGCGTGTTGACGCGCGAAGAAAACGAACTGCTGTGCCGAGTCGGACCCGGCACCCCGATGGGTGAAATGCTGCGCGAGTATTGGACCCCCGCGCTCCGCTCGCAGGCGCTGGAGGCCGATGGGGCGCCGCGGCGGGTGCGGTTGCTGGGCGAAAACTTCGTGGCTTTTCGCGCGACCGACGGGCGGGTGGGCTTCTTCGACGAAGGCTGCCCCCATCGCTGCACCTCGTTGGCTCTGGCGCGCAACGAAGACAACGCGCTGACCTGCATCTTTCACGGCTGGAAGATTGACGTTTCGGGCCGGGTGGTCGAGGTGCCCTCCGAACCGCCGGAGCGGCGAACCGAGTTCGCGGCCAAGGTGCGGGTGCGCCATTACCCGGTGCGCGAGGGCGCCGGGATTGTCTGGGTTTATCTGGGTCGGCGTGCCAGCCCGCCGCGCTTCTATGATTTCGAATGCAACCACTTGCCGCCCAGCCATCATTTCTCGATTCGCGCGGTGATGCATTGCAACTGGTTCCAGGGGCTGGAGGCAGTCCTGGATTCGGCCCATCTGGGAATTTTGCATCAATCCTGGATGCGCCGGGATGACGGCACGCGGCGGGTGGCGGCGCGCAACAACGGCCCGAAATTCGAGGTGATGGCCGCTCCCTACGGCTTGCGCGAGGCGGCCCTGCGCGATCTCGGCGACGGCACCTGTTACGCCCGCATCCGCGAGGTGGTGCTGCCCTACTTCTCGTTCATTCCGGCGGAACGGCCGCGCCCCTACTACATCATCTGCGCCATTCCGATCGACGACGAATGGAACGCGCAGTGGTACATCTACTACGATCCCGATAAGCCCATCAGCCAGGAGTTCATCGACGCCCGGATGAAAGGTACCTCGGGCGATTGCGATAACCATTGCTCCAACATGGGCAACGCCGACAACCTCTGGCATCAGGATCGGCGTAAAATGAAAGAGGGACACTGGACTGGGCTGCGCACTTTGCAGTTCGAGGATTTTATCGTCGAGGAGGCGATGGGGCCGCTGGTCGATCGCTCGCGCGAATACTTGGGCTCCAGCGATTCGATCATCATTCGCGTGCGGCGCATGATGCTCCAGGCGTTGCGCGACTACGGCGCCGGCCGGGTCAGCTTCGGCCCCGACCACGATCGCGACATCTACCGCCGGGTGCGGGCCTTGGCGATTCGCTACCCGGCCCGGCAGGATTGGCGCGAGATGGATACCTGTAATCCACCCGTTACGCTGCCGCTTAACGAATAAGCGCGCAGAAAGGACAGCCGACATGTTGACGCGGGAAGAAAACGAACTGATTTGCCGGGTCGGACCGGGCACTGCGATGGGCGCGTTCTTGCGCGAGTACTGGATTCCGGCTTTTCGCGCCGCCGGCCTGGAGGCCGATGGCGCACCGCGGCGGGTGCGGCTGTTGGGCGAAAATTTCATCGCCTTTCGCGCAACCGATGGGCGGGTGGGTTTCTTCGACGAGGGCTGCCCCCATCGCTGTACCTCGCTGGCGCTGGCGCGCAATGAAGACAATGCGCTGACCTGCATCTTTCACGGCTGGAAAATCGATGTTTCGGGCAAGGTGATCGAGGTACCTTCCGAGCCGCCCGAGCGGCGGGCGGAATTCGCCGCCAAGGTGCGGGTGCGCCATTATCCCGTGCGCGAGGCCGGCGGCGTGATCTGGGTGTATCTGGGCCAGCGCGAGACTCCGCCCAAATTCTACAATTTCGAGTTCAACCTCACACCGACCAGCTATGGCATGGCCCAGCGCGCGGTGATGCATTGCAACTGGATTCAAGGACTGGAAGCGGTGTTGGATTCCGCCCACCTGGGTATCCTGCATACCTCGTGGCTGCGCAAGTCGAGCGGCAGTACCGCCTTGTCCATGGTCGATACCGGACCGCTGTTCGAGACCGTGATGAAGCCCTACGGTTTTCGCGAAGCCGCTTTGCGCAACATGGGCGACGGCACCTTCTACGGTCGTATCCGAGAGGTCGTGCTGCCCTACTACTCCTTCATCCCCAACGATTCGCCGCTGCCCCAGTTCCTCATTTGCGCCACCCCGATCGACGACGAATGGACGGCCCAATGGTACTTTCACTACTATCCCGATCGGCCGATGGACGATGAGATGCGCAAGTATCGCGACCGCGGTCATTCCGGCGATTGGGACAACTTTTGCTCCGACATGGGCGATGGCAACAACCTCTGGCGGCAAGATCGCAAGGCGATGAAGGAAGGCCATTGGACCGGGATTACCCAGTGCCTGCATTACGAGGACTTCGCGGTGGAAGAGTCGATGGGTCCGATCGTCGATCGCACCCGCGAATATCTGGGTGCCAGCGATACCATCATCATCCGGGTCCGCCGCATGCTACTCAGCGCCGTGCGCGAGCATCAACGCAGCGGTAAGCTCGCCTTTGGCGCCGACCAGGAGGTCGATTACAGCAAAGTGCGAGCGGTTGCGATCCGCTTCTCGCCCAAGGACTTCAACTGGAAAGAAACCGATTTCACGGATCGCGGAGCGGTGGTGCCACTGGTCTGAGCCGGGAGTTAATCCGAATGTTGTCGCATGAGGATAATCAGACCCTGTGCCGGGTGGGCGCGGACACGCCGATGGGTCGGATGTTGCGCGAATACTGGACTCCCGCGCTGCGCTCCGAAACCTTGGAGGCCGATGGTGCTCCGCGCCGGGTGCGGCTTTTGGGCGACAACTTCGTGGCCTTCCGCGCAACCGACGGGCGGGTCGGCTTCTTCGACGAAGGCTGTCCTCATCGCTGCACCTCGCTGGCGCTGGCGCGCAATGAAGACAACGCGCTTACCTGCATTTTCCATGGCTGGAAAATCGACGTCTCGGGCAAGGTGGTCGAAGTTCCCTCCGAGCCGCCCGAGCGACGCGCCGAATTCGCGGCCAAGGTGCGGGTGCGCCATTATCCGGTGCGCGAAGCGGGTGGGATTGTCTGGGTCTACCTGGGTGTGCGCGCACAACCGCCGCGCTTTTTCGATTTCGAGTTCACCCATCTTCCGCCCAGCCAGGTGATGGTGCGCAAGGCGGTGGTCAGACACAACTGGTTTCAGGGGATGGAAGGGCAACTTGACTCGGCTCACGTCGGCATCATGCACAAGAGCTGGGTGGAATTGCGCGGCGCGCGGCTGAAGACCGCCGACATGCCGCTGTCGCGGGTCAATACCGGTCCGAGCTTCGAATTCATGCCGCGCCCCTACGGCTTTCGCGAGGGTGCCTTGCGCCCGCTGCCCGACGGCAGCGTCTATGCGCGCATCCGCGAGGTCGTGCTCCCGTACTTCTCCTTCATCCCGGTCAATCCCAATCGCTCGCAGTTTCTGGTCTGCTCGATCCCGGTCGATGACGAATGGAACGCGCAGTGGTACATCCATTACGATCCCTTTCGCCCGCTCGATGCGGAGACGCGGGCGCAGATAATGCGCGGTTGCGCTCCGGATCTGGACAACTTCGCCGCCAATCTGGGCGAGCTCGACACCATGTGGGGGCAGGATCGCAAGGCGATGAAGGAGGGCCATTGGACCGGAATTGTCAAATCGGTCCAGCACGAGGATTTCGCGGTCGAGTTGTCGATGGGCGCGATCGTCGATCGGAGCCGGGAGTATCTGGGCTCCAGCGACAGTGTGATTATCCGCGTGCGCCGCACGCTTCTCAATGCGGTGCGCGAGTTCGCTCAGGGCAAGCCCGCTCTGGGGCAGGAACAGGAGGTCGATTACAGCCGCATCCGGCCACTGGCGGTCCATCTCCCGGTTGGAACCGATTGGCGCACGGTCGATTCCTTCAACCCGCCCAACCTGGGCGAAGGGTTGGCTTAATAGTCGCAGCCGGCAGGCGCTTGGGCCGCGCTGGAAAGTGATGGCATCAATGCTGCCTCGCGAGGAAAACGAGATCCTGGTTCGCACCGGTCCCGGCACCCCGATGGGCGAGTTGTTGCGCGAGTACTGGACTCCGGCGCTGCGCTCTCAAACCCTGGAGGCCGACGGCGCGCCGGTGCGGGTCAAGCTCTTGGGCGAGAACTTTGTCGCCTTCCGCGCAACCGACGGGCGGGTCGGCTTCTTCGACGAAGGCTGTCCCCATCGCTGCACCTCGCTGGCGCTGGCGCGCAACGAAGATAACGCGCTTACCTGTATTTTTCACGGTTGGAAAATCGACGTGACGGGCAAAGTAGTCGAGGTTCCCTCCGAACCGCCGGAGCGGCGAACTGAGTTCGCGGCCAAGGTGCGGGTGCGCCATTATCCGGTCAGCGAGCGTTCGGGGATCGTGTGGGTGTATCTGGGCAAGCGCGCGCAGCCGCCGGCGTTCTTCGATTTCGAATTCACCCGCCTGCCCGCCACCCACCTCAACATCGTGCGCGGCCTGATGCATGCGAACTGGTTTCAGGCCTTCGAGGGGCAACTCGATTCGGCCCACGTCGGCATCCTGCATTCATCCTGGGTGCGTGGTCGCGAGGGGCGCGGCGGGCGGCCTGACAGCAATTTCGGCCAGATTCTCACTACCGTGACCGGCCCCAGGTTCGAGATGGTGCCCAAACCCTACGGCTTCCGCGAAGGCGCGCTGCGACCGCTGCCCGACGGTAGCGCCTACGCCCGTATCCGCGATGTCGTTCTGCCATACTTCTCCTTCATCCCCAACGAAGCCGATTTTCTCTGTACCCTGGTGGCCTGCGTGCCGGTGGACGATGAATGGAGCGCGCAGTGGTACATCGCTTATCATCCTGACCGGCCGGTGCCGCAGGAGTATCGCGAGTTTCGCTTGCGCGGCACCTCGGGCGATTGGAACGATTTTGCCTCCGATCTGGGCGGTCCCGAGAAAATGTGGAGTCAGAACCGGGCGGCGATGAAAGAAGGGCATTGGAGCGGGATCGATCGCGGCTCAATTCCGTTGGAGGACTTCGCGGTAACCGAATCGATGGGCCCGATCGTGGATCGCGGGCGCGAATATCTGGGTTCGACCGATGCCGTCATTTTGCGCACCCGGCGGATGCTGCTCAAGGCGGTGCGCGACTTCCAGCAGGGGCTGCCGCCGTTCGGCCAGGAGCAGGGGGTCGATTACGGCCAAATCCGTTCGATCGCGCTGCTGGTTCCACCCGGGATGAACTGGCGCGAGGTCGATTCATTCCATCCCCCGCGGCCCGCATCGCAAGCATAAGTGGCGCGCGCACGCGCGCTGCGCTATGAAAAAGCATGGCGCTTAGAAGCTCACTGATCACCCAGGGCGTGGAACGTACGCCCAACCGTTCGATGCTGCGCGCGGTCGGATTCGCCGACACCGATTTCAATAAGCCGATCGTCGGCGTCGCCAACGGTTACAGCAACCTGACCCCCTGCAACCTCAGTCTGCAGTTGCTCGCCGAGCGGGCGCAGGCGGCGCTGCGGCGCGCGGGCGCGATGCCGCAGGTGTTCGGCACGGTCACGGTAAGCGACGGGATCGCGATGGGCACCGAGGGAATGAAGTATTCGCTGGTCTCGCGCGAAGTTATCGCCGATTCGATCGAGACCGCCTGCAACGCCGAGTCGATGGATGGCGTGATAGCCCTGGGCGGTTGCGACAAGAACATGCCCGGTGCGATGATCGCGATTGCTCGCCTCAACATCCCCGCCATCTTCGTCTATGGCGGCACCATCAAACCCGGCCATCTCAACGGACGCGATTTGACTATCGTCAGCGCGTTCGAAGCGGTTGGCGAGTTCAGCGCCGGCAAAATCAGCGAGCAGGAGCTGCTCGAAGTCGAGCGCCACTCCTGCCCGGGGGCCGGTTCGTGCGGCGGGATGTACACCGCCAACACGATGTCATCGGCGATCGAGGCGATGGGCATGAGTCTGCCCTATTCTTCGACCATGGCGGCGGAGGATCGGGAAAAGGCTGACAGCGCGGCGCAATCCGCCCAGGTCCTGGTCGAGGCGATCGCGGCGCAGCGCTTGCCCCGCCAGATCCTGACTCGCAAGGCGTTCGAAAACGCGATTGCGATCGTGATGGCCACCGGCGGTTCGACCAACGCCGTACTTCATCTGCTGGCGATTGCGCACGCCGCCGAAGTCCCGCTGACGCTGGATGACTTCGACGCGATGCGCGAGCGGGTTCCGGTCTTGTGCGACCTCAAACCTTCGGGCCGTTTCGTCACCGTCGATCTGCATCGCCAGGGCGGAATTCCGCAGTTGATGAAAATCCTGCTGGAACACGGGGTGCTGCACGGCGACGCGCTCACCATCAGCGGCAAGACCGTGGCTGAAGTCCTCAAGGACGTACCGGCCGAGCCGCCGGCCGGGCAGGAGGTCATTCGTCCCTGGCGTCAACCGCTCTACAAGGAAGGCCACTTGGCAATTTTGCGCGGCAACCTGGCACCTGAAGGCGCCGTGGCCAAAATCAGCGGCCTCAAGCTGCCGGTCATGACTGGTCGTGCGCGGGTATTTGAAAACGAAGAACAGGCTCTGAGCGCGATCCTGGCCGATCGCATCCAGGCCGGCGACGTGTTGGTAATTCGCTACGAAGGGCCCAAGGGCGGGCCCGGGATGCGCGAGATGCTCTCGCCGACCTCGGCGATTATCGGCAAAGGGCTCGGCGAGGCGGTGGGACTGATCACCGATGGCCGTTTCTCGGGCGGGACCTACGGTATGGTGGTTGGCCATGTTGCACCGGAAGCGCAGGTCGGGGGACCGCTAGCCCTGGTCCACGAAGGCGATTCGATCACCATCGACGCCCATCGGCGGCTATTGCAGCTTAATATCGGCGATGACGAAATGGCGCGCCGTCGCGCGGCTTGGCGCGCGCCTGAGCCGCGTTATCGGCGTGGCGTGCTGGCCAAGTATGCGGCCCAGGTCAGCTCGGCCAGTCTGGGTGCCGTCACCGACTGATCCCATCGCTCCCGCTTGGGAAACGTTGGCTTCAGTTCGACTCCATCGGCAGGCCGTTGAAGTTGAGATCGTTGGGCTGATCGACGCAATCGTAGTTTTGCTGGTACCAGCGCACGGAATTCTTTCAGGAGGAGCGAGAGATGGCCGGCTTCAAGCCCACAGGCATCAACCAGATTCGGGGTCTGCATCATCACGCCTATCGCACCCGCGATTCGGAGCAGACCCGACGCTTCTATGAAGAGCTCCTGGGACTGCCGCTTATCGCCTCCTTTATCGAGGACGGAGCGCGCACGGGGAGCGATCGCCGTTATCTGCATACCTTCTTCGAGATGGGCGACGGCAGTTGTCTGGCCTTCTTCGAAGTGGAAGGCGATACCACCGCCGAGCCGCCGCCGGCGCCGATGGGACACCACGTCGCGCTGGAAGTGCAGGGCGAAGCGATTTTCGAGGAGTACCTGGCGCGCGTGCGCGAACATGGTCTGGAGCCGCGTGTGATCCATCACGGCTACTGCAAATCGCTCTATGTCAACGACCCAAACGGATTGCGGGTTGAGCTCACCACGCGGGTGGCAGAGACCACCGGTATCATGGCGCAGGAGCGCGCTCGCGCCCACGAGCAATTGGCTCAATGGCGCGCTGGCGCGGGGAAATCATGATGGCCGCCGGCCTCGTTGCCGGGCCGCCTCAAGGGAGGATAAACTGAACCAGCGTTTTGGTTCCCACGATGGCTTCCCATAAGGCTCCAAGCGTCCCGACCACGATGGCCTTGCTGGCGGCTGCGCTACTCTTGGGGGCGCAGTTGGCGGCGCTGGGACACTACGACGGGCAACCGTCCGGTTCCAGGGCGACCGCCCAAATCACCGCCGACGCCGGTTTGTGTCCGCTTTGTCTGCTGGCGTTTCATTCCCCCACCAGCGCTGCCCCACTGGTTACGACCGCCGGATGGTTGTGCCAAGGTGAAATCGCTCTCGCTCCTCGCCCTGTCTTTCAGTGCCGGTCCGGCCTGGGCTTGGCGCTGACCCGAGCGCCCCCGCTTTCCTAATCCTCCGTAGCTCTAAATCTGCATCGATCGAAACGCGGCTCCTTCAGCCCGCTCGTAGCCGTCGCCAATTCGGTGACGTGCGACAGGAGCGAGTCCAAAATGTCAGTTGATATCCAAGCTCGAGATTGCCGGCGGGGAATAAGCTCTCACCCCTGCGCCTATTCCCGCTCGATACGAATTTCCAAAGCAAGCTTGGGGGCGACCCGCGATGAATGAAGTAACGGGGGCGTGGGAAGCGCTGCGTCTGGGTGGTCCGATGGTCTACCCGCTGCTGGTGCTGGGTATTCTAGCGCTTATCATCATCCTCGACCGCGCCGTGGTTTTCACGCGCTGCCTGCGGCTGCCCGAGGATTTGGCCCGTTTGGTGGAAACCTACGGCTTTTCGTGGAACGACTTGGAAGACCGCCTCCAGCGCCTGGGGCCGGCCAACGCCTACGGCCGCTTCCTGTCGGTCATCGCCGTGAACCGCGCTCAACCCGCGTGGTGGGTCGAATCACGGGCCAATGACGAAGCTGGAATGGTGGAAAAGGGGCTTAGCCGCGGCTTGTGGCTGTTGGAAACCGTGGTTACTGCTGCCCCCTTGATGGGACTGTTCGGCACGATTACCGGCATGATGCAGGCCTTCAACGTAATTGGCGCGGCGGGCCTGGTCGCGCCCCATGAGGTAACCGCCGGCGTCGCTCAGGCTCTGATCGCGACCGCCCTGGGCCTGCTCATCGCGATCCTGGCTTTGTTTGGCTTCAATCTCTTTTCGCGGATGCAATCGCACGCGATGGATCGGATGGAGCGCTTGGGCTCCAAGCTTATCGATCACATGCGTCTGGACGAGCAGAATCTGGTCGAGCCCCGCGCCACGCATCTGGAACGGGTCTCGAGTCAGGGCGTGGGTGGGCGATGAAAATCCGTCGCTCGCGCACCTACCGCCGCGGTCGCATCGAGATCATTCCCATGATCGACGTGATGTTCTTTTTGCTGGTGACCTTCATGCTGGCCTCGCTCTCGATGCAAACGCTAAACGCGCTGAACGTCAACCTGCCCACCGGCCAGGCGCAGAGCCTGGAGAGCAAGGAGCCGGTCACCCTGACCATCACTCAGGATCGCAAGCTGTTCGTGGATAAGCTGCCGGTGACCCTGGCGACCTTGGCCGCCGCGCTCAGCGCCCGGCTGGGCGGACAGCAGGCGCTGATCGTCAACGCCGACAGTCAAGCGCCGGACGGGCTGGTGGTCGAGGCGATGGTGGAAGCGCAACATGCCGGCGTCCAGCACTTTCAGATCGCGGTCAAGCGCCAGTGAATCCGACCCTCCATCCGCCGATACTGGGTGATTTCGACCATCCCTGGCGCCGCTTCCCCGCCATTTTCCTGGTCGCGCTGATCTTGTGGCTGCTGCTGCTGGCGAGCTTCACGCGGGTGCTGCACTGGCGTCCTCCTCCGGCGCCCGTTGCGCCGATCGACGCGCGCCTGATCGAGCTGCCGCCAGCGGCAGGGCTACAAGGCGGTCCGGCCGCGGCTGCGCCATCGGCCGCTCATCCGGCGCCCAAAGCTTTGCCGGTGGCCAAGCCCAAGCCGATCGTGCATCACCGCCTGGTGCACCATCCCATTCATCAGCTTCACCATCGGATGGCCCCGGTCCACGCGCCGGCCAAAAGCGAACCCGCCGCGGCGAGTCCGACGGCGGGGGCCACGGGCGCCAGACCTGGGATGGCCAAGCCCACTGCGGACGGCGTCGCGGGCGGCAGTGGCGGCGGCCATGGCGCGGGCGTGGGCGGCGACGCGGCGGGGGCGCGCGCGTTGTACGCGCCGATGCCGACGATTCCCGACGATCTTCGGGAAAATCCGCTCAGTACGGTCGCGATCGCGGCTTTTGAGGTAGCCCCCGATGGCAGCGCTCAGGTCCGCCTGATCCAGGCGACCACCCTCCCGCGCCTGAACTACATCCTCCTGCAGAGCTTGCGCCAATGGCGGTTTTTCCCCGCCGTCAGAAAGGGTAAGCCCGTTAGTTCCGAATTCCAGGTCCGCATCCCGATCTCGATTCAATAGTCGTTTTTCGCCCTGGAGCGTCCCTACCAATCCGGTACCGTCCTGGCATTGACGAAGGCGTGGCGACTTGACTTGGCGCAGGCTTCATTGAATGATTACCGCCATGTCAACGAACCTGCTCCTTACCTTGCTGCTTTTGGGCCTGGGCCTTACTCGGGCCTACGCCGCGGGCGCAACGGAGCGGGGCTGACAACGGCTCAAGCACTGTGAAACGTCCCCGGCGGCGGGCCCAGCCAAGCCGCCGGGGACGTTTTTTTTGGCCTGGCGCTGGGCTCCCTGCCGGTACAAGACAGGAAATGGCGCGATGACAAACCAACCGCAAGACTACGTCCGAATCTTCGATACCACCCTGCGCGACGGCGAGCAGTCGCCCGGCGCGACCATGAACGTGGGCGAAAAGGTCGCGATCGCCCGCCAGCTCGACCGCCTCGGTGTGGACGTTATCGAGGCGGGCTTCGCCGCTTCCTCCGAGGGCGATTTCGAATCGGTGCGCAAGGTCGCCGAGGCGGTCAGCCGGCCGGTGGTGCTAAGCCTGGCCCGCACCCGTGAGAGCGATATCGATCGCGCCCTGCGCGCGGTGGCCGACGCCCGCAACCCAGGCCTTCATCTCTTCCTTGCGACCTCGGACATCCATCTGAAGTACAAGCTTCAGATGAATCGCGAAGAGGTCCTGACCACGGCGGTGTGGGCGGTGAGCGCGGCGCGCCGTCACCTGAGCCATATCGAATTTTCGTGCGAGGACGCCTCTCGCAGCGACTGGGATTATCTGGTCAGCGTGGTGCGAGAGGTAATCGCGGCGGGCGCCACGATTATCAACCTGCCCGATACCACCGGCCACGCGATTCCGGAGGAGTACGGGCGGATGTTCGCCTATGTGCGCGAGCACGTGCCCGACTCCGACAAAGTCCGCTGGAGCGCCCATTGCCATAACGATTTGGGGCTGGCGGTGGCTAATTCGCTGGCCGCGATCGGCAACGGCGCCCGCCAGATCGAATGCACCATCAATGGTATCGGCGAGCGCGCCGGCAACACCTCGATGGAGGAGGTGGCGATGGCGCTCAAGACCCGCCACGATCTTTACGGGGTTCAGACCCGTCTGGATACCCGTCAGATCTATCCCGCCTCGCGTCTGCTCGCGCAGGTCATCGGGCAGGTGATTCCGGCCAACAAGCCGATTGTGGGCGACAACGCCTTTGCCCATGAAGCCGGCATCCACCAGGACGGGGTGCTCAAACACAAGCTGACCTACGAGATCATGCGGCCCGAGGAGATCGGGATTCCCTCCAACAAGCTGGTCTTGGGCAAGCATTCGGGTCGCCATGCCTTTACCGACCGACTCAAGCAATTGGGAGTGGATACCCAGGCGCTCGACCTGAACAAGGCGTTCGCCGATTTCAAGGCCTTGTGCGACAAGAAAAAGGTAGTTTACGACGACGATATCCTGGCCCTGGTGACCGAGGAAACCCGGCGCGGCGCGGAATATTACGAGCTCCTGGAACTGTGCGTGCAGGCGGGTAATCAGACCCCACCGCATGCCGAGGTCAAGCTACGGGTGGGAGGCGAGGAAAGGGCGGGCAGTGCCAGCGGAGACGGGATGGTAGATGCCTGCTACAAGGCGATCTATCAGGTGGCCGGGGTGCAACCGCAACTGGAACGCTATGCGGTCAAGGCTATCACCGGCGGCACCGACGCCCTGGGCGAGGTCAGTTGTCTGCTGCGCCAGGGCGAACTGACCGCGGCGGGCCAGGGCGCCCACAGCGATATCGTGCGAGCCAGCGCTCTGGCGCTGGTCAACGCCCTTAACCGGCTGCGCCTGGGCAACCGGATCCATCCCCAGATTTCCGAACCTGGGCCGTAAGCCGGGCAAAAGCTTGCCGTGCCCACAGGGTTGGGGTAGTCGTAGCGGATACTGCGATGGAGGGCGATCGATAAGCGCTGCCAGAATTCCTTTCGCCACGGCGCGGCTGTTTTCCCAACCGCGATCGGATAGCGAATGAAGTTCAACCTTGTCGTCTAACAGATGGCCTACAACATACTGGTGTTAAGGGGCGACGGTATCGGACCCGAAGTCGTCGCCGAAGCGTTACAGGTGCTCAAGACCGTGGCCCGGCAGTCGGCGCTGGAGCTGGAGTTTCACGACGCGCTGGCGGGCGGAGCCTCGTTGGATGCCCACGGCGTGCCATTGCGCGAGGACGTGCTCAAAGCCGCGCGTGACAGCGACGCGGTCCTGCTCGGCGCGGTGGGCGGACCCAAGTGGGACAATCCCAATTCCGACAAGCGGCCCGAGCAGGCCCTGCTCGCGCTGCGCAAAAATCTCAATCTGTACGCCAATCTGCGGCCGATAAAACCAATTCGTGAGTTGATCCCGGCGTCGCCGTTGAGACCCGAGATAGTCAATAACGTCGACTTGGTGGTGGTACGGGAATTGACCAGCGGCCTGTACTTCGGCCAGCCCAGTGAACGGCGGGTGGGCGCGGCCGGGCGGGAGGCGGTCGATACCCTGTACTACAACGAGCAGGAAATCGCCCAAGTGGTGCGCTTCAGCTTCGAGCTGGCGCGTGCGCGGCGTAAACGGCTGACCTCGGTGGATAAGGCCAATATTTTGGCCACCTCGCGCTTGTGGCGCGAAGTCACCACGGAGATTGCGCGTGACTTTCCCGACGTGGCGCTCGAGCACCTGCTGGTGGATTCGATGTCGATGCATCTCATCCGCCGGCCGCGCGACTTCGACGTGGTGGTTACGGAAAACATGTTCGGCGACATCCTGACCGACGAGGCCTCGATGCTGGCGGGCTCGATGGGGCTGCTGCCTTCGGCCTCGTTGGGCGAAGAGACCAACAGTGCCGGCTTTCGCCAGGGGCTGTACGAACCCATTCATGGCACTGCCCCCGACATCGCCGGGCGCGATAAAGCCAATCCGCTGGCCGCGATCCTGTCGGGCGCGATGCTGTTGGAGCATTCGCTGGGGATGCGCTCGGAGGCTGAGCGCATTGCCGAGGCGGTCGAGGCGGTGGTGCGCGAAGGGTATCGAACCCCGGATATCGCCGCGCCCGGAACCAAGCCAGTGGGGTGCAAAGCGATGGGGCGCCTGGTGCGCGAGCGGATTGAGAGCCAGGAAGCGGGGACCTGATGGCGCCACAGGGCGAGGCTGGCCGGCGCCTGGCGGTGGTGGGTGCCTCGGGCTCGTTAGGCACTCAACTACTGGAGCTGATCGAAGAGCGCGTCCTGCCGTATCGCGAACTGGTGCTGTATCGAGCCGAACCACTGGGCGAAGACAGCGTCGAAGTGGCTGGTGTCCGCCATCGCTTGCACAGGCTTGATTCGGGTGGCGAGCTGGCCGACTTCGATTTGGTCTTTCTGGCCACGCCCCGCGCTGCCGCCCAACAGTTGGCGGCCGAAATCGCGGGTCCAGTCGTCATCGATCTGAGCTCTCACGAATTGATGCCCGCGGCCGCGCCACTGCTGGCGCCGGGCTTCGTCTCGCGCCAGCAAGTGCGGCGGTTGACCGCGGGCAAGCTGGTGCATGTGCCTCATCCCGTCGCCCTGGCGCTTGCCACCATCTGGCGCGCGCTTGAACCCCCGTTTCTGTCGGTCACCGCGCTGCTCAGTGCCTCGGTGTTGGGTCGCGACACGGTCAAGGACCTGGTGCAACAATCGGCCGATCTGCTCAACGGACGGTTGGACCTGGCAGACAATGAAGTTCAGTTCGGTTTCAACGCCGCGCCCTTCGCCACGCCGGCGCTGGCGAGCGCGGTCCTGGCCCAGACAGCCCGACTCTTGGGGGCGCAGCCCGCGATCGCGCTGCAATTGGTGCGTATCCCGATTTTGCACGGGGTGGGGCTGGCGGTCAGCGCGCCGCCGGACACCGACTCCCGCGCCTGGCCGCAGCGGCTGCGCGCGGCAGCGGGCGTGTTGTTGGTCGAGGAAGAGCCGACCCTGTCGGTGATCGACGCGATCGGCCAGGAGGCCCTCCTGATTAGCCTTTATCCGGCCGCCAGCGGGCCGGGACTGTGGTGCGCGATGGACAACGCTCGCAGCGCCGCCCTGACCGCCTTATGGGTCGCCGAATGCCTGTCGGCGGCCGAACCGCTGCACTGAATTCCAACCTTATGCGCATCCGGCTCGTCCTTGAGTACGACGGCACCGGTTATTGCGGCTGGCAGCTCCAGCGCCCGGGCGAAGACTCGATTCAAGCCCGGCTCGAAGCCGCGCTGGCCCAGCTCTTTGGCCAACCGATTCGAGTGACCGGAGCGGGGCGCACCGACGCCGGGGTGCACGCCTTAGGGCAGGTGGCGGCCTTCGACGCGCCGCGTCAATGCGAAATGGCGGAAGTGGCGCGCGCGCTTAACGCTCTATTGCCGCCTGACATCTGCGTGCGGCAAGCCCATCCTGCCGCGCCCGGCTTCGATCCTCGCCGCAATGCCTGGCTGCGGGTTTACGAATATCGCATCCTTAATCAGCCCACCCGCTCGGCTTTTGATTATCGCCATAGCTGGCATATCCGCGAGCCGCTGGACCTGGCCGCGATGGCGGCGGCAGCGCGCCAGTTTATCGGCGAGCACGACTTTGCCGCCTTCCGCACCCAAGGCACGCCGGTTCGCAGCACGGTGCGGCGGATTTACCTCAGCCAATGGAGCACGGAGGGCAGCCGGCTTACCTATCGAATCGAGGGCAGCAGCTTCTTGCGCCACATGGTTCGCACGATGGTAGCTACCTTGGTCCAGGTCGGTCGCCATCGGTTGGGGCTAGCCGAGGTGCAAGCCCTGCTGCGCTCTGGGACGCGGGGGCAGGCCCCTGCCGCAGCCCCGGCTGGTGGCCTGTTTTTGGTGGGTGTGCGCTACGGACTCAATTCTGGCCGGCTCTATGAGCGAACCCCATGCTGAAGGCCTTGGGACTCAAGCGCGGATTGGCGCCAAGAGCAGAAATTCCCTGTCCAGCGGCTTGAAATCGATAGCTAGCGGCTTGAAATTTTTTTTGCGCTCGTTACTCTCGAAGAGCGGAACCCGCAATGGGGATCCACAAGGAGGAGGATGATGACGCAGTCGCAGGTGGCAACCTATCTTTCCGATAAAGTCGGAATCTCCAAAAAAGAGGCCAAGAGCGCGCTGGAGGAGCTGACCGGCCTGGTCGTGCGCGAGCTCAAGCGCGAGGGCGCATTGCGGCTGGCGGGGTTGGGAATTTTCCGCAAGCGCAAGACCAAGGCCCGCATCGGACGCAATCCCGCAACGGGCCAGCAGATTAAAATCCCCGCCCGTACCCGTTTGCGCTTTGCGCCGGCCAAGGCGCTCAAAGACGCGGTGCTGGGCGCGAGTGCCAGCAAAAGCCGCTAGCCGCAATGCCGCCGAGCCGGACCCTGAGGGTCCGGCTCGGGGCGAGCGGCTTCAGTCCTTGCCCGCCGCCCGCCGTGCGCGAACCCATTCCTGCAACTCGCGGATACGCGCTTCGTAACCGCGCTCCGAAGGTTCATAGTAGTGCCGGCCGCGCAACTCCTCGGGCATGTAATCCTGGGCGGTGACGCCGCCTTCATAATCGTGCGGGTAGCGATAATCGGCACCGTAGCCCAGTTCGCGCATCAGGACCGTTGGTGCGTTGCGTAGAGCCATCGGAACGGGCAGCGCGCCTTGACTCTTGACGTCGGCGCGCGCCGCGCCCAGGGCGCGATATGAGGCATTGGATTTGGGCGCGGTGGCTAGATAGGTCACGCCTTGGGCCAGGGTAATTGCGGCTTCGGGCAGACCCACGAAATCCACCGCTTCTTTTATCGCCAAGGCCACGCTGAGCGCGCGCGGATCGGCGTTGCCTACGTCTTCGGAAGCGAAGATCACCATCCGCCGGGCCAGAAACAGCGGTTCCTCGCCTCCTTCCAGCATCCTCGCCATCCAGTAAAGGGCGGCGTCGGGATCGCTGCCTCGCATGCTCTTGATGAAGGCGGAAATCAAGTTGTAATGCTCTTCGCCGGCGCGATCGTAACGCAGTCCCTTATGCTGATTGGCTTCGCGCACCTGGAGCTGCTCAATCACCGTCTGCGAGGCTTGCCTGGCTAGTCCAGCCGCCAGCTCCAAAGTGTTGAGCGCTTTGCGGGCATCGCCCTGCGCCAGCTCCACCAACTCCCGCAGTGCATGCGACTCCAACGTCAAATTCAACCCGCCCAAGCCGCGTTCACGGTCGGCCAGCGCGCGTTCCACGACGCGAGCCAAGGCTTCTTCGCTCAGCGGATTGAGCACCAGCACTTTGGTGCGCGAAAGCAGCGGCGCGATCAGCTCGAACGAAGGATTTTCGGTGGTCGCGCCAATCAAGGTAATCAGTCCACTCTCGACATGGGGCAGCAAGGCGTCCTGCTGGGCCTTGTTCCAGCGGTGGATTTCGTCCACGAACAGTACCGTGGCGCGGCCGCCGGCGGCCAGCTCGCGGCGCGCCAGTTCGATCGCGTCGCGCAACTCGGCGACCCCGGTCAGGACCGCCGACAGCGACTGGAAATAGCCACCCGATTGAGCGGCGAGCAGGTTGGCCAGCGTGGTTTTGCCGCTGCCCGGTGGTCCCCACAGGATGATCGAGGGCAGCGTCTTGGCTGCCGCCATTTCGCTGAGCAGTTTTCCCGGTCCGATCAGGTGTTCCTGCCCGACCAACTCGCTCAGCTCGCGCGGTCGCATCCGCTCCGCCAGCGGCTTGGCTGGGGAGCGGGTGGGAAACAAGCTGTCCTGCGCGGATTTGCGCGGCCTCACTCAAGTTACGCTAGCACACCCGGCGGTAGCCCGCTAAATGGCACCCCATCAAGCCGGACGCGAGCCGCCGCTTTCGGTCACATGCACAGTGCTGGCTTGCGGGCCGTTGTCGCCCGTTTCCTCGCTGAACCAGACCCGGGTCCCGGGGCGCAGGCGATCGAAATCGCAGTCTACAAGGCTGTTGCGATGGAAATAGATTTCGCGCCCGTCGTCGGCGGCGATAAAACCGTAGCCTTGCGGCATCACGCGCACGACAACTCCGCGCGGCGGCCCGTCGTGGCTCTTGACCTCGCGCGCCTGCAGACGAGAGTACTCCACCAACTGCCGATGCATCGCCTCGAAGGCCTCGCGCACGGCGATCGCCAGGCTCTCGCCACTGCGATGGCTGGCGGCCAGCTCGCGCCCGGGCACCACCAGGTCGATCCGTACGTTGAAGGGACCGCCTTTGCGATGGTGATGCACGGGTGCTTCGACGCTGACCCGGGCGCCGATGATATTGCCGTACAGGCGATCCAGCTTGGCGGCGCGCTGGCTGATGTCGTCCTTGATCGCTGCGGTCAAGTGGAAATCCGGTCCGGAAAGTTGCAACGGTGTTCGCATTTGCTCACCCTTCCTAACGCCGTGAGGGCCGGGATGCGTGGGGGCAGATCAAAATTATCGGCTGGCTGGCGCCAGCGATCTAGCAATAAGCGTCGCTGATGATAGCTGGTCGGCTAATGGCGCCCGGGTCGGGCTGCGTCACCAGCGCCAACCGCGCAATTCCCAGGTTGCGCCGCATCGGGTCCATGTCCATCAGCACGCGCGCTGACCGGGACCACCGCCACGCCCATCGCAACCGCCATGAACAGGGCGAAGAATAAGCGCCATCCGGTGCGGCCAATAGCGGGCCGGGAGCCACCAGCCCAGAGCAAAGGGCCGCCAAGGGGATCAAAAGGCCGAAACTCGAGACCGCTCCAGACTGCCCGGTCTACGATCGGCTTGCGGCCCGGCTGCGAATAGTCAGCGCCCGGCGGCCAAAAAGCGCAGCACCGCGGTTTCGCTGAGAGCTTGCAGTTGAAGAATGCTTCCGGGCGGGTAGCTGCTCGGTGTTGGCGAGAGAGAAAGGAGACATGAAAAAGCCGTTACCTTCCGATAACGGCTTTACCAACTTTTTTGCTCCGATGAATTGCTTCTTCGAAGACCGGCTAAGTTGGAAACCTGTATTTAAATTACTCCCGCCCTGCTCCGGCGGCAGCAGTTTTTTTCAAGGACGGCGTGTAGCGTGATGCCGCGACTCGAGCAGGCAGCCTGGACTGGTCACCTCCTCTCGCTCACTCTTGCCGAACGGCTGGCGATGGGTCAGCCACCACACAGCGCCAGGTAGGGTGCAAGCGCCAAGAGGATCAGTGCCAGAGCGTAGCTCAGCCGGTGGGAAGGCACGCGGCGGGCGATTTTCCAGCCGATTATGACGCCGACGATTTCCGGGACCCCGACACAGACTGCCAGCCGCCAGTCGATCGAACTACAGGCGGCATATCCTATCGTTCCGACCGTCGCGATCGCCAGGGATTGAGCCTGCGCAGCCGCGACCGCCAAGAGGATTGGCACATGTCCCGCGACCAGGATCGGCACCGTCATCATCGGACCTCCCACGCCGAACAGGCCGCTGGCGATTGCCACCACGGTTCCGATAATCGCCACTGGCCCGGCGCCGAGCGCGCGTTCGGGCTGCTCGGCGGTGGCCGATCGTCGCTGACGATGCCACACAACCACCGCTATGGCGCCCACGAACGATCCCAACAGCACGCCGAACAGACGATGCGAGATCCGGGCGTTGATCAGCACTCCCAACGGTGTCGCCGCAAGCGCGGTCAAGGCCAGAATCGATGCCATCCGGCGGGTGGCGGGCGCGCGCAAATGGCCGGAGCGAACATAAGACAGCGTGCCGGCTAGTCCGGTCGCGATATGGGTCACGATCGAGGTGCCCGCCACCACCGGAGGCGGCAGTGCGGTCAGCGTGAACAGACCGATGGTCATCAAAACCCCGCCCGGCCCGACCGTCGTGATCCCGATTCCGGCCAGCAAGGAAATCCCCACCAGTCCCAACCAACTTAGCGGATGGAGTCCCGCACCACCGCTCGACCAAACCGTATGCAAGATGCCGTAGCCCTCACGCCGTAGTCCCGTCAGCTTGGCCGGCGGAGGCGCCAAAAGGCAAGCACGCCCCCGTCCCCTGCCGGAGTTGCGACCCTCCCGCTAGCGCGAGGGGGCGGACAGGAAATGGCTGCCATAAGCCGCGGTGGCGGCATCCCAATTGAGCGCCCGATGAGCGGCAATCGCGTAAAGGTCGCGCATCTGACGCTGCATCGGATTGCTGGTGAACAGCACCCGGCCGCCGGCGCCATTGAATAGCCGCTGCGCGGCCGCCAGTGCCAGTTGTACCGCGAAGGCCGAATTGACCCGCACCCGCAAGCGCTCTTCGATTGAAGGCATCTCGCCCTGCTCCACCCGCGCCAGCGCCGCGCGCAAAGGGCTCAGGTATGCCAGCCCGGCGGCCGTTAGTTCCGCCGCCGCGACCCCGGCGGTCATCTCGGTGCCCATATGGGGCAGGGCAAAGCCGGTGGAACTACTGCGCGGCGTTTGCATCGCCGCCTGATACTGCTCCAACATCGCGTCGCCCACCCCCACCGCGAGCGCGGCGAAGCCGGTGGCCACTATCGGCATCCGCGGCATCCGAAAGACTGCCGCGCTTTGGGAATCGAGCGCCGGCGAAGTGCCGCCGTCGGCCGCATCGGCATCCATCACCCGATGGGTGGGCACGAAGACTTCCTTGAGCTCCAGGCTCTTACTGCCGGTGCCGGAAAGGCCAACCACCTGCCAATCGTCAATCACCGTGCCGGCCGCCTTGGGTAACAGGAAAAAGCAGCGCCGCGGCGGCCGCCCGTCGGCGCGTAGAAAGCCCCCGCAAATCGCCCAAGTCGCGTGATCGATCCCGCTCAGGTAGCGATGGCGACCGGAGAAGATGACTCCTCCGGCCACCGGCCGCGCCTGGCCGGCGGGCTCGATGCTGGCGCAGATGCAAGCGTTGGGATTGGCACCCCAAACATCCTCCTGCGCGCGCGGCTCGAAGTTGGCCAGCAACTGATTGTGATCGCTGAAGATGTTGGCGACCCAGGCTTGCGCGGCGCAGCCGCGGGCGAGGGTCTGGCCGACCTGGCAGACCACGTCCCATCCCAGTTCGTAGCCGCCAAAGCGCGCTGGCCGGCAGATCGCCAGGATACCGCTGGCGGCGTAATCTTCGAGGGTTTCGTCGGGACAGCGGCGCAGCTCCTCGCATCGCTGCGTGCGCTCGCGCAAGCTGGCGACCAGCGACTGGGCTCGCGCGATCATCTCGGCGGGAGTGGGAATCGTAGCGGACATCGACCTCACGTTGGGCTGGACTTGCGATACCCATAGCTCACGCCGGCGCTCGCGCGCAAATGGCGTTTACCAGCCGCCCGGTCGGAGTTCATAGAAAGCGCTTGAGCGCCATTTGCATCAGCGGATTGGACCAATCCAACGCTCCTTGGAAGTCCCACCAGATCACGCCTTTGGGACTGATGATGAAGCTGCTGGGCAGGGCGGCGCCGTTGCCATAGCTGGCGGAGAGCTGACCTTGGGGATCGAGCGCAACCGGAAAATCGTACCCCTGTTGCTTGACGAAGGCGGCAACCGCCGCGGGCGAATCCTTCTGGTCAACCGCAAGGATCTGAAAATCCGGATGGTCGCGCATCAGTTTGGAAAGCTTTTCCAGCGTGGGCATCTCTTTGCGGCAATCCGCGCATTGGATTGACCACAGATTGAGCAATACCGTCTTGCCCTGCAGCGCGGCCAGCGAGGTGCTCCCGCCACTCAATTTTGCCAGGCTGAAAGGGGGCGCCTGATGACCCGCCATCCTGCCTGAGCCAGGGACCAGGGAAGCCAGCCCGGCGACCGCGCCCAGCTTGTCGCCAACCAGCCCCTCCAGGCCGCTCAAGGGAGATTTGCCAGGCTTACCCGCAGGCATGATCGCGGGCTCCGGCGAGCCTTGCGCGCTCGGCAGCGCGGAAGCGGGCGGATTGATCGAGGCCGTCTGCGCTTTGGACGACGCGGAGGAGGGCGCGCCTTGGGTCGAATTCATTGGGCTTGCAGGCTGGCCAGGTGCGCCGGCACGTTGCAGGAGGTGGGAGAGCCCGAAGCCGGCTGCGAACGCCAGCACCGCGGTTGTAACCACCGCCGCGCGGGAGGTCGAAAAGCCAAAGCCGCGTCGAGCCATCCTGGCAGGGGGATTGGCCAAAATGAAGCTGACCGTGCCCAGCTTCAATTCGTCCCCCGCAACCACAAGCGTGGGTCGAGTTACCCGCTGATTGTTGACGAAGGTGCCGTTGGTCGAACCGAGATCGGTTATCGTGTGCCGCCCAAGCCGATAGCTGAGCTGCGCATGGCGGCGCGACACGCTGATATCGCGCACCAGAATATCGCTGCCCTCCTCGCTGCCAATTACCAGGCGGGATTTGATCAGCAGATATTCGCGCGCCGACGCCGCGGCGGCGCCCACTGGGCAAAGGCGGCCATTGGCGCCGCCCAGGCGCTTGCCCAACAATTTCATCGGCGCCACGCCATCCCTGGCCTGCGATTCCCTTGCATCCTGACGCTTTCAATCCCGATTACGCCCGCGATTGCCATCAAGACTCACGGGGTGCTGCTGGGCTGAGCGCCAAATTGCTGCATTTGCGAGCCCAAATACTGGATTTGGGTGCCGAGATAACCCACTCCCCTCTTGGCTTCGCTGGCGCTCCAGTTGGCCCCGCTGCGAATCTTGGCTTCCAGCGCGTGGATCTGATCCTCCGCCTGCGCCTGCGCCGTCGGCGGCTGTTGCCCGCTCCAGTGCGAGGCGTCGTCAACGTAGTCACTGGCCGCCTTCAGCCACCGCCCCGCGCTGGCGTGTTCTTGATGGGCCAGGGCGCGATCGGCCAACTCACGATAATGGCCTGCCAGGGCCAAGTCGGCACGGGCGAAAGCCAGATCGAGCTGGCGGCGCGAGTTGACGTCGCCGGCCACCACGTGAGAGGCAAGCTGGTCCAGATTGGTTGCGGACGCGGTCAATTGGCCGCTATGAACCGAGCCCTCGCGTCTGGATTCCAAGCGCAGCAAGGCCGCGGCCGCGCGAATCTCGGCCGCCGACCCAGCGTTGTCCCCCCGCGTGAACAGCGCCGAGGCCTGATCGAAATGGCGCTGCGGCTCGCCGACCAGCGGATTGAGCACATCATCGGGCAACGGCGAGCTGGGCAAGGATTCGCCCGCGCCGGCCGCGGCTGACGGCGTTGGTTGCGCTCGGACAATCGGGCTTGTCAACGCAAGTGCCAGGGTTGGTACGCACAGTCGCAAGAACAGTTTCTTCATGAGTCGCCAGCTCCGATTCTTCAAGTCAGTCACCGCCTTTTGCGTCCCGCTCGCAGGCCGGACCCTCGCTCCAAGATAATGCTAGTTAGCACCAAGCGCATCCCTGCTGGTCCGCGTGCGCAATCGGCTTCATGAACCTGCTTGCAAACTACGACGCTTGTCGTATCATAACAGCAGGTCATGGAAAGTCGAAGCTTTCGTCTCCCTGGCGGCGACCTCGAATACGCCATTTTGACCAAGCTATGGGAACTTGGAAGCGCCTCGGTGCGCGATCTTCACGTCCAGGTAGGCGAGCCGCAGGGACTGGTTTACACCACCACTGCCAAGGTGCTGGATCGGCTTCACGGCAAGGGATTGGTTAGCCGCGAACGTAAGGGTTCTGCCTTCATCTACCATCCCCGCGCCGCTCGTGCCCAAGTCGAAGCCGCGCGCGCGCGCAACTTCTTGACCCGGCTGCTTGGTCCTGGCCCGCGCTTGGCGGTGGCCAGCCTGGTCGACGCGGTCGAAGCGCTCGATCCCAGTCTGGTGGACGAGTTGGCGCAGATAATCGCCGCTCGGCGGAGGGCGCAAGATGGAACGTGAGTCTTGCCTGAGCATGCTGATGGTTCTCTTAGGCTGCTTGGCCATGTTGGCGTGCGGATGGTGGCCGCCCGCGCATGCGCGTGCAACCAGCGCCCGGAGTTTGGAGCGTATTGCCTGGCGCGCGCTATGGCTCCCGGTCGTGCCCGCGCTGGTGGTGGTCGCCGCGCTAGGCGGATGGGCCCTCGGCCAGCCCGATCCGATCCCGGACAAGGTATCGCTTTGGCTGGTCGTGCTGAGCCTGCCCTGCGCCGCGCTAGCGCTGCGGGCGGGGCTGCGCGCGAGCCGCGCGCTTATCTGCGCGCAGGGCGAATCCAGCACTGCCACCGTCGGTTTGGTGCGGCCCTGGATCGTATTCTCTCCCCATCTGGCCCGGCGGTTATCGGAGCGCCAGCTTCAGGCCGCGCTGGAGCATGAGCGGGCTCACGTCCGCCATCGCGATCCGCTGCGCATCTGGCTGGCGCAACTGGCCACCGATCTGCAATGGCCCTGGCCATCGGCGCGCCGTCGCCTAGGGGACTGGCTGGTCGCGCTGGAGGCGGCACGTGACGAGGAGGCTCGCGCGGCGGGGGTCGAGGGTAGCGATTTGGCCGAGGTGATAGTCGCATGCGCGCGTTTGGCTGGGGCTGGCGACCATCGGCAAGCCGCCTTGAGCGGCGAGGCCTCCAGCCTCAAGCAGCGCGTGCAGCGCCTGTTGCTCCCCTTACCGGCGTGGTCCGTAACCCCGGGATTTCGCAGATGGACGGCGGCGATGGCGCTGGCGGGGCTGCTGATCGCGGCCGCGATCCTGGGGGCGCTCTTCGGTCAACCGGTCCTGCACGAGCTGTTTGCGCTAACCGCCTGAGCTAACGTTGCCGAGCCGATGCGATCGGGCCTGGTCAAGTTTGGCGCCTTGCTGCTCGCCTGCGGGCTGGCTGCATGCGCCAGTTATCAGCCGGGCAGGCTGGAACCGGCCCAGAGCGCGCGCCATTTCGCCCAGCGCAGCCTGAGCAATCCGCACCTATGCCGCTATCTGCAAAGCAACATTAGCGGCCGGTCAAACGGCGCGCTCTGCCCGCCATCGGGCTGGGATTTGACCAGCCTGACTTTAGCGGGATTTTTCTACAGCCCCGATTTGGCCGTGGCACAGGCCAACTTGGCCGTCGTCAAGGCCGGCATAATCACGGCCGGCCAGCGGCCCAATCCCAGTCTGGGGTTGGGCCCACAGTACTCCGCCAGCCTGGCCCCAGCCTTTACCCCCTGGGCGATCGGCGCGGCCGAGCTGAACTTTCCGATCGAGACCGCCGGCAAGCGTAGTTATCGCTTGGCTCAGGCGCGTGCGCTGGCCGAGGGCGCCGCGCTGGGGGTCGGCGAAGCGGCTTGGAACGTGCGCCAGGCGGTACGGTCGGCGCTGATGACCGAGCTGGTTTCGCAACGGCAGTTGGAGCTGGCGCAAGCCTACCAAGCCGCTTCAGCGCGAATCGCGCTCCTGATACAGCAGCGGGCCGCGGCGGGTGAGATTGCGGCTCCGGCGGTCGATTTTGCCTTGACCAACCTGGCCACCTCTCGGCTCAAGACCACCCAGGCCCAAACCCGCATCCCCGCTGCGCGCAACCAACTCGCGGCGGCGATCGGCGTGCCGGCGCAGGCCCTGCGCGGCCTGAGTTTGGCGTGGCCTGACTTCGACCATCCCCCCGATCCAAGCGCGCTCGACGAGGCGCGGGTGCGCCGCCTGGCGCTTCAGAATTCCCTGGAGTTGCGCCGCCTGCTCACCCAATATGCCGCCGCCGACGACGCGCTCAAGCTGGAGATCGCGCGCCAATATCCCGACATCAACCTGGGCGGTGGTTACTCATGGGAGGGGAACGAAAACATCTTCGAGTTGTTGCCGGTCATTACCTTGCCGGTGATGAACCAAAATCAGGGGCCGATCGCGCAGGCCCGGGCCCGGCGTGCGCAGGCCGCGAGCGTCTTTATCGCGGCGCAAGCGCATGTTATCGCGCAGGCCAACGCCGCCTTGAGCAACTACCGCGGAGCGCTGGAGGTGCTGGAACAAGCCACCAGGGCGGTCACCTTTGCCCAGCAGCGGCTGGCCGGGATGCGGCGGGCAGTGGAGTTGGGCGACACCGATAAGCTTACCTTGGCCGCTGCCGAACTCGACACGCTCCAAGTCCGCCAATCCGAGCTCAGCGCCTTGAGCGGGGCACAAAGCGCTTTAGGCGCGCTGGAAGATGCGATGCAACGGCCGCTGGAGCCGGGTGCGCTCGGCTCCTTCACCTTACCCCGGCACGAAGAGACCGAACAAAGGCTATGAACAGACGAAACATTGCGCTGATTGGCCTGCTCTTAGCCTTGACCCTGGGGCTGAGGGCGATTGCCGCGCGCGCCGATGAAGACGATGAAGACGAAGCGATCGTCTCCAGCGTGGCCCATCTTTCGCGCGACCGCGCCGGCCGCGTGATAATCGCGCTTGCCCCCAGCGCGCAAACCGCGGCCGGGATCGTAACCGCGGTAGCGACGCCAGTCACCCGCCGGATCGAGGTCGACGCCTACGGGCGGGTGCTCGATCCGGAGCCGTTGGCCGCGCTGGACAGCGCGCTGAGCGCGGCCCGCGCGGGACTGCGGGCCTCGCGGGCGCAATACCAGCGCACCCGCCAACTATACCTGGAGCGCAACAATGCGTCGCTGCGCGATCTACAGAGCGCGCAAGCCCAATACTTCTCCGACCGCAGCCACTGCCAACTTCTCGAGCAGCAACTGCGCAATGGTTGGGGCAGCGAAATTGCCGCCATGAGCACGCAGGCTCGCCTGCGCCTTGTGGGCGCGCTGGTCGATCGACGCGAGGCGCTAGCGCAAGTCACCGTGCCGCTGGGCCAGCCGCTTGGCGCACCCGACGCGGCGACGGTGTACTTGGCGGGATCCGACGACCAGCCGATCGCGGCGCGCGCGGTCTACCTTGCCCCATCGATGGCACGTGGAATGCCCGGGCAAAGCCTGCTCCTGTTGCTGGCTGACGATCGGGGTGAGATTGCCGTGGGCAGCCCGCTTTTTGCCCGCATCCCAACTGCCGCCGGCGCGCTCGCCCACGGCGTGATGGTCGCGCGCCCGGCGGTAGTTAGATATGCGGGCCGGAGCTGGGTCTATCAGGCTTTGGACGCAAGCCGGTTCACCCGCCTCCCAATCCGCGTGGCGCAAACTACTCCGCAGGGCTATTTCGTCACCGACCTGCCGCCTGGCACGCGGATCGTGCGGGCCGGCGCGCAGGTGCTGCTCTCGGCCGAACTCAAGGACCAGATCCGCATCGAGGACTGAAGGAGCTCCTCGGATGCTGCGGCGGATAGTCAGTTTTTCACTGCGCTTTCGCGCTATCGTGATCACGCTGGCGGGCCTGACCTTGGGTTATGGAATCTATTGCGTATACACCGCCAGGCTGGGGATCTTTCCGGAATTCGCGCCGCCCCAGGTGGTGGTGCAAACCGAGGCGCCGGGGTTGGCTGCCGAACAGGTGGAGGCGCTGGTCACGCAACCGATCGAGAATCGGCTGCTAGGAATGAACGACGCCGCCACCATCCGCTCCCAATCGATCCAGGGGTTGTCGGCGGTGACCACCGTGTTTCGCCAAAACAGCGATGTTTTTCGCGATCGCCAGATGGTCAGCGAGCGTCTGAGCGCGATCGCAGGCGAGATGCCGGCGGGAGTCGGCCCGCCCACGCTGGCGCCGCTCACCTCGGCCACCAGCACCTTTCTCACCTTGGGGCTGACCTCCCAGCGGATGGCACCGACCGATCTATGGAGCTTCGCTTACTGGACCGTCCGACCGCGCCTGCTGGCGGTGCCGGGAGTAGCCAAGGTGGTGATCTACGGCGGCGGGGTCCGCGAACTCCAGGTTCAGGTCAAGCCGCGTCGCCTATTGGCATACGGCCTCAGTATCGAGCAGGTGCTGGCGGCCACCCGACGCGCTACGGGAGTTGAAGGGGCCGGCTTTTTCGAGAATGCCAACCAAAGAATTGTGATCCGAACCGAGGGGCAAGCTTTGACCCCGGCGCAACTGGGCGAAGCGGTGGTGGCGGCCAGCGCGGGCACCAGCGTGCGCCTGCGCGACCTGGCTCGCGTGCAATGGGCGGCGCGCCCGCTGACCGGAGATGCGGCAATCAGGGGCAAGCCGGGCGTGATCCTGGTGCTCTCCAGCCAGTACGGGGCAAACACTTTGGAAGTAACCCGTCGCACGCAGGCCGCCCTGCGCGACCTCGCCCCGGTGCTCGCGGCTCGCGGGGTCAGCTTGTTTCCTGGTCTGTTTCGCGCCACCGACTTCTTGCACGTCGCGCTGCGCAATATTGGAACCTCGCTGTTGGTGGGCGCGGCGCTGGTCGCGATTGTCCTGATTTTGTTCCTCTCTGATCTGCGGGCCGCCGTCATCTCGCTCAGCGCCATCCCGCTTTCCCTGCTGATCGCGCTCATCGCGTTGCGCCAGGCCGGCGCCACCGTCAACACCATTACATTGGGCGGACTGGCGATCGCGATCGGCGAGGTGGTCGACGACGCCATTATCGACGTCGAGAACATCTTTCGCCGCTTGCGCGAAAACCGCGTCGCCGACCATCCCCGCCCGCTGTTCGCGGTGATCCTGGACGCTTCGCTGGAGGTTCGCAGCGCCGTGGTCTATGCCACCTTCGTCGTGGCCCTGGTTTTTTTCCCGGTGATGGCGATGAGCGGCGTGCAGGGTAAACTATTCGCGCCGCTGGCGGCCGCCTACGTGTTGGCGATCATGGCTTCGCTGGCAGTGGCCCTGACCCTGACTCCGGCGCTGTGCGCGGTGATGCTGCCGCGGGCCGGGAGCGGCGCTCGAACTCGGTTCGTGGCATGGCTGACCGGCCTTCATCGCCGACTGCTAGATGCGGCGCTGGATCATTCGCGCGCGCTGGGCTTGGCCACCGTCCTGCTCTGCGTGGCTGCTGCCGCCACCCTGCCGCTGCTGGGTGGCAGCTTTTTGCCCGAACTTCAGGAGACCAGCTTCATCGTGCATATGGTGGGGGTCCCAGGCACCTCGATCGCCGAGTCGATGCGCATGGGCGGCCGGGTCACGCGCGCCTTGTTGCGCGACCCCGATGTTCGCAGCGTGGCCCAGCGCAACGGTCGCGCGGTGCTGGGCGATGATACTTCGGGACCGCAGGAAAACGAATTCGACGTCGCCCTGACGCCCCGCCCCGGCGAAGATCTCGACGACGCGCAAGATGGCGTGCGCCATATTCTGAGCGGCTTTGCCGGCTACGCCTTCAGCCTCAATTCCTATCTGACCGAGCGCATCGAAGAGACCCTCTCCGGTCAGAGCGCGGACGTGGTGGTGGGTATCTTCGGCCACAACCTCGACGATCTCGATCGGATAGCCGACCAGACCGCAGGCCTGTTGCGTTCGATCCGCGGCGGAGTTGACGTGCAGGTAGCCGCCCCGGGCGGGATGCCCGAGTTGGTGGTGCGTTTAAGACCGCGCCGATTGGTCCAGTTCGGCTTCTCTCCGCTCGATGTGCTCGCCGCAATCCGCACCGACTACCAGGGCGAAGTGGCGGCCCAGACCTACGACGGCAATCGGATCTACGACGTCGCGGTTATCCTCGATCCCAGCCAGCGGCTGGATCCCGAGGCCCTGGGCGATCTGCTTCTGCGCTCGCCCTCGGGCGAGGTGGTGGCGCTGCGGGAGCTGACTTCGATTTCGCTGGAAAGCGGTCGTTATGCAATTTTGCACGACGGCGGCAGACGCGAGCAGATCGTGACCTGCAACGTAGCCGGACGCGCGCTGGATTCCTTTGTGGCCCAGGCCCGGCACAGGCTGGCCTCGTTGCGAATCCCGGGCGGAGTTTATTTCGAATTGGGCGGAGCCGCCCAAGCCCGCTCGGACGCGCTACGCCAGATGTTGGTCAGTAGCGCGCTGGCCGCCGCGCTGATCCTGGTTTTGCTCTACCTCGCCTTTGGCAATCTGGCCAACCTGATCCTGGTCTTGATCAATGTTCCGTTCGCGTTGGTCGGCGGGGTGATGGCGGCTTGGCTCGGTGGAGGTTATCTATCTTTGGGCTCGATCGTCGGCTTTGTGACGCTGTTCGGGATCACGATGCGCAATTCGATCATGATGATTTCCCATTTTCAGCACGTGGTGTCCGTGGAGGGTAGGCCGTGGAACCGCGCTACCGTTCTGCACGCGGCCTCCGAGCGCCTGCTGCCGATCATAATGACTGCCACGGTAACCGCTCTGGGAGTATTGCCTCTGGCTCTTCGCAGCGAGACGCCAGGGCGCGAAATCGAGGGGCCGATGGCGATCATAATCCTGGGCGGACTGCTGACTTCGACCGTGCTGAACCTGATCATTTTGCCCGGCGTGGCGCTGCGCCACGGCCGTTTCGCCCCGCACGCGGACACGTAATCCCCGGGCATTTTCGGAAGATTAGAGTGGTCGGGTCGCCAAAGGCCGGCGGCCATCACGCGCTGGCTTTCTGGTTCATGCCGGTTGCCACGCCAGGACTCTTCGGCAGGCCGGGCTTCGTACGCAGCAATTTTTTCGCGCTCCTGTAGCGGGTTCACGGCTTGGCCATGGCCTGGAAGTCCGTGCCGACGGCGGTTTCGACCCCAATGCGGGCGACCTGATAGTCCCAGAGCGAATCGAGGTAGGACGAATCGCTGGCGACCAGGTCGTTTTCGGCCACGATCAGCTCAATCAGGCCGGTCTTGCCGGATCGATAGGACCCTTCAATCAGTCCGAAACTTTCCTGGATCCTCGCGACGGCGTCGCTCTCGAACAGTTGGACCACTTCACGGGCGGCATCATAGGCGGTCAAAGCGTCGCGCACCTGCTGTTCGACGCTGAGTTGGGTGGCCGTGCGTTCGTACGAGGCGCGTCGTAGCTGGCCGGCCAAAGCCGTCAATTCGGCCTGCTTGTGGTCAAACAGCGGTATCGAGATGCTCACCGCGCCACCAAGGACGCGAATGAATTGGTCGGGCGCGTCCGCGGTGCGTTCGGCAAACCCGGTGATTATCGGGTTGGGTATGATGAGACGTCGGGTCAGCGCAATGTCGGCCGCGACCTGCCTGATTCCGTAGTCGCGAGCGCGCAGATCGGGTCGATTTGCCATCGCAACTTCCAAGGCCCGCTCCTCATCCACTTCCGGCGCTTGGGCCGACAGCGACCCCAAGGGTTCGATTAAGCCTCTGGGCTGCATCCCCAGCACACGCTGCAGGGCGCGCAGGCCATTTTCGTAATCGCGGCGGGCCAGGAGGGTCGCTCGGCGGGACTGATCGTAACGCACGGCGGCCAGGTTGGCTTCGAGTTTAGGCGTTTCGCCGCTGTGGAATCGCACCATCGAGGCGTCGCGCAAGCGCAGGTTGAGTGCTTCGATCCGCTGCATCAGTTCCAGGCGCTGGCGCAGGTACACCGCCTGATAGAAGGCGTATTCGGCGCGCGCTTTCGTCAACCGTTCGGCGTCCGCCACGCCGGCGCGGGCCCGAGCGAGGTTCTGGTTGGCCACCTCGATGCGCTTGCTGCGCTGGCCGGCAACTTCCAGTTCCAAGGAGACCGTGGCCGCCGGCTGGGTTTCGTCACCGCCAGGGGAAAATTGAAAGTGCGCCTGCGAAGCGCCGGCCTCCACCTGGGGATTGAACTGGTTCAAGTAATGGGCCTTGACCAGTTGCGCCCGCGCGGTCTCAAGTTCCTGCCTGGCGGCCAGAAGATCGGGATTACGCTGCAGCGCGATCCTCACGGCCTGCGACACGGTTACCGTCTCGGCCGCGGCCCCCGCCAGCCCAATCGTCGGCGCGATCAGGATCGCAATGAGGGCGACGAGCACCCGAGCAGCGAGCTGGGCGGCTGAATTCCCCGCCCTTCCCGATCCGATCTTCTTCGAAGCCATGTTTGGCGCTCCTTGCTTCAAGGCCGGTCGTCGAAGATGGCAGACTCACGACGCCGCACGAGACTTTCCGGCGGAGTCTTCGGCTGGCGCCTCATTTCGCATCGCCCAACGGTAGATGATTGGCAGGACGTAGAGGGTGAAGGCGGTCGAGGTCACCAAGCCGCCGATAACCACAGTGGCCAGCGGACGCTGCACTTCGGCGCCTGCGCTGCGGGAAATCGCCATCGGGATGAATCCGAACAGCGCGACCAGCGAGGCCATGAGGATGGGGCGCAGCCGCTCGCGCGAACCCAGCTCGATCGCCTCCGCGACCGGATGACCGAGCAGGCGCAGGCGATTGATTTCGGAGACCAGTACGACACCGTTGAGCACGGAGACCCCGAACAGAGTGATGAAGCCGACGCCGGCCGTGATCGAAAAGGTCAGTCCGCGCGTCAGCAGAGCCAGGATTCCACCCGAGGCCGCCAGCAGCACGTTGCCGAAGATCAGCAGCGCCATCCGCATCGAAGTGAACGTATTGTAAAGCAGCACCACGATGAGTAGCAGGGAGGCCGGCACCAGCACGAGCAGGCGGCGCGAGGCGCGCTGCAGGTTTTCGTACTGGCCGCCCCATTCGATCCAGTCGCCGCGCGGCAGTTTGATCTGCCGAGCGATGGCCGCCTTGGCCTGGGCGACGAAAGTGCCCAAGTCCGTGCCGCGCACGTTGGCGGCCACCGTGATCCGGCGGGTGAGATTTTGCCGCCAGATTGCGACCGGCCCTTCACTGAGATCGAACCGGGCGAGCTGGGCCAGCGGAATGAGTGCGCCGTCAGGCGCGGCAACCTTGATGTCCTGGAGTTGATCGAGGGTGGCGCGCGAGGAGCGCGCAAAGCGCACCTGCAGCGCGTAGCGCGCCTGTCCTTCGACCACCTGACCCACAGTCTTGCCGCCGATGGTTTCGACCGCGTCGAGCACCTCGGCGGCGTTGATGCCGTAGCGGGCCAGGGCGGCGCGATCGACCGCGATGTTGATCGAGGGCAGGCCGGTGCGTGGAATCATCTTGAGATCGGCGGCGCCCGGCAGCGCGGCTACCACTTCCAGGATTCGCCGGCCCAGAGCGAGCATTTCCTCCAGGTTGGTGCCGTACAAATGGATGGCGACGTCGCCCTTGACCCCCGCGATCATGTCGTTGACCCGCGACTCTATCGGTTGCGAGAAGCCGAAACTCATCTCGGGCACCTGCCGATTGAGCTTGCGCTGGATCTCTTCGATCAATCGGTCCTTGCTGGGCACCGTCCACTGCGCGCGCGGCTTGAGAAAGATGTAGACATCGGCCTCGTCGGGACCGATGGCGTCGGTGGCAATCTCGGGGCGGCCGATGCGGCTGACGACGTGGGTGACTTCCGGAATCTCCAGCAGCGCCGCCTCCGCCGCGCTCGCATTGGCGATCGCCTTATCCAGCGAGATGCTGGGCGGCTGCATCACGTCGAGGTTGATCGTGCCCTCGTCCAGGGTCGGAATAAATTCGGTGCCCAGAAAGGGCGCGGCGGCGAGGCTCGCGATCAGCACGACGGCGGTCCCGGCAACCATCAGCCACGGCCGCCCCCCGCTCCATCGTGCGGCGCGCCGGTGCAGCCGGTCACACAGCCGCCCCAGCCAGGGCTCCTTGTGGATGCCGGGGGTGAGAAACATCGAGGCCAGCACCGGCACCAGGGTCAGCGCGCAGATCAGCGAGCCGCTCAGCGCGAACACCACCGTCAGCGCCATTGGCCGGAACATCTTGCCCTCGACTTCCTGGAAGCTGAGGATCGGCAGGTAGACGATGATGATGATCCCGATCGCGAAGACGATCGGCCGCAGCACCTCGCGGCCGGCGTCGAACACCTTGCGCGTCATCGGCAGTTCTGGATGTTCGTCGTGGGCGAGCCGGCGGGCAATGTTCTCCATCATCACCACCGAGCCGTCAACGATCAGCCCGAAGTCGATCGCGCCCAGGCTCATCAGATTGCCCGAGACGCCCAGCGTGTTCATGCCGATGAACGCGGCGAGCATCGACAGGGGAATTACGGCGGCGACGATCAGGCTGGCGCGAAGGTCGCCCAAAAACAGGAACAGCAGCACGGTCACCAGCAGCGCGCCCTCGATCAGGTTGTGGGCGACCGTATCGATAGTGCGCCGGATCAGCTCGGTGCGGTCGTAGTAGGGGACGATCTTTACGCCCGGCGGCAGGCTGGGGGCGATCTCGGCGATCTTGGCCTTAACCCGGTCCACCACGGTGCGCGAGTTCTGCCCGATCAGCAGCATCACGACGCCGGCCACGGTCTCGCCCTTGCCGTCGCGCGTCACCGCCCCTTGGCGCAGCATCGGCGCGAACTCCACCTTGCCCAGATTGCGGATGTAGATGGGCACGCCGCCGCGGCTGCCGACCACGATGTCGCCGACCTCGCGCAGGTTGCGGATCAAGCCGGAGCCGCGGATCACCTCCTGCTCGCCGCTGTGCACGATGTAGCCGCCGCCGGCGCTGGCGTTGTTGCGCTCCAGCGCCCGAAAGACGTCCTCCAGCGAGATCCCGTAGGCCACCAGCTCCTCGGGCCTGATCGCGACCTCGTAGGTTTTGAGCTCGCCGCCGTAGCTGTTGACTTCCACCACCCCCGGAACTTCTTTCAGGCGCGGCGCAATCTCCCAGTCTAGGATCGAACGCAGGTCCATCAGGGAACGCCGCGGATCGACGACTTCGAACTGGTAGATCTCGCCCAGCGTAGTGGAGACCGGGGTCATTTCGGGCGGACCGTAGCCGGGCGGAATCATCGCGCTGGCTTGGGGCAAGCGCTCCATCACCAGCCGGCGCACGAAGTAGATGTCCAAGCCGTCCTCGAAATAGACCGACACGGCCGACAGCCCAAAACGCGAGATCGAGCGGATCTCCTTGATCCCGGGCAGCCCGCGCATCGAGATCTCGATGGGAAAGGTGATTAGCTTCTCGACCTCGGCGGCGCCCAGACCCGAGGCGTTGGTCACCACCGTGACCACGTTGGGCGTGACGTCGGGCGAGGCGTCGATGGGCAGCCGGAGCATGGCGCGCAGGCCTATCGCGATGAACACGACGAATAGCAGAATCGTCATCAGGCGGTTTTCCAGCGCCGCGCCGAAGATCCACTGCGCCATGATTATCTGGAGCCCCGATTCATCAGCAGACCTTTGAGCGCCAGGCCGCCGCTTGCCACCACCGGATCGCCCTCGCCCAACCCGGCCAGGATTTCCGTCCCCTCCTCGGTCTCGCCGCCGAGCTGGACCGCGCGCGCCTGGTAACGGTTGGCGCCGGCCGCGACAAACACGATCTTGCCGCCTTGGAAATCGAAGACCGCGGAGGAGGGTACGACGACGACCTCGCGCGCCCCCCCGCTGCCTTCAATCACCGTGCGAGCGAACATTCCGGGCTTGAGCAGATGGTCCGGGTTGGGAACCTCGATTCGCGCCAGCACGGTACGGGTGCGGCGGTCGACTTCGTCGCCGATATAAAACAGGCGCCCCTCGAAGCTGCGCCCCGGATAGGCTACCACTCGGACCGTCGCGCGATCCCCGATTTTGATCGCGGCCAGATCGGATTCGAAAACATTGGTGTTGACCCAAACCCGGTCCAAGTTGATTACCGTCATCAGCGACCGATCGCTGGCGACCGCCTCGCCCAGCACCAGATCGCGCCTGACCAGGGTCCCCGCAATCGGCGAAGTCAAGGGAAACTCCGAGAGCGGGCTCGCGTTGCCGGACCACTTCAGACGAGCAAGTTCGTCCGGCGGGATCAGCAGCGTCAGCCGCTCGCGCGCCGCCTCGTACTGGGCCAGCGCCGTATCATGGGCGGCGCGCGCCGCGAGCACATCCTTGAACGCACTGATCTGCTGGCGGTAGAGGTCCTCTTCGCGCTTGAGATTTTGGGCGGCGATCGCTTCCAGCGACCGGGTTTTGAGATACTCGGCCTTGGCGTCGCCCAACTCGACACTACTCAACATGGCAAGCGGCTGGCCCGGCCTGACGCGCTCGCCGGGCGCGGCGATCAGTTTGACCACGCGGGCCGGAATCCGCGTCGTTATCTGCGCCATGGCATCCGCATCCGCTTCCACGGTCGCCGTGGCCGCGATTTTGCCGGTGGTTTTCGCGCGCCGCGCCGCCACAAGCCGGATATGGCGGGCCGCTTCGGACGTAGCATCGATTGCTACTACAGCGCCGTGAGATAATGGTTGCGGTGCGGCAAGCGCCCAGGTACCGCACAAAACCGCCATCAGCGCTAACGGCACAATCCACCGGAGCGCCTGGATCCCGCTCATGGTGGCTTCGCGTAAAGCTCGCTCAACCGGACCTGTGTTCATCCCGCGCTGCTTCCTTGAAAGGACTTAATCGCTATCCGCTATGCTCCGCCTCGAACGCCGGCTTGGCCCAACTTTGCAATGATTTAGCAATTGGACTCCCGCGCCTCGCAACCGATCAGTCCCGCAAGAGCCATACCATAACAGGGTCTAGCGAAATCAACGAAAAGAGAAGAACGCGATACTCACTTCGCCACAGCCAGCGAATTCAACTGATTCCATTGGCGACAGCCCCAGGTCTGGACTCCCAGCTAAATGCTCGCAGCACCGCCGCACGGCTACTTTTCGCTTGCCGCTGGTGATCTGAGTCGCGCGGCGGCAAACTGGAGGCAACGAACCTTGGGGGAAACCCTTGATGGACTCGGCCGTGGCTCGGTTGCTTCACCCAAGCGCCTTGTTCCCACTTGCAGCCATCGCCTGCGCGATAGTGGTGGCTACTACGGGAAATGCTCGCGCCCAGAGCGTCCTGAGCGGTGCGCAAGCTTTCGGCGATTGGCATCAGGATGCGCCTCTGGTCGCGCGCCGGATTACCGTGGACGCGTTGCCGGCACCCGGCCAGTCTCCCAGCGCGTTTAACGTCCCGCGCATCGTCGATCGCCCGGCCGACTCGCCGCTGAGATTGCCGCCCGGCTTCAAGGTCGATTTGTTCGCGAGCGGGCTGAGCAATCCGCGCCAGATCCATACCGCACCCAATGGCGACCTCTTCGTTGCCGAGAGCCGCGCCGGACAGGTTCGGGTGATGCGCGCAGGCGCAGGAGCGGCCCATCCGGCAATCAACCAGGTCTTCGCCTCTGGCCTGCGCCTGCCCTTTGGCATGGCGTTCTACCCGCCAGGGCCCCATCCGCGCTACCTCTATGTTGGCGATAATGACGCGCTGATCCGTTTTCCCTATCGCAACGGCGATCTCCACGCCTCAGGTCTTGCGCGCAAACTGGCGGCGCTGCCGGCGGGCGGGGTCCATTGGACGCGCGACGTTGTGGTCAGCGCCGACGGCCGCCATCTGTTCGTGTCGGTGGGTTCGGGTTCCAACGACGACCTCAATCCGGGGGAGAATGAAACCGAACGCGCCGATATTCTGATCTTCAATCCCGACGGCAGCGGCAAACGAATCTATGCCAGCGGGGTGCGCAATGCGGTTGGACTGGCGATCGCGCCGCGCACCGGCGCGCTGTGGTGTTCGACCAACGAGCGCGACGGGATGGGCGACAATCTGCCACCCGATTACATCACGCCAGTGCGCGCGGGTGGCTTTTACGGCTGGCCATGGTTCTATATCGGCCCCCATCAGGATCCCAACCACGCCGGCCAGCATCCCGAGCTGGCCTCCCATGTCATCGTTCCGCAGCTTCTGATCCAACCCCATTCGGCGTCGCTGGGCCTGACGTTCTACACCGCGCGCCAGTTTCCGGCGTTTTACCGCGGCGGCCTCTTTGCGGCCGAGCACGGTTCGTGGAATCGCTCCAAGCGCACCGGCTATAAAGTCATCTTTGTCCCGATCACCAACGGCCATGCCAACGGCGAATACGTGGATTTCATGACCGGCTTCGTGGCGCCCGGCGGACAGGTCTGGGGCCGTCCGGTCGGCGTTACCGTGGCCGCTGACGGTGCGCTCCTGGTCAGCGACGACGGCTCGAACTCGATCTGGCGCGTCAGCTATTACGGACAAGCGGCCGACTAAATTCTTACGGCGAGGTTTGCGATGGAAATAGCCTGGATTGGAACCGGAATCATGGGCGCGCCGATGGCGCGCCGGTTGCTGCGCGCCGGCCATCGAGTGCGCGTTTTCAATCGCAGCCCGGCGAAGGCGCGCGCCTTGGCCGCCGACGGCGCCGTAGTCGCCGCCAGCGTGGCGGAGGCCGTGCACGGCGCCGAAGTGACCTTCTCGATGGTGCCCGACACCCCCGACGTGGAGCAGGTCATTGCCGCCGCCACTCCGGCGCTCGCCGCTGGAACATTGGTCATTGATATGAGCACGGTGGCGCCGGCGGCAGCCGCGCAAATGGCGCAGGCGCTGGGCCAACGTAACGTCGATTTTCTGGACGCGCCGGTCTCGGGTGGCGAAACCGGTGCGATCGAGGGCAGCCTGACCATCATGGTGGGCGGCAAGGAGGAAGCCTTCACCCGCGCCCAACCGCTGTTCGAGCATCTGGGCCGCCGCGTGACCTACATGGGGCCGGCCGGCAGCGGGCAAATGACCAAGCTGGTCAACCAGGTCGCGGTCGCGGTCACCCTGGAAGCCACGGTGGAGGCGCTGCTGATGGCGGAGCGCGGCGGCCTGGATCCGACGCGCGTGCTGGAGGCGATCGGCGCGGGCGCGGCGGCCTCCTGGCAGCTCAACAATCTGGGCCCCAAGATTATCGCGCGCGACTATCGGCCCGGCTTTTTTATCCAGCTCCTGCGCAAGGATCTGCGCCTGGTCGGCGAAGCCGCGCGCCAGCGTCACGCCCCGTTACCCGCCACTGCCCTGGTCACGGCACTGTTCGAAGCGGCTGCGGCCCAGGGACACGACCGCGATGGCACCCAAGCCCTCGCCGCCGTGCTCGAAGCACTGGCCGGCGCGCGGTGAGCATCGCGGCTTGCCGAGGTAGCCGAGGCACCACTGGTCTTTCGCCGCCGGCGTTGCCCGATCGGCGCAACAAGCGCTTGATGCGTTTTAATTCCTAAAAAAAGCCGTCGCGCCTCGCGCCGCTCGCGTATCATAAAAAACATTCCGAACACGCTTAGACCTTTCGGTTTGGAGGCGGGACGTGTTTTTACATAACCAAAAAATGATGTTCACGGTCCGAGTCGATCAACCCAACGCCCAGTTCGCCAAAATGCTGCTGGAGCAGTTTGGCGGTCCCAACGGCGAGTTGGCCGCTGCCCTGCGCTATTTCGGCCAGGGATGGGCCGAACCCGACGGCAAACGACGCGACATGCTGCTGGATATCGCCACCGAGGAACTCTCTCATTTAGAGATGGTCGGCCAGACTCTGGTGCAATTGCTCAAAAGTAGCCCAGGGGCCGAGGTCGATGAGATCGAGAGCGGTTACCTGGGTCAATTGCTCGACGGCAAGCACGAGAAATTTATCGAGGCTTCCCTCAATAGCGGGCAAAACCTGCTGGGCGGCGCCGGCCCGCGCTTGACCGATTCGATGGGCAATCCGTTCACCGCCAACTGGGTCGACACGATTGGCGAGCCGACCGCGGATTTGCGCTCGGATATCGCCGCCGAGGCCCGCGCCAAGCTGGTCTACGAACGGCTCATCAAATACACCAACGACGCCGGCTGTCGCGAGACCCTGGGTTTTCTGATGACCCGCGAGATTGCCCATCAAAAAATGTTCGAAGCCGCGCTCGACGCGATCATGCAAAACTTCCCGCCCGGACGGATGGCGGGTGACGCCAAAATCGCGCATGTCTATTTCGACGATTCCGAGAGTCCGGCGCAGCAATGCGAGGGCTTCGAGTTGGCCACTCCGGCTCCGGGCGGATGGGGATTCGATTTGCGCAAGCCGGCCGACGGTGGCGCGCAACCGCCGCCGCTCAAGCCGCGACCCAAGCTGCAAAGCCGCAAAAATGGCGCGGCCAAGTCGCCCGGCTGAACAAGTCTGTCTAGCCTTGATGGATTGGCGAGCTCTCCAGTAGGTTGGCTCCTGCACGAGAATTCGTGCGGGAGCCAGCTTCAATGAATGGATTTTGGCGAACCGATGTAGTCGGCAGCCTGCTGAGACCCCAGTCGCTCAAGGCCGCGCGGCAGGCCTTCGACGAGGGGCGTATCGGCGCCGACCAATTGGCCGAGGCGGAAGATTCGGCTATCGTCGCCGCGCTCGCGATGCAGGAAGCGGCGGGCTTGGACGTAGTCAGCGACGGCGAGCTGCGCCGACTCAATTTTCAGGACAGTTTCGGCGCCGCGGTGGCCGGTTACGACTCCGCGCCAGCCACCCTGAAATTCCACGAAGCGCGGATGGCGGGCGCCAAACCGCTGTCGCGCTTCGAATTGCCTTTGCAGCACGAACCCGCCAAGGGCACCGCGGTGGTGCAGCGCCAGCGCACGCTGGCCCGCCTCAGTCTTCGCCGCAACCTGATTCTGCACGAGTATCGCTTCGCCGCGGCCCGCGCGCACCGCCCGGTCACGGTGTCGATCATCGGTCCCGATCGGATAAGCCAACGCTTCGATTGGGCCAATTCCACCGCGATCTATCCGACCATCGACGAATTCGTCGCCGACGTAGTCAAAATCGAACGCGAAATGATCGCCGGTGTGGTTTCCGCTGGCTGTCCCTATGTCCATATCGACGCGCCCGGTTATACGGCGTATGTAGATGAGCCCTCGCTGGCCGCGATGCGCGCTCGCGGCGAGGATCCGATGGCGAATTTCGCCCGCTCGCTCAAGGCCGACAACGCGCTGATCGAAAATTTTCCCGATACGACTTTTGGTATCCATCTGTGCCGTGGCAATCAGCGCAGCATGTGGCATCGCGAGGGCAGCTACGACGCGATCGCCGAGCGGCTGTTCAACGAGCTCAAACATGAGCGCTTTCTGCTGGAGTACGACACGCCGCGAGCCGGCAGCTTTGCCCCGCTGCGCTTCGTGCCGCGCGGCAAAATCGTCGTCCTGGGGCTGGTCAGTACTAAAGTCCCTGATTTGGAGTCAGTCGACGTGCTGCGAGGGCGTCTCGACGAGGCCAGCCGCTATCTGCCGCTCGAGCAATTGGCACTGAGCCCTCAATGCGGTTTCGCCTCGGATGTGGCCGGTAACCTGCTGAGCGAAGACGATCAAAAGCGCAAGCTGGAGCGCGTGGTGGAAACCGCCCGCCTGGTCTGGGGCTGAGTGCCAGAAAGCGGATAGCGTGGCCCAGCGGGGAATTCGAACCGGGGGCAATCGTCGATTTCGCTTTGACGAGCATCCTCGCCAACCTTGGGTTTGACCGCGCCCTCGGTTTAGTCCTAGTTTGCCGGCAATCTGCGCCGGTTCGAAACGTTGCCGGCACGGCAGGCATGGGAGGCCCATGGGATGAAGCGCAAAGCGGCAAGCAAGTCGGCTGGCAAGCGTGCTCAGGAAGCCGAGATCAAGCGCAACTTGGCCGAATTGGCACGGGTAGCGCGTATCCTCGCGATGGAGGGGCATGAAGACATCACGATGGGTCACGTCTCGATGCGCGATCCTTTGGGGCGCGGATTCTGGCTCAAACGGCATACTTTGGGTCTAGCCGAGATTCTCGACGACGACTTTACCCTGGTCGATTTCGAGGGCAATGCGATTGGCGGCAAGGGGCCGCGTCACTCCGAATGGCCGATTCACGGCGAGATTCTACGAGCCCGCCCGGACATCAACTATGTCGGTCACACTCATGCCCAGTATGTCGCCCTGATGTCCTGCCTCAAGGAAGAACTGCGTCCCTATACGGCGATTGCGCTGCATTTCGCGGCTCCTCCCCCTCGTTTCACCCGCACCGCGCAGCTCATCCGCTCGGCCGCGCTGGGGCAGGAGCTGGCCGCCTGCCTGGGAGATCATCAAGCGGTGCTGATGCGCAATCATGGATGCGCCTTCGTTGGGCGTACGGCACCCGAACTGACGATCAACGGGGTCATGCTGCGCCAAGCCTGCGAGATCCATTGGAAGGTGATTCAGACCGGCCACGACAGCGAATGGATGAACGAGGAAGATAGCAGCATCCGCCGCGCCAACGTAGGTGCGACCAAGGACGCGCGGCTGGAGGGTTTCGCCCATTTCTGGAATTATTACAATCGCAAGCTGGACCATCTGGAAGGGCGCAAGGTCCGCCATCCGGCCTGAGCGCGGCCGCCAGACGACCCTCGACGATTTAACCAACGAATAAGGAGCAATCATGGCGCTGATCAATCCCGCCAAGGAGCGGCTTAAAAACAACGAGCTGGCCTTGGGCGTGGGAATTCGACTGGTTAGTTCGGTGGCGATCGCCAAGGTGATGAAGAGCGCCGGCTTCGACTGGATTTTCCTGGATCTGGAACACGGCACGCTGTCGATCGAGACTACCGCGCAGATCTCGATCGCCGCGCTGGATGCGGGTATCGCGCCGCTAGTGCGGGTGCCGGCAGGCGACCTGTCGCTGGCGATGCGCGCGCTGCTGGGTGGCGCGCTGGGGATCGTGATGCCCCACGTTGACAGCGCCCAGGAGGCGGCGGCGATGGTTGACGCGCTGCGCTATCCGCCCCAGGGGCATTTGGGAATCGGGCCGGTGGGCGCGCACTTCGACTTCAAATCGATCGGCGTGCGCCAGGTTACCCGGGAGATTAACGACGCCGCCCTGCTGGTGGCGATGCTCGAAACGCCGGCGGCGATCGAGCAGGCCGAGGCGATTGCGGCGGTGGATGGACTGGACGCCCTGCTGATTGGAACCAACGATTTGTGCATGGAGCTGGGAATCCCCGGCGAACATGCCCATCCGCAAATCGCACAGGCCTACGAGCGGGTGATTGCGGCCTGCCGCCGCCATCATAAATGGGCCGGCCTGGGCGGGATCAATTCCGACGAACTGTTGACCAGATTCGTCGGCATGGGAGTACGCCTGGTGTTGGCCGGAGCCGATCTCAACTTCATGATGGCGGCGGCAGGCAAGCGCGCCGAGTTCCTGCGCGGGATACGGCTTGAGTAAATTTCCCCGGCGGAGAGAGAATATGCCGATGAGCCTTCGTGCCGCCACCGCGATCGTGGGTTTGGGAATGACCTCGATGGGTCGGGATTTCAGCCACGCCGATCCGCTCAGCTTCGCTGCCGAGGCGGTGATTCGGGCCCTGGCCGATGCCGGCCTCAAGCGCGAGGAGCTGGACGGGCTGCTGGTCAGCCCCGGCGCGGTACCGCAGGATCAAATCAACGGCCCCTTCGGCTTGCAGCAGATGCTCGGGCTGCGAAATCTGCGCCTGACCGCTTCGATGATCGCGGGCGGCGCCGGCGCAGGCGCGATGGTGACGCACGCGGCCCAAGCGATTTTCGCCGGGATGGCAAACACGGTCGCCTGCGTGTTTGCCGATTCGCCCATTCGCCCGCCCAGCGCTAGCGCCAGCGGGCGCAGCGGCGAGAGCTTTGCCCGGGCCCAAGGACTCAACGCGAGCTACGGCTATTTCGGCGCGCCCGCCGGCTACGCGATGGTGGCGCGCGCGCACATGCAGCGCTACGGCACGACCCAGGACCACCTGGCCGCGATCGCGCTGGCTCAGCGCCAGTGGGCCAATCTCAATCCGCAGGCCCAATTCTACCAACGCCCCCTGAGCCTGGAGGAGTATCACAACTCGCGCTGGATCGCCGCGCCGCTCCATCTATACGACTGCTGTCTGGTCACCAACGGCGCCGTCTGCGTGATCGTGACGTCGGCCGACCGCGCCCGCGATCTGAAGCAGCCACCGGTTTATGTGCTGGGCATGGGCCAAGGACATCCCGGCGGCGATCCCGCCGAGACTCTGGCGTGCGGAGCGAGCATCGCCAAGGAAAGTGCCTTCGCGATGGCGGGCGTGAAGCTGAGCGACCTCGACGTGGTCCAACTCTATGATTGCTTCACGATTACCGTCCTGATCTCGCTGGAGGCTTACGGCTTCTGCGCTCCAGGCGAAGGGGGCCCCTTTGTCAGCGGCGGCCGGCTGGGGCCGCACGGTTCCTTGCCACTCAATACTGGCGGTGGTCAGCTCAGTGCCTATTACATGTGGGGAATGACGCCGCTATCCGAAGGCGTAATCCAAGTGCGCGGCCAGGGCGGTAAGCGGCAAGTGGCCAAGCATGAGCTATGCCTGGTGTCGGGCAACGGCGGGATTCTGTCCACCCATTCGACGCTGGTTCTGGGCGCGTCGGCCTGAAGGCTCAAGGCGAGAGAAAAAAGCGATGGCACAAGCGATCAGTCGGCCGTTACCCGAGGACATCAACGAGCTCAAGCCGCTACTGGAGGGTGCTCGCCAGGGGCATCTGATGCTGCAAAAGTGCGATAGCTGCGGCCGCTTCCGCTTTCCCGTTCAGCAGCTCTGTCCCTATTGCTGGTCGTGGGATTTGACCTGGGCCAAGACCAGCGGCAAAGGCGAAGTACTGAGCTTTATCGTGATGCATCAGGTCTATTCTCCCGCCTTTGCTCAGCTCGTCCCCTACACCGTGGCACGGATCAAGCTCGCCGAGGGTCCGCTGTATCAGGCCAACCTGATTGGAATCGCGCCCGATGAGGTGCGCTGCGGGATGGCGGTGGAAGCGGTCTTCGAGCCGCTGGGAGAGGAATTGGGGCTGCCGATGTTCCGCCCCGCGCGCTGAGCCGAGCTGCGATTCCGTGCTGCAGTTGCTTGTTTTGCGCAGGCGCCGATGCTTGAGCTGATCGATACCCATTGCCATCTGGCCGACGAACGGCTGCGTGACGACGTTGAGCCGATCCTGGAGCGGGCGGCGGCGGCCGGCGTGCTCCAGATCGTTTCCGTAGGTGCCATCGGTTCGATCGCAACCGATCGTGCGACGGTGGAGATAGCTCGCCGTCAGCCCTCGGTTTATGCCGCCGTCGGGGTCCATCCGCACGACGCCGCGGAGTGCGACGAAAATCGGCTGGCGCAACTGCGGGAACTGGCTCGCGAGGACAAGGTAGTCGCGATCGGCGAGACCGGAATGGATCTGCATTACCTGCGCTCACCGCGACTGGCGCAGGAATCGGCCTTGCGAAGCCATCTGCGGCTGGCCCGCGAACTGAACTTGCCGGTGGTTATCCATTGTCGTCAGGCCGAAGCCGAAATCGCGCGCATAGTGGAGGAGGAAGGAATGCCGGCGGCGGGTGGGGTGATCCATTGCTTCAGCAGCGACCGAGCCAACGCGGAGCGCTTTTTGGCGATGGGCTTCTACCTTTCCATCTCCGGGATAGTGACCTTCAAAAACGCCCATGCCCTGCGCCAGGCCGTAACCGCGATTGCGGAAGATCGGTTGCTGGTCGAAACAGACGCTCCCTATCTCACCCCCGAGCCTCATCGCGGCCGGCCCAACGAGCCTGCCTACGTCTCGCTGACGCTGGCGGCGGTGGCAAGCTGTCGCGCCAGTGACAGCGCGGTGTTGGGTGCGATAACCAGCGCCAACGCCCGCAGACTGTTCCGGCTCCCAGCGGCATAGGCGCCGGAGCGGGGGCAGCATCAAAGGCGCGGCTCTATTCGGTTTCCTGCTGCTGCTGGAGCTGCTGAAGCTGGCGGCGCTGGCGCTCGATCTCCCGCTGCTGCTGCTGGATCTGCTTCTGGGTCTGTTGTTGTTGGGCTTGCGTGTTCTGCATCGAGTTGCCCACCGCGTAACCGCCCAACCCGCCAAGCGCACCACCGATAGCGGCCCCGGCCCCGGGCGCGCCCACCGCGGCGCCGATAATCGCGCCGGTCCCTGCGCCGATTCCGGCCCCACCCAGGGTGCCCTTCTCGCGGGTGCTTAGCGGTTGGCCGCTACAGGCCGCCAGGAGCAAAACTGCCGCCAGCACGACGAGCGACCTAATCAGTCCATGACGCGTCACCATACTATCTCCTGAGCCAGCATCTGGCCCTGGCTTGTTCTTTCACAATCATATGCCCTGTTCATGAGCTGCTAAAGGAAGAATTCCAAGCGCGAAGCATCGGGCGGGCGTGGATCGTTTGACACAGGCGTAGGGTTGGGAAGATAGCTTAAGGCGTGGGGTGTGGCAGGACGGCGCGGTGACAGAAACCAGCTGTCGCGGAAGCGATCGGCCAAATCTCGAACATTTGCGACATCTTCGCTGATTGAAGGCAAGGAGAACGGTCGTGGCAGTAAGAAAGCAGACGGAGAGCGCCGAGCATCCCGGGGCCTGGGCCGAAGTGCCGGCCGAGTGCGTGGGCGACGCCCTGGTGACCGCGATGGCGCTGGGTGGAATCGAACAGTTCTTCTTCGTCTCGGGCACCGAAATCGGCTTTTACCAGGAAGCGATCGCCAAGGCTCGGGCCAAGGGTTGGCCTACGCCGCGGCTGGTGACCCTGACCCACGAGAACGTCTGCCTGAACGCCGCGATTGGCTATGCTCAGGTCAGCGGCAAGCCGACCGCCACCGCGGCTCACGTCGATGTGGGCACGCAGCATTACGGCGGCGCGATTCATACCGCGCTGTGGAGCGGGCAGCCGATTCTGATAACCGCCGGCGCGCCGCCCACTTCCTATCCAGGGACGCTGCGCGGGGCGCGCGACGGGGGCCATCTGTGGCTGCAGCAGACTTTCGATCAGGGCGGTATCGTGCGCCAATACGTTAAGTGGGACCATCGGTTGGAATTCCAGGACAATCCCGGCCTGATCATCAGTCGCGCCCTGCAGGTGGCGCGCAGCGAGCCCAGCGGACCGGTGTATCTGAGCGTGCCGCGCGAGATCGCCTTGATGGACGTCAAGGGGGCGCGCTTCCCCACCGCCGATCAGCTCGCCATCGCCCGCCCGGCCGCGGCCGATCCTGCCGGAGTCCAGGAACTTGCCGAGCGGCTGGTGAGCGCGCGCAATCCGATGGTTGTGGTGGGGCGCTCGGGGCGCCATCCCGCCACCGAAGCGGCGCTGGTGGCGCTGTGCGAATTGCTGGGAATCGCGGTGGTCGACGCGGCCTGGCGCGGCCATCACAACTTTCCGATGAATCATCCTCTGTATCAAAGCGCGACCAGCCTCAAAGAGGCCGACGTGGTGATGGTGCTGGAGGCGTACGTGCCCTGGATTCCGGGACCAGACGCGCCCAGCGATGAAGCCTATGTGGCGGTGGTGGACGTCGACCCGGTGCGGCCGCGAATCGCCACCTACGAATTTACCGCCGATCTGCGGCTAACCGCCGACACGCTCCAGGCGCTGGGAGCGATCGAGGCGGCGGCGCGCAAGCTGCTGTCGGCCGCCGACCGTCAGCGGATCGCCGAACGCAGCGCGCGTTGGGCCGAGACCTCGCGCAAGCGCTGGGAGCATTTGGAACGCGACGCCCATTCGCGCGCGACCAAGCAGCCGATCGATCCGCTGTGGCTGTGCTATCAATTGGGCCAAGTAGCCGACGACAATTGTATCGTGATGGACGAAACGGTCTCCTCCAAGCCCCATCACTACTTGCGACTGGCGCGGGCCGGTTCCTATTTCAGCAATCCGGCAAGCTGCGGCGGGTGGGCCACCGGGGCTGCGCTAGGTGCCAAAATCGCCGCGCCGGAGCGCGACGTGATCGCGGTGTGCGGCGACGGTTTCTACATGTTTGGCACGCCGAACGCGGCGCTGTGGGCCGCCGCCCATCATCGCGCGCCCTTCATGACGGTCATTTTCAACAATCGCAGCTACAGCACCGGAACCGCGCTGGTCAACGCGACCTTCCAGAACAGCTACGCGGCCAAGGTCGATTTCGAAGGCGGCTACTTCGATCCGCCGATCGATTACGCCCAGGAAGCACAAGCCGCCGGCGCCTACGGCGAGACCGTGCGCGATCCGGCCGAAGTAGGACCGGCGTTGCGCCGCGGATTGAAGGAAACCCGCGCCGGACGGCCGGCGGTCATCTCGGTGTGGCTGCCGCGCCTGCTGCGCGCGGACTAAAGGCTGCACGGGGCGAGCGGGATAACCTACGTCGATATCTCGCAGGTTATCCCGCGGCAGATGGTGGTCGCTCGGCCCCAAATGAGGAGGGGATGATGTGAGCTAGCGGCGCGACCCTAAGCGTTCGCGGCCGTCGAAACCACTGCGGAGGACGATCCCGCTAGTTGTAAAGCCTGCCTATCATAGCTTCAGCTCCTCAAGCTCATTCGCCACGATGCGAGCTGCCCCGGAGCTTTCCGCTCCCACCCCGCCGCCGGTCTCCGGATGCATCAGGGGCAACAGCACCTTGCGCCAGTCGCTATCCTTGGGCAGGACTGCCTCGGCCGCGCGCACCTCGTAATATTCGGGCCCCGTCCCCGCCGGGTCGCCGCCAGCCGAGACGACCTCGATCGCCCGCTGGAGCAGCCTGCGGGTCGCGATCACCGCCTTGTCCGCGGGACCAAGGTGCTCGCGGGTACGGTCGATAATCCGCCCCATGCTTTCCTGGACGGCCCGGTCCTGCTGGTTGATGCCGTCGATCCCACTGAACGTCTCGGTCTGCTGCATCCTCCGGTCAATCATCCAGCCGTTGGAGCGGTTGCGGATCGGGCGAAACCCGTTTTTGATATCGACATGCGTGCCGTAGGTGTTGCCGCCACCACCGCCGTCAGTGCCACGGCCCGTCAGCGGCTCCTTGCCATAGCTGTAGTAGAAGTTCCACACCATGCAGTTCTCGTCGTCCATCGGCACCCAGTAATGGCCGTGCACCTCCTTGCTGCCCGGGCCGGGCGGGCGGAGCTGGGTAAAGGGCATGATGAAGTGATAGCCGCGGACGTATTGCTGGTTGTCGCCAAGTGGGCGGATGCCGAAATAGCGGTAGCCGTAATCGGTTACGTCGACCTCGAGCGTCGGCGCGCGGCCCTTGACGCCGGGACTGTCGACCTCGATCCCCTCCTGCAGCGGGTTGTGCTTGAGCGCACGGTGCAGGATGGTGAAGTGCGAGGTGTCGATGCCGCCTTCAAGCGCCTGCAGCCAGTTGCACTCCTCCACCACTTTGCTTACCGAGCGGTGTGTCTGGGGCGCCTGGGTCCAGGCAAACTCAGGCGGGGCGGGCCTTCGGTTCGCCGGACCCAAATAGGCCCACACGATACCGCCGAGCTCGACCGTGGGGTAGGCCGTCACGCGGATCTTGTCGCAGAAGGGCTGCGGCTCGTTCATCTGCTCGACGCAACGGCCTGTGCGGTCGAACTTCCAGCCGTGATAGACGCAGCGCAAGCCGTTGTCCTCGTTGCGGCCCAGCCACAGCGAGGCACCGCGATGCGGGCAGAACTCCTCAATCAGGCCGACCTTTCCGTCGGTAGTGCGAAAGGCGACCAAATCCTCGCCCAAAAGCTTGACCCGCGTCGGTGGGCAGTCGCTCTCGGGCAGCTCCCAGGAGAGTAGCGCGGGCATCCAGTAACGACGCATGGTTTCACCCATTGGCGTACCGGGGCCGACCCGGGTCAGACGCTCGTTCTCTTCCTTGGTAAGCATCGTCGTTCCTCCTCTTATGCCGCAGCCATGGTGGTAACCCCACCCGCCCACCTACGAGCGCTATCTCGTGCTGCCAGGTCTGGGCTGCCACCGCGATGTCAGCGCAATGGCGTCATCAGCCGGCGCTAAATGGTGCGCGATGACCGACAATAGCCTCAGCCTGGGCTCGATGTTCACTAACCGTTCCATCCTAGTACGGGCCAAGCAGTTCGTCGTTGGGAAGCGCCCTCAGCCGCATCGTCATCGGCCACTCGGGCAGCCCCTCGATAGTCAACTGCTCGAAGAAGAAGCCTACTCTGCCGTCCGTGGCGCGGAAAGCGCCGAAGTTCTCGCCCAACAACCGCACACGGACTGGCGCGCAGTCCGCGTCCAAGGCCGCAGCCCATAAGGTGGGAACCATTTTTTGCTTTGCTACCAGAGTATCCCAGCGAAAGCAAACAAGCGACCCGCCGGATCCGAGGGCGCGCCGGCCGGCCCTTGGGGGCGTTGCTGGTACAACGGGAGAAGGTGGTTTTAGGTCAAAGGCGGCACTAAGCCTGATTTGTTTGCGTTTCGATGTGACAGCATGCTAAAGCCCACAAAACCACCAGCAAAAATGGAAATTGCAGTTGGATGGAGATCGGTCGATTCAATGAGGAGTTCTGTTTCTCTATCTGCCAACCGTGGCGCGCTTTTATTCTGGTTTTTGATGCCCTTGCTCTGGTGGGCCGCGGCCGGCTGTGGTAGCTCGCACAGCTCGACTTTGCCGCCGATCGTAACGCCCAGCCCAAATTCGTCTCCGACCCCATCCGGCAGCCTCTCGCCGGCAACGTCCACGGCCACGGCATTACCGCCAACTCCGGTGCCAACCCTTACCCCCACCGCGACCCCCGCTCCAACGCAAACCCAGAGCGCCAGTCCGAGCTCGTCACCGAGCGCCAGCTCAACCCCGAGCCCTTCGCCGAGCGCGACTACAACCTTGAGCCCTGGCCCGACACCCACGCCAAGTCCCACGCCCGCCCTGAGTCTGTCTGGTGCAGTGAGCGGCGGCGGTAATCCAATTGGCGGCTCGGCGCTGACACTTTACGCGATCGGAAGCAGCGGATATGGCGGCGGCAACGACGCCCTGGCTACGGCGATTTCAAGCAACACCGGAGCTTTTACATTTTCCTTCACCTGCCCATCGGGCAACCCGCAGACCTATGTCGTGGCAATCGGCGGCGATGCCGGCGGCGGGAGCAATTCAGCAATCGGTCTGGTGGCATTGAGCGGTCCCTGTGACAGCCTATCCTCGGCCGGCTTTGTCACGGTCAACGAGCTGACCACGGTGGCGGCCGAATACGCACTGGCTCAGTTCAGCGACAGCAGCGGGCAGAACCTGGGGACTTCGGCGACCAACGCGACCGGCCTGAACAATGCGGTAGGCGCGGCCCAGAGCAACCTGGTGGTGAGCTATCTAGCCAATGGAGACGCCGCGAATACCGGCATTCCAGCCAGCTTTCTGCCTACGCCGGCCCAATGCGCCGCGGGGTCGCCACCTTACAATTGTGACGCGCTGGAGCGGCTTAATACGCTGGCGAACATCCTGGCGGCGTGCGTGGCAGGTGGCTCAGGTTCTTCCCAATGCGCCACCTTAATGAGCAGTACCGGCAGCGGTACGACGACTGCAGCCGCCGTCCATTTTATGGCGACCAATCCGACAACGAATGTGGGTGGTTTGTTTGCATTGCAGGGCGGCGGTGCTCCCTATCAGCCGGCGCTGAGCGTGGTGCCGGGCGATTTGGCGATGGGATTGAATTTCGCTTTGGGGGTTCAATCGCCGCAGAGCCGTCACCAGATTCTGACGAGAGTAGCAGTTCCTCTGAGTTCCCGCCGATAAAGTTAGATCGTCTTGATTGTGCTTTCTTGCCGGCACTAACGGCGGCGTGTACCCTCGGCACCAACTCAGTTACGCAATTAGCACTTCAGAGCGCAGGTGGGGCGCTATCGCGAGATGAGTTTTCTTCGTGAATCCCGCGCTCGACGATAAATCTGGCAATGAAAAAGAACGGACGCGCCTGCGTCAGCAGGTACGACTGGGTTGTTTCGCCCAGAGCATAAGGATCACGGCGCTTTAGAGCTGATAGCTACAGACACACGGGAGCTTTTTGTGGGCCACACGATGCCCCCGGGGTAGAGCCGTATCGGGTCCGCATAGGTCGCCGTCTGAACCCTCCAACCTGCACCCGGGATGCCACAGAAGACGTGCCTTTCTGAGTTTGCACCATCCGGAAGCTCGCGTGGCGACGCGAGCTTCCGACCTTGCCTTCATGTCACATCCGACATACGCTAGATGACGTGACCCAAGGCTCACGATAAACCCTTGGTCTGGCTGCGTACCGAGATCAAGACCCCGCCGTTTTCGCAGGACGCGAGGATTGAGGCGGGAGTCTTGTTGCGGCGGCTTCAGCGCGGTGAACCTCTGTCCCTCCCGCATTCGCGGCCGATGCCGCCGATCGGGAGCCACTGTCATGAATTGAGGATCGTGGACAAAGACGATGCCTGGAGGATCGTGTACCGGATCGATTCTGACGCCATCGTGATCGTTGAGGTATTCAGCAAGGAGAGCCAGAAGACGCCGGCGCCCGTGATTGAACGATGCCGAGATCGGATGCGACGTTATGACGAGGTGACCGGCAAGCGATAATCACCATGGATAAACGGAAAAGGAAGCGGCTGGAATCCGCCGGATGGAAGGTAGCAGGAGCGAGCGACTTTCTCGGTCTTGCTGAGGAAGAGTCCGCCATTGTGGAGCTCAAAGTTGGGCTGGCCAGTGCGGTCAGGGACCAAAGGGCCCGGCGGAGCATGACTCAGGAGCAACTCGGGCGGCTGCTCGGTTCGAGCCAATCGCGAGTCGCCAAGATGGAGGCAGCCGATCCGTCGGTCAGCATCGATTTGATGGTTCGCTCGCTGCTCCGAATGGGTGCCAGCCGGAAGGATGTTGCGTCTTATATCGCCGCGCCGGGACGAAAGCGCGCCGCTTGAGTATGCATTGGCCGACGAGGCTGTGCGGCTTTCCGCAGGACGGCTGACGAGCCCGTGCGATTACGAGCGTCGGGTTGTTCGCCGTGTTCGGCGTCTACGCTCGGCGAGCGCCGCGCCCGCAACCGACCTGAACTTTCGCGAACGCGATCGTTTCAGAAGCTGGCCCGCCTCGCTTGCGACTCGACGGCTTGTTCCTTTTCGCTTCCGCATTTTCTACCTTCTTCCCAACCCGCCCAAACGTGGGCGAACCGGCGAAACGGTGCTATTTTGGCCAATATAGGCTTCCATGCCGATGGCGATCAACAGGCGAAACTGCTACGGTGTTTTTCGACCATTGAGGCCAATCAGGTCGGTGTGGCGGCAATTTAGGATTGAGGCGTTGCCACGCCTGAATTCTGCCGTGGCGAAGGAATTCTGAGCGAGATGGGACGCGCGAGGATCGAAATTCCAAAGGACCGCGTCGCGGAGTTTTGCCGCCGGCATCACATCCGCAAGCTGGCGCTGTTCGGATCTGTCCTGCGTGACGACTTCCAGCCAGGCAGCGACGTGGATGTGCTCGTCGAATTCGATCCCGCTTTCGTGCCGGGCTTGGAGTTTTTCGGCCTCGAGAGCGAACTCTCCGAAATTCTTGGTCGGAAAGTGGATCTCAACACGCCGGCCTTTCTGAGCAGATACTTCCGCGATCGAACGCTGGCAGAAGCCGAGGTTGAATATGTCGCGCCATGAAACGTTGGTGCGACTCCGCCACATGCTTGATCATGCGCGCGAAGCCGTCGCAATGGCCGCCGGCAAAACGCGCAGGGACCTCGACACCGATCGCAAATTAAATCTCGCTCTCGTCCGGCTGCTCGAGGTTGTCGGCGAAGCCGCGAGCAGAACACCAACGGACGAGCGCACTCAGTACTTGAGAAAGTACTTCGGGAGACGGTTCTTATAGTAGGCTAACATTTCCGGACGAATGATCTCCCGCATCAGCTTTCCGTCTCGGAGTCTCGGCTCCCAGAAGATCAGCGAGCCGCAGGGATAAGTCTGATAAATAGAATCGAACAATTCTTTGACCTGGTCGGAATCCCAGACCACGTCACGCTGGATTTCTGGAATGGCGATCCGTCCTTTGAAGAAATCATCCGTCAGCTCGCTGACGGATAGCTGCGTAGGTATCAGAACCCCCATCGAAACCTCCTCATGGCGCCGAAAATGGCACCGTAATTCCTCCGCCTTCCCAAACGCGGATCATTCCACCGACCAGCGGATTGTGAATAGGCGAGCCACGTCGGTTCTCTGCGTGAGCCGCCGCTCCAACGATTCGATCAAGGCATCACGCTTCTCCATAATCTCGTCCTCGGCTTTGAATATTTCCTGTCGCTGGCGGCGCTGCGTCTTCTCCAGGCTCTGGATTTTCTGCTGAATCTCGTGTTGCTCTCCGAGCGTCGCCGCCTGCCGAGACTTTCGACGAAGCGCCTTAATCTGCTCCTTCGTATCCCTGAGCGCCTTTTCGGCGGAAAGCACCATGTCATCTGCCCACTTTTCCAGCTTCTCCCGCGCCTCGTTGAAATGGGTGCTATTCTGCTCCAGCGAAAGGCTCACCGTTGCCTTAGTGTGGCGTTCGGCTTCAGCGGCCAGGCGCTGAGCGACTGAATCAGAGAAGGTCGGGCCGTTCTTAACCCGGCCTTCGCAACCGAAGAGCTTCTCAAAGACTTCGTGGTCTATCGATTTCCCGTCATCGTCGAACCCAGAGAAGAGCAGATACTCTTCGCGCTCGTACGAGTCGATCAAAAGACGGGTCAGCGTGAGATAGCCGCTACGCCCCCGCAGCGCCTCAACGACGTGGACACGCGCAGGATGGTGGGTTACGTCGAAAGTGACAGCCGCGGTCGGCGTTTCAAGTTTCTTCGCGCTGTCGACTACGTACCCTCCCAAGGGATGCGACAGCCGGTATAAGTAGATGCCGCGATCCTCGCCGCCATCATCGGTCGTCCGGGGCCGCGATTTCGAAATCAGATGATAACGGCCAGTCGGTATGTCCTCCCGTGGCGGCTGTTCGAGATCGAAGGCCAGCGCTTCGTCATCGAATCGCGCTCGTTCGCCAAGCACAAAGCGAGTTACCGACCAAAACCGCTCACCAAATCGGTCAAGCTGAGCTTTCGCGTTTTCGAGTTCAAGCCGCAGCCGTTGATGAACGTCTTCATCGAAGTGCTCGAAGAGAATTCTGCGCGTATCATCGAGTCTCGTGCGAATCCGCTCGTCCAGTTCCTCTCTCAGCTTGCGGAACGCGGCTTCGATCTCGTCCGGCGTTCGGCACTCCTGATAGATAGCCAAAATCCGTTTCTCAAAGTCCACGCCGGATTCGATGGTTCCCAGCACTTCGTCGGAGGCTCCGAACACACCGCTGAACAGACTGAACTTCTCGGTCAGCAGTTCCAGCACGCGGCGGTCGGCCTCGTTCCGCTCGTTCAAGAAATTGATTACAACCACGTCGTGCTTTTGACCGTACCTGTGGCATCGGCCAATCCGTTGCTCGATGCGCTGCGGGTTCCACGGCAAATCGTAGTTAATCACCAACGAACAGAATTGTAGGTTCAGGCCTTCCGCGGCGGCCTCCGTGGCGATCATGATTGTGGCTTGATCACGAAAGTGCTCAATCAGTGCCGTTCGAACATCAACGTCGCGCGAGCCGCTGGCGCGCCCCTCTCCCTGGTTTTTTTCAAGCCATCTTTCGTAGATCGCCGTCGCCTCGGAACTCGCGTTGGTGCCGTTGAACAAAACTAACTGACCGCGGTACCCGTTCGATTCGAGAAAGGTTTTCAGATACTCCTGTGTCCGCCGGGATTCTGTGAAAACCAACGCCTTGCGCTGCGCACCCGTCACGGCCATCTGCTCAAAGCCAATGTCCAGTGCTTTGAGTAGCGTTCGAGTCTTAGTGTCGGTTCCGATACTACGCGCCCAGTTCGCGAGCCGTTCGAGCTCCGCGATCTCCTCATGGAGTTTCCGCCGGTCGATAGGGACCCCTTCCTCACCTTCGGCGGCTGAATCCTCGTCTTCCGAAAGAATTTCATCGAGCAAATCGTCCTCGATGTCCTCGCCCTCAATCAGCCCCTCGGTAAATTGTGTATCGTCTTGCGATTGTTCGTCGCGCAAGGTCTCGAGGCGTGCCCTCAACGTATCGAGGGTTGCGGCGATAGCCTTCGAGGATGCCCCCAGATTATGCCGATATACCGCTCTAGGAGAGCAGGCTTCATAAGGTTTAGCGGAGGCAACTCAGCATAATCCGGAAGTCGGCATAATGCGCGAGTTCGTGGAAAGACGTTGCCGCTTCTTCCTCGGCGCTGCTGAAAAGCTCCCGTGGTGGCAGGATAATCGAGTCAGTGAAGAGCTATGGACCCGAATTCCTTCGACGCGCGACCGATCTCTAACTCGCACGCGGAGTTGGCCCTCGCGCGCCTGGCGCGTATCGCGCTGCCACGGCGTGCGAGCCGACGGCCCGAGAGCGGCCGATGCCGTCAAGTCAAACTGGCGTGGCCTGTCAAAAATCGCTTGACCGCGACCGGCGCGCCTACGCTTTAGTCGCTTCGTCCAATTTGGTGCGGAAGAATGCCGTTCCTTACGGTTTGCAAACCGCGGTAGCCGGCGTCTGGCTCAAACATGCGCTAAGCGGGGTTTTCACCGGCGTCGCCACGCCGATCAGTTCGGATGCACTAGCGCTGAGAATGTTGACGGTCCACAGGTCGCCCGAAGCGTCGATTCCCGCGCCCAGCGGATGGTTGTTAACCGTGGGACCGGCGACATGCAAGGTGCGTCCTGAGCAGCCCACCCCGGCGCACGGCGTGAGTATCTCGGTCACGCTGTCGCCGTTGCCGTTGGTCAACCAGATGTTGTTTGCACCATCGACCTCGACGGCGGAGGGAGTGCTGAAGTTGGTGCCGCTTGCGCTGGAGAAATTGCCTAGCAAGGCGCCGCTACCTCGAATACCGAGAGCTCACAGAGGACGATTCGAATTTCCCTAAGCAGTACCGGATCCTCATCGAGGAATCGGAGAAAGAGATAGTCGAGAAGCTCAAGGAGCTGAAGGCCCTTATCCAAGCGGGTGATCTGAAGTCGTGGGAATTCCGAGGGATGAAGGCAATTTGGTTCGGACAGCACCTCTATCAGCGACTGCTGTATGTCGATCACAAGATCGTCGAGATAAGTCCCGTTCCACTGAACAAGGGCGAACGGCAGTTCGTAGAGGATCTCAAAACCTTCCACGACAACGATGGAGGCTTCTTCAGCGGGAAGGAGCTATACTTGCTTCGGAACATGAGCAAGGCCCGCGGCGTAGGCTTTTTCGAGGCAGGCAACTTTCATCCCGATTTCATCGTGTGGCTGCTCGTAGATGAGCGACAGTTTGTGAGCTTCGTCGATCCCAAGGGAATCCGCAACCTCGGTCTCAATGATCCCAAGACTCGCTTTTACGAAACCATCAAGGAGTTGGAGCAGCGACTCCGCGAGCCGAAGGTTTTCCTGAATTCATTCATCGTCTCAAACACGCCGTCTTATACGATGAGAAAGCTATGGGGCATCGATAAGGCCGCGATGCGGGCGCGGAACATCCTTTTCCAAGAAGAGGACAAAGACACCTACGTTCGCAGCATGCTGACTCGGATCCTCGAAGACGTGGCCCCCGCAACGGCCAGCGCTGCTTCACCTATCCGGTAATCCACCCACGTTCCGCGCGCTGGCTCCGCAGCTTTGACCGACGCGCGACGCTCCTTAAATCAAGCTAGTGTCACACATCTGAATTAACGTTAGGGTTTGGTCGTCCAAGCGGCATGGGAGTAATGAAGTGGCGCGTGGACGTAAGCCGGGCGGATCGGAAGGAACTGGAAGCGTGGTTGCGCTCG
>Ga0080006_1195140_pt1 | contig 62960 bp, 60 predicted proteins | sample RS3BMetagenome_FD_69209 | JGI IMG/M metagenome (GOLD analysis project Ga0080006, IMG submission 69209) | Ferric oxide microbial mat and aquatic microbial communities from Rainbow Spring, Yellowstone National Park, USA - RS3B (SPADES... ...
GTCATACGTTTTTCTGATTCTCTATATACTGATGAGGAGACTTTTAAGCCTCTGAGCAATATCGCCAACAAGAACAGGACGCCTGTACTTCGGACACCATACAATATGGTAATTGCAGGAATATACAATATTTTTATTGGATTTCAATTGTTCTTTTCTGTTCATACATAATTATACTACACATAGCTATAATTTATCGCCTTATATCCCCATGCCTGAAGGCAGGGGCATTACGGCGATGGATGGTAATTGCCAATCCTTACAGAGAGAATTTGATCGATAATTTTTATTTCCCGAATCCGATTCTCTTTTGTTTTTGCTAATTCTTCATTGGAGAGCCTATATAAATCCGAAACTTGGTTTAAACGGCTCTCCGAACGCATCTTATGAATGTCTTTAAGTAGCTGATCCCGACTTTTTTTCATTTCAAAACAGAGATTTTGTAATTCTTCAATTTTTTTTGCAGCTTTATCTTTGCTTTCGGAATACTCTAAAAGGCGGCTTTTAAGATTCTGTATTTCTTGTTGCTGTTCTAGAATAAAATTTTCAATGATTTTTAATTCTTCATGCCATGGACACCATATTCCCAAACTATCCTGAGAGAAGAACTGTAACGCTTCTTTAGGAATAATATAAATGTTTCTTGCAATAGATCTTATGGATCTGTGTGAGATTCCAGGAATTACTAAAAAACCAGGGTCATTTTTTAAGATGACCAATAGTTCAAAAAAAGAATGCATATTTTCTTTCTTTTCTTCCTTTACTGTCCCTGCTTTTCCTGACTCTGGTCTTTGTGCCCATGCAAGACCGATATAAATGATGTAAAAAAAGAGGGAAGCGTTTGATAAAATATATCCAAAGGATTCTAAAGAATAGGAAAAGGAGTAATAAGGAAAAAGAAGACTAGATTTATCAACGCCTATAAACAGGGTTATCCAAAGGAAAGCAAGAAGTTTTTTATTTTTAAAATTTTGTTTAAGAATGCTATGAAGCCAAATAGGCAAAAAAATAAACGTGCAAGAAAAATTCCATGGAAAATACAATGTAGAGGAATTTAACGGAGGAGTTCTGAAAAAATAAAGGAGCAATCCATAAATAAATAAAGGATAAATTGTATCCATCTTGAATTTCTTTATTGAAGTTTTTTAAAAAAAAATCTTTTATATGCTCTTTCCAAATTTAAAAAGCAACCTGTAATGATGAAAAATAGTCTAATCAGCAATTAAAAAACCCATGAGAGGAAAAGTTGGACAATTTCTCTTTGATGCAATGATGACACTTCTCATTGCTATAGCCATAGATCGATTCTGCCCAGAGCCATTGCGAGGTTGGTGCAGAAACGGATGGCAGATTATAGGGAATGCTATGGAAGAAGTCGTACATTGGATCGGAAGGCTATTTCATTGAGTTTTTGAACTTTCTCTCCATTTTTCTATTCCAACTAATAATCTTTTTAAAGAAAGTTTTTGGCGGCAATTAAATGCTTCTATTCCTAAAAAATATCTATCATTTTGTATTTCCCACACCGGATAAAAATATTTTAAAACTAAAACAGATTTAATATCACTGGGTGCATTTTCAATAATTTGAATCCACTCTTTTTTTAGTTCTTCATTATCTGAAGGTTGCTGAATACAGTTCGGACCAGCAATAATAGTATACAATTGATCACCCTCGTTATTGATTGGAGCATCCAAACTAACCATTACCGGATTATTAATATTGTTTTTTGTATCTTCTAAATTAAGATTCTGTTGAAAAGAATTTTTCTTTTTTTGATAAGAACTAATCTGGACTGTTTTAGCTTTTAATGCTTCAGAGGCAATTTCATTTTTGATCCAGTATAAGGCATAGTTTGGAAATGGATTTTGTGAAGAAGGATTGTATCTTTCTAAGGCTCTGTAAAAGCCAATAATTCCATCACTAAAGACCGCCTCTTTAATATTTAGGTTGTTCGTTTTGACAACCCTGTGGATCAACTCAATACCGTTTATAATCAATGGTTCCGTTGCTTCAGCTAATTTTAGTCTTTTTCTTTTCCATATTGTAGCTTCCTTCCCATTATCTTTTTCAGCTTCTTCTCTGAGGTTGTTCCACCATATGATGTTCAAGCGCAATTTATCTAGCATTGCTAACACTTTTTCGTCCATGTGGTTATTTTTGGATCGAATTAAAGAAATTAAAAAAACAACTTCTTTGGCGTTTATTCTTTTTTGTCTAGAAGGTTCATGAAGATGAATAATCTTATCAATAAGAATTTTCTTTATGGATGGAATCTGCAGTAAAGATAGTTTTTCTTCATGCAAAGCCATTTGGAATTTTTTAATCGATTCCTTCCAATCTATTTCCTTTTTAACCCATTGTGCTTTATTTTTCATAAAATTTTTCTTTTTTTATTACTTCATTATTCTTCTCTAAGTGAAAAAATAGGGTTGAAGGGATGATTTTTAAACGATTAAGGTTCTGAGATATTATTTCAAAATGTTTGCTCTCTCTGTTTTCGATATCTTCTATTTCTTTTTTAAAAAGAGAATTTTTTTCTTTCAAGAATAGCTCATATAAAATTTTTTTTGTTTTGTAATTAAATATAAACTTCTCTTTGATTGAAGAATAATTGCCAGTTCTTGATTCTAAAAAATCTTTTAATGTCCAATAAAAAATGGCAAAGGCTTTTGCGTAAGGATCTTTGATTTCGTTATTTGAGACGGCTGCTAAATAATTATCAAAAAAGTTGTTTATTCCTCCAACAACCTCTCCACAAAATAGATCCAACGATTGTAAAAATCGGACATTATTTTGAGCAGTTTGAGCCTTTTCTGGTTTTGAGCCAAAAAATTTAAGAATGTATTGGCTTACAGGAATTGGAGCTATGGGTTGAACATATTCAAGAAGAATTTCACCTTTTTCATTAGCAATGATTCTTCCTCTTGAATCTGTTTTTGCTCTATAATAGCCTTTAGAGGCAAAAGGGGAAGCATCTTTATCATAGTCTTCTTTTATAGAAGAAAAGAAAGAGAGATACTGTAATATTTTTTCATGTTTTTCAGCATATATGTTAGCAAGTCCTTGAAAAAGATTTCCAAGCTCTTTTCGTTCTTGATCAGATAAAGAATTATGCACTTTTTGCGAAAAGCTTTTTATCCATTTTAACATTCCTTTATCCAAATAGAGCACTTCAGCTGAAGATGCTATACCTGATCGCGTTTTTTTCTGAATTTTCTCTTTGGCTGAATCATTTATAAAACAAAGATTTTCTTCCCATCGTTCGTTTGTACAAATGTCAAACAGCATCGAACAAAGAAGAGCCTTTTCTTTGATGTCAAAAGCAGCGTTTTTTTGTTTTCTTAAAACCTGTTCTGGTTTGTTTCTAAGGTATTTATTTTTCCGAATTATATTTTGTATTTTTAAAATTTCTTCATAATTGAGAGAATGAAGAGGGAGCCAGAAAAATCTGTCTTTTTCCTTGCCAGTAATTAATTCAATCTCTTTTTTATCTAAAAGAGCAAATCCATTAAGTTCTATCATAAAATATGAAGCGTGCGTCTTATCGATTTATCTTTCCATGGATCTTTTAGTTTTGGCTGGAAGAGAAGCGGGCTTTTGAAAAGATTTAGTACTGTCTTTTTGTTCCTTTGGTATGTTTTGATCTTTTGTTAATGTTATTGTTTTATGGTTTTTTAGATGATCTAAAATATGTAAATTTGGTTGATATAGCGGAAGACTTTCTTGAATATTCTTAAAAGAAACATATTCAAAGCTGAATGGCTTCATACCTATATTATAGGTTGCAATGAAAAAAAATGTGGATCCTTTTTTTTCCTTGTCTAAAGAAGACTACGTTTCAAGTTTGATACTTCCAGAAGACTATATTGTTACAGATATTGCCGCTATAAGAATGGTAGAATGTGCAGTTCATGCCATGGGGGAGGGGACTGCGCTTTCTGCGGTGTTGTTGGATGGTCCTCCAGGTATTGGAAAAACGTTTTTGGGTAAGGCAATTGCTAAAGCCATTGGGGCAAAACATATATTGTTTCAATTTTTTCCAGGATGTGGAAAAGAAGAACTTCTGCGGGATAAATCCATCGATGGAACACTTGTTCCTGGTATCATTCCTCTATCTATAACTTCTTCTATAGAAAACAAAACGGTGCTTATTCTCAACGAACTAGATAAAGCCGATGTTTCCGTTGACAGTTTTTTACTCGATTTTATTAACGAATCTCAAATATTTGTCCCTCAGTTGGGAGGCGAATTGAAGGCTAACAATACTAACCTTTTAATTGTAATCACAAAAAATGATCTACGAGATGCTACTGAAGCTTTGTTAAGAAGATGTCGGGTTATCTATATGAACTGGCCCTCAGTTGAAATGGAAACAAAACTTATAAAAATGCACAATCCATGGGCTTCTGAAAAATTTTGTGAAATCTTTATAAATGCCGCCAATCAACTGAGAAGGCATCCAGGTGTAAAGAAAAAACCTTCTCCTCCAGAGCTTGTTCGATTGATAAGCGACTGTTGGCGCATTCGTAATCAAAATATGACTCTTTTAGAATGGAGTCAATTTTTGTTAACAGGACTTCTTCCTTTACCTCAAGATAGAAAGTACCTAGATCAAAACCCTATGGCTTTAGCATCCGAAGTAAGAAATCTCCTTTCAGAAATTAATAATCTTTGCAGAATTCGCTTTAATGGAATATATGAATAAAAAACTTTTTTCTTCTATAAAAAGCGTTCAATGGCGCATATGATTTTAAAAAAGATAGTCTTATATTTCTTTGTGTCTATCATCTATTGGTGAAATACTTTTACCCAAGGTTTCTGTTTCCATTCTCCTTAACAGTCTTTAAGGTTGTATCCAGTCGCCTACTTCGAAGAAGAGTCCCTTCATCCAGAAATACTACTGGAAAGGCCTTCTATGCTCTTACTTCGCCCCAAGTTATGGCGATGCATCGTGTGCAGTACAACGAACAACAGCAGACACCAGGCTGAAATAAAAGACAAGGACGGCTTAGCCCTCCACGCTATCCTTCCTGGCCATTAACGGATAGGCTTGTCGTGCACCATGTCAAATTCTTGTAATAATTTTTCTCAAAGACAAAGATAGCATTTAGTATCATAGAGTTATTTAGGTTTCTCCTGGGGAAGGAATTTGACTTTGTATTTCATTTAAATAATGAGAAGCAGCTTGTCCAGCTTCCAGAGCGGCTTTTTCTTTCATCATGTCAATGACATGCAACCGATCTAGAAGCAATTGATACCGAGTTTGTCTATAATTTTCTATATTGTTTTTCAGTTTTTCCAAAAACTGCTGTTGGTTATTGAGTTGATTTGTTACCATAACCTCTAGCTGAGAAATTTGGGGAATTGCTAAAAGATAATTTTGTTGGCATTGCTCTCTCAAAGATTTAATATCAGTTTGGAGTTGGGTTAATTTTTGTATAATATTCACTGTATCTTGATAGAGTTGAACATCTAATCTTTCTATTGCAACATTTTGCTGTAGGCGAGCGGTATTTGCCTGTATTAAAATCATATAAGATTGATAAGATTGTGGACTTATTCCTGTCACTAAAGTTCCTGATCCCCAACTTGGATTAAGAAGTTGAACTGGAAGGACTTGCATATTTTCCAGATTATTCTCTTTTCTATGTGAGATCTCAATTGATCCTTCACTATCAGTTGGCTGTGCGCTTCTTATTGAGAGTAAAGAAGCATAAGGGAAAACGATTTTATCAAATCTATTAGATGCAAAAAATATAACAGGTTCGCCTGGTTTTGTTGATAGAGTAAATTGTATTATTTGCTTTTCATACTTTTTGGAAAATTGATACAAAAAATTTGACTGTTTCCTTAAATTGGATCGAATTAAATAATCTTCAACAGCCCCGAAAGCACCTGCAGAATATATTTCCGAGAGATTTGGACTCAGGCCGTAGGTATTCGACTGATTGATTCCATTGACAGGACTATAAAGTCCATTGAGGGAACTGCTATTCATCCAGAAAAGAAGCTGTTGCAAGGCATTTCCTCCCCATAATACACTTTGATATAAGGGATCATTTGGGGATGATGATCTAATCAAGGCGTTAGATCCCAATACCATAGCGTTGCCTAAAATGCTAGGCAAAACAGATCCCAAATTTATTTGACCATTAAGCCCATTAGTTGAAGAGATCTGATTGCCAAGTATTCCCCAGCTTAGTGGACCTGATAAACTCATCAATCCACCAATATTGCTAAATAGAGGATTGGAACCCATGTACATTGGAAAGAAATTCATTGCCATATATCCTAACCCTCCTACCATTGTTCCTAAGTTACTTCCTCCCATAAATTGTTGAGCAAGAGAAGTGCCTACTGCAAATTGTTGAGGGGATAGAGAAGTCAACATAAAAGGTGGGAAAGCATCTAAACCAATGGGAAGACCTGATAATCCCATTATATTCCCTACATATCCCAAACCCATGCCATTAAAATTGTTACCGTCAAATTGAAGACCATAAGGCAGTTGAGTGAGCATTCCATTTAAAGATTGAGATTGAGTTATGGATGTGTTTAAAAAGTTTGAGCTAGAATTTGGATCATTGTATGGATTTTGAGGAACATGGACCTGAGAGACGGCATTCTCATAATTTTCAATTGACGCAAGAGAAGCTAGTTGTTGACTTAATTGTTTTGTTCCAGAGATCATTTGATCAATATGTTGAACATGTTCGTCATTATCTCGAAGGATGTTTTGAATGTCTTGAAGCCTATTTACGATATAGTTCATCGCATCGGCTGCACTCCCAGAAAATCCTGTTACATCTACTGGATATCCCCCTCCAGAAGTTACGGGAGGAGCGGAAGGAGCCTGTGGATAATTTTGAATGGGAGGAATGATGGTGGAGGAGTCAGAGAAAAGCGGAAACTGCATGAATAACATGAGAAAGAAATGTAAAAGAATTCTTTTTTTTAGTGATTTCTTTTTCATTTTTTCACCTCAATTGAAATTTTCTTTTGTTTGTCAATTTGCTCCAACCTAAACTTCTTGTTGACAAAATCTTTTGGTAACTTGTTGAAGACGACAAAGCGAAAATTTCTTTTTTCCCAGATGGAATAAAGAAGTTGGCAACTGGCACTCAATTTTTTACAACACTCCAACAGCTCGTTTTTCAATGGATGCAACGAACTTTTAATAAATTCAATGGAATGGTTGCCAATTTCCTTTTTTTCTATAGGCATAGATAAAATTACAGTGCCAGGTTTTTTGGGATTATCGATGATAAACCATTCTTCCCATGCTTCAGGAGCTTCGTCATACATCTGAGACCATAAAGGATATTCTCCATCTAAAAGACTAAGAAAAAAATTCCGATCTATGACAATGGCAGGGAAAGAAGGTTCATTATTTGAATTTCTTGGAATTTCTTTGCCTAATCTTTGATAAAAATAGGCTTCAAAAAGAATAGCTCTTAATGACAGAGGAGAGGATTCTAACTCTTCATTAAAATGAATTCCTAAATCCTCTGGAAAAACAATTTTAGAAAGCTCCTTCTCTTCGCTTTCTTCTGCACATAAATACTCTTTCTCTTTCCAATTACCAACAATTTTTTTGTTCATTTTCTATACCCTCCAATTTCTTTAAATCCATTTTCGATCATCATAGAAACGTCATTTAAGACTACATCTAAAAAGCTTCCCATCTGATTTAATGACTTATTGCTTAGAGAAAAAAGGCCGCGTACCAAAAAATGAAGGACATCCGATGTTGTTTTATTCTTAAAATAGAATAAAGAGAGGAAAAGAGGAAAAGAAAGAAAGCTAAAGAGAAAAGGTGAAGCATTTTTCCATTGTTTCATGTTCATAGTAGAAAAGTAAATTGATAGATACAGTTGAAGAACAGATCTTCACATTCCTTTTTTTGCTCTAATTATGTCTGTGAATTTTTGTTTTAATTCAGCTTGAAACTCTCCCTCTTTAACCATTTGCCATATCCTTTTCGGTGTGCCTATAAAACGTGAATAAAAATTAGATAATCCCAAAAAAAGAAAGGATAGAAGGGCAACTTCGAAAAGAAAAACAACTAGATCGGCCTCTCGTCGAGAGTGTAGAAGAATATAGAGAAGAGCTATTGGAAAAGCTTCGAGAAGTTCCCAAAAATTAAGCTTATCGGTTGAAAATAATAGATGATCCCCTGTAACGGTCATAACACCACAGATCAAACAAAGCATTAGTAATCCGATGATATGCAAATTATTATTGTTTACAGGAGGCTGCGGATTAGTCACATGATCAAGCATAACGCTCCTTTCTATCTAGGGATAAGGTGAAGCAGAAATTGAACTCTTTTTATGCTTTTTTTCCCAAACCGAGGGTGAAGTTTCACAATCGCTTCTCCATCTTTAAGTCTAGAAAAGATATAAGGAGGATAAATCGGCTCTTTGCGGAATTGGATTTGAAAATCTTGATGGGCGATGGGTTTTGATAAATCAAAAAGAATTTCTTGTGTTCCTCTATAGAGATAACCGTCACTTCTTTCAATTTCACCAAAAAGTCTAGAGGCATAATCGTTGGTTTCCATATGAGGGTTTCTTAGAAAAATGATCGTTGCTGTATTTGTTAGAATAGCTTCAATTTCAGATTTAATCATTCGGGATTCCAAAACAGCTAAAGACTGAAAAGAAATAATACAACCACATTTATATTCTCTTGCCTTATCAAAAAAACCTCTTTCTCCAGTCCAATCTCCTGTGGTTGCTACTGTAGCAAATTCATCGCAGAGATAAATTACAGGTCTTTGTTGATTAATTGGTCTGCCATCAATTTTTAGTTGCTTTCTTGAAAGGACTGATCGAAAGAAATCGAGTTTTAATAGAATGCTTGCCACTTTTGCTGCATTTCTCCATCTAGAAAAATTCATATCCAATACGAGGATCTTTCCCTGATCAATGATATCTGCAAAATTGAGGTTTCCTTTGGGACTTACCATTCGATCAAAAGGCGGCTGAGTCATCAGTGATGTGAGAACCGAAACTGTCATACCAATGGAACCTGAGGTTCTTTCATTGGCAATGTTTAGATATTCACCTTTGAAATAAAGGTAAACTTCATCTGAATAGGGATCCTTTCCATAGTGATGGAGGATTTTTTCGTAAGAATTTAACCACTTTTGCAAAGGACCATATTCTGGAGCAGGGATTTCAATATTGTTTATCAAATTAGATAAAGCCAATAATTGATCTATCTCATCAATAAGACTTAGGCAGCTTTCCCAAAGTTCAAGGTTGGGAAGAACTCCAAATTTAAAAGATTTTAAAAGTTTTTTTAGTCGATCTGTTAGTTCCGAGCACACTAAAAGAAGATTGTTGTGAAATTCATCATTTTGAGAATAAGAAAAAAAAGCAGCACGAAAAGAACGCAAGCCATTGAATAAGGAAAGAATGCTAGAAGAACCAAAATGCGATTTCGAAGCTTGCTCACCATTTAAATATTTTAAAATTTTTTCTGTTTCGATTTTTTTCCATAGTCTCTTTTCCCTCTCTTCTTCATTTTCATTTTCCGGCGCATTTTTATTCGCAACATATATGTCTTTAATTTTCTTTTTCCATTCTTGGACCAGATTTTCGATCCTGTTGATAAGGCGATTGATTTTTTCCAATCCCTGAAAAACTTTCTCTTTATTTTCTCTTAAAACACTTTCCGCTGAAGATATTTGGCTTTGGTTTGCAGGCTGTCCTCGATCCATGACAAGAAGATTGAGGAGAGGAAAAGACATTGGAGGAGGGCAGTCTTCAATAATCCCTTTTTGAGCAGCTATAACAAGTTCTCGATGAAGTTGAAAAATGGAGCTAAACAGTTTCCGTCCAGCGGCATCCCAGAAAGGATCTTGGCTTGTCTTCCCATCATCAACTGCTTGTTTTAAAGTAATCATTAAATCAGCAAGCTCTGATGGTAGAGAATCAGGATTATTAAATGGATCTAGAGCAAGATCATGTTCAGGCCCAAAAAGCAAAACATCTTTTTCTCTATCATATTTCTTGGCAAGCCATAATACCATTTCAGTCAGTTCGCATTTTCCATCCATTATAAATCCCGAAAATTTTAATTCTGCTTTTTCTTTAGAATCTCTAAGATCAGTAGCTCTAAAAAGGCTTTCCAAAACTTGAGTCAGAACGAATCGAGTTTTTCCAGCACCAGATCCACCCAAAATGCTCATGTGGGAAAATAAGTCTTTAATTGTTAGAGGATTACCAGATTCATCCGTTAGCTCCTGCGGTTCTGTTTCAACTCGAAAATACAATTTTCCAAAATCCGAAGAACTTATTGGATGCCGTGACCAATAATTTCCTTTGACTTTAGCAGAAAGAGATTCTCTTGGTTTTACATATTGTGGGCCTATCGTTCCTACTAAAGTCTCTCTGATTTTTTGGAATAGTTTCATTCTTATACATTAAATAGGTCAACGTTACTAATAGCGATCTATTGTTAGAATATGAACTTTATTATCGAATGGCCTAAGCCCTGGAAAAAATGGGCAGATGCAGTTAGCAGTAATCTAATTGATGGATTTTGGATAGAAAGTTATGAAGAATATTGGCCTAAAATCTTTCCCGATGGTTCACTTGTCTATGCTCAAAAAACTAATGATAATCAATGGCTTCTCTTAAGAGAAAATGCTTGGATCGATTATGGATTTGAAAATTTCGACGAGTTTATAGAAGCCTTATTGTCGAAAAGAATTGAAGCTGACAGGGTTTCTAAAATAATTATGCTAGGAAATTACAGGAAACTGCCAAGAGTAAATTATTTAGGATCCATTCGTGGTTCTATTCTGATCAATGGGCAAAAAGCAATGCATTTTCTCTTTATTAATGATAATGAATTTCATAATGTGCGTTTGTTGGCGCATAAAATTGATCGAGATTGCGTTGTTGAAAGAGAAATCTTTTTTCAAGAGTTTATCGATAAGCTAAAAAGTATTTTTTTGAATAATGAAGACAATAGGATAAAACTCATTCGGATAGGTATTTTTTTAGGGTTTTTTACGGCTATTTTTTCTCTCATAGCTTTTTTTTGGAAAAAAGGAATCTTTTTAGCCATTCTTTCTCAAATCGCTTGTCTTTGGATCTTTTGGAGAATAGGAAAAGAATAGATTCTTCATTGTTAAATTATTTTTTAGATGTTATTGATCTAGAGAAACACTCTTGTTTCTCAATTCTATAGGGATTAAAGCATTACTTTTTTCCTTATTCTTATATAGAGATTCAATAAAATTTAAAGTAGTAACATTATCAGTTATAAAATAATATGGATTTTCTTCTTCAGAAAATAAGGAGTTGTAAGGTAAAAAAAACTCCTGAATTTTTTTTGCTTGCTGATTGAAAGTAGCTGGATCATCAACAAAGGCATTTCTTTTACCAACAATTGGAGCATAATCTTCAAACCAAAATTGAGTTGATTCATAATAACACCAACCCAAAAGGGGAGAAAATGGATGAACCATTGATGATTCATTTGACCGATTGTTTTTAAAATAAAAATAATTTTGTAAAAAATGTGAGCATGATTCGATAACTGCCAAGTTGATTATAGTACAAGCGATAAAGGAATAATGCCAAGATGAACTAAGATTTTCAAAAAAAGAGAGATTTTTTTCACTAAGTCGATCGACTGTTGTGTGAACGCCAAAAAAGCAGGGTAATGAAGGATAGATAGATGTATACTGACAAAATGGCTGAATCATATCCTCTGAAATGATAATAAGGTCTGCTTTAGCTAAGCGTGGATGACCAGAAAAAAAATGGAGAAATTTTCCTGGATCAAAATACGCAGGGAATATTGTTTTAAATCTAAAATTATCCAAATAGTCAGTTGGGTTAATTGGTTGAGATTGCATACTATTATAAATAGAAAATTAAAAGAATTTTGTTAAAACTAATGAATGTTTTTGCTTCATTTTCATCATCAAATGGTTTTTTTTACCACACAGAAAAAGTCATTCAAGAAATACTCTGGGAAAACACCATCAACACATTGCCACACTTATTGCCTTCTATTCCTGCTAATCTTTTAACTTTTAACCAATTCCCAAATAACAAAGCAATTGAATCAATTCCCATAGAAGGAGGTTGGTTAAACTTGTTAGTTCATCCAACTCAATGGCCGAAAGATCTTTTGCAAGTGTACTACGAAGATTTATTGGTTTTATTTTCTTGTGTAAAGTCAAAAGAAGTTCAGCAAAACAATTTACAACCTATCGCCCTCTGTCAGTATGTACAAACTTGTAAAAAAAAGAAAATGGTTCTTGAAAACAAAAATTGTCCATTTAATTGTATGGGGATTTGTGCTATGGGAACATTCCAAAATCAATCTATTCCAGTAGAATCATTAAATCATGATTCCATAGGCTACTATTTAGGACTTACCAAGCAACAGATTCAATCCAAATTAAAAATTGCAACAGAATATTTAAAAAACGCTCTCAAGCAAAAGAAAGCATTTTGTGAACTGCTTTCCAATAGTTGAAATAAATTAAATTACAATTTTTGTTTATCGAATCTTTTCCTGTATTTTCTTTTGTTCAAGTAGAGTATCTGAGTGATAAATTCCTTGTATTAGCGAAGGATTTAAGCCTTCAGGATTAAAAATTGGGGCCTCTTCCTTTTCTTTTTCAAGAGACTTCTGGTTTTGTTTCTCATCAAATGCTTTCTGCCAAAATTCTTGTTGTAGAAAAGGCCCTTTTCCTATTCCAGGAATATTCCAATAGGAAGGTAGGGAATGGGGGGGTGTTGTTTTTTGATTCACCATACTATTGGCTTTTTCATCAATTCTTTTCCAATCCAAAGAGCTTAACCTTTGGTCATTTCTTTCTAGACACCTACAGGTACACATTCCATCCCATTTTTGAGGGTTTGAAGCTGAATCTATTCCCTGCTTCAGCTGTTCTTTAGCAGAAGCTCTAGTCAAGCCTATCGCATTTAGTGTCTGAATATTGGATAAGGCTCCAATGGAATTCTTTGAGATAGAGTTTTGCTGGACAGGAAGGGATCTGTTATCGCTTTCTTTGTTTCTATTTGTTGTTTTGTTTGTTCTCTCATCCATAATATCCATAGGGGATATGTTCATTGAAATATGATCAAATGATTGAATATGCGCCAAAGGCTTTTCTTCTCCTCCCTGATGTGCGGTTAATTCTACTCGTTTGTTTTGTTCGTTCATTGTGCATCCTCCTTTTCTTTTAAATCTTTATCGCGCAATTTCTTCTTTTTTATTTAAATAGGAAAGCAGGGGTCGTGTTTGAAAATTGGAATTAGAAACTGAGGAAAAGTATTCAGGGAAATAAAAATCTCTATTGATTGGATGCTGATAATTTTGAAGCTTCGTATAAAACCTTTCAGAATTTCTTATATTTTCTATTTTCTCAGTAGGGGCTTTTAACTTTTCTACTATTTTTTTAAACTTCTCACCAATTCTTTCACCCATAGAAGAGCCAACAACCCATCCGAGCCATCCTCCCATGGGTTTTCCAATCAAAGGAATTCCACCAAGGACATTTTCTCCCAACTTTTCGCCTATTTTTCCAATTCCCACAGCTGTCGCTCCTTTTATAGCCGCCTCACTCATATTAAACATAGCCTCATCAATTTTCCCATGCGCCAACGATTGCATGGATCTGTAGACTCCTGGACCTGCAATTTCGGCCCCTAAAAATGCTGCGTACTTTGGACCTCCTAATCGAGTAATCGTTTTTACAACTCTTAATAAAAAAGAATCCGGCTTATCCATTATTTCTCTATTCTGCAGCTGTTCTATTGCTTTTAATTGCTGTGTTGTTCCTTCATTTCCCATAGCTACAATGGATCCTGAATTTTTAACATTTTCTTTTTCAAGAGGAGCAAAAGAAAATGGTTCTTTTTTTATCTCTTCTACAATTTTACCAGGATAATTTGTTTGATTCTTTGAAAACTGAGTATAGGCTCCATATCCAGCTCCTAGTCCTAATACATTAGGTAAAACAGTAGGCATCTCTTTGAAAGTGTTTTCATCAACATTAGGAGAGGACTGATCAAGGATACTTATTTCACGAAAACTTGGAGTAAGAAAGCGAGCATTGAGAAGAGAAGACAATGGCAAGCCTCTAGTGGCATTAAGATGAATTTGAGGATTATTCATACTTATATAGTGTTAGGCGATAGTCCGAAAAAAATTTAGATAAAAGATCAACAGAATATGCTAGAATATGAGCGAGAAGAAAGTAGGAGCAAAGCTTCTTCTTTGGATATCACTCCTGTAAAAAAGAGCTCTGTAGCTTGAATAGCTAATGGCTTAAATCCTCTACTTTCATTATGAGCTCGTATTCGATTAGGGCTTGCACCATTTTCAATTAAAGAAATAATTTCACTATCGAATGGAAGAAGTTCAAGAATCGGCATCCTTCCAGCCGTCCCTGTTCCTCTACATGCTTGACAACCACTAGCTTCTGCAACGACAGGCTCTGCAACCTGACAATTAGGAAAATATTTTAAATCATCTGTCGTGGCTTTTCTTATTTTTTTACAATAAGGGCATAATTTTGAAACGAGCCTTTGGGAAACAACCAATTTCAGAGCATAAGATACAGCAAGCCTATCAATGCCAAAACTCTGAACCATTCTTTCTATTACCCCCACAGGATCAGTTGCATGAATAGAGGAAAATACGAGATGGCCAGTTAATGCTGAATCAATAGCAATCCGAGCACTTTCCATATCACGTATTTCCCCAATCATAATAATATCTGGATCTTGTCGAACTATTCCTCTCAGAGCAGTGGCAAATGTAATTCCGGCTTTTTCTCTAACTTCGATTTGCATGGCATCGGGAAAATGTTTTTCAATAGGGTTCTCAATGGTAATTATTTTTTTTCTAGGAGAACTAATATGCTGTAGCATAGCATAAAGAGTAGTTGTCTTTCCACTTCCTGTTGGTCCTGTGGAGATAAACATCCCCTGTCCATTCGCTAAAAACCACAAAAGAAAGGAATGCTCCATTGGCGGCAAATTCAAATCATCAAGGGTTGGAATCCGAGAAGAAAAAATGCGAATGGCTGTATGCTCTTCCATCCCTTGGCCAATTACAATACTATACCGTTGGTCATAACGTATCCCTTTGTACTGATAACTACTACTTCCGTCTTGAAATATCCCTTTCTGATCGGCAGCCATATTTCCAAAAAGCTTAATTCGATCCAATAGGATCTGATATTGAAGTCTGCTTAGGGGAGCTTGTTCATAATAATCACCGTCTATGCGGAAACGCACTCGCACATTATGATCTTTAGGTTCCAGGGAAATATCGCTGGCTCCCATATCAATGGCACTGCTCATGATAGCATGATAAAGAGTGATTCCTGTTTCGTTAAAATGACCTAAATCTACTTGAGGCCATTCCCTTACGTGAAGAGGATCTCCTGGTAAAATTCCTTTAATTTTGTTTTCTTTTTCAACCAGAAGAAATAGTTTTTGGAAATAACCAGGAGAACAAATCACAAGTTTGATTTTTGTTTTTAAAGCTTCAATCAGTTGATCTTCTAGTTTAGAATTAAAGGCTTCTGGTGTAAGAACCCAAGAGCAGGTAGGAGACTTCCTCCATAAAAGAGCATTTTCAAATCCTTTTATGGCTGCACAAGCTTGTACAGCTCCTTCTGGAATAATAATTTTTGGGTCGGATCCAAAAAGAATTTGTTCAAGAATATCAGCTACTCGTGGATACAATGATGATTCTAACCTTAATAGTTTTAACCACCTTTCCTTATCTTCTTGCTCCCAATCAGGAAACCCTTCTACCCCTCTTTCCCTTTTCAGAAAAAGATTGGCCAAATCGCTAGGATGTAAGAGATAAAAAATTCTTGGTTTATCTGGGAAATTAATTGCAGCAAAAATTTCAACCTCATGTAAGCGAAAAGGATTGAGAATACCGATGACATAAAATGGACTGTCCCATAAGATTATCGCATTGAATTCTTTTTCTAGCTTCTTGCCTACAGAATAGAAAGCTGAAGGGGGCAAGGGATGATCTCTATCAGCAGGATATAGGGGTGGCCATCCATTACGATTGGTGAATGATTCCGACCACTTTTCCCATGAAAAAAGGGTAGAAAATCGTAAGATCGCTTTTTCTAGATCAAAGAATGGGTCAGATTTTTTCCACTCTTTAAGATTTTCTGCAACTATCAGCCGTTCCTTGAGAAGAAAGTTTTCAAAATCGTTTTGAATAGGAAGACAATGTTTCATTTGCATAATTTGTGCGTTTGTTGGCGCAAAATATTTTCTGTAATGGCCTATTAATACTTTGATTATTATGAGTTTTGTTTTTCGAAACCCACATGAGGTCAATCCTCCTGAAAGAGAAAGGGATGGATTATACGGTGTTCAAAGAATAAGGCTACCCGCTTTTTTAAGAACCATATGGGAATGGAAGGAAGATCTAGCTGTTGTAAACAGTTGGCTTCTGCTTTTCTGTTTATTACAAGCTATAGCGATCATATTTCTTGGTATTGCACTTTATCTGAAGATTCATGAGCCAACTCGAATGATTGTCGATCTACCAGGATATGTTATTTGGCCAAAAACTGAAATATTTAAATTAAATGAAAACATGATTTTTTCTTTTATTCAGGAAGTGGGTAAAGCTCTTTATGAAGTAAGCCCTGGATCTTATTCTCTTTCAACAGTTGCCGATCGCGTTTCTCCCAAGGTCGCTGCCGCATTTAAAGAAGTCTATGTTCCACTGGCGATGAATGGTGGAAATGGAAAAAGAATTGTATGGAATTTGAGAGAAGTGCGTAAATATAACTCTCCAAAATTGCCAAGCTATTTAATAGTTGCCGGAAAATGTGATCGGGCTTGTTACCAAATTCAAAATGGTATGCCAGATATCACAAGTGAATCAGTTGTTATTCTCTTTTATATCAGTGAAGGCCGCAACACACCGATGAATCCTTTAGGATTAAGACTCGAAGGAGTAGAAGAGTTTCAGGGAGCAGAAGCAGAAAAAATCTGGTCGTATACAGTACCAATAGTTGGTTCGCCTGAAATATTGAAAAAAGAACCTATTTTACCTTCAAAGAAAAGAGGCTCCGAAAAATGAAAAGAAAACTCTTTGTCTTTTTGATACTACTGTTTGCCTCCATTGCCAAGAGTCAACAAATCGATCCGCTTGACTCTAGAAATGCTCTCAATGCATCGTTTCAGAACGGAAACATAAATTCAAATCCTTCACCTCAAATTGCAGAAGAAGATGCTCCCCCTGTTATTATCAATGGTAAAAAGGCAGAAGAATTATCTGAAGATGAACTGCTCCAGTTTCTTCAACAAAAGGTTAAAATGATTCATCAGGAAGACGGTCAGGTAGAAATTCTTCGAATTTCTCCAGGATATCCGCTAGCCATAGAATTTTCAGAGCCAATAGTTGGATGGGAGATTGGAGACTCTAAATTGATTCATATAAGTAAACAGGGTGTAAAACTAATACTAAGATCTCTCGATACCACGGGTGATACCTCTCTTTTAGTTTTTTTTCAAGGAAACAGAACGAGAATTTATCATATTTTTGTAGAATCAGATTTCCAAAAGGCATTGAGCCTTATTCGAGTTAGCCCTTTTAGTAAAAATAGTTCTTTAATGCCCACACAGCTTGTTACTTATTCCATAGGAACAGAAGAAGATATCTCTTCAGTCAAAAGTGTGGCTCAAATTATCACTAACTATGATCTTTTGGTTAGAGAAGGTTCTTTAAAGCCGATGGATGTGAGCAGAATAGCAATATTTAAACGTTCAAAACTTACTGGTTTTGATTATTATTATCTTTACAGATTTTCTTCTGGTCTATTAGCAATTTCTTTCGCATGGAAAAATCTTTATCCATATCGGGTAAGGCTAGATGAGTCGACTTTAAGGGTAGCAATTGGGCAAAGTCGCTTTATACCCGATTACGTATCATTAAATAAGTTAATTGTACCTCCTGGAGGAATGACTAGTGGCTTTTTGATTATCTCTAATCCTCCATATTCTCCAGATCAACCTTTTTCTTTAATCTGGAAAGAAAGTAAAAAATGAAAAAGTTTCTTAAAAACAAATTTTTTCTAACCATTGTAGGCATATTATCTGTAGCCACTTTTTACAATATCAAACCCATTCATCTTGTCTCAGAGGTGATGTATAGGATTATTGAGTCTGCAAGATATACCTATTTTAGAGGAAAAGTTCTACCTTTAGATTCAGAGAAAAAGATAAAGAGTGAGGCTCAAGAACAAAAAAAGAACGTCATTGTACAAAAAGGGGAGAAATCCAAGCTAAAGGCGGTTATTCCCGAAGAAATTGTACAGGCTAAAGAAAAGATTCCAGAGCCAACCCTTCCTCCAACCCAAGTGAAAGCCCCTCCAACTTCTAAAGACAAAAGTTCCCTTGGAGTTTTAGAACAACAACCTCCTAACAGACTTGCTCCTGTTCCTCGCGGTATAGTCGATCAGAAAGCCTTGGCTAGGGATTCTCAAGCTTCAGATCAGCCGGTGATCATAAAATGGGCAAGAAAAAGATATCTTTTCCGAAATCTTTCTCTTTCAGCCCTTGAAACTAATGGAACTGAGGATAAAGGAGGCTCAGAAGGACCATTTGCAAATATTGATATTAACTCGTTCTCCCCACAAGGTGAGATGATAGAAGCAGCCTTGGTAAATTCTGCTTTTAGTTCTAACACAGATGTCGATGTTGTAGGGGCAGTTTGGCTTCCCTTTTACTTTCAAGGGAATCTTCTTCTTGAACCTGGTGATCGATTGATCGGCACTTCAGGCGGAGGAACAGCTTTAAGAGATAGAATGATGGTCCATATCGACAAAATTATCTTTAAAGATGGTAGATCATTACCAATTCAAGGAGTCGCCCTCCATACTGATGGGACAGAAGGAATCAAAGGATACAGAGTTAGTGAATATGGCAAACAACTTTTAGGACCAATTTTAGCAGCCATGGGTCAAGCTTTTCTCTACGCCATGGAATATCAATCCTTTAACTATTATATGTCTCCATATGGACTCACTCCTTGGGGTCTTTATGGTCAGCCAGCTTACAATGGGGCAAAACAGGCAATGATGTTGGGTGGAATGTATGCAGGGACTAACGCAATGCAACAGATTATGAACATTCTTGCTCAAGATATTGAGCAATACAAGCCCTATGTTTTTGTGCCAGCAGGAACTAGATTTAGGGTTTTTTTGAAAAGTTATATGGATATTTCAAAAGCTGATTATGGGAGATGAAAATTCATAATCCACGATTCAAATTAGTATGAATATAAAATTATATACACTTTGTGCTCTTGTTGTTTTTCTTGTTATAGGTTGTGTTTCGCAGAAAAAAACAGCTTTGCCAATTGATCCAGCGTTAATACAAAACAGTTACGACTATACTAAGCCATATGATGTTTATGACAGGAGCAAACCTGCATATGTTCTTCCGGTTATAAATACTGGATGGGCAAAAGCGAGAGTAGATCCTAAAACAGGACAATGGATTGGTGGACATTATGTAGGCACCGTTATTGATCCTGGACACTGGGCTACTCTCGAAGAGGCTGAGCTCTCTGGAAAACCTTATATCAGAGCGGATAATGGACAAACGATCGTTCCTAATCCCAACGAAGACAACCCTCCAAGCAAAGATAATGGAGTAGAAATAGATCTTGTTAGTATGAAAAATAGGCTAGAAAAAATGGAATCTAGCTTGGCAGAATCCATTCCTTCCCCTGAGTATAAAGAGGCCGCATTAATGAATGCGTTAGAAAAAAAATCACAAAGCAAAAAATACAGTTCTACCAATTTTCCTTCCATTGTAGTAGGAGATCCAGATATGGGAACCATCGCCCAACCTTCAACCTTTAATGTAACTAAGACATCATCCTTTATTACTGTTGGGGAAGAAGGACTCGCCGTTAAAAATACAAAAAACCAAGATTTAAAAAAATATAATTCTGCATTAACCACGATAGAAGTTCCTCTTGGGAAACCAGGACAGAACTTTGTCGTTAAAACTCCAAATGGTGGATTTGTGGTGGTCGAATTTTTACCTAATCGAAAAGTTAAAGTGTTATACAAAGGTCATACAGTAGAAAAGATTGCTCCACCAGATCAAGATGTTGTAGTGATTTCTGTGCCACAATAACTTATTTTTTTCTTGATTAGAAATGAATTTGACTGATTGACAGATTGTATTTCATCGACAACTTTAGAAACATCGATGGATAAAATCTTACAAATGCTGATAAGATGAGGAGGAAGATCATTATAACTATTTAAAAAAAGATCCGTAGAAAGGAATAAATCTAATAGGATTGCCTTTGACTCCAATTCATTGATATCCTCTAGCATTTTTAAAGATTCTTCCATTGTGCCAAGCTTATAATTGTGTCTTTGGAATACAAAGGTAGAAACCTCTCTTGGTAGAACTCGTAGTGCCAGAGATAAAAAGATATTATAGGATCGATCAATATTCTCTGTTTTTATCTTATCACACACTTTGGATATGAGAGAAGAACAGCTCAAATTTAAAAATTCTTCTTTCTTTTTTCTCTCTCTTTTAGCCTCTTCCTTTTCTTTCAATTCTTTGATTGCTTTCGCTGCAAAGGTAATCCCTTGTCTTTGTAAAATAAAAAGCGCATCTTCCTTTTTAACAAGCCTATGGATGGTTCCAATTGGGCTCCGTGCCAAGTACTGATGCAAAAGTGGCTTACTATCCTTTATAGTTAATTCTTCAGCTAATAAGGATGCCCATTTTCTTTCTTTTTTATCCAAATCACATGTAGAATCTATATCTATAAAAGGAGAATCCATTTTAAGTCTAGATGTTCCTGGAACAAAATGTCTTATTGATTCTTCATCAAAAAGTATTTCTCTGTTTTCACTTTGAGCTTTATAGCATTGAAAACGCCAATCAGCTTCTCTCTTTTTTGCAAAACATTCTGGATCTGTACAGACCATATCATCTTTTACATCCTCGAATAGATCTTCTGAATTGCCTGTTCGTTTAGAGCAATCAAGACAGCTTGGAACACCTGGAATCAAATCGGGTTTTGAAATGGAGAAGTTTGCTTTTCTTAAATCAAGAAGAAAATTTTCTAACACCATCTTGGCTACTTGAGCAACGGTTAAAGATTTTGCGATCGCTTCAGAAGCAACGACAGCCCGTAGTTGAGGTATAGGTATTCTAGCTATATACCATCCTGCGCGTTTGGCCAATTTCCCAGATATTATCGCCTCTTTTGCCGCTTCAGGTAGAGACAATAGGGAAACCATTCGACTGATATAATCTCTACCCTTGCCTATGACTGAGGATAATTCCACAGTAGTCATCCCTCCTTGCAAAAGATTTTTGTACCCTTCAGCCTCTTCTATAGGATTAAGATTTTGCCTTTGAATATTCTCAATTATTCGTATTTGAAGAGCCATTTTTTCATCCATCGGATGAATAAAACACTCAATAAATTCTTTGTTCAGTTTCTTACAAGCTCTCCATCTTCTTTCTCCTGAAACTATTTCATAATAGTCTTCTTCTATTGGTCTGACTAGAATAGGATGAATGAGTCCGATTTTTTCTATACTTACTGCAAGTTCTTCGATTTTGTCTTCTTGAAATTGTTTTCTTGGATTCTGTTTGGATAACTTAATTTTTTCAATTGGAATTAATGAGATAGAAGAAGACTTTTGAATTTTCGTTTTCATTATTCGTAATCTAATGAAGGGTCGTTATAAAAATTGACGTTTATCATTGTAGAGGGTATTCCAGTAGGCAGGGGATGTCGGATGTTTAAAGTTTCAAAAAGGAAAAAATCTCTTTTAAGTTGACTTAGAGATTTCTCTAAAAGTTGTAGAACCTTCTTTCTAGAAAGTCTTAATTTTTGAGCAATCCAGGCGGTAGGTCTTTTTTTAGCTCCTTCTCCTTCAAAGCCAAAGAAGTATAAAACTATTTTTCTAGAAATATCATCTAAATGAGACAACGCAATATAAAGCTTCTGCAGCTTTTCTTCTTTTTCTTCTTCTTGAGCTGTATTGTCAGGATAAACCAAAAGGTCAATAAGAGACGTTTCAGAGTCGTCTGAAACAAAAAAATGAAGGCTTAAATCTCCAGAATATACATGGAGTATTTTTTCCATGTCATGGAGAGAACATCCATACAATTCAGTGATCTCTTCAACGGTCAGTCCTTGTTCTAAAAATCTCTCTATTTTTCTATACGATCTGTACATCGACGCTGGTCTTCGAACTGTCGCTCTACAAGCATTGGCATAATTTCTAACTCTATTTCTCACATGATGAATGGCATAATCTAAAAATCGAATGTTGAAATTCTCATTCCATTTTTCAAGAGCATCAAGTATTCCAATCCATCCAACGTTTTCAGCATCAGGCCATTGATCAGCTAAATTTGGTAAATAAAAACGAGCTACTTGCTGTCTTATAGGTAAAGAATTTTCAGCAAGCCAATCCAAGGCTTCCGCATCTGCAGCTTTTGCTTTAAGAATCAGTGGAAGTTCTTCCTTGAATTTCTGTTCATAGTGAGTAGAATTTTGTTGTTGATTACTAACAATATCCAAAGATTTAGTTAGTTTGGTTCTCATGAGAGTATTTGGTTATAACCATTGTAAATAAGCAGAGATTCTCGGCAAGAAAAAAATACCATTGTAACAATATTGTAACATTTCTGTAACATTTGATTATTTTTTTTCTTATTTTTTTAAATATTAAATTTGATTTTTATTATTCCGTAATTCTTTATCACCTTGCTTTGGGTTTATTTTCAGCCATCTTAAGCTTTCAAATAAATATTTTTTCTGTACTCGATCGAATCACTCATTTCTTATGAAAGTAATTCGATCCTTTTTTTTCTTTTTCGTTTTTTCTCCTTTATTTTTTCTTCCATCGGTTAAAGCGGAAAATGTTGAGGTTTATTCCCGGTCATATTCCTATGACCTCGCTCTCAAGCTAAGCCAACAAGAAAGTGAAATTTTTTCTCTTTTTTACACTCAGGCCACTTCCTTTTTTTATAAGGCTTTTCCTTTTTTGATCGGATTTCTTTTAGCTGCTGGAGGACTGAGAATATTTAGAAAAAAAAGGATCTGTTTTTTAGCGGTCGATTATCTTCTTTGCGTCCTCATTGTAATGACTGTTCTTTCTGGAATCCCGAAAATAGTTTTTGATCCGATAGAAGGAATTATCACGCAGGGGCTTGTTAACTACATCGGTCAGCTTAATATAAAAGGAATGAAAATTGAGGGGAAGAATCCTAGAGAATGGTGGGATAACTGGTTGTCTAATTATAAAAGCTCTCTTGGATCAAAATTTGCATTAGAATATAGTGTAGAAAAGAGCCAAGGGATTTGGAAATACTTCCCGCACCGATATGAGGAATTGGAAGCCAAAACAAAAGAAACCGTTCAGAAATTTCTTCCTTATGACTATCCATCAGAAAAAATAAAAAAATTACTTTTCTTTCTGCTCATTGTTGCAGGTAAAGGATTTTTTCACTCTGTTCTTTTCTTTTCCTATATCCTTTCACAGCTTTCTCTCTTCTTCTATCTTTTAACCCCAATTGTACTCAATTTTATCGAAGAATCTCTTATGCTTCTTTCCCTTTTTCTCTGTTTGTGTTTTGGATTAACATTGCCACTTAAGCTAAATACACAGTTGATGGGACAATCCTACCGATTTTTCCTTTTATCGTTCCTTCCTAATTCCCTTTGGATCATCCTTTCTTTTTTGTGTTATCTCTTATTTACATCCCTTTATGGAGCCATTTTTGACGAAGGAGGAGGCTTCTTAGCTTTCTTTCATTCTTCTAGCCATGATATACGGCATGCTCTGAGTAAGACTTACTTTTTATTTTCCTTTTTAGAATTTTTGCCTGAAACCTTTCGGATAGTTTTCTTAGGATTTTGGGAGCTTTCATGGGAGGCTGGTTTTTACTGTTTAGTCTGTTTTTGTTTGGCTTTATTTCTTTTCTTGGGGATTACTATCCCATTGTGGGTAATGTTCAGGACAATATCTTTGACAAATAAAGCGCCAACAGTTGCATTGAGATTATTTAGAAAGATTCGCTACGGCTTAGGAAAAACTACCTATAAAATGATTTCAAAAATCAAAAATCTCCCCCTATGTTTTCCAGAAACAGAATTTTTCTCTTCAAAATCTAAGAAGGAACCTAAAAAAGATCCTGCATCCTATTCATAAATGAAAGAAAGGAATGGAATATAATGAGAAGAACAACGATTTTAATCAAAAATCCCTTAACGGTCTCAAAACTGAGTCTATTTATTCTTTGGGCGTATGTCTCATTTTCATTTGCTCTATGGGCTGATGATGGATCAGATATAAGCCTTCCTTTGAAAGTCTCAAATCCATCTGCTCATTCTCTTCCTCTAAAAGGAGATTTATCGAATTTATCCAATAAAGAAAGCAAGCCTTTAAAGAAAAATGAAGCTAATCTCATTCCAAGAGAAAACAAATCGATAGACAAGATAGGAGAAAATAAAGAACAAATCCAGAAGGAATTGCCAACACAATCAATAATTCCAAATAACGAAAGCTTTCAACCGATAGTTTTGGATTTTCGAATCACAGAACTTATGGAGCTTAAACGAATAGCTAGGGAGATCGGAGGCAATTTGATAATTACCATTGAACCTGTAGGAATTACTGCCGCCGATCTCATCATTCCTTTAAGAAACTCTGGATTGTTTAATGTTGAATCAAAGGATGGAAAACTTTTCATTGTATATTCCAATGGCCAACAACAAAAAAAGGCATATGAAGAGGAAATAGCAGCTCTTTCAAGACGACAAGCAGCTCTGCTTCGGAATATAGCGGTATTGCAGAACTTGGCAACTTCTGAGAGTTCTTCCAAGCAAACCTCTTCAATAGAATCCATTGATTCTTTAGAAAAAGAACAAAAAAATAATGTGCAATCGATGGCGCATATCCCTCCTAACACTCAAGAAGAATATCCTTTGCCAAAATAGCTCCAAGCTTCGAATTGTTTTATCAAAGAAAACTTTTTGATTTTTAAAATGGAAGATCAATTCAGCTATGTCTAAAAAAGGTCAAATTCTGAAAGGCACTTTAGCTTGGGTCTTCCCTTTTTTGTCGTTTTCCATGTTTTTCCCTTTTATTTCGAATGCAAAAGAAATACCTGATTATTTAGGGAAGGGAAGTAGTTTATTTCTGCCTTTCAAAAGAAAAGAATCGAGTTATTTAAAAAATAAAACAACTACTAGAGAACAAAAACCCGCTGCAAGCATTGTTCCAAAGAACCCATTTTTAAAATCACAAGAGGATCTATTCGTTCAAGGATCTTTTGAAAAGAGATTTTCGTATCGAACAGAAAAATGGATTGTTTTGGTTTGTTGGCTTAAGCCAGATGGGGAAATCTCCGAGTCTTTGCCAATCTGGATAGATAAAAACAAAGACGGCCACTATTTTCTCAAAGCCTCTGTGGACATTGGAGAAGAAATTCAGCCCAACTTTGGAGAAAATCAGACTGTCAGCTTATGCCAAACATTAAGTCTTTTCCATTCAGACAATGGGGAAATTAAGCCTATAGCCTCACCAATTTGGATAATTATCCAATCCAAAGATAACAAAAAAGAAGAAATATGGACTGGAGAAGGGGGATGGGAAGCTTCTTCTAATTTATTCGATTTCAGAAACGTTTATTCTCCTTTTAAATCTTTTTTGAGAAACAATAGTAATCCCATTTATAAAAAATTAAATCAATATGAATGGCCAGATATAGTTTTATTTCTTCAAAAAAATGACGACGAGACAAACAAACAGATAATGGAAAACCCAGATCAAATTCTTCTGAATTTTAAATAAAAGGACGACTCAATCACCTCTTATTTCTTTTGTTTTCCCCTTCTTAAAAATTTTTTTTTAACAAAAGTTATATTTTCTTTTTTCATTCCTATTAAGAAAGTATGAAAACAAGATACTATTCTTTTCAGCTACGACTTATTATTGCTATATTAAGCATCTTTAGTTGTTATGTTATTAATTCTTCTATTTCTTATGGTGCCGGAGGGACCGGGGTTCTAAATGTAACACCTCTTAATGGAGCTGATGCTGAAGGATTTACTACATTGCAACAATTGCAGATGGCCTTTTCAGATTACGGCTATCTTATTTCTCTTTGCTTATTGGTATTTGGGGGTGTTATGTGGTTTTTTAACAGACCAGCTTTTACAATTGGCGCCTTGGTTGCTGCAGCAGTAATCTATGGGGGACCTCATCTTGCTAATGGAATTCGAGCTGTTTCTCAATAAGGCTTATTTTTATTTAATTAAAGGAAATGATTCTGATGAGCAGAGAAATCTTTTGGAGTTGTTATTTGTGTGATCCCCTGCAACAGGCTCTTTCTCAAATATGGGGATTTCAGTCTTCCCTTTTTCTTTCTTTCTTATCTCTTTATACTGTATATCTGGGGATCAATCATGCATTGCATACTGTCGAAATGGAAAGATGGGGAGCATTTGTGGCTGGTTCGATAATTTTACTAACAGCCCAAACACTTGGATCAATCTACTTTAATGTTATAAACAATTCGAGTAGCTCCAATAATCAATCTGATAATCTAATTCCTGGATTTATAAGCTCTTTGCAAGATTATTTATATTGGATTAGTCTATCTTTACTAGTTTTTGGTGGTTTAATGCTTTTTTTTAGACGCCCTGCTTTTGCTATAGGGGCAATAGTAGGTGCAGCGGTCATCTATGCCGGTCCTCATTTAGTTCATGGTTTATTGAACAGCACAAAATGATGAAAAATCCATCTAATCTTTTTCTTACAACATCTTTACCTTATTCAACATTCAATCAAAATACCGACAAAGAAAGGGATAAAAATGGCCTACCTGTATGCAAATCTGTGGGATTAATTAATGAAAAAGAAACATTCTTGGGATTGGAAGGTCCATTAATCTTCGTTCCTGCTGCTGCCTTTCTCATTGTTCATAATCATTCTCACAACTTTTATTTTTCCCTATGTGTTTTCGTAATAATCTACGCATTTATTCGAGTCTTTTTGAGTGATAAACCTCCACATTTTTTACGCTTTATCATCGATTATCATAGAGTCCCCAAAATTTATGAACACCGGTTTTTTAATGTTCAGTTATCTTATAACCCTGCATCAATATTTGAAGAACATATCCCTTAGTCTTAAATCCTTCATAGAAGATTTCTTTTTAAACGCAAAAGCTCTATGAAAAATTTTGTTTCCCCCTTACGATTATTTGTAAAGAGTCAGCTCTTTACTAAAAAGAGAATTCCTTCTTTCATAGACTGGGCTGATGCGTGTCCTTATGCGGGACTGTACGATAGATATATTATTGACAAATTTGGTGCGGTTCACGCCTTTTACAGGACCTACTTTCCTCAAGCCGATATAGCCAGTCCTTCTCGTCTTTCCGATCTACAGAATCAACTTAGGCTTTTGCTTACTCAGCTTCCTCATGAAATCTCACAAACCCAACATATTTTTACATGCAATGGAGACTATGGTCCTCTGTTAGAAGCATTTGCTAGTATTCCTTCTGATCAACAGCTAAAAGAATTTAGAGAAAGAAAAGCAAAAAGACTTTTTCAACGGATGGCTAAAAGAAAGCTTGTTAGGATTGAAACCCACACGATTTTGACGGTTGCCCCCTCTAATCAACTGAGTAAAACTGAATGGTTTTTACGTATTGGGAGTAGAGAGAGTTCGGAAGCTGTAAGAAAAAGGATCTCAAAAACACAATTTGACTCAGCAATCTCAAGTATAAAAGCAGCTGAAGCTGTCTTTGCAGAAATATTAAGAAAAGCCTCTGCACGGTTTTTCCCTCTGGATGCTTATGAAATAGCGGATTATTTTTTTAGGCTGTGGAATCCTGGATTAGCTGTCGAAGAGACAATGAAAGTAAATTACGACTACGACAGGATGCCCTTTGTGGATGCCTGGATGGTTCAAGAAGTAAGGATTGATAAAGAGATGTTACAAATTGGGGATTACTACCATGGATTGGTCTCAATGGTTGGATTACCCTTGGAAACGCGCCCCAGAGATATGGAAAAATTAACCGTAGGATTACCCTTCCGTGATGTTCGTGTAAGTCTTGTGGTTAGGAAGACCGATAAAATAAAAGAATTAGAAAAACTGAGAAAACGTATAGACTGGGCGGATCAAAGGATGCGCCTTGGTTTAAACCTTATTGATATGCTCTATAAACCTCATGAAAATAGAAGGGAATCGGGTATACAAAATATCGAAGCATGGATGCAAATAGAAGAAGCTCAGAATCTGTTAAGAGACATTCGTTCGGGAGAGGATGATCTTCTTCAAATCCAGCTTACCATTCATTTTTGGCATAAACAAAAAGAAGAGATCAAAAAAAGAGCCAAAATATTGCTTAATCGTTTTGGGGATCTCTCAAGGGCAAAAGGATGGATTGAACAATCGAGCCTTTTACCGGTGTTAATGAGTGAAATGCCGGCCGTTTATGCCCCGCTTACTCGGCCTCTTCTTGTAAGAGGGCAAATGGCAGCGGATTTGATGCCTATTTGCAGAGGATTAGAAAGCGATGAAAAACCTGTTTATCTTTTTGGAAACACGACAGGAGGTTTAGTTCCTCTTGATTTGGAAGACAAAAGAAACGAAGGTGCTTCCATGCTTTACATAAGCGGAGTAAAAGGGTCTGGAAAAAGTGCATTAGCACAACTGATTGTTCTTAGACATTTTTTGGAAGGTAGTATCCTTGTGATTTTAGATAAAGGCAACAGTTATGATAGACTCGTTGAACTTTGCGGTGGAACAACTATCAGACTGGACATGGCTATCCCAAAGTGTTTCAACCCTTTTGAGGTTTATACTCGGAGGAATAAAAGCGGAGAACTGTCAGAGCCTTCAGATTATGAACTAACCAAGGTGGTCAGTTGTTTGGAAATACTTGCTACTTCTCAAAGAGGAAATAGCCTGAGCATCGAGGAAAAAAACATTCTTGAATCTTTAACAAGACAAACTTTCTCTAATGCTGTAAAAAATAGAGCTTTTTATGTAACGCTAGACGATTTAGCACGCCAAATGGCTTATAGATCCGATGCCAAATTTTTGGCTGAATCCCTTAAGCCTTTTATTGATGGTAGGTATAAAAATTGGTTTAATGGCACCACACAAATTCATTGGAAAACTAGAGTAGTCCATTTCGATTTTGAATATATATCTAAGGAGAAGGATTTAGCATCCGCTCTCATTCCAATGGCTGTCTTATTCGTGTCAGATATTATTCTATCCAACCCCAATGTTTTTAAAATTTTGGTTTTTGGAGAAATGTGGCAACATGTATCCAATCCTGCTACGGCCAATTTGATTATAGAAGCTTTTAAAACCTACAGGAAAAAAAGATGTGCGGTCATTGGAGAATCTCAAGCTATCCTGGATCTTGTGGATGATCCATCAGTTGCGAAAGCTGTCATACAAAATGTTGACACTTGGATTTTATTTCCTCAAGGAAGCGAACATCATATTGAATATGCTGTTAAAGAACTAGAGCTCACACAAGGTCAAAGGGATCTGTTAACTCATTTACGATCTGCGGCTAGGGTTCATACAGATGGCGAAGTAGAACTATGGAGAGAAGCTTTTTATCTAAGGGGAAGGGGGCCTGATGCGCTATCCGGGGTTATTCGTGCAGAAATTGAGCCAGAAGAATATTGGTTAACCACAACCACTCCTAATGATTTTCCAGCATGGAATGCGGCCAAAGCAGCCTTCCCTGGTGACATTCGCCAAGCACTGGAAGCACTATCTATAAAGTATCCATTAGGCATTAGAGAAGAAAAGACAAAAGTAGCACCAGTTTAGTCCCCTTGAGTCTTGGATAAAAAAATGAAGCAAATTGTTCTTCTCTGCATCTTTTTGCCTCTAAATTTTGTCATCGTTTCCCATGCATCATCCTTAGGCAAGAAACTTCCAGAAGAAATCGATCTCAATCCCATTTTAGCAGAATCTGGATGGTCAGACCGCTCATTAAAATGGATGATAGCCAGTGGAGAGTCGAACCATTTCATCCGAAAAGATTGGATGGATAGCGAAATTCTAAATTTTCTAAAAAGAGACCAAGTACTAAACCTTATTCAAGATGATCTTCTTCGAGGAGATGGGCTTTTAGCTGATGCTCTTTCTGAAGGATTCCATCAATTAAGGGTCGGAAGTGACACAGCTAAAAGAGAGGTTTTAGGGATTGCTCACGATGGGAAATCAAAGCTTTGGATTTCCTTATTATCTAATCCCCAAGCCATTTCGACATTAAGAAACTATTTACTTTATACCCCTAATAGTTATCCACCTGTCTTATTTGCGTTGAAAGATTGGGAAAATGGTGCTCCAGATGCCCTTCCAGACTTGGTTATGGAAACGCTCTTAAAAGCCGTAGATATAAAGCCAATAAAGATGAAAAATATGGAAGAAAATTGGGAAGTGGCTAGAAGGCTTTCCAGAATTGGAAATGATGGACGAGGAGCATATTTTTTAGCCTCCACTTATCTTAAAAACGAAGATACTTTTTATAATGCATTTTGGGATAATGTTTGGGAAGAAGTCAGAAAGGATCCTGTTTTGTCCCATGAATATTCTTATCGGCTAGAAAGAAATAGAAGAAGTTGGGACACTTTATCTAGATTATTCAAGCAAGCCTTACACTCCTACGAAGGAAAAGATTTTTTTATTCATTATCTTGTTGGTAATACTGCGATAAAACAGGAACTGAAAGGAAGGCCTTTATGGCTATGGGAAGCTTTAATGGGTAAGAAAACTCCATTTAGAATTGATCTGGCAGAGGAAGCTTACAAACGATTCTTAATCTGTGTAGATAAGGACCCCAGATTCATTGATTTTATTCTTTGGCATCTTACTCGTCCAGCTGAAGCAGTCTCTGAAGCTACAAGAGAGGCTCTTTGTCAAACTCTTAGCAAAGAAGAAGCAATTAGTAAGCTAGCAATGGAATGGATATGGGAAGCAGGACCGAAATGGGAAGGGGAGATCCAGAAAAGTAGCAGTTGGAGTTTATGTGAACAAACTAGAAATGCGACTCCTTCTTCATTAAGAAAAGCTTATCAAAACGGTCAATTGACTAGAGCGGATCTTTTTTCCATAGGCGATGCAATAGGCCATTATTTATTAAGAAACGATGAAGCATGGGCGGATCTTGTCTATTCAAAAACAGGAAAGGCACCTATCATTGAAAAATTTTTTCCTCTTCTTATCCAGTATTCTCCAGAGTGTGCTTTAGCCTGGCTTGAAAGTATTTTGAACAATGATCAAGAATTGTTTGATGCTTTTGGCAGATGGATTTGTAATCAACCCGAACACAAAATATCTGTAGAACAATATGACTCGTGGCTTAAGCGAGCGGAGGATCAATTAAAGGAAGCTATTGAAAAAAGAGAACCTGTTTTGGGAGAAGAAGCTCAATACTACATCGATTCTTTTGTTAAATGGGCGATGGGGCCGGGTTGGGAATACATAATAAATAGGCTTTGGGTGGAAACGATCATTCCTGAGTCGTTAAGAAAAATTTTAAAAAATCGCTGGTTAACTGACAAAGAAGAATTTTGGAAATGGTACCGAGGAGTTTGTGCTCTACCTGCAGCAAAAACTGTGAAAGAAAGAGTAACCAACATTCTTGTTACGGGAAAAGAAATGGAACTTATACTTCAAGGGATAGCTTCGTGGAATTATGAGCTGGCTGATATATGCGCAGCTAATTGGGATACTATTTGGGAGGATGAAGAAAAAAGAAAAAGGGTTCTTGAAGCGATTATTGAGTGTGATGGACTTAGCGATCTGAATAATGTCCTGGTTTTTGCCACTGAAAATACTTTGGAAAGAGATGAAGAAAAAAAAATTGCTCAAAAAATTGCCATTGCCAATGGTCGAACTCTCACAGAAGATCTTCGAGAAGTCATCGCTCAAGATCCCGTGATTATGCGAAATCTTCTTCCGAGGTGGTTAGAAAGTCCTCAATTCGCCGAACATTGGAACAGATCGGTATTTCTCATAATTAAATATGGAGGTCAGGCACCTATAGTGGCTCAATGGATGTTATCCAAAAAAGAAGCAATGGAAATGTGGACTGATTCCTTAGCTACAACCATGAGAGAAAATCCATTTCTTTTACAAGCTATTATTACTCATATTAGCAAGTCCATAGGGGGAGAGATTAGTTGGGAAAAAGAAGTTCGGAGAATAGAAGAAGCAATTATGGATGCCATTCTTTCGGACAGAATTTTTTGGGAAAACCTATTAGTAGATAAAACAGGAGGAATAGACAATGAGTCTCAAAAAATTCTGTATGAGCTTCCATAAGGGATACTTTTTTTTATCATGTTATTTTTTGATTAATGGGTGTTCCACTCAGGTTTACAATCGATATGATGGGCCTATGGCTCAAACCGGTGATAATCTTGTACGCTATGGGAGTATTGGTGGAGCAGGTGCTGCTGGTTTTTTTGCGGGAAAAGAAATTGGAAAATCAAATGCAGCCGGAGCTGTTGGAGCAGGAGTTGGAGCTGTTGGAGCTTATGCTCTTAACAAATATTTTGACAAAAAACGAATGACTGCTTACCAACAAGGAGTTATTGATGGAAAAAATGAGGCTGCAGCAGAAATACTTAACGAAAAATGGAAACGTGAAGCTGAATATGGATTACCTGCAGAAGGGAAAAAAGTCAATACTCCAACCTACAGAACCAGTTACATTCCTTCTAGGAAAGACGAGGCAAGCGGAGTGGAATATCCTGGCAGCTACCAGACCATTTCCATTTTTCGATGATTTTTCTATTCAATCCTCTTAACTTTAATATCAAACCTTAAAACCTCTTTGGACTACCTTATACTTTAAAGAAAAAGAGCTATAGAAAGAGAGGAAGAACCTATTAATCATTAATTATATTAATAGATCTATTTTGATTTATGATCAAAAAGCCTGTAAAAATTTTTGTGTTGATAAAACTCTCCAGAGAAAACCAAAATCATGAAACATTAAAATAAGATTTTTTCCTAATGTTATTTTCTCCAAAAGGAGACTTTAGACCATTATTTTATTTAATATATTAAATATCTAAAGCTCATAATGCTATTAAAATTTACGGATGAGTTCTTTAGTGAATAAAAATTTTTTTTAGTTTTTTATGAAAGTTCTAAAAGAAAAGAATTCTAATCCTAATCCTAAAAGTCTGCAGCCACAGAATGAGACAGATGTAAAGAATGAAATAAATTTTCTGTTCTTTCTGCTTCTTTTATTTTCGTGCTTGAGTTTTTTTCAAAATCCATTATTCCTTAACTCCCAATTGTCAGCCGCAATTTATTTAAAACCTTATAAATTTACTAGAGATACTTTTACAGATAGAATTCCTTTTTGGAGAGAAGACCTCTCTGAATTCAAAGGAAAGCCAAATCTTACTTATCTTGAAATAGGCGTTCATGAAGGCAGATCCGCACTCTGGATGCTTGAAAATATCTTAACGGATCCCACATCCACCATAGTCATTATAGATGATTTCGGGGAACATTCCTACAATACCTTCATTTCCAATGTCTCTCTTTCCGGACAAGCCTACAAGTTCAAGATTTTAAAAGGATTGTCTACAGACAAAATTAAAGAAGTACCATGGAATTCTATTGATATAGCCTATATCGATGGATCAGGAAGAAGTGATATAATGTTAGCTGATCTAATCAACGCTTGGGATAGAGTCAAACAGGGAGGGGTGATTATTTGCAATCGATATTCAATGACAAAACACTTAAGATGGGCTTTGAATGCTCCAGCAGGGGATCTTGGACCTGTTGGAGCAATAAATGCTTTTTTGGAGCGATACAAGCCCCATCTTAAAATCGTCAGATTTATGTCGAACTTTGTCATCGTTCGCAAGTTAACTGAACAGGACTCAAAACAAGTGTCAAAGACTTCTGAATGATTGTCTAACAGTCGTTAGTGTATGGATAGAGCTGAAGATTCAAAATTTATATATGATCAACTTTTGAAGTCTCTATTAAGAATTTTCTTTTTAAACTCTTCACTTTAAAGATTGACATAGTTTGTATTTAGAGCATAAAATCCTGTCTCTGAAATCCAGCCACTTTCTTTTCAACAAATTTGCGCGGGAGTCCTCGCCTTTTAAGGCGGGGAGGGATAGCGCCGCCGCACAGCGGCGATGCTTTACAACTGAAACATAATAATCGTGAACATGAATGAATTGCCAGCCACCCAATCGCTGAGGTGCAAACTGAAGCTCCTGCTCACTAAAGAGCAGAAGGAGGTGGTTCTGCCCACGGCGTTGGCTTACCGTAACGCCCTGAATCACGTATCCACTGTCGCTTTTTTGGGCGGGAAGATATCGCAAGGCATGAAACTGCAAAGGCTGGTGTCCCAGGATTTGCGCGAGAGGTTAGTGCTGCCAGCTCAAATGGCATGCAACGTGCCCAGGCAAGTGGCTGCGGCCTACAAAACCCTCTGGGAACGCTCCAAAGCCGGCGCGGCCCATAAACTAAAGGCTGGATCGGCCCGGCGCTATAAGGGTCTCGACAAGGCACCCAGATTCACTGCCATAACCATGACTTTGAACCATTGCCAGGACTGGTCCTTGGGCAAGGAACAAACGGTCAGCATGGGGACTTTGGGCGGAGGCATCCGGTGCCGATACGAAGGATGGAACCGGCATCTGGAGTGGATGGCGCGGGCCCAGGGAGCATGGCGTCACACTGGGCGGGGCCCTACTCTGGCAGGACCTTGCATCCAGGGCATGGTATCTGCTGGTGTCCGTCGAAAAGGCTTTGAACCGGAACCCGCAGGCCTCCATCACCACGGTCAAGGGTGTGGACATGAACCGCCGGAACATCGCGGTGGAATCCAATGCCCGAGGCAAATGTCGTTTTTATCCTGGTGGACACCGAAGGCACCTGACCAAGCGTGCCGCCAGTACACGAAGTGCGATGCAAGCGAAGGGCACTCGCGGAGCCAAAGCGGTTTTGCGGTGATTGGTGCGACGAGAAAGACGGCTGAACGCAGACACGGCGCACTGTGTGAGCAAGGCCATCGCGGAGCCCCACGCGATGGTTGGCATGGAGTGGCTGAAGGATATCTGTCATCGAACCGAGCGCAGACAGTCGGAGAAGGCAAGCGAAAAGCGCCGCAAGGGGAGCACTTGGGGTTTTGCGGAGGTGCAAGCCAAGACGGCTTACAAAATCCGGCTGTCGAGCGGAGTGCCGGATTGGGTGGATGCGGATTACACCAGCCAGAGACGCCCGGTTTGCGAGCATGTTGGGCGGGAGAATCGGCCCAATAAGGGACTGCTGTTTGTATGCTGGATGCAATCTCCGTCCTTTAGGACGGAGTAGTTGACTCCTAAGATTGGCAATAACAGGGGCTAAAGGCTGGATCCTAATGTCAAGAAGTGGGTTGACTGATCCTTTAGAGGATTGAAACCCTTAACAAGTGGAGAAGCAGTGACTCATCTTCAAAACCACAAAAAAGGACGAAAAGAATGAAAAAACTAACAATCCAAGCTCTTTTGTCCTTCATGTTAGTAAATATTGTACTGAGTACTTTTGCTTCTGATTGGCACTATGGAATTAGAGCTTCTATTTTTTGGATAGGGGAAAGAGCAGCGTGGATAGGAGCGCATTTTAGTCCACCTGGAACTATGAGCTCTTGGGATCCTCACTGGAGAGACAATTATGGAGGAATTGATCATCCCATCCAAAGGATAGGGTATTTCCCTGCAAGGTTTGCTCCAACAGAAAACCCTTTTTATGTCGCCTTGCCATTTAATGATACATCGAGTGCGAATAGAGAGCTTTCTAGAAAGTTTGTTCCCGTAGCATGGACTAAGAGAAATGGTTCGAAATGTTTTGGGAGATGGATAGAAATAAGAGTACCAGCCACGGGCAAAAGGTGTTTTGCTCAATGGATGGATGTAGGGCCATGGACAACTGATGATGCCAGTTATGTTTTTGGACATAGTAGGCCAAAGGCTCCTTATGGAATTGATGTTTCGCCTGCGGTAAGAGATTATTTAGGAATCCATTCTGGAGATAGGGTAGATTGGAGATTTGCAGATGAACAAAATCTGCCATTTGGTCCCTGGATCCAAGCGAAAGAAGAAGCAATCATTTTTCAAGCTATTAAAAGGAAACTCCATTGATGATTCTTTTCTCGGGACTATAAACTATAATTAGTTTAGAAAAAGTTTAGAAAATTCCATGCGGTAAGAAGAAACTAGAAATTGATAAATCCTCATTAATCAGTCTTGCCTAGATTTATGCTTTTCTTGGTTCATGGGTGATCTTTTCTTATGAAAGTGTGAGTTCTCTCAATTCCAGATATTGTTAGTTGAACGCACCAAAACACTTAGCTATCTGCATCATCTAAAAAAACTAGGGAGAAAATGCTCTGGCTGCCTTATTGATTCCCTCTGAAATCATCGGATGAGGAAAGGCTACGCGAGCCAAAGCCTCTGCATCGAGTCCTTCTCGAAGCGCTAAAGCTAAAGGGGCTATTAATTGAGAAGCTTCGATACCACCAATATGAGCACCAAGAAGCCGCTTATCTTCACAATCAAAAATAAGTTTAATGAATCCCTCCGTTTCTCCTAGAATTTCTGCACGGGCATCAATAGCATACTCATACTTTATTACTTCTATCCGGTGCCCAAACATGTGAATGGCTTCTTCTTCAGTCAATCCAACACTTGCGATTTCTGGCTCTGTAAATACAGCATATGGCACACTTTTCCAATCCATTCTGGCAACTGATTGTCCGCCAGCTGCAATGTTATGGGCTGTGATTCGACTTTGAAGAACAGCCGAATGAAAAAGCATACTTTTTCCATTGACATCTCCAGGGGCATAAATATGAGGAAAATCATAAACCTGGAGCGTGTTAGTAACAGGTAGAGCCTTAGAACGTTGAAATCCTAAAATCTCAATTCCCTCAGGGCTAACACATTCTCTACCAGTAGCCATTATAACAAGATCTCCAAATAAGGACAATTCTTGATCGTTTTTAACATAAATAACTTCATAATTTCCCTCTTTACCTTTTACAGATTTTACTTGAGCTTCTAGTTCGATCGATATTCTGCTTTGAAGTCTTTGGAAGAGAAATTGAGAGAGTTCCTTGTCAAATCCTCCAATCAAGCTCTTTGAAAATTCAAGAATAGAAGGTTTAGAACCTAAATTTTCTAACATCGAAGCGACCTCAACCCCGATATATCCCCCACCAATGATGATGGGTTTGGTGGGAAAGGGGACTGAGGATTCTTGTTTAAACAGATCGTGAGAACTAACTGTTAGTTCAGCTCCAGGTATCTGAAGGGAATGTGGACGGCTGCCAGTTGCGATAATTAAATGTTTAAAAGTAGCATAAAAACTTTCATTTTCAGTACACACTTCAATTTTTTTATCATCAATAATTTTTCCAATACCTTTATAGAAGAGTATGCCAGACTGTTGAATCTCTGATTTATGTATTTCATATCGAGTTTTTTGGACACGATCTTTATGTGCAAGAATGCCATTCCAATCAACTTGAGGGGAAGGGCCTGAAAGTCCAAAAAAAGCATATTTTTTTGCATAAGAACGAATTAAACTAGCTTCTCTAACAGCTTTAGATGGGACACAACCTTCAGCCAAACAATTTCCACCGAGATTTCCTATAGGATCAATCATTAGCACTCTAAATCCAGCTTTATCCAAAAAAAATGCAGCCGGATAACCACCGCCACCAGCACCAATAATCGCGACATCAGCATTGAGTGTTTTAGCCATGGACTCGATCATAAATCAAAATTGTTTGAGAGCCAATTTTAAAAACGACTACTTAGGGAAATTTGTTCCATGAGGAACATTAAAGAGGAAGAAAAAAAGCAATATATTACTTCGCACAATATATGTTATGTAAAATTTACAGGGATTTCTTATCTGTTGCCGAAATCTAAATCATTGTTTTTATTTTTTAAAACCTGATACTTTTTTGTAAATCCCAAGAAAATCCTTGCTCATCCCAACAAAATGATCTACAAACACAATTGCTCAGATGTTCGGATGGTTGTGGAAGATGAGAGGAAATTAAAAACCTTGGTGGCATGGTTTTTGCTTACTAAGTTGGTGTTTTCTATCAATGATTGACTCAATAAGATAAAAAAACTATTAAATGTTGATAAGGAACGAACGAGGAGAATTCACATGGCTTTGTATAAAATAGAAGCAATCATAAAACCCTTTAAATTGGAAGAAGTTAAAGAAGCACTCACGGAAATTGGTATAGCTGGCCTTACGGTAACCGAAGTCAAAGGCTTTGGCCGTCAAAAGGGTCATACTGAAATCTATCGTGGCAGTGAATACACGGTAGATTTTTTACCAAAGGTGAAAATTGAAATAGTGCTTACGGAGGAGATTTTGCCAAAAGCTACTGAAGCAATCATTAAATCGGCAAAAACAGGAAAAATTGGTGATGGAAAGATTTTTGTTCTGCCCGTTACTGAAGCAATACGTATTCGGACAGAAGAAAAAGGTGAGAATGCTATTTGATTTTCTTCTAGTTCTCTTTTCTCAGTCTTAGAAATGGGACGTATGGATGTAATTCGTTGTGTTTTTCTATCTCTAAATAATTGATTTTTTTTCTCAAAAATAATAATTCTCAAAGTCTTTGATCTAAATTTTCTTTTTGAAAGATATATCATAACAAAATCTAACCCAATCAGAGGAGGTAACGATGCCTGAATGTTATAGGAGGTGTACTACTGGAGAAGAAGTAATATCTTTTGCTCTGGAGCATAATGTAAAACTGGTTAATTTAAAGTTCTGCGATTTATTAGGAACTTGGCAACATTTTACAATTGGTTTAGACCTATTGACTCCTGAATCTTTCTCCGAAGGAATAGGTTTTGATGGATCTTCTATTCGCGGATGGCAAGGAATACAAGAATCGGATATGCTTGTAATGCCCGACCCATATACCGCCTTTATTGATCCTTTTATTGCCGAACCTACTTTGAGCTTGATCTGTTCAATATATGACCCAATCACTCTTCAGACTTATTCCAAGGATCCTCGTAGTATTGCCATAAGAGCTGAGGCTTATCTTAAAAGCACTGGAATCGCAGATACCGCTTATTTCGGTCCTGAAGCTGAATTCTTTATATTAGACAGTGTTCGATACGATAACCAAGCCAACTTCGCTTATTACGAAGTCGATTCTGTTGAAGGAATATGGAACAGTGGGAAAGAAAATGGACAGAACTTTGGATATAAAATACGCCATAAAGAAGGTTATTTTCCTGTTCCCCCTGCGGATACTCTGCAGGATCTAAGAGATCAAATGGTTTTGACACTCGAATCGATGGGGATCAAAGTCGAAAGACAACATCATGAAGTTGCTACAGCAGGACAAGCAGAAATAGATATCCTCTACAATACCCTGCTCCGGATAGGTGACGATATGATGATGTATAAGTATATAATAAAAAATACGGCCAGAAAATATGGTAAAACCGTTACATTTATGCCCAAACCTATTTTTGGGGATAATGGATCGGGAATGCATACCCATCAATCACTCTGGAAGGAAGGCAAACCTCTTTTTGCTGGAAACCGGTATGCAGGGCTAAGTGAAATGGCTCTTCATTATATTGGTGGAATCATCAAACATGCCCCTGCCCTCACCGCTATCACAAATCCAACAACAAATAGTTTTAAAAGACTTGTTCCTGGTTTCGAAGCACCAGTCAATCTAGCCTATTCTGCAAGAAATAGAAGTGCTGCAATTCGTATCCCTACCTACTCGGCCAATCCCAAGGCAAAGCGAATCGAGTTTCGTACTCCAGATCCTTCTGCCAATCCTTACTTAGCTTGTGCGGCCATGCTTATGGCAGGTCTTGATGGTATTCAGAATAGGATAGATCCTGGAGAGCCTATGGAAAAAAATATCTATGAGCTTCCTCCTGAAGAATTAAAAAACATTCCCAAAGTCCCTGATTCCTTAAGTGGTGCAATCGATGCCCTTGAGAAGGACCATGAGTTCCTTATGAAAGGAGATGTCTTTACGAAAGACGCAATTGAAACACTGCTGACTTTACGCAAAAAGGACTATGATATGTTAAGGATCCGGCCTCATCCATTGGAGTTCTACATGTATTATGACATTTAGAGCTTAATAATAGGTGTGAGATCTTCCCAAGAATGAATTTGGGAAATGGCATAAGTGTACAACAAGGTTTGATTGCGTTTACTTTATCCATGTGCCTTTTTATAGGGACTGATCTATCACTTAATGTGCCATTCGATTCCTACCTTTCATTTCAACAGATACGGGAATGCTCGTTCGTAGTTGTCTAGATCCCCGTTAGGATCTCTTACACCGTAGAGAAGTACTGGCTACGGTATATGCAACGAGCTTCCCGAACTGTTCGGTAGGCATAAGAAATGATGAAGAAAGTTCTCTCTGCTCGTATGGCTTGTCCCCTGCCTTGACATGCGATAGCCTCCGGCTCTTCCAGGATAGCAAAGCAGGAAACCTTCCAACTTCTCCGACTGCCATGACTGTCATAATTGATCACGATTCCTTGACATATGCTAATTGCAATATGGATTGAATAGGGAGAAGAGATGCTCTCCATTGCCTCCTCTTCCAGTAGGTTATCTAGTTTTCCCAGGGGTACTTATGTCTTACTTTTCCATGTATATCGTTTTGCCATGTATATCAGAGAGACACTCCTAAGAATTACTTAAAGGTTAGAAAAAAAAATTTTTAACACTCCATTTGATCTCCCAATCATTAAATCTCTAATAACTTATGAATGAAAATAGAGATCCTCTCTTTTTTTAGAAGTTGAGGGAGAGGAAGAAAAAATTTTATGATCAAATCAAAATAAAAGAAAAATGATTTTTTAAAGTTGTTATCCTATAAAGATATGCCTAAAAAATGAAAGCACTTAAATTGTTTTTCCATTTATTGCGGACAAAATGGGAATAAAAATTTGCGACATTACACAGTTTTATGCCCCTGGTGGAGGAGTCAAAAGATATATAGACGAAAAGCAGGATTATATCCGTCAAAAAAAAGAAGATGAGCATTTTCTCATCATTCCGGGAGAAAAAACTTTCTCTATTCACGACCCCCCTATCCACATATTTAGTATTAAATCTCCTTTAATCAATCAGTTTTCTCAACATAGGATTTTATTGAACCTTACAGAAGTTACCGATCTCTTGCAGGAGATAAAAGCAGATATTATAGAAGCCGGGGATCCTTACCAATCTTCCTGGCTTGTTTCTTGGACTGCAAAAAAACTCAAAGTTCCTGTTGTTGGTTACTACCATTCTCATTTTCCTGATGCTTATGTTCGAACCTATTTTGGTTGGAAAAATTCTTTTTTAGAAAAGGCTTTTTTTACCTTCTCTCGGTGGTATGCAGAGGAAATTTACAATCAATTCGACTTTACTTTTGTCCCTACTCTTTCCCTTTTAAATTTACTACGAAGTTGGGGTATCAAAAACGGAGTCCATCTCAGCCTTGGAGTAGATACCAAAACGTTTACTCCTGAGCCCCCAAAAAACAACTATCGGTTAAAACTCGAAATTCCTAAAGATGCATTTCTGTTATTATATGTTGGCAGGTTAGCAAAGGAAAAAAACATTGGTTTATTGCTGAAAACATTTTTTTTTCTTCAGGATTATTCCTCTAAAAAAGACTATTGGTTATTGATTATAGGTGATGGCCCCTTAAGGAATGAGATTATCAAAGCGAGAAAAGCCTCTAATAGAATCTGTTGGATTCCAAGAGTAGATTCGAAAAAAGAACTTGCCGATTATTATCGGTCTGCAGATCTTTTTATTCATCCTGGAATCGTTGAGACTTTTGGATTAGTGACCATTGAAAGCCAAGCTTGTGGCTGTCCAGTTGTAGGATTCCGTGGAACGCATATGGAGGATTTAGTCGAAGAAGGATTCAATGAGTACTGGGCAGATAGAAAAGATTTTCGTTCCTTAGCCGAAGCTGTTGAAAAAATGCGAACATTAGATTTAAGAACAATCGGGAAAAACCTCGCGTTGAATGTTCATCAAAAATACAGTTGGAGAAGATCATTTGAAAAACTATGGTATTACTATTATGAAGCTATTTCGAATTCTTTCGTACAGAAAGGCGCTCTTAAATATGCTAGCTAAGCAGGTATTGTTTCTGTGAGAGAAGCTTCTCAAAAATTATGAAAAAAAATATCTATGATTTTCTTCACAAGAAATCAATTTAGCATCAATTTTTCATTTTTTCTTTATGAATAAAACCTTCAACCTGTCAGCCAGAGACTCCCCTTTTTTTCCAATTTTTTATAAAAATCAGATTTTCTTTTTTCATTTTTCAATTTTTTGAAAAGCAACTCCACAATTTTGGATTTCCGATTTACTAAATATGAATCCCAAGATAAATCCGACAAGACCACCGGCTATAACATCTGAAAAATAATGCCTTCCTAATGCTATTCTGGACCAACAAACTAAAAGGGCCAAAAAAACCAGAAAATATCCTAACTTAGGCATTTGTCCTAAAAAACTAGCTGCTGTTGCCATGGAAGTTGCTGCATGCCCGGAAGGAAATCCATGGAACATAGTCAACCACTGGATGCCATAAAAGCCATCGACTAGAGAACCATTTGGGTGGATTCTTCGAAAACTAACAAGAGGCAAAGGAATATATCCCAATTCTTTTATGACTTCAGTTGCACTTGCCGAAGGCCGGGCTCGTCCTAAGATATTTCTTCCTAAATCAACCAATGCTCCAGCTATAAGGGCCGAAAAAAAACACCCAATGGCCACTTCTTTCAATTTCTCTTTTTTAAATAAAATTCCTAAAAAATAGATGCTCACGCAAAGAGGAACTGTTCCCTGAGGAAAGTCACCCCAATAACTTATTTTTTCAGCAAAAACGTGGAAAAGAGAATCTCCTTTTATTAAAAAAAAACTGTAAAATAGAAAATCAAGCTGAAATGCTAGAATAACACTTAAAAGCCAGACTAATGGAAAAGCTAATTTTATTGTTGGTGGTAGATTTTTAAGAACTTCGAAAACAGTTAAAAATTTCTTTTTTGAAAGTTGATAAAACCGAAAACATTCATTTTTCATTTGCTATTCTTTTTAGAGAGAAATTTTTTCCAACCAATAGACATCTCTCTGAGTTTGGTAACCACTCCGATATAAATATCAAGAAATCTTTCGATTTCTTCTTTGGTTGTAGTAATTCCCAAACTGATTCTTACACTGGACATTGCCTTTTGGTACTCCAACCCCACAGCTTTAAATACATGGGAAATTCTTAAATTTTTTTGTACACAGCTAGGACCGCTTGAAAGCAAAACTCCTTTCATATCACAACTCAATACCTGTGCTTCTCCCCCAATAAATTCGGGACTAATATTCAAATTCTGAATGGAACGGTTTGGACCAAGCTGTGGACCGTTGAGAGATACCATCGGGATGCTAGCAGAAATTCTTTCCCAGATCATTTTTTGAAAATAACCAATTTTTTCTATTTTTTCTTTAAAAATTTTTGCCGTGATTTCAGCCGCTTTAGCAGCAGCCACAATGGAAGCCATATTTTCTGTTCCTCCCCATAACCCTAACTCTTTATTGAGCCCTGGAATGATCGGTTCTATTTCTATTCCTTGTCTGATATAAAGTATCCCAATTCCTTTGGGTCCGTTGAATTGATTGGGATTAAGAGCCAAAAGCGAAATAGGTATTTTTTTTAAGTCAATGGGAATCCAACCTCCGGCATAAGAACCATCACAAAAGAAAGCTATGTCTTTTTTTTCACAAATTTCAGCAGCTTCCTTTATCTTTTGAATGGTTCCTATTTCAGGATTAACCCATTGAAGACAGCAGAGGATGGTTTGTGGAGTCGATAACTCTTCGATAGCTTTGGGATCAATCATTCCATCCTTATCTACTGGTAGAAGGGTAAGTTGGGCACCCTCCCTTTTTAGTTTATCTAATAGCAATAAGATTGGTCTTTGTTCGATAGGGCTTGTCAGAATATGTTTGCCTTTGAGGAAATTTTTTCTCCAAAACCCTTCAATTCCAAGGATAATCGCTTCCCATATTCCACCAGTAAATACGAGTTCATCGGGAGAACATCCGATAAAAGAACTAAAAGATTCTAAGGCTGATTCCAAGGTCTTTTTTGATTGAATTCCTAGTTGATGTATACTGACGGGAGAAAAAGGTTCGAGGGAATAGTGATAGAAAAGTTCTAGAGCTTCTTTAAAAACAGGAGAAACAGATTGGTGATCCAAAAAAATTAGTTTGTCTATAAAACGCTCCATGTATTGAACTATTGATAACCATTATTCTAATAAAAATCATCGTTGTGTGCTGTCTAAGGTATATAAAGAAGATTTATGTTTTTTTACAGCTTTTGTATAAATAGGGCCAAACCAAGTATCTACTAAGCACAGACCAAAAAAAGCACCAAAAGGGATGGTATAATAAAAGGCCATTGTCAACGAATTAATGCCTAAAAGAAATGCTGAAGCAATCAAGTAATCAGTTTTTGCAAGGGCAAAAATCCTAAAGTTTTCTGGAAAATTTAAAGCGCAATCAAAAACATTTACCCCATCAAGCCACCGGCAACAAGCTACAGCGCAAAAAGGAATAACAAACCATAGAATTGGGGGAATGAAAAGGGATAAAAGACTAGGAGGTAACTCTAAAAGCTGGATAAAAATGTAATAAACAATCCCAATCCAAAGAATAGCAGGAAGGATAAGAGTTGTCAGAGCGATCGTCAATTTGGCGGCTCCTTCCCTAGCATAATTCCATAACAAAGAGAGTTTCCATTCTGGTAGTTGATTTAGCTTACCGGTTTTAGCTCTTCGAAGAACTTCAAAAGTAAAGCCAAGAGAAAACCAAAAAGTGCATACATTAATGATAAGAAGACCTAAAAAAGTGCTTGGTAATTTTTCATTACTGTATGAGGAACTTATTTTAGGAATTAACGCTAAAAGGAAAGGATTAATGAGAAGAAATCCTCCAATCAAAATCTTCATCCACCACCATGGATCAGAAAAGATTTGAGAGAAGCCCTTTTTAATATCCAGAAAAAAGGTCGATTTTTCTATTTCAGGAGTATCAGAAGTCTGAAAAGCTTCTTCATGCATAGTATAACTCCTCGATAAGTACTTTAGATCCCTAGATCTCTTTAAAAATTCAGTTTCAAAGATAAAAAAATAACTCTTTATTTTTTTTCCATTCAGGAAGATTAACCCCCATCTGGACTCTTACATTATACCTAATAGTCAATTAATTTTTCCTATTTGTCCTATTAAACTCTCCTCTTCGTATTTTTCCAACCAAAAAAACATTAAATATTGGTTCCTCCATGGCCCCAACCTAATGGTTCTCCTCCAATCAAATGAACATGGAGATGAGGTATGCTTTCTCCTGCATCTGGACCATTGTTGATAATGACTCTAAAGCCTGAATGAAAAATTCCTAGCTGAGTAGCAACTTTATTAGCTGTCAAAAGAAGATGTCCTAAAAGGGGAATATCTTCCTCTGAGGCTTCGCCAAGTCTAGGAATTTCTTTCCTAGGCACAATAAGAACATGCACTTTGGCTACGGGATGTATATCACGAAATGCAACGCATTGACTATCCTCATAGAGGATATCGGCAGGTATTTTCCTTGAGATGATTTGACTGAAAAGGGAAGGCATAGCACAATTTTTCCTATTGGGAAGCAGCTGGAGAAAGCATAGGAATATCTTTTGATCGAGCTTCATTCATTTTAAGTTCTGAAATGACGTTCATAAAATCTTCCGCATCGTGAAATTTACAATAGACAGAAGCAAAACGGATAAAAGCTACTTCGTCAATAGTTTTCAGTTTGTTCATGACTTTTGTGCCAATCAAATAGGAAGGAATAATGGAAGACTTTTCGGAACTACATTCTTCTATAATTTGATCAACGAAATCTTCAATTTGAGCTTGATCTATTGGCCTTTTTTCCAATGCTTTTTGAATTCCTAACATCAGCTTATTTCTATCAAAAGGTTCAATCAAACCGTTTCTTTTTTTGACTAACAGTTCAATTTCTTGGATTTCTTCATAGGTAGTGAATCGAAAACCACATTGTAAGCATTCTCTACGTCTTCGAATCGATCTGCCCTCTTTTATTGGCCTGGAGTCTATAACCTTATCCTCCATATTTCCGCATTTCATACATTTCATACTTGAAATGACAATATAATCATATTTTATTTAATTACTTAGATCAACCATTAACGCTATTTTTAAAATAGATAAAATTGACTATTTTACAAGCTTTTCGTGCTTTTTCCTACTTAAACCTCAACCCCTTTCACTTCTATGAAAATTCTTACTTCCATTCTTGCAGCAGAAACATTGGTGATTGATAGCTCCATGCATGCTTCCCTACTTGATTTAAAAGAACCCCATGTAAAAGAGCATTCCCCAATTCAAATACATCTCACCGCCTACAAAGATGAGGAAGAGGTATATTTTAATGGAAATTTAAAAACATCTGTGCTTATTCAATGTGGCAGATGCTGCAAATGGTTCGAATATCCGATCGAAATTTCCAATTTTTCAGTACAACTTCATGCCCCTTTTCCCGAGGTAATTGATCTATCCAGCAGAATTAGAGAAGATATTTTGTTGGCCTTGCCAATGATTGGTTTTTGTGGGCCTGAAGTTGCAAATGGTTGTTTTGGCAAGGAACTTTTTGAAGATCAACCTAAAGAGGCATCCATTCATGATGCAGGCATTTGGAAAATACTTGAAAAAATTATAAAAAGATAGACACTTTCGTTTTCAAAAAAATATAAAAAATATTTTAAAAGTATAGTTATAACTTTAAACCATAGGAAGATTTATGGGCGTACCTAAAAGAATTACTTCAAAGGCCAAAAAAAGATCAAGAAAAGCGGCCAATCGTTGGACCCCTCCAGGGATTTCTAAGGATAAAAAAACAGGAAACTGGGTAAGGTCTCATCATGTGGACCTAACAACGGGAATGTATAATGGCCGACAAGTTCTCACTCTAAAAACGAGTAATGAACATTAACTCAATGAGCACCAATGAAGATCGCTCTCGATGCCATGGGCGGAGACTACGCTCCAGATTCTCCTATCTCTGGAGCTATCGAAGCTCTCCATCTTTTCCCGGATATACATCTTATCTTGGTTGGCAATAAACCAATCATCAAAGAAATATTTTATAAAAAAAATGGACAGGATGTTCAACAACGAGTGGAATTTCTTCATACCTCTCAGGTCGTTGGTATGGAGGATCCCCCAATAGAAAGTGTTCGACATAAAAAGGATTCTTCGATTAGCCGATGTGTAGAGTTAGTAAAAAAAGGGGAGGCAGATGCGGTTGTTTCTGCAGGAAACACTGGAGCTGTTGTGGCTGCAGCTACAGTATACTTAAGGACTTTACCTGGAATATCAAGGGCGGGTATAGCCAGCATCATTCCTACTGAAAAAAATCCATTCATATTAATCGATTCGGGAGCAATTATCGATTCTACTCCCGAAAACTTATTGGATTTTGGGATTATGGGTAGCATCTATGCTAAAAAAATTCTTGGAGTATTCAATCCACGAGTCGGATTGCTTAGCATAGGTACTGAAAATGTCAAAGGCAATGAATTGACCAAAAGCGCTTTCAAACTTTTATCCAAATCTAATTTAAATTTCGTAGGCAATATTGAAGGAAGAGATCTTTTTGAAAATCCAGTGGATGTTGTGGTCTGTGATGGATTTGTCGGTAATGTCGTCTTAAAGACTTCTGAAAGTGTAGCTACTGCTATAGTCCGCTGGCTTAAAAGAGAATTTAAAAAAAATCCCATTCGTACCCTTGGCGCTTTTCTTGCCAAAGGAGCCTTTGAATCCGTCAAGAAAAAAACAAATTATGAAGAATATGGGGGAGCTCTTCTCCTGGGAATAAGGGGAACGTGTATCATTGCTCATGGATCTTCGACTCCAAAAGCCATTTGCAATGCTATACGTGTAGCGAGGGAAGCATTGATTCAAAATGTCAATCATATTATTATCGAAGAAATTAAAGCACATCATGAACTTATCGAAGAGCATAAAAGAACCTCTTTGCCAATTACCTGAGGTAGTTATTGTCGGTACCGGAACTTATTTGCCCTCAAAAATATTGACTAACTATGATCTTGAAAAAATGGTCGATACTACCGACCAATGGATTACGGAAAGAACGGGCATTAAAGAAAGAAGAATAGCAAATGAAAAAGAAACCCCTTCAGAAATGGGTGCAGAAGCAGCGTTGATAGCCTTACATAATGCCGGGTTAACTCCCGAGGATCTAGATCTAATTATTGTCGCTACTACCACTCCAGATACTATATTTCCTTCTACTGCTTGCTACATTCAACAAAAAATCGGTGCCCGTAGAGTACCTGCTTTCGATATCCAGGCTGCCTGCTCCGGTTTTATCTATGCTTTTGTCCTTGCTTCTCATATTGTTTCTTCTGGTTCTGCTAAATATATTCTTGTAATTGGTGCTGAGAAGCTCTCGACGATTGTTGATTGGACAGACAGAAATACCTGTGTTCTGTTTGGAGATGGAGCGGGTGCTGCAATAATAGCTGCCGGGAAAGACAAAAATAAGCGGTTATCATTTAATATTGGGGCCGATGGATCCCATTGGCAAACGTTATACATTCCCGCTGGCGGTTCTAAGCTTCCTTTAACCCCTCAAAACATAAATCATAAACTTCATTATCTCCACATGGTTGGTAAAAAAGTCTTTAAACTAGCGATTGATTCGATGGAACAATCCCTTTTGAGGTGTTTAAAAAATGCTGGACGATCCCTTGAAGACATCGCATGCATCATTCCTCATCAAGCTAATCTGAGAATTATTGAATCACTTTCTCAAAGGCTTCACATCCCTAGTGAAAAGTTTTTTGTCAACATGGAAAAATATGGCAATACCTCCTCAGCCTGTATTCCCATTGCGCTTCATGAAGCTATCATGTCAAAACGGATTAAAGATGGAGACATTATTGTGCTCGTTTCCTTTGGCGCTGGAATTACATGGGGAAGTGTACTTTTCGAATATAAAACTAAAAAGAGAGTCTTAAAAAAGAGGAAACTGTTTTAATAGGCCAATAGCCTCTTCTTGGAGGTCGAGTAGCCTTTTTTTTTCTCTACCATCCAAAGCTTTCAACTCCCTTGGATAGCTAGCTAGCCATAGCAGAAAGGAGCAAAGAAATTCCCAATCTTTTATTGAGATAGATTCCATGGCAATCTGGTTGCCAATAGCCATATTATGGTAATTATCCATAGCTAAACAGAGTGCAGCTGAGCGATATCCAAATTCAATAAAAGGAGTAGTTTCACAAGTTCCCCCTCCCATAAATTTCTTTTGATAGACAAACTCTGGATGTACTTTTCTGTAATCTTCTAAAGCTTTTTCAAGCCAGCTTACTACAGAAGCATCGAAAAGCCTTGTTTTATCCCCTACTCTTAACACTGGACCTTCATTCATAGATCCATATCCCTGAGCCATACTCGCTTCAATCGAAATCATGATCGTATTTTCTGGATTTAAAATCTGCCTTTTAAGAAAAGCTAAGGTTCCCAAAAATCCTATTTCCTCAGCACGACTAAAAAGTATGGCTATTTTGGTCTTTAGATTCTTTGAAAGTATCTGGATAAACATGTAAAGCAAGGAGCAAACTCCCACAAGATCGTCACAGGACCTGCCATAAAAAATACCATCTTGACTGAAAAATGGAGGAAGATCCCACATTCCAATCGAATTAGGTGGCGCTATGGGTTCGCATTGTATCAATTTAAATTTTCCTTTGTTCTGATAGCCTCTAATAACCGACTCTCCGACTCTTTCTCCATGATCCTGACTGAAAAAAATCAACTTTGCTCCTTCTAAATAGGATTCCTTTACGCCTCCAAGCAAATAAATATGGCTTTGGCTGTCTGAATAAAATCCTGGATGATCCATGTGGGCAACAAATAAAAGAAGAGGCTTGTCTTTGTCGTCCGAAACAGAGTCTAACTGAACCAAAAGGTTAGAAAACGGATCGATTTCTATTTTTGATTGCGGATATTCGGATAAAATAGAATATATTTCCTTAGCAATGAATTTTTCATGCAAGGGGGCTGTTGGTAGGGAAAAAATTCTTTTTGCTATTTCTTCAAGTGTCATAGCGCGTTTTAATTTGCTTGCATTAAAAAAAGAGATTTTTAAAAACAGTAACCAACCTTCTGCTTAAAGTTGAATATAGTGGCTGACAACTCTCTTGGCAAAACGAAAAGCATGTATCCTAAAGAGGAATGCGGCGTTTTTGCTATTTATGGTCATGTCAATTCGGCGGAATTAACCTATTATGGATTATATGCTTTGCAACATCGTGGCCAAGAAAGTGCAGGAATAGCTAGCTTTGATCCTTGTCAGGCCCATTTTCAAGTTTGCCGGGGCATGGGACTTGTCTCTCAAGTTTTTGACAGTCGTTCCTTAGCTTCTCTTCAAGGCACAATGGCCATCGGGCATGTCCGTTATTCGACAACAGGTTCCAGCACTCTTTTAAACGCTCAGCCCATCGTAGTTTCTTGTTCGAAGGGCGAACTGGCTTTAGCCCATAATGGGAATATTGTCAACGCAGTTTCGATTCGACGAGAATTAGAAAACAAAGGTTCAATTTTTCAAACGACTTCTGATTCTGAAGTTATCCTTCATCTTATGGCACAGCCAGCACAAGAAGATACTTTCGGTAGTTTTCTCAATGCATTACAAAGAGTTAAAGGAGCCTTTTCCTGTGTTCTTATGACCACAAAAGGCATATTCGCATCAAGAGATCCTTTAGGGTTTCGCCCTCTATGCCTTGGAAAAATAGAGAACAGTTACGTTGTGTCAAGTGAAACTTGTGCATTCGATCTGATTCATGCCGAATACATCAGGGATATTGAGCCAGGAGAAGTGCTGTTTATTGGAGAAGAAGGGCTAAAATCCTATTTTATAAATGGATCCACAACCAAGAAAGCCTTTTGTATTTTTGAATATGTTTATTTTGCTCGTCCTGATAGCACCATTGCTGGGCTGAATGTAAGCAAAGCTAGAATTCAGATGGGTAAAGAATTGGCTAAGCTCTATCCGGTTGATGCCGATATTGTTGTTCCAGTCCCTGATTCGGGGAATTATGCAGCTCTTGGCTACGCAGAACAATCTGGTATTCCTTATTACCCCGCTTTTGTACGGAACCATTATATTGGAAGAACCTTTATTCAACCCACACAGCTAATTCGGGATTTTAGTGTTCGAATAAAACTCAATCTCATTCAAGAAGCTATTAGGGGGAAAAGAGTGATTGTGGTAGACGATTCGATCGTCAGAGGTACAACAGCTCGAGCCAGAGTAGTGAACTTGAGAGAGGCTGGAGCCAAAGAAGTCCATATTAGAGTCAGCTGTCCTCCCCACCGCTATCCTTGTCACTATGGGATCGATTTTCCTAATCCAAAAAGTCTTTTAGCTAATCAACTGGCAATAGAAGAAATCTGTAAGTATCTTGGAGCAGACTCTCTTGGATATCTCTCTCACGAAGCTCTCATCAAAGCATGCTTAGAGGCGAACACAGAGTTTTGTACAGCTTGCTTTACAGGCAGATACCCAGTAGATTTTGATCCCGATTTCGATAAAATGATTCTAGAAAGAAGGTCTTTCTTTGAAAATGTTACTAAATAATATTCAGTCTCGTCTCCATGAATCTTTATTCTCAAGCAGGTGTGGATCTCAAAGCAGCCCAGGCCTTTAAATCAACAATTCCAAAGTTAATAACCTCTACACAAAGAGCCGAAGTTATCGGGAGTTTTGGTGGGTTTGGGGGCCTTTTTTCTGCAGCTTTCCCAACTTTTCATCATCCAGTCCTTGTGTCAAGTATTGATGGGGTGGGAACGAAATTACTTATTGGCCAAATGGCCAATCGTTATGATGGTCTTGGCGAAGATCTTGTAAACCATTGTGTTAATGATATCGCCACTCTTGGAGCTGAACCGCTTTTTTTTCTCGATTACATAGGATGTGGAAAGCTAGAACCTTCGATATTAATAAAAATACTAGAAGGAATGGAAAGAGCCTGTAGAAATGCAAACTGTGCCTTGATCGGTGGAGAAACTGCTCAAATGCCTGGGATTTACAAAGAAAAAGATTTTGACTTAGTAGGTGCTATTGTAGGAGTCGTTGAAAAAGAGCATATAATTGATGGAAAAATGATTTCTCCAGGGGATCTGATCATTGGTCTTCCCTCCTCTGGCTTACATACCAATGGGTATTCTTTAGTCAGAAAACTTCTGTTTGCTCAAAAGCATTATAATCTTTGGGATACTCCTCCAGGTTTTAGCCGGCCTCTAGTCGATGAACTATTGGCTGTGCATAAATCTTACCTTAAAGAGCTCAAGCTCTTAAAAAAGCTTATACCCATTAAAGGTATTGCTCATATCACTGGTGGTGGGTTTTTTGAAAATTTGCCTAGAATACTTCCAGATGGAGTTGATGCTATTATTTATGCAAACAGCTGGCCTATACCTCCCATATTTTCTTTTTTGACAAGTCTTGGAGCTATGACGATCGAAGAGCAGTACAGTATTTTTAATATGGGAATTGGGCTTTGTCTTATTATTGGCCCTGAATCCAAAGAGGTATGTTTGAGTAATGTGGAAGGTTTTTTAATCGGACGAATAGTTCCAGGAACAAGGAAGGTAGAATTGAAAATATAGCGGGTTAGCTCTAAAGAAGCATGCATGCTTATTTTCTAGCCATTTTTTGAAGCTCAACTAAATAAAAGGTGGAGATAGCAAAAAGGAGAAGATGTTTTAAAAATCTAAAAGGCTAGCTGCTGCTGTGCGAGAAGGCATTATTTCCTGCCTCCTTATCCAAGCAAGCTTATAGATCTTTTTTTCAACCACTCCCCCCTTTTCATCTTTTCATCAATCCACGGGCACTGTTCGCTGTCCATTTCTTTCGTCTCTCTCCCAATTTTCTTATTAGAACGCTCGCAAAGCATATGCATTACATCCTTGTGGTAGTGTAGGTTTTTTTCGATTCTCATCGAATAAGGCTTCCGATTGTTCCAGGGGTCGATCTCCCCAACTCCACGGGTTTCTCGTCCATGTATGCTTACTGTAAGAATGCCTTTGCCATGATTTGCCCAAATAAACCCCTACGACTTACTTAGATCTATTCAACACTTCCTTCTTAGAAAATAAAAGTATTCGCATGCTTGAAGCTCGTTTAGCGTTTGTATTCCCAGTTCGAGGTTTTACCCGGTGTTTGTCTCCGTCATGGGTTGCCTGCTCAGAGAGACTGCGTACCTAGTCTTTTTATTTAAAGATTTGGTTGCCAAAGCGACAGCCAATTGCTGGGTGCCATAGCTCCTCTCTGTGGATCGATGGCCCCTTCTTACAATACCAACTTAAGATAGATGAGGTTCTCTTGAAACAGAGAACAGGAGAAGATAAGTAGAGAAGGGTTTTTGAAATAGACTTATTTTCTTTTAAAGAACATTAACAAATGGTGGAGGCGGAGGGAGTCGAACCCTCGTCTTCTCGGGAACTTGAAAATTGTCCTACAAGTTTAGTGGTTTTTTAATTAACCGTTGTAGGATCAAGGAACCACGAACCCATTTTCCTACAACGTGAACCTTTTTTTACTCGCGTTGAATAACAGGTTCAAATTATTCAACGCTTTCCGGCTTATTGACACGCCCTTTTCCACTCCGCCGGAGAAAGTGGAAAAAGACGCTTGCTACTATGTATTAAGCAGCAAGAGCCAATTCTTCGTTGGCACTTATAATTTAAAGCAGGTTTTTTTACGAGGCCAACCTACTTTAAGCCCTCGACTTGCACAATTTCCAAGTTCGAACCGGAGAATCGATTACCGGTACGCCCCCTCTTATGTAATAAATAATATATCGAAAGGGAGAAAAAAACCAATCAGTTTAATCAAAAATTTTTAATATACTATCTTCGATTATACTATTTTGTCTTTTGCTTTTCAAACTGAATATATATTACCAATTCTGGGTATCCTATACTGAAGCATAAAATAACACCTAATGATCCTCATTAAGCTCGTTAGTTTTATTGGGCATTTTTTCTCATTACTCTTTACATTTGGAAATTTAAATGGTTCTTTCGTTGGCAGAGGGGAAAAGTCTTCCTTCTGATTCTTTTCTGGTTTTTGGTTAGAGAGCTCACAATGCTGTTTTTTTGCAATTTCATTTTCCATTTTTTGCTTATGGAGATAAGTTAAAAACATGGTTGGTAATCCCAAATGGCCTCCACAGGGAGACGACAATGATAAAAACATCATACGGCAACTTCTTTATCTATTCGCTCTTTTCTTCTTTCTTGCTTTGCTAAGAGTAGTAATGGGTATGATGATTGGTTTGCGGTTTTGGATCGGCGGATGAAAAGAGAATATAAAGATATATTTCTAACCTAAAGGAAAAATACTTTTCCTTTTTCCTTTAGGAATGAGTAAAGAAGCCAAGAAAAATGACTAAAATTAGTCAGAAAATCTCCCTATCCTTGTCTTAAAAGCCCCAAAACAGGATTATTCAAAAACTGATCGAGAAAATGATTTTGTAAATTACATTTTGTTTTTGATATATGACATCAAAATGAAATTCTATATCTATTACGCGTTCCGAAAGCCAAACAAAGAACTTTGATAAAGATCCACTGAAGGCGTGTTGTTGCAAGAAAATAGCTGGTACTAAAATTGATAAAATTCATGTATTGCAGAACGTGTAGATTTTATATTTCCAGAGGTCATATTTCCTTCAGAAAGAGTGTTTAAAATCGCTAGGGAAGAGCTTCTTAGAAAACTAGTTCTCAAGCATCATAAAAATTTGCTAAAAAGCCAAATTTTCTATCTTTTGCCAACCGATAAAGCTGAGATGGAAAAATTGGTAAAACCTTCGGCTGATTTTGTGGCAGAGATGTGTGGGGGACCATCATATTATACTGCGTCTAGGAGAGAGCCGAGGATGCGCTCCCTCCATTTTTCAGTAACCATAGACGAAAAAGCAAAAGAAGTATGGTTTGCTTGCTATAAGTACGCACTCAAAGAAGGTAATTTTCTTTTCTCAGTTCTTAAAGAATTCTGGCAATGGATCAAATCTTTTTCTATTCGAAAATAGAAGAACCACTCTTGAACCTCCTCGTCGCATTCCGTTTCGTAACACAGGTACGAAGCTGACTTCCTGCTTCATCGATGCTGGTTTCACTTGGGCCTTGCGACCCGAGCCAGAGCCTTCCTCTCCACAGGCTTCGCATCCGGACGGCTCTCGCCGTAGAGCCGCTTAGGGCGGCTAATCCATACGACAGGAAATTGCTAGCCGCATTCATTCCTGGTCCTGAGGGTTCCACAGTCCGGACATCGCCACTCTCGAACAGCCAGAGGCATTTTTTCCTGCACCGTCTCGCCAGTCGAACAGGTCTTGCTGGACGGAAACCAGGGGTCAGCCACCACCACAAGCCACCTCTCCACTTTGCCTTGTATTCCAGTTGCCGCCGAAAATCGAAGAAACCCATGTCGGATAGAGAGCAGACCAGATTACAGGTTCTTCACCATGCCGCCCACGTTCAGCTCTTCGACGACGACGGGGTGAAATCGTCGCCTGAGCTCTGTCGCAAGCTTGTGCAAGCCCTCCTGCCAGATATTAGCAATCCTGGCATGCAGCCTTGCAAGCCCAAGCCTTAGCTTTGGTCCGATTGGCCGACCCCTTTTTCTTGCGCAAAAGACTTCTAGACAGTCTCCGCAATCGCTTGAGCAAGTTCTTGTGTGGCTGGGGACCGATGAGCTTTTCTCCGGTAAAGCGCGTTGTCATGGCAGAACCCCTAAATGCTTGGCAAGCCACATATTGCCTCTGCCACTGGGCCAGCGCCCAGTTGTAGGTTTGATGGGCAACGATCTTAGCTGGGATTCCTCAAGGGCTTTTTTGTCGCAAGCAGCTTCTGATGCTTGCCTGAGCGGCTGCCCTGCAGCCGGTGCTGAACACGGGGATGCTCTCCAGCACCTCCTTAGCCAAATCTTTTTCGAAGATCGTCTCCTCACCCTGGCTAAGGATCACAACCTCAACTCCCTTGGCTTAGCAAATGGCGAACACCAGTTCCACGCCAAAGCCCATCAGCCGGTCTTTGTAGGTGATGACCAGGCATCCGACTTCACCACCAATGGGGTCTCCGGGAGCCGTTTCATAGCCTTCTTGTGGTAGTTCATTCCAGAGCTCATGTCGGCAATGACTTCGAACATCCAACCTTGCCAGGCGAAGTAGCGTTCGAGCAGCTGCTTTTGCCGCTCCAGCTCATCCTTCTGCTCGAAGCTGGACTCACAGGCGAAGGCGATAGTACGACGTGCCACCTCCAGCGCATAAAATTGATCTGGCCGAAGCCGCGCAAGATCGTAGTGAGGCGGTCCACCAGCCGTGCGTTCAAGAAGCTTGCCCTCATGCACCAAGCGCCGCATCGTTTGCGGTGCGACCCCCAGGAACTTAGCCGCCTCTTGAATGCTGATGAGTTTGAGAGACATGCTCAAAATATATATCTTTGCGCAAGAAAGTGCGACTTAAATTGAAACTTTTCAAGCCCTTTGCAGAGATTAAAAATTTCTTTATTGCCTAATTGCTTTTAAAGAGATCCGTCTTTAATTACATTGATAGAAATGGATTAATTTTATTAATCTATTTCATTATTCAGTAATATTGACTTCCCAACTGTTGATATCCAAAAACTTTTCCCAAGATTCATCGATGGGAAACTTTCCGGCAATAAAGAGAGGACGCCATTTAGGCTTTTTCGGCTTCTTAAGTAACTTCATTCCAGCTTCTTGAGGTGTTCGATTTCCTTTTTTGCTATTGCATCGAATACAGGAACAGACCACATTCTCCCAAGTTGTTTTACCGCCCCGCTCTCTAGGTATCACATGGTCTAAATTTAGATAAGAGGGGTCAAATTTTCCCCCACAATACTGACAAAGATACCCATCTCTTTCAAAGACATTATGCCTAGTAAATTTAACTTCCTTCATTGGAACTTTTTCAAAAAGGAGCAGTAAAATAACTTTTGGTACCCTGATTTTAAAAGAAACTGTATGAACTACATCGCTCCCATGGTATGCTTGAGAATGTTCTTTCCATTCAAAAAAATCCAAGGTATAAAAATCATCTTTGTTTTTATGCACCACGTAAGCATGTCCACAATAAAGAAGATTAAAAGCCCTACGGGCTGTGCACCAATTAACGGCTTGCCACAGCCTGTTAAGAATAAGAACACTGGAATTCAAAATGTCCCTTGAACTTTGTTGCAACAATCCAATGTGTAATTTGTGAACGTGTTGGTGTCAAGAATCCTTTTTGTTCATTAGAAGAAGAATTATTCTAAAAATTACCCCCCTCTTTTTCTACTTGCCTATGATTTTCAAAAACAATAAATATTATAATAACTTTGATAAAAAAATATTAATCTTTTTAATGATCCTACAAAGGCTATTCTTGAATCCCATTTTTTTGGAGTGTAAAAAATAATTCAATGATGTAAATGCTTGTTTCATTACCTCTCAATGAAAAAAAACTTAGAAAATTTTCTGGCTGGGCTTTTGCACAAAACCTGCCTGCATTGCCGAATAGTTATTCTACTATTTCTTGGCCTAACAGGATTATCCATATGGATTCTTTCTACGCAATTTAAAGTCATTAACGACACCAATGCCTTGATTCGAAAAGATTCTCCCATTCATAAGTATTATTTGGAATATCGGAAGGAATTTGGCGTTGCTGAAGATTATGTCGTGGTGATCCATGGAGATGATCCCGAGGCAAATAAAAAAGCTGCTCTAGAAGTTGGGAAAAAGCTTAGAGAACTTGCTCCCTTGGTGCAAAATGTAAGAGATAGACTTGATCTTTCAAAACTAGAAACCCATCTTTTGCTTTATCTATCGCTCGATGATCTTAAAAAAATCGATTCCGAAATTGACGGCTACGTCAAAGCCCTTAAAGAACAACCTGAAATAAAGCTCGATCTGAACACTATTTTGAACCAGGCAAATGAAAAATTCCAAGAATCTTACCTACGAAAACACGAAAACTGGAAAGAATTTATTCCTTTTATCGACCGGTTTATTTCAATTTTGAACCAGCTAGCTGATCAGCTCGAGCAGAAGCCAAACTATCAAGTAAAAGTACAGAAATCTTCGCTCCAGCTTCAGGACAAAGACATGTCTAGTCTAAGAGTTGAAGACATTCGGTCTATTCTAGAAGATCATGAATTTCTTTCTTTCGAAGATGGCAAACTTGTCCTTGTGACTGCTTCTCCAGGCAAAGGAGCAAGCGATGGGAAAAAAAGAACAGAAACGATAAAAAAAATCCGAGAAATTATTGCTGATATTGGAATGGAATACCCTTCGCTATCAATCGGTCTGACTGGAGAGCCGGTACTTGAAGATGACCAACTACAGGAAAGTTCTAAAGATAGCCTAAACTCAGCTCTTCTAGCTTTCAGCCTTGTTAGTTTCCTTTTTTTTATCAGCTATCGTGAAATCCTTCGTCCTGCTATCGGTTTGATTGTTCTGGCAATGGCTTTGTGCTGGTCTCTGGCTTTTCCTATGGTAACCATTGGTCATCTGAACATTATTTCTGAAGCTTTTGTAGCCATGGTAATAGGGATGGGAATCGATTTTAGTATTCAGTACATGAGTAGATATGAAGAAGAAATTTCTGGAGGAAAAACCATCCTAGAAGCTCTTAAAACAACTTCCAAACACACGGGAGCTGCAATCTTTACAGGCGGATGTACGACAGCCATTGCTTTCTTTACCATGTGTTTTAACGATTTTATTGGGTTACAGGAATTCGGGATAGTTGCAGGATTTGGTATTCTCTTTTGCCTTTTAAGCAGCCTAACTCTTCTACCAGCCATGTATTTCTGGATCGATTCTAAAATAGGGCTTAACAGAATCCGGCAGTCTACAATTAAAACCACCTGGACAACACCTCAATGGTTTAACACCGTTCTGTTTTTTTCTCCTAGAGGCACTTTGACGCTAGCGTCACTGGCTACTGTTTTCTTTGCGTTTATGATTCCAAAAGTGGGATTTGACTACAATCTTTTGAATCTTCAAAATCAAAATCTCGATTGTGTCCAACGAGAACTAGAGCTTCTTAACTCACCTTCTCGGGGGATGATTTCAGCCTTATCCGTCGCCGATAACGAAGAAGAAGCAAAAAAAAGAGCCAAGGCTTTTGAGGCTTTACCTTCTGTTGCCGAAGTCCGTACGTTGACAACTATTTTTCCTGAGCAACAAGAAGAAAAACTTCAAATTATTAGAAATATTGTCGATAAACTTAAGGATGTCCCTTTAGACTCCTCGAAAAAAGAAGTCAACGCTGATAGACTGAAAAAGGATATTGACGATCTTCTCCAAAAGTCTGAAGAAGGCTATAAAACAGCACAAAAATTCGTCTCAATTGCCCCTCAGGCAAAAGAAGCTGTGGAAATTTTTTCAAAACTTATCCCTGCGCTAAGCCGTATTCAAAAGCAAATGAACAAGCTTCCAAGAACTGAATTAAACAAGCGACTTAGTAGAGCCCAATTTGAAATCTTTGGTACCATGGAAAGTGGACTGCTATGGTTAAGATCACAAGACACTTCTAGAGGAGTCACCAAAGAAGACCTTCCGAAGGAGGTTCTGGAACGATTCCTTTCTCCTCACGGGAAAATTCTCATTGAAATTATTCCTAAAGAAAATGTATGGGAAAGGAAAGCTGATGTGCAATTCGTTAACGACATTCGTAAGGTTGATCCAAAAGTTACTGGAACTCCCGTTCAAAATTATGAGTATATAGAGCTTTTAAGAAAAAGTTATACGGAAGCTGCTCAATGGGCATTCGTAGCTATCGTTATCCTTATTATCTTGAGGTTTCAAAACCTCCTCTATTCTATTCTAGCTCTTTTTCCCCTCGTTTTGGCTGCTATATGGACCTTGGGATGGATGGGTTTTTTTAACATTCCTTTTAATCCCGCCAACATTATTACTTTACCTTTGGCTATCGGAGCAGGGGTTGCTTATGGTATCTATACAGTTGATAGATATAGTGAAGATGGGAATGCTCAGCTTTTTTCTACAAGTACAGGCAAAGCTATTCTCGTTTCCGGCCTCACAGCTGTCATCGGGTTTGCTTCTCTACTCATAAGCTCTTATCAAGGACTGTACAGTTTAGGTTTGGTTATGACGATAGCTATTAGTTTTTGCTTAATTACAAGCCTGATTATCCTGCCACAAGTGTTTTATTTGATGAGTAACAAGAAAAAAAAAGATAACGAGCTGATGATTGATCTTCCAGCCGAAGAAACTCTTGCGAATAAATAACATGTTGAGCATTAAGAATTTTCTAATAAGGACTAAATGCTTTTTCTGATACCAAAAGAGAGGGAAGCGGATCAGGCTTTTTATAACTTTTGGGCTGTTTGAGCTTTCTTCCTATCCTTTTGTCCTCTGCCTGCGTCCTAGCAATCACTATTGGAGTCCCGATGTCAACTAGCTGGTAAAACTTTTCAGCTTCTTTCCATTCAAGCCGAATGCAGCCATGACTTCTTGGAACAGGCCATACATAGCCTTGATGAATATAATAACCAGGTAAAAATTCTACGGCATAGGGCATCGGATAACCAACATATCTCCATCCGGCTCCAGGTCGCCCTGAAATATCTGATGGAATATATTTTCCATCTTTAACCCAAAATCCGTAACTGGAGGATCGTTTCCTTTGTTGCTTATCTAGTACTTTGAAATGGCCTGTTGGAGTCGTATCTCCCTTCCCTGTGCATACATGAGTAGCAAGAACGATTTTTCCATCTTTTACAATATAAAGAGCTTGATGATTCAAAGAAATTTTTACGACTGTATGCCCAGGATGCCCTTTTTGAACATTTTCTTCTTTGCCAAAAATATCCAAAAAGTCATCTAAAGAAATGGCTTTTATAGGACAAGAGCAAAAAAGAAAGAATAGTGAAAAAAAGAGAATCAAAAATCGCATCATATCGAAAAACAAAGGAACAGAAATAGAATATCGTATGCTACGGGATAAGTTCCAACATCAAGAACCTTTTGGCAAAAGAAAAAAAAACAAGCCTTCTATTCAAGAAACCAATCTAAAAATATAGGGATAATTATAAGTTTTCCCTCTGGATACAGCGATTGAGGCTGAAATCATCGTCCAAATTACAAAGATCCCTAAAAAAAGTATAAGAAGATAACCGATCAACACAGAAAAGAGGAAGAGACAAATCAAAAAATAAACAGTAAAGCTGATCTGTGCATTCAAGGCTTCTCTAGCCTGCATTTTAACGAAAGGATCTTTGGCGAGCAAAAAAATGGTAAGTGGCACTAAAATTTGTCCAATCGCAAAAAAATATCCAATCAAAGGAGCTAAGTGCGCCAAATGGGCAAGGTTTTTGCTTTCAGATGAAATCATCTCTGTAAACAAATGGGACGGATTGAGCTGTTTTTCAAACGTTTTTTTCTGAGCAATCAGCCTGTTTGTAAGCAGTGACGATCTGTCCATAGGGTCGATTCATCTTAAGAAAAAGTATAGAACTGACTCAAATAGCCACTTTTGGGTAGGTTTCTATTCCATTCCATTCCTTTCCTTTCTATTTGGTATATCCACAAACCCAGTCAGCAGTTTTTTCCCCTCGTTTTCAACAAATTTGCGCGGGAGTTCCCGCCTTTCAAGGCGGGGAAGGATAGCGCCGCCGCGCAGCGGCGATGCTTTACAACTGAAACATAATACTCGTGAACATGAATGAATTGCCAGCCACCCAATCACTGAGGTGCAAACTGAACCTCCTGCTCACTAAAGAGCAGGAGGAGGCGGTGCGGTGCACGGCGTTGGCTTACCGTAACGCCCTAAATCACGCATCCACTGTCGCTTTTGGGGCGGGAAGATATCGCAAGACATGAAACTGCAAAGACTGGTGTACCAGGATTTGCGCAAGAGGTTCGGGCTGCCAGCTCAAATGGCATGCAACGTGCCCAGGCAAGTGGCTGCGGCCTACAAAACCCTCTGGGAACGCGCCAAATCGGGCGCAGCCCATAAAGCGAAAGGCTGAATCGGCCCGGCGCCATAAAGGTCTCGACAAGGCCATCGAAAAGGCTTTGGACCGGAACCCGCAGGCCTCCATCACCACGGTCAAGGGTGTGGACATGAACCGCCGGAACATCGCGGTGGAATCCAATACCCTAGGCAAATGTCGTTTTTATCCTGGTGGACACCGAAGGCACCTGGCCAAGTGCGTGCTGCCAGTAGAGGAAGTGCGCTGCAAGCGAAGGGCACTCGTGGAGCCAAAGCGGATTTGCGGCGATTGGTGCGACGAGAAAGACGGCTGAACGCAGACACGGCGCACTGTGTGAGCAAGGCCATCGCGGAGCCACACGCGATGGTTGGCATGGAGTGGCTGAAGGCTATCCGTCATCGAACCGAGCGCAGACGGTCGGAGAAGGTTTCCGTCAAAAGCCGCAAGGCCAACCGCAAGGGGAGCACTTGGGGTTTTGCGGAGCTGCAGGCCAAGACGGCTTACAAAATTCGGCTGCCTGGCGGAGTGCCGGATTGGGTGGATGCGGATTCCTCCAGCCAGAGACGGCCGGTTTGCGGGCATGTTGGGCGGGAGAATCGGCCCAATAAGGGACTGTTGTTTGTATGCGCCCATTGTGGGTATACGCTCCATGCCGATTTAGTGGCTGCCAGAAACACATCAGCATGCGAACGCTCCTCATCTGGCAAGACTGGGTGAGGACGGGGCGA
>Ga0080006_1162934_pt2 | contig 62951 bp, 51 predicted proteins | sample RS3BMetagenome_FD_69209 | JGI IMG/M metagenome (GOLD analysis project Ga0080006, IMG submission 69209) | Ferric oxide microbial mat and aquatic microbial communities from Rainbow Spring, Yellowstone National Park, USA - RS3B (SPADES... ...
CCTCGAGCCCCCCGCCCTCGCCCAACAACGGCACCGGCGCCGTCCTGACGTCGCCGAGCGTCGGCTTCTACAACGGCTTCGGCGGCGGACAGCCCGACTTCGGCTTCTACGCGGGCTTCACGACGCCCCGGTGAGGCGACGGGCCCGAAAGGCCTTGCGAGAATATCCGTACAGGGATAGTCTCTTCCATCGAGGCGCCCGCACTCGGCGGCCCCGCAGACCCCAGACGACGTCGTCCGGAACCCCCCCTTCCGGGCCGCCGATTCGGGCCGCCGGGTGCGGGCCGCTTCCCCATCGCGCGGCTCGACGTTCCGTTGATTCGGAATTGAGACATGACGCGGTGCGCCGAAGCGTGCATCCTCCCCAGGCTGTCTTTCAAGGCGGGGAGCTCGCAGGTGAATCATCGAGGCTATCGCGGCGGGCTGGTGGTCGGCGCCCTCGCGCTCGGTACGGTGGCGTGCACGTCGTTCGACACGTCGCGGACGACTCCGCCTCGGGGCACCCTCGGCCAGGAGCTGTTCATCGCGCTCTGCGATCGAGTGGCCGCGCAGGCGCTGCCGGAGGACGTCTCGGGGATCTCGTGGCACCCGGTCTGCCACCCGACCGCCGAAGGGCAGTGGGCCGACCACGTCGACCAGTCCGAGCTGGTGCCGCTCGACCCGAACGCCGTCGACACCGACGGCAACCCGGTGCCGCTCGCGCTGCAGCAGCAGCACCGTGCCTACCGCGTCGCGCGCATCGAGGCGCTGGCGCGCGACCGCCAGGAGCTCATCGCGGCGTTCGACGCGGCGTTCCCCGACGAGACGATCCCCTACGAGGACCTCGGCAACGCGGACCCGACGCAGTCGTGCTCACCGGCCGGGACGGGGCCGCTGCAGAAGGAGCTCGCCGACGTGCTCGGCCGCATGGTCGACATGGAGAACGACCGCACGGTGCCGCTGATGACCGAGGCGCTCGGCCGCGTCATGGACGACGTCAAGGCGGCGCCGGACACGCAGGCCGCTCTCGCACGCTTCGACGCGCGGCAGGGGTACCGCCCGCTCGACATCGCTCTCGGCGCCGCGCGCCCGGTGCTCTCGTACCCCGGGCTCGTGCCGATGGTGCAGTCGCTGCTCTCGCTGCTGGCGACGGACTCCGATCCGTACAATCCGGCCGGGGCCATCGATCCGTCGAAGCCGCTCGGGCCGGGCAACCGAAAGCCCATCCCCGGAAAGGCGGCGGCGCAGATGCAGCAGCTGCTGCGCGTGGGGCGAGAGGAGCTCCGCACGGCGGCGGCGCCTTCCCCGCTCGCGCCGCTCACCGTGACGCCCGATCCGCTCGTGCCGACGTGGCAGAGCCTCTCGCGCCCGCGCACGACCCTCGAGATGTCGCGGCAGATCCTGCTCCAGAGCGCCCCGGCGTTCGACGTCGGTCTGATGTCGCCGCGCTACGTCGTGCAGCGCGACGCGCGCGCGTACGCGGCCGTCCCGCTCGTGAACGGCGCGGTCCCGCCCCCGTTCGTGGACATGGACGGCGACGGCCTGCCCGACGTCGACGCGCTGGGGCGCTTCGTGACCTCGAACGGGCAGCCCGTCCCCTCCCCGTTCTTCTCGCCCGACGGCGTGGACGGCCCGCGCGACGCCGACGGGCGCGCCATCGGCCAGGCCTCGCCGACGCTCTACGGCTACGTCGACGTCGGGCAGACGTTCATGGCGTCGCTCGAGGACAACCTGCGCCCGCTGATCGACCCCGATCCGACCCACGGCCACGAGGCGCTGATGAACGTCCTCGGCGGCGCGTACGTGCTGTTCGGCGATCGCGACCCGGGCGCGACGACGACGCGACAGTACGCGCCCGATCCGACGAGCGATCAGCCGACCCAGCCCGTCACCGTCAGCTACAGCGCGTTCCATCCCGAGACCTCGCCGCTCGTCGACCTCGTCTACGCGCTCGGCGTGATGATATCCGACCCGGAGATGGACGACCTGCTCGCGCTCGGGCGCAAGCTGATGGCCGAGCACCCCAAGGAGCTGGCGCGCCTCGTCGGCATCGGGCTGAAGGTCAAGTCCATCGCCGACGCGCACCCCGAGGCGCACATCCCGCAGGACTCGACGCTCTGGGACGAGCTGCTCGACGTCATCGCGCAGATCGCGCACGTGCAGGACAACGTCGGCGCCGGCGGCATCCTCGAGGACCTGATCCTGGCCTTCGCGCAGGACTCGACCGCCCAGCTGCAGCAGACGTTCGCCGCGTACGTCCAGTACAAGGACGGCCTGACCTACGACCACGACTCGACGAGCGGGGGGCTCACCAACGCCCTCAACGGCCCGGCGTGGAACCTCGTGTCGATGGACACGCAGCCGCTGCACACGCCCGTCGATCGCTCGCAGCCCGACGTCGGCGACAACCGGAGCAGCTTGCAGAAGTTCATGCAGCTGCTGCACGACGCCAACGGCCTGGACGTGTGCACCAAGCAGGGCGCGGTGGCGCACGTGACCTTCAACGTTCCGCCGTTCGGCACGGTCAACTTCGACTACCCGACCAACGCGCTGAGCGGCACCGCGTGCGCCTTCGTCGGGGCGCCGGCGCCTCCCAACCCGATGCCCCTCTGCGGCATCCTGCGCATCCGCAACGTCGACGCCCTGCTGCTCGACGTGGCGCTGAACCGGGCGCAGTTCGACATCCGCGATCCGTGCCTCAAGGCGCTCATGAACTCGCCGATCACCAACGTGGTGGGCGGCGCCGACCAGTTCCTGGAGACGCAGTCGGGCATCGCCGGATTCGACACGCACCCGACCGTGCAGGGCGTGGGGCGCCTCGTCTACTTCGACACGCCGCACGACGGGCTGCCGGGCGACACCAACCCGAACACGATGCAGACGTCGACGTTCCTGAGCGGTCTCATCGACCCCGCGCCGACGATGGTCTGCGATCCGGCGCCGTTCACCGACACCGACGGCACGGTCGTCAACCTGCGAAGCTGCAAGACCTTCGACGACACGATCCGCGGCCGCGACCCGGGGTTCCTCTTCCCCATCGAGGAGTTCAACTTCGTGCAGAACGTGCAGCCGCTCGCGTCGGCGTTCGACGACCACGGCAAGCCGCTGCTCTTCGTCGACCTGTTCGACACGCTGCACCTGCACTGGGCCGACGCGCAGCAGCCTCCCGACGTGTGCGACCCGACGCTGCCGAAGACGAACGCGCGCTGGTGCTCGCAGGACGGCGCGGTCAGCTACGAGCCGCTGCTCGCCGACATCCTCACCAACACCGACCTGTTCCAGGCGCTGCACGACACGGTGCCCGTCATCGAGCAGACGACGATCACGCATTGCGACGCGCAGGATCCGACGACGCACGTCTGCACGAAGACCAGCACCCGAAACGGCGTGCAGGTGCTGGCGCAGGCGGTGCGCGTCATGGTCGACCCTGCGCTCAACCAGGGGCTGACCGATCGCAACGGCGTGCAGACCGCGCCCCGAAACGACGGCACGACCAACCCGCAGGTGACGCCCATCTACCTGTTCATCGACGCCCTGAAGGGCATCGACGCGGCCTTCGCGAAGTGGGCCCAGGCGCACCCGGGCGACGACCGGCAGGGCAAGTGGCGCGCGGCGCGGTCGCAGCTCGTCGACCAGTTCTTCAGCGTCACGGGCACCGGCGCGCAGACGGACTGGGCCAACCCGGCCGTGCCGGCGATCGTGCCGCCGCTCGTCGACGCGGTGGAGCAGCAGATCCTCGCCCAGTGCCCCGATCGCTCCTCGCGCGCCGCCTGCACGTACTTCATGCAGGACATGCCGCAGAACCTGGCCGACGTCGTGGGCGGGCCGACGTTCGCCGGGGTGCTGGACCTCGTCGACGCCATCCGCGGCGACGACACGGCCCGCGCCGCGCTCGAGAAGCTCCTGCAGTACCTGCTCGATCCGGCGTCGGCCGACGACGCGCGCGCCGCCACGATGGCGGCCTCGGTCGACGTGCTCCAGGTGCTCGACGACGACACGAACCTCGCGCCCTTCTACCACGCGGCGGCCGACGTCCTCGGCGCGCAGGTGCTCGACGACCACGGCCAGGTCGCTCGCCGCGGGCTGGCGGATGCGGCGATCGAGGTGCTGGCGCACGTCTTCGCGCAGGCGCGCGACGCGCAGGGCCACGAGCTGTGCTCCGAGGAGGTCGACCCGGAAGGGGCCATCGCCGTCGTGCTGCGGCACTTCGTCACGCCGATGGGCCCGAACCAGCTGTCGCCCATCGAGGTGATGATGGACGCCACGGCCGACGTGAACCGGGCGCACCCCGACCAGACGACGAAGCTCGACGGCGCCGACTACGCCAACATGGCCAACGAGATCAGCGAGTTCTGCCTCGATCCGGCGACGGGGCTCGAGCAGGTCTACCAGATCGTCCGCGCGGCCACGATGCCCGATCAGGGCCGGTGAGCGAGCACGTCGCGTGAGAGCCGGCCGTCTCCTCGCGATCGCGGCGCTGCTCGTCGCGAGCTCGGCGGCCCCGTCCGCGCGCGCCTCGGGGCTCTACTTCACCGATCGCGGCGTGCGGCCGATGGGGCGCGCGGGCGCGTTCGTGGCCGGCGCCGACGACCTCGGGGCCACCTGGTACAACCCGGCGGGCCTCGCCGACGCGGGCAACAGCTTCCTCGCCGACTTCTCGTGGCTGCAGTTCTCGGTCGACTACACGCGCGTGCTCCGCGTCGTCAACGCCGACAACACCGTCACGTACCCGACCGACCCGAGGGTGCACGGCAGCTCGCCGGTCATTCCCCTGCCGACCATCGCGGCGTCGTACGTGCTCGACCGGCAGAAGAAGTTCACGCTGGCCGGCGGCCTGCTCTCGCCGTACGTCGCGCTGGCGAGCTACCCCGAGTCGATCGTGTACCCCGACGGCACCGTGCGGCCCTCGTACACGCGCTACACGCTCTCGTCGTTCGACGGATCGCTGCTCGCCCTTCCGGGCGCGTGGATCGCCTACAAGCCCATCGAGCAGCTCCGGTTCGGCCTCGGGATGATGGCGCTCGTCGGCATCTTCCAGGCCGACATGACCTTCAGCACGTGCCCGCCGGACCGCCTGCTCTGCGCGCCCGAGCAGCCCGAGTACGACGCCAACGCGCAGATGCGCGTCGGTCCCATCTTCGCCCCCTCGCTCTCCAGTGGCGTCACGTGGGTGCCCGACGAGCACGTGCGCTTCGGCGCCAGCGGGCAGCTCCCGATGATCATCAACTCGGACGCCACCTTCCAGGTGCGCATGCCGAGCGCGGCGGAGTTCGACCACGCCTCCGAGGACGGCGACAAGGCGCACGTGCGCTTCGAGCTGCCCGCGGTCGTGCGCGCCGGCGTCGAGGTGCGGCCGGTGCGCGATCTGCGCGTCGAGCTCGCGTGGGTGCACGAGTTCTGGTCGGAGCACAAGACCATCCAGGCCGTGCCCGAAGGGGTCACGATCGACGGCGTCACCGGGCTGCCGCCGAAGCTCGCCGTGCCGACGATCGACATCCCGCGCGACTACCAGGACTCGGACTCGTTCCGCCTGGGCGGCGAATACCACTTCGTCGTCGCGGGCTACGCGCTCGAGGCGCGCGCGGGCGTGGCCTACGAGACGAGCGCGGTGCCGCCGGCGTACCTGTCGCTGTCGTCGCTCGATTTCCCGAAGTGGATCACCTCGCTCGGCGGCAGCATCCACGTCGGCAAGCACTGGCGCTTCGACGCGGTGCTGGCGCACGTCTTCGCGCAGAGCGTCTACGTCGACCCGAACGTGGCGCAGATCCAGCGCATCGACCCGCTCCCCAACAACGCCCCCCCCGAGGCGATCAACGGCGGCCAGTACGACGCCAGCGCGAACATCATCGGCGTGGGGTTGAACTACCAGTTCTGAGCGCCCGCGCGGGCGACGCGCTCGTCTCCTGCGCCGACCCGACCGGGGCTGCACTATGATGACCGCGCCTTGCCGGAAACGCCTCCGCCTTGCCTGCACTGCGGCACCTGCTGCTTCTCGAACGACGAACGCTCGGTCCGCGTGACCGGTGACGACTACGAGCGGCTGGGCGAAGCAGCCGAGGGACTCGTGAATTTCCTCGGCAACCGCGCCTACATGCGCCTGGCCGACGGCCACTGCGCCGCGCTGCGGGTCGAGCTCGAGGGGCGGTTCGTCTGCACCGTGTACGAGACGCGTCCGGACGCGTGCCGCGAGCTCGAGCGCGAGTCCCCCCACTGCGCGGGGGAGCGCCACGCCAAGCACGGCCGGGCGGCGGCGCGACTGGTCCAGCTTCGAAAGGAGGCCTCACCGTGATCGAACGCACCCTCTTCTCCGACGACCACAAGCAGTTCCGCGACTCCTTCCGGAGGTTCCTCGACAAGGAGGTCGTGCCGTTCCACGCCGAGTGGGAGGAGCAGGGCTACGTCGACCGCCGCGTGTGGACGAAGGCAGGCGAGGCGGGCTTCCTCTGCCCCTCGATGCCCGAGGAGTACGGCGGCGCGGGGGCCGACCGCCTCTACTCCGTCGTCATGATGGAGGAGATCGCCCGCGCGAACGCGAGCGGGATCGGATTCGGGCTGCACTCGGAGATCGTGGGCCCCTACATCCTGCACTACGGCTCCGAGGAGCAGAAGAAGCGCTTCCTGCCGGCGATGGCGCGCGGCGAGATCGTCGGCGCGATCGCGATGAGCGAGCCGGCCGCGGGCTCGGACCTGCAGGGCATCCAGACCTCGGCCGTGCGCGACGGCGACTCCTACGTCGTCAACGGCAGCAAGACCTTCGTGACCAACGGGTGGCACGCGGACCTCGTCATCACCGTGGCCAAGACCAACCCGGCCGCGGGGGCCAAGGGCACGAGCCTGCTCCTTCTCGAGCGCGGGATGGCCGGCTTCGAGAAGGGACAGCGCCTGAAGAAGGTCGGCATGAAGGCGCAGGACACGAGCGAGCTTTTCATGAACGACGTGCGCGTGCCGCGCGCCAACCTCCTCGGCCAGGAGAACCAGGGCTTCGTCTATCTCATGATGGAGCTGCCCTGGGAGCGGATGCAGATCGCGATCGCCGCCGTGGCGGGGGCGCAGGCGGCCATCGAGTGGACCGTCGAGTACGTGAAGTCGCGCAAGGTGTTCGGCACGACGGTGGCGAGCTTCCAGAACACGCGCTTCACGCTCGCCGAGCTGCAGACCGAGGTACAGATCGCGCGCGTGTTCGTCGACAAGTGCACCGAGCTGTTGCTCGAGAAGAAGCTCGACACGGCGACGGCGTCGATGGCCAAGTACTGGTGCACCGATCTGCAGGGCAAGGTGGTCGACGCGTGCGTGCAGCTGCACGGCGGCTACGGCTACATGTGGGAGTACCCGATCGCGCGCGCCTTCGCCGACGCGCGGGTGCAGCGCATCTACGGCGGCACCAACGAGATCATGAAGGAGCTCATCACGCGATCGATGGGGCTCGGGGGGAAGTAGCCGCGCCGCCGAAGCGGCAGGAGCGAGTAGACTCCGCCGCCGTGGACGACGCACGCCGCAGCCGCACTCGCACCGCTCTCGACGCGTTCCTCTCGACGCCGCTCGACGCGCTTCTCGCCGAGCACCGCGCGGCCGATCCGGCGGCGCGGGCGATGGCGCTCTTCCAGCAGACCGCGCGCGAGGTCCCGGCGTACCGCGCGTTCCTCGAGCAGCACGGCGTCGACCCCGCCCTCGTCCGCACGCGCGACGATTTCGGGCGGCTGCCCCTCCTCACCAAGGACAATTACCTCCGGAGGCACCCGTTGCCGGCGCTCTGCCGCGGCGGCGACCTCCTCGGCTCGGACACCATCGCGGTCTCGTCCGGGTCGACGGGCGAGCCCACCTTCTGGCCGCGGTCGATCGCCGACGAGCTGCCGATCGCGGCGCGCTTCGAGCAGGTGTTCGCCGATGCGTTCGAGAGCGACCGCAGGCGCACCCTCGCGGTCGTCTGCTTCCCGCTCGGCACGTGGGTGGGCGGGATGTTCACCGCGGCCTGCTGCCGCCACCTCGCGGCCAAGGGCTACCGCATCTTCACCGTGACCCCCGGCAACGTGAAGCCGGACATCCTGCGCGTCGTGCGCGAGCTCGCGCCTCACTTCGAGCAGACGGTGCTGCTCGGCTACCCGCCGTTCCTCAAGGACGTCGTCGACGCGGGCCTCGCGGCGGGCGTCCGCTGGCGCGACCACGCGATCAAGCTCGTGCTCGCCGGCGAGGTGTTCACCGAGGAGTGGCGCACCCTCATGGCCGAGCGGGCGGGCATGACGCGCCCGCTGCTCGACTCGGCGTCGCTCTACGGCACCGCCGACGCCGGCGTGCTCGGCAACGAGACGCCGGTGAGCATCGCCATCCGCCGCTTCCTCGCCGCCCACGCCGACGACGCGCGCGCCATCTTCGGCGAGGCGCGCCTGCCGACGCTCGTGCAGTTCGATCCCTGCTCGCGCTACTTCGAGGAGCATGCTGGCACGCTGCTCTTCACCGGAGACAACGGCGTGCCGCTCGTCCGCTACCACATCTCCGACCGCGGCGGCGTCGTGCCGTTCGACGTCCTGATCGAGCGCGTGCGGGCGCTCGGGTTCGACGCCGTCCGCGCCGCCAGGGAGGCGGGCGCGCGCGCCGTTCGCGACCTGCCGTTCGTGTACGTGTTCGGCCGCTCCCACTTCGCGGTCTCGTACTTCGGCGCCAACGTCTTCCCCGAGATGGTGAGCGTCGGCCTGGAGCAGCCGGACCTCGTCGCCCACGTCACCGGCAAGTTCGTGATGCAGGTCGTGAGCGACGCCGACCAGAACCGTCAGCTCACCATCGCCGTCGAGCTCGCGCCCGGAGTGGCCGGCGACGAGGCGCTCGCGGACGCGATCGCCGACTCGATCCTCGCGCAGCTGCTCCGGCTCGATCCCGAGTTCGCGGCGTACGTCCCCCGCGAGCGGCAGCGCCCGCGCGTCACCCTGCACGCGCCGGGCGATCCGGCCTACTTCCCCGCGGGGGTGAAGCACCGGTACTCGCGGGATTGAGGCGCTGCATGGCCGGCGGCGTCCCCCGCTGCGTTCCAGCTGGAGCGGAAATGCGTCGCCGGCCGTTCAGTGCGCCGGTCACCAAGTCTTGTGCGCGGTCGACGAAGTCTTGCGCCCCGCTCACCAAGTCTTGGGGTGGGCGGAGGGCGGCGGGTCAGGAGGGCGGCTCCGCGCGGATGCGAGCGTGGGGCTTGCCGCACCCAGCCCCGGAGGCCGCCGCAGGCCGGGGGGCCCCTCAGGCCGACCGCGAGATAGTTCGGAGTCCGAACCATTTCTGGACGATCGGAGACACCACCTGCGTCCGCGCTCCTCGACGGCTCGAGGATGCTCGCGGCGGCAAGCCGTGCCCGACGAGCACGTGGCGCTGGGCATGCACGCCGACGTCTCGCAAAAGCCAACCGTTCTCGAGACAAAGCGTCACGGACAGACGTCTCACGCCGCGGGAAGTCTGTCCGTGCGACGCGGTCGGACGTCGCGCGGCGTGAAACGTCTTTCCGGGCGACGCGGACAGACGTCACACGGCGTGAAACGTCTTTCCGCGTGACGCGGACAGACGTCGCGCGGCGTGGAACGTCTTTCCGGGCGACACGGACAGACGTCGCGCGGCGTGGAACGTCTTTCCGGGCGACACGGACAGACGTCGCGCGGCGTGAAACGTCTTTCCGGGCGACGCGGACAGACGTCGCGCGGCGTGGAACCTCTGTCCGGGCGACACGGACAGACGTCGCGCGGCGTGAAACGTCTTTCCGGTCGACGCGGACAGACATCGCGCGGCGTGGAACCTCTGTCCGGTCGACGCGGACAGACGTCCCACGCCGCCCGACGTCGGGCCGCGACACGATACGTGCTGCACCGTGGCGGCCGCCTCCGTTCAGTACGTCACCACGCTGCGGATGGATTCGCCGCGGTGCATGAGGTCCAGCGCCTCGTTGATCCGCTCGAGCGGCATCACGTGCGTGATCATCTCGTCGATGCGGATCTTCTTCTCCATGTACCAGTCGACGATCCGCGGGACGTCGGTGCGGCCGCGCGCGCCGCCGAAGGCGCTCCCCTTCCACACGCGCCCGGTGACGAGCTGGAAGGGGCGGGTGGCGATCTCCTCGCCCGCGCCGGCGACGCCGACGATGACGCTCGTGCCCCACCCCTTGTGGCAGCACTCGAGCGCCTGGCGCATCACCTTCACGTCGCCGATGCACTCGAAGCTGAAGTCGGCACCCCCCTTCGTTAGGTCGACGAGGTGCGCCACCAGGTCGCCCCCCACCTCGCGCGGGTTCACGAAGTGCGTCATCCCGAAGCTCTCCGCGAGCTCGCGCCGCCGGGGGTTGATGTCGACGCCGACGATCCTGTCGGCGCCGGCCATGCGGGCGCCCTGCACGACGTTCAGGCCGATGCCCCCGAGGCCGAAGACGACGACGTCGTCGCCGGGGCGAACCTTCGCCGTGTGGATGACGGCGCCGATGCCCGTCGTGACGCCGCAACCGATGTAGCAGACCTTGTCGAAGGGGGCGTCCTCGCGGATCTTCGCGACGGCGATCTCGGGCAGGACCGTGTAGTTCGAGAAGGTCGACGTCCCCATGTAGTGATGGAGGGGGCCCGGGCCGAGCGAGAAGCGGCTCGTGCCGTCGGGCATGACGCCGCGCCCCTGCGTCGCGCGGATGGCCTGGCAGAGGTTTGTCTTGCCGCTCGTGCAGTACGCGCACTCCCGGCACTCGGGCGTGTAGAGCGGGATGACGTGGTCGCCTCTCTTGACGCTCTTCACGCCCGGGCCCACGTCGACGACGACGCCCGCCCCCTCGTGCCCGAGCACCGCCGGGAAGAGCCCCTCCGGATCCTTGCCGGAGAGCGTGTACGCGTCGGTGTGGCACACGCCGCTCGCCTTGATCTCGACGAGCACCTCCCCGGCTCTCGGCCCCTCGACCTCGATCGTCTCGATCGCGAGCGGCTGTCCGGCCCGGTGGGCCACGGCGGCGCGAGATTTCATCGGCGAGCCTCCCCGTTGGAACCGAAGAGCATACTATCGTCGGAGGACCATGGCCCGCGATGCCGACTCCAGCGTCGATCGCGCACCCTTCAAGGCGAAGGGCCTGGTCTATCTCGGCGCGCACGACTTCTACGCCGAGCGGGTGCCGGGGGGCTGGCAGGCCGTCGTCGCGCAGCTCGAGCCCGAAGCGGCGCCCTTCTTCGAGCAGCGCTTCCTCACCGGTGGCTGGTACGACGTGATGCCCATCCTCACCCTCAGCCGCGCGGCGGCCCACGCGGCGTCGTCGCCCTGGCCGCGCATCGTCCACCAGAACGCGGTCTGGATGGCCGAGCGCGACCTGCGCGGCATCTACCGCGTCATCGTGTCGATCGCGTCCGTCGAGCGCGTCGTCGAGCGCTTGCCCGAGCTCTCGCTGCGCTACTTCGACTTCGGCGACGCCGCCGGCAAGATGGTGGACGACAAGGTCTTCGAGGCGGACCGCTACGGCATCCCGGAGCCGCTCGCCGAATGGTTCTCCATCGTGACGAGCGGCTTCGTGCCCGTGGCCCTCGGCCTCGCCGGCGCGCAGAACGTGCGCGTCCGCACCCTGGGGAACGACCCCGACGGCGAGGCCCACGGCGTCCCGCTCGTCCGCAGCCGCTACCACATCACGTGGGACTGAGCCGGATGCCTATCCGGCCGCGGCGCGCTTCCCCTTGAGGAACCGCCGGAACCAGGCGGACGCACGACGCGCGACCTCCTCGAGCGCGCCCGGCTCCTCGAACAGGTGGCTCGCGCCAGGGACGACCTCCATCTGCGCGGGGGCGCGCATCGCGGCGCACGCGGCGCGGTTCCACTCGATGACCGGGTAGTCCTCGCCGCCGACGAGGAACAGCGTCGGCGCCTGCACCTTCGCGAGCTCGTTCGCGCTCACCAGGTCGGGGCGCCCGCCGCGCGAGACGATGGCCGCGACGTCGTCCGGCCGCTCGATGGCCGCGGCCAGCGCCGCCGCCGCCCCGGTGCTCGCGCCGAAGTAGCCGATCGGAAGCCACTCGGTGTCGGGGATGCGCGTCGCCCAGTCGGTGGCCGCGACCACCCGGCGCGTCAGAAACGCGACGTCGAAGCGCAGCTCGCCCGACGCCGCGTCGCGCTGCTCCTCGCTCTCGGTCAGCAGGTCGAAGAGCAGCGTCCCGACCGAGGCGCTCGACCGCAGCGCCATCGAGACGTACCGGTTGCGCGGGCTGTGCCGGCTGCTGCCGCTGCCGTGCACGAACACGACCAGGCCGCGCGGATCGGCCGGCAGCGCCAGCTCGCCCTCGAGCACCGCGTCGCCCGTCTCGATCCGGACCAGCCGGATCCAGTCATGCGCCTGCGTGCCGGGCTCCATGCTCTCCTCCTGCCGCCGCTCTCGGCATCTCGTGCTCCGCGCGCTCGAGCAGCTCGCGCACGCGATCGTCGCTCACCTCCGAGAAGTGCTCGTACCAGAGGCCGACCGCCACGAACGGCTCCGGGGTGGCGATGCAGACGACCTCGTCGGCGTCTCCGAGCAGGTCCTCGCACGCGTCGCGCGACGCGACCGGCACGGCGACCACCACCCGGGCGGCGCCCTGGCGGCGCACGGCTCGGACGGCGGCGCGCATGGTCGCGCCCGTCGCCAGCCCGTCGTCGACGAGCAGCACGTGCCGGTCGTGCACGTCGACCGGCGGTCGCTCGTCGCGATACAGCCGCTCGCGCCGCTCGACCTCGCGTCCCTCCATCGTTGCCACCAGCTCCACGATGCGCGGCGGGATGTGGAGCAGCTCGAGGATCTCCTCGTTCATCACGCGCGTGCCACCCGACGCCATCGCGCCCATCGCCAGCTCGGCGTGGCCCGGGACGCCGAGCTTGCGCACGACCAGCACGTCGAGCGGCGCGATGATCGCGCGGGCGACCTCGTAGCCGACCTCGACCCCGCCGCGGGGCAGTGCCAGCACCATCGGGTGGCCGGCGGCGTAGGACATCAGCCGTGCCGCCAGCCGCCGGCCTGCATCGGCGCGGTCGCGGAAGCGAGTCACGGCCAGGGAGCGTGCATCGCGTGTGCCCGCGGGGGCAGCGCGGCCGGCGAGGCCGATCAGCTCCTGCAGCGCGCGATGAGCCGCACCAGCCACTCCCTTCGGCCGCCGCTGCTGCCGTCGAACGGCGAGCCGGGGGCGTCGACCTGCTGGGCGATGCGCGCCAGCGCGTCGGCGTCCCCCACGGCACAGGCGCAGATGGCGCGCTGGCGCAGCAGCTCGCGGCCGATGCGCGGCGTCGGCGCGCCCGCGTCGAGCGCCCGATCGAGCCACGCGGCGGCCCGCTCGTAGTGCCCGCGCGCCGCCAGGTTCTTGCCGACCAGGTACGCCGCGAGCGGCTCGTGCGTCTCCTCGGCCCAGCTGCCCAGCGAGATCGCGCCCAGCCACGCGTCGACGGGGCGCCCCGGCTCGCCGATGAGCAGGTCGATGATGGCGCGGCGAGCCGGCGGGTTGTCGACGGCGAGCGCCTCGACCTCGAAGGTCCGCCCCGCGTCTTCGTCGAGCGTCCGCGCGGCGAGCGCGCGGTACGCCGCAACGGCGCGCTGGTCTCGACCGTGCGCCAGATCGTCGTCGGCGAGCGCCTCCTGCGCGCGGTCGCGCCAGGTGCGCGGCGCGCCCTCGTCGCCCGCGATGCGCTCGAGCGCCTCGCGGCCGCGCTCCTCCAGGTTTCGACCACGCCCCGGCGGAGCCGGGGACGTGCCGTCGTTGCCGTACGAGAGCTCGATGCGCGCGCGATCGAGGCGCGCGTGCCAGTCGTGCGGGTCGCGCGCGAGCGCTCCGGCGTACAGCGTGGAGGCGCGCGCGAAGCGGTGCTCGTCGCGGCACCGGTCGGCGCGGCCGACGAGCGCGTCGACGACGTGCGGGCAGCGGCGCGCCCACACGCTGGGGCGCTCGAACCGAGCCTTCGCGTAGGCCGATGCCTCGGCGGGCATCGGCAGCGTGCGCAGCCATTGCTCGAACTGCGACTCGAGCGCCCCCCAGCTCTGGCCGGTGAGCGCCTCGACGGACCCGCCGCCGTACCAGCCGCGCACGACGGGCGCGCCCCAGCGGTCCATCACCCACGAGACGAACGCGCCGGCGACCGTGTAGCTCATCGACGCGTTCTCGCCGAGGAACCCCAGCGAGAAGAGGCGGTGCACCGGCGGCAGCACGCCGAGATCGAGCATCGCGCGGGCCCACTGCGCGTCGGTCAGCTCGTCGTCGTCGGGGGACGTCGCGACGGCCGTGCCCTCGATGAGCCCGGGGTTGGGCCAGAGCCCGCCCGCGCCGGCGGCGATCCGGAACGGCCCGTGGCCGAAGCTGCCCGCGACGACGTGCGCGATCTCGTGGCCGAGCACCGGGTGCGGGTAGCCGGCCATCTGCACGTACACCTCGCGCCGCCACGGCTTGGCGATCGAGGTCTGGGCGGCGCCCATCAGGCGGCGCTTCTCGTCGGCGTCGCGGAAGAAGAAGGCCGTCAGCCGGCCGTTCAGGTGCGCGCCCAGCCGCTGCTCGTCGGCCGCGAGCTCCTGCTCGCAGTCGCGCACCAGGAGCGCCGCCTGATCGGGGAGCACCGAGTCGGGGTAGACGACGTCGCAGCGCGGACCCGAGGCGCGCGCGCCGAGCGCGGCGGCGATCGAGTCGGCGGTCTGCCAGTGGCCGAGCGCGGGGCCGTCGGCCGCGAGGCCGATGCCGACGAGGAGCGCGCCGATGCCGAGCGCGAGGCGCGCCGCGGCGGGGCCGTTGCCGCGAAGCGGCCGGAACGCGAGCTTCCCGTCCCTGGTGCGAAGCAGCGCCGAGGCGACCAGCGCCGCGCCCGCGATCGTCGCGAGCGAGCCGGCGCGGTACGTCCACAGCTCGGGCCGCACGTCGACCACGGTGTCGTACAGGGTCCCGCTGAAGTACCCGAAGAACGGGTCGTACGCGAAGATCATGGGCGACGCGTAGAAGCGCGCGACGCTGACGACGATCCCCGCGACGGGCCCGGCGATCGCGAGCAGCACGCACGCCAGCCGGCGCCGCTGGCGCCCGCGGCACGACTCGGCGACGACGGCGCCCCAGAGGCCGCCCATCACCGCGCCGAACCCGGCGGTGAGCACGAAGAGCAGGGTGCCGCCCCAGAAGTCGCAGATGCCGACGCGCAGGCCGTGCAGCAGCGCGGTCACGTAGGCGACGCCGGCGAGCAGCGCGCCCGTGCCGACCCCGCGCCCCACCGCGGCGAGCGGCGCGACGTCGCCCGTGGCCGACAGCTCCAGGGCGACGGCGATCGCGGCGGCGACCGGCACGATCAGGCCGCTCGCCAGCGAATGCTCGTACCCCGGCCCGCCGAACAGCGGCAAGAAGCCGATGGCCGCGAGCAGGACGAAGACGACGACCGCGGCGATGCGCCGCGGCGAGGAGAGCCGCAACGAGATCAAGCGCCGAGGGTTCTAGCGCAGATCCCGTCGCCCGCCGGCCTACAGCTGCGCCTCGCTCTCCCCGTCCGGCTGCGCCTGGGGCGGCGGGTTGCGCGGGGGCTCGAGGACGAGCGGCAGCACCTCGTCCACCTTCTTGATGAGGTGGATGCTCAGCTCGCCTCGGACGTCCTTGGGCACCTCGTCGAGATCGCGCTCGTTGCGGGCCGGCACGAGCACCTCGCGGATGCCGGCGCGGTGCGCGGCCAGGAGCTTCTCCTTGATGCCCCCCACCGGCAGCACGCTGCCCCGCAGCGTGATCTCGCCGGTCATCGCGACGTCCTTCTTGACCGGGCACTTCAGCAGCAGCGACGCGACGGCGCTGAACATCGTCACGCCGGCGCTCGGCCCGTCCTTGGGCGTCCCGCCCTTGGGGACGTGCAGGTGCAGGTCGGTGCCCTTGAGGAACTCCGGGTCGAGCCCGAGGTCCTTCGCGCGGCTGCGCACGAACGACACCGCCGTCGCGGCGCTCTCGCTCATCACGCTCCGGAGGTTGCCGGTGACCATCACCTCGCCGCGCCCCGGCATCTGCGTCGCTTCGATGAACAGGATGTCGCCGCCGCTCGGCGTCCACGCCAGCCCCGTGGCCACGCCCGGCAGGCTCGTACGCTCGGCCAGGTCCGGCATGTGCCGCGGGGGGCCGAGGATCGACTCCACCGTCGGTCCGTCCGCGACGAGACGCAGCCCGGTCTCGCCCTCGGCGACGCGCATCACGACCGCGCGGCACACCGCGCCGATCTCGCGCTCGAGGCCGCGCACGCCGGCCTCGCGCGTGTAGCTGTCGATGACGCGCTCGATCCCCTCTTGCCTGAACTCGAGGCGCTCGTCGGTCAGCCCGTGGGCGCTCAGCTGCTTCGGGCAGAGGAAGTCCCTGGCGATGCTGAGCTTCTCGGCGCGGGTGTACCCCGGGCAGTCGATGACCTCGAGGCGGTCCCAGAGCGCGGGCGGGATGGTGTCGGGGTTGTTCGCCGTGCAGAGGAACGTGACCTGCGACAGATCGTAGGGGACGTCGAGGTAGTGATCCTGGAAGGTCGCGTTCTGCTCCGGATCGAGCACCTCGAGCAGCGCGGCGGCCGGATCGCCGAGCAGGTCGACGCCCATCTTGTCGATCTCGTCGAGGACGATGACCGGGTTCTTGACGCCGACCTTCTTCATCCCCTGGATGATGCGCCCCGGCAGCGCGCCGACGTACGTGCGCCGGTGGCCGCGGACCTCCGCCTCGTCGCGCACGCCGCCGAGGGCGATGCGGTGGTAGCGCCGCCCCATCGACCGCGCGATCGACCGGCCGAGCGACGTCTTTCCGACGCCCGGCGGCCCGATGAAGCAGAGGATGGGCGCCTTCTTGCTGCCCGCCAGCTTGCGGACGGCGACGTACTCGATGATGCGCTTCTTGATCTTCTCGAGGCCGTAGTGGTCCTCGTCCAGGCAGCGGCGCGTCTCCTCGACGTCGAGCTTGTCGGGGGTGCCCGCCTTCCAGGGCACGTCGGCGAGCCACTCGAGGTAGGTGCGCGTCACGTTGTACTCGGCCGACTGCGGCTGCATGCCCGTCAGGCGCCCGAGCTGCTTGCGCGCGACCTTGTTCACCTCGTCCGGCAGCTGCGCGTTGCGCAGCCGCTCGCGCAGCTCCTCGACCTCGTCCTCCTCGCCGCCCTCGCCGAGCTCCTCCTTGATGGTGCGCATCTGCTGGCGGAGGATCTGCTCGCGCTGGTTCTTCCCCTCGTCGGCGATCATCGAGGTGACCTCCTTCTTGACGCGGAGCATCTCGAGCTGCCGGTTGATGATGCCGAGCACGGCGCGCACGCGCGCCTTGGGCTCGAACGTCTCGAGGATCTTCTGCTTGTCGGCGACGCTCGCCTGCTCGGGCGCGAGGTTGGACGCGATGAGGTCGGCCAGCGCCCCGCTCTCGCGCACGTTGTCGAGGATGCCCGCCGTCTCGCGCGGCAGGTTGGGCATGAGCGCCAGCACCTGGCGCGTCCCCTCGCGCAGCGAGGCGCCGAGCGCGTCGAGCTCCGCGTCGCGCTCGAGGTCCTCGGGGATGCGTCGGGCGCGCGCGCGCATGTACGGCTCGAGCGTGGCGTGCTGGGCGATCTGGAAGCGCGCCAGCCCGTGCAGCACGACCGAGTAGTTGTTCGGCCCCAGCCGCAGCACCTTCACGACGCGCGCGACCGTGCCCACCTCGTAAAGGTCCTCGAAGCGCGGCTCGTCCACCTCGGCGTCGCGCTGGCTGACGATCCCGACCACCGCCCGCTCGTGGCCCACCAGGTCCTCGACGAGGCGCACGCTGCGCGGGCGTCCCACGTTGATGGGGACGACGCTCGCCGGGAACACGACGCTGTTGCGCAGCGGCAGGATGGGGAGCAGCTCGATGTCCATCGGCGAACGAGGATCGCTCATCACCCTTGCGTATAACGCGAAATCGGTGCCGGCGCAGGGATGACGCGGCACGCCCGCGTTCGTCCTCGCATCCGGCCGTGCTACAGCAGGGCGCATGCATTCCCGGTCGCTCTTCGCTTGCGCGCTCGCGCTCGGCGCGCTGGCGATCGGCTGCGGAGCCGCGCAGCACCCCGGCGGCGACCCCGAGTCGGTCCTGCACGCCTACGCGCGCGCCCTCGACGCGGGCCAGGCCGACCAGGCCTACCGCCTGCTCTCGGACGAGGCTCGCCGCGGCATCTCGCTCGAGGCGTTCCGCCGCATGGTGAAGGACGACCCCGCGGGGGTGCGCGAGATCGGACGCGCGCTCGAGCGGCCGACCGCGCCGCCGGTCGTGACCGCGACCGTCACCAGCCCGGGCGGGCAGGAGCTGCACCTCGTGCTCGAGGACGGCCACTGGCGCGTCGACGCTTCGTCGATCGACCTGTACGCGCAGGACACGCCGCGGCACGCCGTGCAGGGGTTCGTCCGCGCGGTCGAGCGCAAGCGCTACGACATCGTCATGCGCTACGTGCCCGACGCGCACAGGCAGGGGCTCGACGCCGCCAAGCTCGAGGCCGCGTGGGAGGGCCACGAGAAGGACGAGATCCAGCAGGTCGTCGCGGCGCTCAAGCAGGCCCTCCCGACGGCGACGATCGAGGAGACCGGCGAGCGCGCGGCCATGCCCTACGGCGCCGGCACGATGCAGCTCGTGCGCGAGCACGGGCTCTGGAAGATCGAGAACTTCGACTAGTCAGCGAGCACCACGAACCCTGATTGAGATCCCGCGGTCGCTAGGGCGAGCAAGCCGCGTCACCGACCCAGCCCGGCGCGCACCCGCCGTCCGCTCCCTGGCTCGGCCCCATCCCGTTGAACGTGCCGCCCCCGTACGGATCGGTGTTGACCGGCGACGTGACCGCGCAGCCGCTCGGCGTGTAGTCCCACTGCGGATCGATGCTCACGTGCTGCGCGACGATCTGCCAGCCGTAGCCGCCGCGTCCCGAGTAGTCGCCGAGCACGTCCGAGCTGTGGACCGAGTCGAACGCGATCGTCGATTCGACGAGGGAGCGGTCCGTGTTGCCGCAGACGCCCAGGCGCTTGTCGATGCCGGCCTGATCGAAGTCGGAGTCCTGGTGCCAGTGGTGGAACTGCGGCCCCTCGGACTGCAGATCGTAGAACGCCCTGTACCAGACGATCATCTCGCGCTGCGTGAAGGGCGCGTGCGGCCCGGCCAGGTCGTCGGACTTGACCCACTGGTTGTAGCCGGCCGTGGCGCTCGGGTTGGCCTCTGCGAAGTTGCGCATCACGCACTTCGCGAGGTCGTCGAATCCGAGGTAGATGCGGTTGTAGTCGTTGCCCCCGCGTCCGCTGCCGTCGACGCCCTGGCCCGCCATCGGGCCGTTGATGCTGTAGAGCGCGACGGCGTGATCGAGGGCGGTCTCGAGGTTCCCCGCGCCCGGCGGATACAGGCGGCTCGAGGTGTCGCCGAAGTATGCCGTGTCCATCAGGAACGTGTAACGCTCGGCCAGGTTGAGGACCGACCAGAGCGTGCAGCTGTCGGTGCACTTGCGTCCGGCCAGGTCGGCGACGAGGCGGTCGCGGTTCGCTTGCAGCGTGTGCACGCCGCCGACGTCGCACGAGATCGCGTAGCAGCCGGCGTCCGCGCCGGCGTCACCGCCCATCGTGCACGTCACGTAGGGCGTGCCGGCGTCCGATCCGTCGGGCGCGTCCCCGGTCGCGTCGTCGTCCCCCGATGGAGGCGCCGAGACGTCGGCTTCCGCGCCGCTCGTCGCGTCGTCCGCCGCTCCGCCACCGTCATCGCCGCCGCCCGTGGCCCCCCGCGGCGGGTTGCCGGCGCACGCGACGAGCACGAGGCCGAAGAGAGCCACCCACCGCTGCATGGCGGGTGTATTATGACGATTCTGCAACGATAGAACGAACGAGGCGCCAACAAGACGCGAGGGAGACGCGCCGCGCCTCGTGCTCGCTTCGCGCTCAGGCGAACGTGGCCACGACGGGCGCGTGGTCGCTCGTCCCCACCTCGGCGAGGACGCGGCACTCGGTCGGCGTGAGCCCGCGGCCGGCGCTCGCCAGCACGTAGTCGATGCGCCAGCCGTGGTTTCGCTGGCGCATGTTCCGCCAGGGGGGCCACCACGTGAACATCTCGTCGTCGTCGGGGTGCAGGGCGCGCGCGACGTCGACCAGGTCGCACGACAGGATGCGCTCGAAGAGGTCGCGCTCGTCGGGGCGCTGGCCGATGGCGTTCGGCTTGCGCTCCTTGACGTAGACGTCCTGGTCGGTGCGCGCGACGTTCATGTCGCCGCACAGGACGAGGCGCCCGCCCGCCGCGTGCGCGCCGTCGACGTACGCGCGCATCTCGTCGAGGAACTTCAGCTTCGCCTGGTAGTCCTTGCCGCCGTTCGGGACGTAGATGCTCGCGACGACCAGACCGCCGTCGAGCTTGGCCTGCACGACGCGGCACTCGACGTCGAACTGCGGGTGGCCGAACTCGGGGCGCGCCGGGGAGACCTCCTTGCGGACGTGCAGCGACACGCCGCTGTAGCCCTTCGGACCGCCGTGCCAGTAGCTCCAGTACTCGGGGAGCATCGTCAGCGTCTCGCCGAGCTGCTCGGGCGTCGCCTTGATCTCCTGGAGACAGACCACGTCGGGGCGATCGCGCCGCATCCACTCGACGAACTGCGCCTCGCGCGCGCGGATGCCGTTGACGTTCCAGGTGGCGACCTTCACGCTCGGGCTCCTCCGGGCTTGGGCATCGTGATCTCCGGCGGCCGAACGTAGATCGGCTCGAGGTCGTCCGCATCCTCGGCCGGACGCGCGAGCGCGAGCCGGCCGACGGCCGAGGCGTGCGGGAGATCGTGCGGAGGATCGATCCGCAACGACACGGCCGCGCCGACCGCCGACCAGTCGACGTCGCGCGCGGCCTCCCCGACGACGACCAGCGGTGCGCCGGCGGCCCGCTCGGCGCCATGGGGGCCTGGCCCCATCGCCGCCGCGACGACGCGCGCGGCGACGTCCCCCGTCGGGACGTGCGCCGGGCCGAGCACCATCCGATCGCCCGCCCGGACCTGCACGAAGACCTCCCCCTTGCCCGCCGCGACGACGCTCGCGACCGCCGGCGCGCGGACGCCTTCCGCCAGCGCGTCGAGCGAGGTGACGCCGACCAGCTCCGCCCCGGTCGCGAGGGCGATCCCCTTCGCGGTGGCGACCGCGATGCGAACGCCCGTGAAGCTGCCGGGCCCGAGGCCGACGCCCCAGCGCGCGACGTCGGCCGCCTTCCAGCCGACGCGCTCGAAGAGGGCGCTCAGCATCGGCAGGAGCGACTCGCCGTGCGCGTTGGAGACGCGGCGCGCGTCCTCCGCCACGAGCACGCCGTCCTCGAAGAGCGCGACGGAGCCGAGCGCGGTCGACGTGTCGAGGGCGGCGAGGCGCATCGGGCGCGGCGCGACGTTAGCAGGCGTCGGCCTGCCCGCCACCCCGTAGGATGGCGGGCAGGCCAGCCGTGGCCGTGCCCCCCAGGGCCCTCTCCAACGACGATCGTGACGATCGACCCACCGGTCGGTCAATGGGCCGCAGCATTTACGTCATTTACAGGGCGTCGACCCGGAGCTCGCGGCGATGCGCCGGAGCTCGTCGCGCGACGAGACGCCGAGCTTGCGGGCCGCGCGCCAGACGAGCGCGCCGACGGTCGAGGGCGAGATCCCCAGCTCGTACGCGATGAGCTTCTGCGAGTGCCCGAGCGCGAGGTAGCCGAGCACCTGGCGCTCGCGCGCGGTCAGCTTGTCGAGCGGCGATCCGCCCGGCTCGTTGCGGCGCGCCAGCACGTAGCGGCGTCCGTCGCTCTCGAAGTGGTCGAGCAGCGTCCAGCGCCCCGCGACGAGCCCCTTCCATTCCTCGACTGCACGCTCGGGCTCGCGATGGCGTCGTCGCCCGCGGGCGCGGTCCATGGCGAGCGCCGCCTCGCGAAGCGACTGGCGTGCGGCCTGCGGCTCCGCGCCGCCGGTCGCGTGCTCGATGCGGCCACTCGCGTCGAGCACCGCCTCGGCGCTCGCCGTCGGCTCCGCCGCCGAGCCGAGGGCCGCTCCGAGGGCCCGGCGCACGCGCAACCCCGCGGCGCAGTGGGCGGCGATGCGCGAAAACGTCTCGCGCTCGCGCCCGCTCAGCCGCGTGGCTTGCGGCAGCGCCGCGCCGACCCAGCACCCGACCCCGCTCGCATCGGTGCCGTTGACGCCGATGACGTCGACCACGCCGCCGGACCTCAGCAACGTCGTCGGGCCGGACTGTCGTTCGAAGCCCGGCGTCTCGGTCATGAGCGCGCACGCCTTGGACCGGTACGAGTTGCGCACGTAGTCGGCGTCCGTCCCCTCCACGATGCGGGCGACGAACTCCGGGGTCATCTGCGGCGGGGCACCGTACGTGGCGACGCGCAGCACACGCATGCGCTCCACCCGCGACGCGTCGTACGTGTACGCCACCGCGCCGAGACCGCCCCGGAACAGAGGCAGCGCCGCCTCGGCGATCCCGGCCAGCCACTCGGCCTCGCTCACCTCGACCCTGTACGCCGCCTCGATGACGGCGATGGGATCCGCACCCCCCATGGCGGCATTCTACGACGCCTTCGCCCTGCGCAGGGCGTCGACGGCGCGCCGCGCGCCCGCGTGGGCCATCACGACCTCCGGGGAGCCCTGCAGCGCGTCGAAGTACCTCCTCGGGAACCCCGTCCCCGCCTCGTCGGGCGTGAGCAGCTCGCCGGCGGCGCGCGCGATCGCGGACACCTCGGCCTCCGGGATCGCGTCCTCCTCGAGCAGCTCGTCGGCGCGCGCGGCGAGCTCGCTCACCGGGTGCAGCCAGGCGAACGCCTCGTCGTGGATGAGCAGCTGCAGCAGCGCGCCCGGACCGGCGACCGGGCCGTGCTCGCCCTCGTACTCGGCGCGCGCGATCGCCAGCAGCGCCTTGTGCACGGCCAGCAGCCCTTCGCGCAGCGCCGTCAGCTGGGCACGTCGTTCCGTCATCCCGTCCAGGCTACTTCAGATCTGCGCGAATCGCCCGCTGCGGAACGCCGCCTCGAGCAGCTGGTCGACCCGCACGATGAGCTCCTTGGCGCGCGGATCGGTGGACGCGGCCAGCGCCGACTTGATCTCGTTGAGCGCCTTGAGCTGGCTGAAGAGCTGCACGTCGTTCAGCCCTCCGGCGCCGGTGAGCACCTGACGCACGCGGTCGATCTCGCCCGCCAGCGCCTCGATGCCCACGCCCGCGGCGCCCACGCGCCGGGCGTTCGGGTGCTCGCGGTAGTGCGCGTCGAGCACCGGCGTGACGATCGCCTCGAGGATCTGCGCCTGGTCCTCGTTGTTCCACACGTGCTTGAGCACGAACAGATCGCTCGCGTCGGGCTGGGCGCGTCCGTCGATGAACGCGCTCGCGGCGAACAGCTTGAGCAGCTTGACGACGCGCCGGTCGCTGAGGCTCACGCCCTCGGCCCGGATCTGGAAGACGAGCCCCTTGTACTGCGAGAAGAAGTCCTCGCCGAAGCGCGTGCGCTGGAGCAGACCACGCTGCAGCTCCGCCAGCTCGCGCGCGGTGACGAGCGGCTCCACGGGGGCGTCGGTCATCTGCACGACCTCGTGCGCGAGCCCTTTCTGGAGCAGATCCTGGAAGTGGTACGCGTCGAGGTTGTCGCTGCGGATGCGCAGGATGAACCGATCGTAGATGGCCGTGAGCGTCTCGTCGCCGGGCACCTCGTTGGAGGCGCCGAACGCGCTGAGCAGCGGACAGCGCACGACCTGGCCGCCGCTCGCGTACCGGCGCTCGTTGAGCAGCGTCAGCAGGGCGTTGAGGATCGCGGAGTTCGACTTGAAGACCTCGTCGAGGAAGACGATCTCCGCCTCCGGGAGCATGCCCTCGGTGCGCCGCTCGTAGCGGCCCTCGCGGAAGGCCGCGATGTCGACGGGGCCGAAGATCTCGTTCGGCTCGGTGAAGCGCGTCAGCAGGTACTCGAAATAGCCCGCGTGCATGAGCCGCGCGAAGGTGCGGATGAGCGCACTCTTGGCGGTGCCCGGCGGGCCGATGAGCACGGCGTGCTCGCCCGCGACCGCCGCGACGAGCAGCAGCCGGATGACCTCGTCCTTGCCGAGGAAGCGCTCCTCCAGGGCGCGCGCGAGCTGCGACAAGCGCGACGGCAGCGAGTCTTGCTGGATCTGCGGCGCGACGGCCATCCTCGTTCGCAGGCTAGCACGCGCAATCGGGGGAGCCGCGGGCGCGCGGCGGCGGGCCGCGGGCCGGCCCAGCTCACGCCGAGAGCGCCGCCGCGCCGTCTTGCCGCAGGCGCACCTCGCGCTGCGGGAACGGGATCTCGATGTTCCGCTCGCGGAAGACGCGGTCGATCTCGAAGCGCAGGTCGCTCACGATGATCGGCTCGCGCTCGGGGGAGTCGTGCCAGACGGCCAGCTCGAAATCGAGGCTGCTGTCGCCGAAGTCCTTGAAGAGCACGAGCGGCGGCGGATCCTCGAGCACCTGGGGATGGCCCAGCGCGATGGCGACGAGCGCGTCGCGCACCAGGCTCGTGTCGGTCCCGTACGCGACGCCCACGGCGATGCTCACGCGCTTTCGCGTGGTCGGGTGGCTCTGGTTGTACACGCGCCCGCTGATGAATTCGCTGTTGGGGATGATCATCGCGACGCCGTCGCGCGAGACGATCTTGGTGGCGCGCATCTCGATCTCGACGACGCGGCCGACGACGTCGCCGACGACCACGAAGTCGCCCTTCTGGATGGGCCTCTCGATGAGCAGGATGATGCCGCTGATGAAGTTCTGGGTGATGTTCTGCAGGCCGAAGCCGATGCCGACGCTGAGCATCGCGCCGAGCGCCGCCAGCGTTCCCAGATCGACGCCGAGCGTGTCGAGGCACACCAGCACGCCCGAGACGACGACCCCGTACTGAACGATGCGGCCGACGGCGTAGCTGACCCCCGGACCGCCGCGGCGCTCGAGGTAGCGCGTCGCCGCCATCCGCGACCAGCGCCCCACGGTGATCGTGGTCGAGATCCCGAACAGGAAGACGAGGATCGAGAGGAGCGAGACGGGGGTGTCGGAGAGCTTGAACAGCTCCTCCCGCAAGAGGCTCCAGATGTGCTGCGGCATGCCGCGCACTATACGGCGCGGCGCTCGCCGGCGGCGACCCCGCTCAGCCCGTCGGGTCGACGGGCGTCGCCGGGTAGCCCTCGTCGCGCGCGACCTCGGCCTCGATGGCGCGCATGACGGCGAGCACGACGTGGTCCTTCCACGCGCGCCCGACGACCTGCACGCCCACCGGCAGTCCCGCGCTGGCCGCGTCGATGCGCGCCGCGTGCCGCTCGAGCAGGTCGCGCCCGGCCGGCCGGCTCGCCTCGTCGTCGCGCACGCGCGTGACGGGGACGACGCCGGCCGGGAGCTGCGTCGCGTTGAACGCGATCGAGTAGCTCGAGGCCAGCGTGAAGTTCTTCGACGCGCCGTGCGGCAGCGCCGGCGTCGCGTACGCGGGGCAGAGCAGCACGTCGACGCCGTGCTGGTGCATCGCCTCGAGCAGCTTCGCGCGGTACGCGCGGAGCGCGTCGGTCAGCCGCCACAGCTCGGCGACGGTCTTGTCGCCCATCGCGTCGAGCATGAGCGCGAGGTTGCCCTGCCCGAAGAGGCGCGCGGCGCGCCCGGCCACCCGCCGCGCGCGCGCGGGCACCGCCGCCAGGCGCCGCAATGGCTCGAGCACCGGGTCCACCTCGCCGCCCGCGAGCGCGGCGACGAGCGTCGCGCCCCCGTCGGCGCTCAGCGCGCCCAGGTACGTCGACAGCATCCCGCGCACGTCCGGGAGCTCGAAGCGGCGCAGCTCGCAGCCGCGTGCGCGCAGCGCGTCGGCGGCGCGGTCGACGGCGCGGCCGACGGCGCGAGAGGCGGGGAGCACGCCGTCGTCGACGAACGTGCCGACGCACAGCCCTTTCGTGCTCACCGCCCCCGGGTCCTCCCACGGCAGCGGCGGCACGCGCGGATCGAGCTCCGAGAGGCGCCGCGGGTCGAGCGCACGAAAGAGCAGCGCGAGATCGTCGACCGTGCGCGCCAGCGGCCCGCCCATGCCGCGCACCGTCTCCTGCCCGGCGAGCACGGTGCGGTAGCCCTTCATCGGGAGGCGGTCGAGCGTCGGCTTGAGCCCGGCCACGCCGCAGAAGTGCGCCGGCGTCCGGATGCTGCCGCCGATGTCGGTGCCGACGCCGAGCGGCGACATCCCCGCCGCGATCGCGGCGCCCTCGCCGCCCGAGGATCCGCCGGGCGCGTGCGCGAGCGACCACGGGTTGTTCGTCTGCCCGAACACGGGGTTCCGCGCCTCGACGAAGAGCATCGTCTGCGACAGGTTGGTGCGGCCGAGCAGGACGGCGCCCGCCTCGCGGAGCGCCTGCACGATGGCGGCGTCGCGCTCGGCGATCCGGCCGCGCCACGACGGCAGGCCCAGCGTCGTCGCGCGCCGCGCGACGTCGAAGCACTCCTTGACGGTGACCGGGACGCCGTCGAGCGGACCGCGCGACTCGCCGCGCGAGCGCCGGGCGTCGGCCGCGTCGGCGTCGGCGACGGCCTGGTCGCGGAACACCTCGGTGAAGGCGTGCACGCGGCCGTCGACGGCGTCGATTCGGTCGAGGTGAGCGCGCACGACGTCGCGCGACGACACCTCGCCGCGCGCGAGCAGCGTGGAGAGCTGGGTGGCGGGGAGCTGCCAGAGCGCCATGGGCCGCGACCAGAGCACGGGCGCCGGGCGTCAGCAACGACGCCCGCCGGCCCGAGGCCCGGCCGCGCGCCCACAGCTCACGACGGCGGGTACGCGTAGCCGGGGGACGGCTGCTGCGGGTAGTAGCCCGGCGCGGCCGCCGGAGGCTGCGCGTACGCCGCCTGAGCCGCCGCCGCCGCCATGCTCTGCAGCGCGTTCGGGTGCACGCCCCGGAGCCACGTGTGGGTCTTGTCGATCCTGGTGGGGTAGACGACGGCGCGGGCGCGCAGCGCGAGGGCCGTGATGAGCCCCGCGAGCACCACGAGGAAGCCGAGCATCATCGCGACGCCTCCCGCGCCGTCGGCGCCCACGCCGCTCAGGACCGCGCCGATCAGCAGCAGGCCCACGCCCGGGAGCCACGACAGCCACGCGAGCAGGTTCCATTTCTTCCAGCGGGCGGTGCACGGCGGACAGAGCGGGACGTTGAAGCGCGACCGCTTGGCCACCATCGCCTGGATCAAGGCGCCGAAGAGGACCGCCCAGCGCGGGACCCACTGGAACTTCTGGTCGCGCCAGCCGATGCCGTGCGTGCTGCCGCACTTGAGGCAGACGGCGGGCAGCCCCGAGCCGTTGGCGGCGACGAGCAGGTTGCCCTCGACGCGGACGGGAGAGACGCCCGGCGCGTAGCCGGCGGGCATGACGGGGGCCTGGGGAGCGGCGTAGGGGTTCTGGGCGGCGTAGGGGTTCATCTCCCCATCGTACGGGCGGCGGCGGGGTGTTCTCCCTTGCCCGGACGAATGGGGTCGCCGTACGCGTCGCGCAGCTCGACATTGCCGAACGCCGACAACGACTCGTCGATCTTGGCGCGGTCGCCGGCCACGACGATGCGCATCGCGTCGGGCCGGAGCCAGCGCCTGGCGACCCGCTGCACGTCGGCGGCGGTCACGGCGTCGATGCGGGCCGCGCGCGTCGCGTACTCGTCGAGCGGCATGCCGTAGACGGCCAGGTCCTCGAGCACGTCGGTCATGTCGTCGATCGTCTCGAAGCGCGCGGGCAGGGCCAGCTTCGCGTGCTCCTTGGCGTCGGCCAGCTCCTCGGGGGTGACCGGCTCGTCGCGCATGCGGGCGACTTGAGCCTCCAGCTCGTGGATGGCATCGGCGGTGTGCTCGGCGAAGATGGCGCCGCCGGCGACGAACGGGCCGGCGCCGTGGCGCATCGAGAAGCGCGAGTGCGCTCCGTACGTGTAGGCGTGGGCCTCGCGCAGATCGAGGTTGATGCGGCTGGAGAACATGCCCCCCAGGATCAGGTTCATCACGCCGAGCGGGATGCGGTCGGCCGTGGCGAAGGGCGCCCCCTCCTCGGCGAGGTAGACCTGCGACTGCGCGGCGCCCGGCACGTCGACGAGCACCACGCGCGCCGCCCCCTTCGCGGCCCGGGGCGCGGGCGGCACGGGCGCGCGCGCGGCCGAGCCGCCCTTCCACGACGCGAAGCGCGCCGCGAGCAGGCCGCGTAGATCCGCGGCGCCGACGTCCCCGGCGACGACCACCGTCGTCGACCGGGGCGCGAACGCTCGACGCCAGGTGCCTTCGACCTGCGCGCGCGTCAGCTTCCCGACGTCGGCGGCGTCGCCGCGCAGGCCGTGGCCGTAGGGGTGCGCTCGCCCGAAGAGCGCGGCGGCGAGGGCGTTCTGCTCCATCGACGGCGGGCTGCTCTTCTCCTGCTGGAGCGCCGCCAGCCACCGGGTGCGGAGGCGCTGGACCTCGGCGTCGGGGAACGTGGGCCGCAGCACGACGTCGCTCAGCACGTCGAGCGCCGGGCCGAGGTGCGAGGCGAGGACCTTCACGCGCGCGACGCACGCGTCCCAGTCGCACCACGCGGCGTGCTCGGCGCCCATCGTCTCGAACGCGTCCGACAGCGCGAGCGCGCTGCGCTGGCCCGCGCCCTGCTCGAGCATCGCCCCCATGAACGCGACGGCGCCCGGACGCGCGCCCGCGAGATCGCCGGCGCCCACGTTCGACACGACCCGCACGCTCACGATGGGCAGGTCGTGCTGCTCGATGAGCAGCACGCGCACGCCGTTCGGCATCGACCACGCGTCGACGTGGGGCGGCGCCCAGGTGATGGCCGGTCCGGGCGGCGGCGGGTTCTCGCGGAAGGGCGCGTCGGGGGTCTCTCGCGGCGGCTGCGCGGCGGCCGACGCGGCCGGCCAGGAGGCGATGGGCGGCGGCGCCCTGGGCGGCGGAGGCAGGGGCGGCTGACCGCCGCACGCGGCCGCGGCCAGGGCGACCAGCGAAGGGATCCAGCGCTTCACGGCGTCCTCCTGACGAGCCGCCCCGAGAGGGGCGCGCCCTGCACGGCACGCACGAGCGCCACGACGCGCCGATCGGCCGGCAACCAGGTCCTGGCGACGTCGCGGATGCTGGCCGTCGTGGCGTTCTCGTACCGGGCGATGTCCCTGGGCAGGTAGTTCGGGTCGCCGGTGTAGTGGACGTAGCCGTTGATGACGTCGGCGCGCTGGCCCACGCCTTCCAGGCCGAACGCCTCGTCGGCGAGGAACGCCGTGCGCGCGCGCGCGAGCTCCGCGTCGGAGATGCCGCCGTCCTGCACCTTCGCGAGCTCCTCGTCGATCGCCTTCAGCAGCTCCTCGGGCGTGTGCCCCGGCTTGGCCGTCGCGACGATCTGGAACTTCGACCCGAGCTGCGCCGACGCCTGGTACGCCGAGACGTCCTGCGCGATCTGGTCGTCGTAGACGAGCCGCTTGTACAGGCGGCTCGACTTGCCCGCGGTCAGCGCGCGTCCGAGCAGATCGAGCTCGCCGTCGCCGGGCGCGAAGTACGGTGGCGTCAACCACGACACGACGACGCGCGGCAGCTCCACGCCGGCCTCGATCTCGAGCCGCGTCTCGCCTTGCAGCCGCACCGGCGCCGGCGCGACGCGCGCGGGCAGCGGATGGCCCGGGATGGGGCCGAAGTACTTGTCGACGAGCGCCAGCGTCGCGTCGGGGTCGATGTCGCCGGCGATGACGAGCGTCGCGTCGTCGGGCACGTACCAGGTGCGGAAGAAGTCCTTGACGTCCTGCAGCGTCGCCGCGTCCAGGTCCTTGGGCGAGCCGATGGTCAGGTGGTGGTACGGGTGGCCCGGCGGATAGAGCGCCTCCTCGACGAACTTCGCGACCATCCCGTAGGGCGCGTTCTCGTAGTTCTGCCGCCGCTCGTTCTTCACGACCTCCCGCTGGCCGGCGAACGTCTGGTTGTCGACGTGGTCGAGCAGAAAGCCCATGCGGTCGCTCTCGAGCCAGAGGGCCAGCTCGAGGCGGTTCTTCGGCACCGTCTCGAAGTAGTTGGTGCGGTCCTGGTTGGTCGTGCCGTTGATGTTGGAGGCGCCGGCGCGCTCGAGGTAGCGGAAGTAGGTGTCCTCGGGCACGTGCTTGCTCCCCTGGAACATCATGTGCTCGAACAGGTGCGCGAAGCCGTGGCGTCCGGCCGGCTCGTCCTTGGATCCCACGTGGTACCAGATGTCCACCGCGACGATCGGCGTGCGGTGGTCCTCGTGCAGCACCACCTCGAGGCCGTTGGCGAGGTGCGTGGTGCGCGTGGGCAACGTGATCTTGGCCGCGTCCGCGTCGCCCGCCGCGCGCGCGCCCGACGACAGAAACGCGAGGGCGGCGGGCAGGGCGGCGAGGACGATGGCTCGACGGGGTCGCGGTAGGGTCATGGACTCGGCTCGGCTCGACGGCAGGCGGGCTCGCCTGCGGCGCGGTACTCTAGCAGCGATGCCTCCGCCCGACGGCTCCACCCGGCTCGCGATCGTCGAGCGCTCGCTGCAGGACACGATGGAGCGGCTGCGCGAGATGCCGGCGGGCGCTCGCGTCCGGGAGCTGCGCGCCCGCGCCGAGAGCTTCGAGCGCGCGCTGCGCGCGTGGTCGGTGCGGCCGCCCAGCGCGGATCAGCGCGCGGAGCTCCTCAAGCTGGTGCTCGAGCTCAATCTCGAGGTGATCGCGCTGGGTCGCGAGGGCAATTCGGCCTGAGTCGCGAGGCGTCCCCTCCGATCCTGGATCGCCGGACCCACAGGCTCCCACCTCTCGCCGCCTCGCCGGCAGGCGTAAGACATCGAAATGACCTGGCTTCACCTCGGGCACGCAAGCTGCTGAAGGCTGCGTGCGTGTGGGAGGAGGGTCGAGGCAGCCATGGATGAACGTCGCGCCTATCTGAAGCAGCTCGCATCCCGGTCGTCCCGGTCGTGGGCGGACGCGCCGCTGCCGCCGGCCTTCGCCGGCGAGACGCGCGTCGAGACGCGCAACACGGTCTACCGGCTGCACGACGGCGTCTGCTACGCCGTCACGCGCCGCGATGAAGCGGCGCCCGCGCGGACCCACCCGTCTGCGTTCGCGGGCATGCGCCTCGTCGGATGGCTGATGCGCGACGACCCGCGCGCCGGCATCTCGCTCGAGTGGAAGCCGGGCGCCTACGCGGTGCTCTGGAGGCCGCGCGGCGAGAGCGAGGAGCACTCGGCCATCGCGCTCACCTCGACGACGCTCCTGTTCCGGACGGTCGCGCGCAGCGTGCCGCCGCCGCTGCCGGCGCGCGCCAGCTCGGTGCGGCCGCCGACGCCGCTGCCGCCGCCCCCGCCGTCGATGACGCGCCTCCACTTCTCGGACGTGCCTCCCGCGCCCGACACCCCGACCCCGCCGCGGCGCACCTCGTCGATGCCTCCGCCCCTGCCGCCGCGCGCCCTCGGCCTCGCGCCGCTGCCGCCGCGCGCGACGCGGATGGCCGCGCCCGCGTCGTCGACGCCCGTGCTGGGGTGAGCGGAGCGCCGGGGGCTTGCCGCGGCCAGCCCCGGAAGCCACCGTTGCCCGGGGACCGCTCACGCCGACTGCGAGATAGTTAGGAGTCCGAACTATCCGTCGAGGACCGGGGACACCTGCGTCCGCCTCGTCGGGCGAGAGCCTCCGCGAAGAGCGCCCGCATCGCGGACGACGAGCTTCGTCGGCCGAGCGACGACGCTCGTTCGACGGGTCGTGAGCTTCGTCTGGCGGGCCATGAAGCTCCCATGGCGGGTCATGAGCTTCGTCTGCCGGTTCGCGAGCTTCCTCGCCCGACAGATGTCGCTCGTCTGCCGGGCGATGAGGCTCAGGAGACGACAGATGCACGACATCTGGCGGGCGATGAGGCTCGTTTGTCGGCTATCGAGGCTCGCATGGCGGGCCATTGGCGGGATGAGCCGCCACATGGGCCTCGTCTGGCGGGTCATCGATGACAATTGTCGGGTTCTCTGCTGTTCTCTGTCGGCCCCATGAGCCATCCCTCGCCCCGATCCGCGCCTGCCTTGCTCCTCGAAGCGGAGAGGGCGCTCCAGATGACGACGAAGGACCTCGCCGAGGCGCTCGGCTACTCGGAGAGGACCGGTCAGCGCTGGTTTTCGAAGGAGTCGTCGCCGGTGGCGAGGACGATGATCGATCTCGCGCGTCTGGTGCACCCGGTGAACGAACCGCTGGCGGCCGAGATCGCAGCGAGCGCGGGGAAGACGCTCGAGAGCCTGGGGCTCGTCCGTCCCGCGCCGCCCCCGGAGCCGGCTCCGCCGGCGCCTCCGCCACCTCCGCCGCCGTTGCCCGCAGAGGCGCTCGTCGACTCCGTCGTCTGCGCCGCGGCTCGCGCGGCGAACGTGCCTCCCGACGCGCAGATCGGCCCCGTGCTCGCCGCGTTCCAGCGCGCCAGGGCGCTGCGCATGTCGGTCGAGGAGGTCGTCGACGCGCTGACGCCGAAGCCTCGGGCGGGGGCGCGCAAGCCGCGCTGAGGGCTTGACGGACCCGGCACCGTCGACGAGCGTGTCCTTCGGGTCCCACAGGAAAGGAGCTTCGATGCGCCGCCCTTCGCTCGCCATCTCGTCCGTGCTCCTGCTCACCGCGCTCGGCGCGGTCGTCGCGTGCGGTGGAGGGACCGCGAACGTCGACCTCGCCGCGCACGCGGCCGCGGCGGGCTCGGGCGCGACGGCCGCGAGCGCCGCTCCCGTCGTCCCCCCGCCGCCGCCCGTGCGCGACGACGGCCGTCTGCCGGTCACCGTCACGCCGCAACGCTACGCGGTGTCGCTGCGCGTCGACCCGCGCCAGCCGCGCTTCTCCGGCATCGCCACCATCCAGGTCACCGTGCCCGCGCCGGCCCCGGGTGGCGCGGGTGGCGCGGGCGTTTGGCACGTCGTCGTCAACGCGCGCGACATGCACGTGTCGCGCGCGGTCGCGCGCGTCGGCGGCGCCGAGATCCCGGCGACGACGACGATGCGCCTCACGCACGACGGCGTCGTCCCCGAGGAGATGGTGCTCACCTTCGCGCGCCCGCTTCCGCCCGGAAGCGTCATCCTCGAGATCACCTACGACGCGCCGTTCGCCTCGGACCTGGCGGGGCTCTACCGCGTGCAGCAGGGCGGCGCCTGTTACGCGTACACGCAGTTCGAGGCGACCGACGCGCGCCGCGCGTTCCCGTGCTTCGACGAGCCCTCGTTCAAGACGGCCTACGACGTGACCATCACCGCGCCCGCCGGGATGATGGCGCTCGCCAACTCGCCGGAGGCGTCGCACCAGGCGGCGCCGGACGGCATGGTGGAGCACCACTTCGAGACGTCGCGCCCGCTGCCGAGCTACCTCGTCGCCTTCGCGGTCGGCGACTTCGACGTCGCGCAGGGGCAAGCTTCCCCCTTCCCCATCCGCGTCGTCACGACCAAGGGCCGCAGCGCGCTCGCCGGGCAGGCGCTCGAGGACGCGACGGCGCTCGTCGCCGAGCTCGGCGACTACTTCGGCGTGCGCTACCCCTACCCCAAGCTCGATCTCGTCGCCGTCCCGGACTTCGCCGCCGGCGCGATGGAGAACCCGGGCCTCATCACGTTCCGCGACGTGCGGCTGCTGCTCGACCCGCAGCACGCCACCGCCGAGTCGAGGCGCGACATGGCGCTGACCATCGCGCACGAGCTCTCGCACCAGTGGTTCGGCGACCTGGTCACGATGAAGTGGTGGGACGACATCTGGCTCAACGAGGGCTTCGCGACGTGGGCCGAGGCGAAGATCGTCGACCGGTGGAGGCCCTCCTTCGGGGCCGGCGTCGAGCAGATCGCGCAGGTGCAGCGCGTGATGGACACCGACGCGCTGCCGAGCGCGCGCGCGGTGCGCCAGCCGGTGCACTCGACGAGCGACGCCGACGAGGCGTTCGACGGCATCACGTACGACAAGGGCGCCGCGGTCCTGCGCATGCTCGAGAGCTGGCTCGGGCCGGACACGTTCCGCCGCGGCATCCAGCACTACGTGCAGGTCAACGCGTGGAAGAACGCCAGCGCCGAGGACCTGTTCAAGGCGCTCGACTACGTGTCCACCACGCGGGTCGACCAGGTCGCCAGCAGCTTCCTCGACCGGCCGGGCGTGCCGTCGGTCTTCGTGAGCTGGAACTGCAAGGGCAAGGAGCCGAACAAGCTCGAGCTGCGCCAGTCCGAGTGGCGGCCGCTCGGCGAGCCGGAGCGGGCGCCGCGCACCTGGAGGCTGCCGGTGTGCGTGGCGACCGACCTCGAGAAGTCCAAGAGCTGCTTCACCATCGCGGGCGAGCCGATCACGCGCGACCTCGGGCCGCGCTGCCCGAGCTGGGTGTACCCGAACGCCGACGAGGCGGGGTACTACCGCTTCGTCATGGATCGCCCGCAGCTGCTCGCGCTGGCGCGCGGCGCGCACACCCTCGATCCGATGGACCGCCTCGGCTTCCTTTCCAACGCCTGGGCCGACGTGCGCCAGGGCGCGCTCGAGCCGGGGGCGCTGCTCGGCGTTCTGCCGATGTTCGACGGCGACTCCAACCGCTACGTGGTCGAGACGATCGGCTCGATCCTGAGCGGCGTCGACGACGCGCTGGTCGAGGACGGCGCGCGCGCGTCGTTCCGGCGCTACGCGGTCGCGCGCATGGCCGCGCGCAAGGGGGCGCTCGGCTGGGAGCCCGCCAGGGGCGCCAGGGAGGACGACGACCGCGCGCTCGAGCGCCACGCGGTGCTCTGGAGCCTGGGCTTCGTCGGAGGCGACAAGGCGACGCTGTCGGAGGCCGAGAGGTACGCGCAGAAGTGGCTCGCCGATCCGATGAGCGTCCCGGAGGACACCGCGGCCGTCGCCGTTCCGATCGCGTCGATCGAGGCGGGGCAATACCGCATCGAGCAGCTGCTCGCGGCGCTGAAGAACGCCAGGACCCCGGACGACCGCGTCATCGCCGTGCGCGCCCTCGGCGCGTTCGAGGATCCCATCGTGCTGCGCAAGGCGCTCGATCTCGCGCTCGGCGACGACATCCGCCTCTCGGAGCTGCGCTACCTCTTCGGGACGGTGCTCGGCCACCGCGCGGCCCGGCCCGTGCTCTACCAGTGGGAGAAGGACAACTGGGCGAAGCTTCGCGCGCGCCTGCCCGGCTTCATCGGCCGCGACATCCTCATCCGCGTCGCGGGGACGACGTGCACGGCCCCCGATCGCGACGACGCCAAGTCGTTCTTCGCGAGCCACACCCAGGGCATCGAGGGGGTCCAGCGCCCGCTGGACGAGGCGCTCGAACAGGCGCGAGCTTGCGTCGCGCTGCGCGACCACGGCGCGGCCGAGGTGACCCGATACCTCGTGGGCAAGAAGTGATTCGCCCGTGCGCTAGACCCGCCCTCGACTAGACTCGTGGCCGAGTGAAGCCGCGCGTCCTCGTCGTCGACGACCACCTCGACATGGCCGAGACCCTCGCCGAGGGACTGCTCGACCGCGGGTACGACGCGGTCGCCTGCTCCTCGAGCTCGGAGGCGGCCCGCAGGCTCGAGGGCGACGGGATCGACGCGCTGGTGACCGATCTGCGCATGCCCGAGGTCGACGGGATGGGGCTCCTCGCCGCGTCGCGCAGGGCCGCGCCCGAGCGCCCCGTCATCGTGATGACCGCCTACGGCGCCGTCGAGACCGCGGTCGACGCCATCCGCCAGGGCGCGTACCACTACCTCACCAAGCCGTTCCCGCTCGACGAGCTGGCGCTCTTCCTCGGGCGCGCGCTCGACGACATGCGCGTGCGGCGCGAGGCGCGCAGCCTGAGGGCGGCCCTGCGCGACGAGAACGGCCTCGGCAAGCTGGTCGCGAGCAGCGCGGCCATGCGCGAGGTGTTCGACATCGCCGCGCGCGTCGCGGACGCGGCGACGCCGGTGCTCATCGTCGGCGAGACGGGCACGGGCAAGACGGCGATCGCCCGCGCGATCCACACGGCCGGCTCGCGCGCGAGCGGCCCGTTCGTGTCGATCAACTGCGCGGCGCTGCCCGAGGCGCTGCTCGAGAGCGAGCTGTTCGGCCACGTGAAGGGGGCGTTCACGGGCGCGACCGGCGCGCGCGCCGGCCTGTTCGCCGAGGCCGACGGCGGCACGCTGCTGCTCGACGAGATCGGCGAGATGTCGGCCGCGCTGCAGGCCAAGCTGCTGCACGTGCTCGAGAGCGGCACGGTGCGCGCGGTCGGCGCCAACAAGGAGCGGCAGGTCGACGTGCGCGTCCTGGCGGCGACGCACCGCGATCTGCGCGAGCGCGTCCGCGCCGGCGCCTTCCGCGAGGACCTGCTCTACCGGCTCGACGTCGTGACGATCGAGGTCCCCGCGCTGCGCCACCGGCGCGAGGACCTCCCGCTGCTCGTCGACCGGCTGCTCGCCGAGGCCAGGGCCAAGCACCCGCATTCGCCCGTGCAGCGCCTCGGCGCCGACGCCGGCGCCAAGCTGCTCGAGCACACCTGGCCCGGCAACGTGCGCGAGCTCGCCCACGTGATCGAGCGCGTGGTGCTGCTCGGCCGCGGCGAGGAGGTGCGCGCCTCCGACCTGCCGCCCACCATCGGCAACGCGCCGCCGCCCGGCATGCCGGCGGTGCTCGAGGGGGGCGTTCTGCCCGTACGCGAGGTGCAGCGGCGCTACGCCGCGTGGGCGCTCGAGCGCTTCGGCGGCCACAAGACGCGCACCGCCGAGGCGCTCGGCGTCGACATGAAGACGCTGTCCAAGTGGCTCGCCTCGCAGGACGACGACAAGGCGTCGTGACCGGACCATGGGTCGCCCACCGCCGAGGCAGCGGCTGGGCTACGCTCCCCGTTCGCGTACGGCCCCTTGGCGGAACGGCAGACGCAGTGGGCTTAAAACCCACGGCCCGCGAGGGCGTCCGGGTTCGACCCCCGGAGGGGCCACCGCGCCGACCTCGAGGGCGCCGCGCAGCCGGCGCATCGATTGCAGCCGCCGCGGGGCGACGCCATGGACCTCGAGGAGCTGATCGGCAACGCGCGCGATGCCATCACGGTACGGCGCGTCTACGGCGAGCCGTACGAGAAGGACGGGGTGGCGATCATCCCGGCGGCCGCGCTGCGCGGGGGGATCCGCGGCCGCGCCACGGAGCGGAGCTCGGAGCCCGGCCGCACGGCCGGTGCGTTCGGCGTGCACGCGCGCCCGGTCGGCGTCTTCGTCGTCCGGGACGGGACGGTGAGCTGGCGACCTGCGGTCGACGTGCAGGCCCTGGTGCGGGCCGTGGTGCTCGGCGTCGCCGTCGCCGGCCTGCTGTTCGCGGCTTTGCTCGGCCGACGGCGCTAGCGTTCAGGCGCGCCCTCGCCCCGGGAACTTCGCGCGGTAGGCGCTCGCGACGACGTGCGCCGCCGCCTCGAGCGGCAACGTCGCGGCGTTGACGACCAGGTCGTACGACGACGGATCCGCCGCGTCGCGGTGGTAGTGGTGGCGGATGAAGCCGTGGCGCTCGCGGTCGAGGCGCTCGACCTCGGCGCGCGCGCGGTCCTCGGGGAGCTTCCGTGCAGCGGCCATCATGCGCACGCGCGCCTCGAGCGGCGCCACGACGCGCACGCGCAGCGCCCCCTCCGGCGCCAGCACGTACTGCGCGCCGCGCCCGACGATGACGGCGCTGCCGTGCTCGGAGATGGCGTGGATGACCCGCACCAGCTGCGCGAGGTACTCGGTCTCGGTCGACTTGTCGCCCATGAGGATGCCGGCGAGCAGGTCCTCGATGGCATTGCGCGCGTGCTCGTCGACGGCGCGGAGCAGCACCTCGGGCGCGCCGCTCTGCTCGGCCACGCGGTGCACGAGCTCCTGGTCCCAGCAGCGAAACCCCAGCTCGTCGGCCACGCGGCGGGCGAGCCCGGTCCCGTTGACGCCCGCCTCGCGCGAGACCGTGACGACGGGGGGTGGCGGCTCGGGGAACGCGCGCTCGTGGCGGCGCTGCTGCTCGGCCATCCAGCGCTGCACCTGCTGCTCGACGAGATCGTGGACGGACCTCGGGGTTTGCATGGTGCCCAAATCATAGCGCGGCGAACCGCGCGCGCGCTCCCTCGCGCCGCGTCGCCGCCTCGCGCTCCCCCCCGGGCTCGCGGGCTCTCCGGCCGACCAGGTAGAAGGTCCGCATGGGCCCCTTGCCCTTGACCTCGATGACGCCGCGCTCCTCGAGCACGTACGCCTCGCGGAGGCGCTCGGCCATCTCTTCGGTCACGTGGATCGCGCCCGGCGTGCCGTGCGACTCCATGCGGCTCGCCGTGTTCACGGTGTCGCCCCACACGTCGTAGATGAAGCGCTTCTTGCCGATGACGCCGGCGACCACCGGCCCGGTGTGGATCCCGATGCGCAGCACGAGCGGCTCGCCGAAGCGCTCGCTCGCCCGCGCGGCGCGCTCGCGCATGCCGAGCGCCATCTCGGCCATCGTGCGCGCGTGCTCGTCCGCTCCATGGCCCAGGCCCGAGGCGGCCATGTACGCGTCGCCGATCGTCTTGATCTTCTCGACCCCGAGCTCGTCGGCCAGGTCGTCGAACGTCGAGAACAGGTCATTGAGGCGCCGCACGACCTCCTGCGGCGGCAGGCGGCCGGCCATCGACGTGAACCCCACGATGTCGGCGAACAGCACGCTCACCTCGGCGAAGCCGTCGGCGATCGACCGGCCGTCGGCCTTGAGGCGCTCGGCGACGCTGACCGGCAGGATGTTGAGCAGCAGCGCCTCCGAGCGCGCGCGCTCGTCGTCCAGCTCGACCAGCTGCGCGCGGATCGTGCGCCGCTGCAGGAACATGTGCCGGGCCTGCGCCTCGTTCTCGCGCGCGACGATCGCGCCGATCGCTCCGAGCGCCAGCAGCGTCGACGCGATCGACACGACGACCGGCGCGTCGGGGTGCGACACCCACGCCGCGAGCCCGACGAACAGCGCCACCGTCAGCAGCGTGTAGACGACCTGCGTGACGACGTTCATCCGCGCGATGAACGGCCCCAGCGTCACGAAGAGGATCGAGTACCCGGTGTAGATGTAGAAGCCGGCGGGCGGCGCGACGGCGCCGATGCAGAGCACCACCAGGTTGGCCGCCATGCCGAAGAGGAGCATCGCCGCCTGGTGCAGGCGCGCGTAGGCGCGCGCGAACGTGAAGGCGAAGACGGCGGCGGCCACGGGCAGGAACACGCCGTAGCGAAGCAGCCACGCCTGCTCGCGCACGGCCGGGACGACGAACGCGTCGTGCACGCCGTACGCAAGGTACACCACCGACGAGAGCCCGATGCTCAGGCGCGTGTAGCGCTTGATTCCGAGCTCGAAGTGCTCGGCGCGGAACGCCGCCTCGAGGTGCGCGTCGACGAACGTCGCCGTGAGCGGGCGGATCGGAGACGGCTCGCGCATGGCCACCGAGGAGGTTACGTCATCCGCGCCTCACGCGCCGCGCATGCTCAGCGCGTCGGCGCGCCCCAGCGCGGGTCGCCCTCGAACAGCCACGGCTCGGCGGCGACCGTCTCGGCGGCGATGGGGCCGTTGTACCAGTGGATGAACTGCCCCGTCTCGGGCAGCTTGCCGAGCACGACACGCGCGCCGACGCCGGCCTTCTCGAGGAGCCTGGCCGCGCGCTCGGCGGCGGGGACGCGCGCGCGCAGGCCGCACGCGAAGAAGACGCGCTGCCCGCCGCCCGCGGCGTACTTCGCGGCGAGCGCGCGCGTCCACTGGTCGTCGCCGCCCTCGATGAGCACCGCGCGCGGGAACCGCGCCGGATCCCGCGCGATGACGTGCACGCCGAGGATCGCGCCGAGGGAGAAGCCCGTGTACAGCATCGCGCGCTCGTCGACGTACCCGGGGTAGCGGGCCGCCAGCGCCCGCAGGTCTGCGTCGATCTCGCGCTCGAGGGCGTCGGCGCTCGTGAAGCGCGTCTTGCCGTCGGGGGTCGGCTGGCCGCGCGGGCACACGACCCACGCGTGATCGCCGAAGATCCAGCGCTGGTCGTCGCACAGCCCGTCGGGCGGATCCCACTTGCCGTGCGCCGCGACGACGACGGGCCGCGGCGAGGTGGCCCCCTGCGGCACCGACACGACCGCGTCGGCGAAGCCCTCGACCGGCAGCGGCACGATGGGGTCGTCGGCGTGGAGCGCAGGCAGAGGCGCCGGCGCGCGCGCGGGCTCGGGCGCGGCCGGGACCCGCGGCTGCGTCGCCGGCGGCGCAGGCGCGGGGGCGGTCGTCGCGGCGGCGCCGCGGGCGTGTGCCGCGAGCGCGAACGACACGGCGAGCACGGGTACTCCCAGAGCCGTCGCCAGCGCCGCCGCAAAGTTGCCCCCCATGGCCGACCTGCGGTCGATTGGGAAGCATGAAGCTCGCCAACGCCCTCCGACGCTCGTGGTCCTGGCTCCGGGCTCGCCGGCAGCACCGGCGCACGCGCGCGGTGCTCGGCGTCAGCTGGCATCCGTTCGGCAGCGCCGTCCGTCACCTGTCGACCGTCGGCGACGTGTCGCCCGGCGGAGCCTTCGTGCACACGGGACTACCCCGCCCGCCGGGCAGCCCCATCGTGCTCGATCTCGAGCTGCCCGACGGCCGCGTTCGCACGGACGTGCACGCGCGCGTCGCGTGGTGCAGCGGCGACGGCATGGGGCTGCGCTTCACCCGCGCGATCGACGGCTGAGGGCGGCCCGCCCTACTCGGCGCTCTCGAGCATCGCGCACGCGCGCGCCTGGCCGCCGTCGCACGCCCGGCGGAGGAACGCGAGCGCCTCCTGCGGGTCCTCCTTCACGCCGCGCCCCTCGTAGAGGAGCTCCCCGGCGAGCAGGCAGCCGCTCGCGTCGCCGCGCAGGCACGCCAGCTTGGACGCGTCGAAGGCGGCGAGGAACAGCAGCATCGCGTGCGGCTGGTCCTGCGGCACCCCGCGCCCGCGCAGGTACAGCCAAGCCAGGTTGTTGCACCCGGGCCCGTAGTTGCCGTCGCACGCGCGCGCGTAGAAGCCGGAGGCGAGCTGCGGCTCGCTTTGCTCGCCGTCGTCGAACTCGAACATCACGCCCGCGGCGTTGCACGCCTGCGGATCGTCGTTGCGGCACTTCTCGATGCAGCGGGCGACCTCGCCGTGGCTGCACGGATGATCCGCGAGCTCGCGCGCGTCGGGGCGGGCGTGCACGTCGGGCGGCAGGTTGGCCGACGGCGAGTTGCCGAGCTCCTCGCACCCGCAGAGGGCGACGGCCAGCGCGAGACCCCACCCGAGGAGGCGCATGCGCCCATTATGGGCTCGGAGCGCCGCTTCGCGCCAGCGCGGGCGCCGGCGCGTCCGGTCACCACGCCCCGAGGCGACGGCCCGCGGCCAGCGACTCCACGAGGAGCACCGCGCCGATCGCGAGCAGCCCGACGTGGATCAGCGTGACGAACGTGCGCGCGTGGATCCGGCGAGAGAGCGCCCGCCCGAGCGCGATGGCCACCGCGATGACGGGCAGCGACAGGAGGAAGTAGCGCGTTACGGCCGGCACCCACAGCCCGGCGACCCAGTACCCGAGCACGCCGAGCGAGCTCGCCGGCAGGAAGTAGCCCTGGAGCGTCGCCCGGAAGCGCTCGGGCGACCAGCGCCGGAGCGTGCCGAAGACGACGAGCGGCGGGCCGTTCATGCCGTAGGCCCCACCGAGCACGCCGGCGCCGAATCCGAACAGCCACGCGGCGCGGTCGTCCTTCAGCTCGGGCGGCCGGCGCGCCAGCAGCACGAACGACGAGAACGCGAGGATGACGGCCGCGAGGATCCCCTTGACCACGTGCTCGGCGACCATCGTCAGCAGCGCGAGCCCGAGCGGAATGCCGAGCAGCGTGGAGGCGACCAGCTTCGATGCGCTGCGCACGTGGACGTGCCGCCAGTCCTGCAGCACGACCGCCGCGGCCACGGTCACCGACACGAGCGCGACCAGAGGGGCGGCCACCTCGACGGGGATGACGAGCGCCAGCAGGGGGACGGCCAGGAGCGCCTCGCCGAACCCGAACGCCGAGCGGATCAGCGTGGCCAGGAAGATCACCCCCAGCACGATCGGGAGCGTCGGGTCGACGGCGAGCGCGTGCACGCCCGCTACGCGAGCCTCCCCACCCGCGCCTCCGCCGCAGTCACCAGCGCGCCCGACGCGATCATCTCCGCCACCTGCGCGATGTCCCCGTAGAGCGGCCGGTCCTCGGTGAGCGGCGCGACGCGCGCGCGGACGGTCGCGTGCGCGGCGGCCACGCCCTTGCTGGGCGTGAGGGGCGCGCGCTGATCGAGCCCCGCGGCGGCCGTGAGGATCTCGATGGCGAGCGACTGGCGCACGTTCTCGACGACCTGCTGGAGCTTGCGCGCGCTCACGCTGCCCATGCTCACGTGGTCCTCCTTGCCGGCGCTCGACGGGATGGAGTCGACGCTCGCCGGGTGGCAGAGGACCTTGTTCTCGCTGACGAGCGAGGCGCTGGCGACCTGCGCGATCATGAAGCCGGAGTTCAAGCCGCTGCCGGGCGCGAGGAACGGCGTGAGCCCCGTCGACAGCGCCGGGTTGACGAGCTGCTCGACGCGCCGCTCGCTGATGTTGGCCAGCTCCGCGGCGGCCATCGCCGCCAGGTCGAGCGCCAGCGCGAGCGGCTGGCCGTGGAAGTTGCCGCCGCTGATGATGTCGGCCTCCCCGTCGTCGCGCACGAAGACGCTCGGGTTGTCGGTGATCGAGTTGACCTCGCGCTCGAGCACCGAGCGCACCCACCCGAGCGCGTCGCGCGTCGCGCCGTGCACCTGCGGCATGCACCGCAGGCTGTAGGCGTCCTGCACCTTGCCGCAGTGCTTGTGGCTCTCCATGATCTCGCTGTCGGCGAGCAGCGCGCGCAGGTTGCGGGCGACGGTGGCCTGCCCCGGGTGCGGCCGCGCGGCTTGCAGCCGCTCGTCGAACGGGCGGCTCGAGCCCTTGAGCGCCTCGAGGCTCATCGCGCCGGCGAGATCGGCGACGGTGCACAGCCGCTCGGCGTCGAGCAGCGCGAGCGTGCCGAGCGACGCCATGTACTGCGTGCCGTTGATGAGCGCGAGCCCCTCCTTGGCCTCCAGCGCCACCGGCGAGAGCCCCACGCGCGCCAGCGCTTCGCCGCTCGGGACGAACGGCCCCTCGCCGACGCGCGACTCGCCCTCGCCGATCATCGCCAGTGCCAGGTGCGCGAGCGGCGCGAGATCGCCCGACGCGCCGACCGACCCCTGCGCCGGGATGCGCGGGTGCACGCCGCGCTCGAGCATCGCCACCAGCAGGTCGACCAGCGCGGGCCGGACGCCGCTGCACCCGAGCGCCAGCACCTGGGCGCGCAGCAGCATCATCCCGCGCACCTCGGGGACGCCGAGCGCGGGCCCGACGCCCGTCGAGTGCGAGCGCACGAGGTTCTTCTGCAGCTGGCGCACATCGTGCGCCGAGATGCGCGTCTCGCTCAGCGCGCCGAAGCCGGTGTTGACGCCGTAGACGCGCGGGCCTCCGTCGCCCGCCGCGGCGATGGCGTCGATCGCCGCGCGCGACCGCTCCGCCCGCGCTCGCGCCTCCGGGTCGAAGACGACCGGGCGCGCGCCGCGCGCCACGTCCTGCAGCGATTCGAGCGTGAAGGGGCGACCGACGAGGACCGGCTCCGGCATGGCGATCGGCACTCGAAGTACCTTGACCCGCCGCGCGGATCCACTGTCTCCTTCGCTTGCCCACCCCGTGCTGCGCCGCCCGCCCGTCCTCGCCGCCCTGGCGGCCGCCCTCGCCTCGACCCTCGCCGCTCCGGCGCACGCCGACGATGGCGTGAGCGTCCGGTCGGACGACGGCGCCGCGGCCGTGCCGACCGATTTCTCCCGCCTCGTGCTCGACACCGGACGCGTCGAGACGACCCCGGCCGAACCGGACCTCATCCGCTTCCAGATGCACGGCGAGGAGCAGCTCCGCTTCCAGGCCGAGCGCCCCTTCCCGCTCGACCCGACGGCGACCACCGTCCTCGCGCACCCCGGCGTCGCGACGGACTCCCTCGGCCAGCACGCCTTCGGCTCCCACTGGCTGCGCCTCACGCCGACGCTGCAGATCACCGACAAGCTGACGATCGTCGCGCAGGCGGATCTGACGGGCGTGCTGGTCGGCGACCTGGCGCACGACTCGTGGGCCGACCGCACGCCGCGCGACAGCTACGACGGCTACTCGAACGTGCAGCCGCGCTGGCTCTACGCCGAGTGGCTCTCGCCCGTGGGGCTCCTGCGCGTCGGCCAGCAGCCGTTGCACTGGGGGATGGGGCTCGTCGCCAACGACGGCGACCACCCGTCGCTCTTCGGCGACTACCGCTACGGCGACATCGCCGAGCAGGTGCTCTTCGCGACCAAGCCGTTCGGCGAGCGCAGCCCGTTCGTGGTGGCGCTCGCGGGCGACCTCGTCTACCGCGACAACTTCGCCGTCCTCGCCAACGGCGACCAGGCCTGGCAGGGCATCCTCGCGGCGTTCTACGAGCAGGGGCCGGACATGCTGGGCGTCTACGGCGTGTACCGGCACCAGTCGACCGACCGCACGTCGGAGCCCGACTACTTCCCGTACGCCGACACGCTCGACGTGGGCGTGCTCGACGCGGCGGGGCACTTCGCGCGTCCGATCGACCTGCCGGGCGAGACGGCCTACGTCTTCGGCAGCTTCGAGGCGGCGACCGAGATCGGGTCGACCAACGAGGAGCGCACGGCCGAGCAGATCCTCGCCGGCCAGCAGACGCAGATCCGGAGCTACGGAGGCGCCGCGGTGGCGGGATTCGTGCTCGCCGGGCACCAGGCGCCGCCGCGCCACAACGCGCGCGGCACGCGCCCCGACCTGTGGGGGCGGCTCGTGGCGCAGGTCGAGGTCGGCTACGCGTCGGGTGACGCCGATCCGAACGACGGCGTCGAGAAGCGCTTCGTCTTCGACCCGAACCACAAGGTGGGGCTGCTGCTGTTCGACGAGGTGATGCGCTGGCAGACGGCGCGCGCCGCCGTCGCAGCGATGGACCCGAACCTCTCCAACGGGCAGAGGCCGACGCCCGGCACGGGGCTGCTTCCGTCCAACGGCGGCGTCTTCGGCGCCGAGTACGTGAACCCCACAGTCGTGTACCGGCCGCGCCCGTGGCTGGACCTGAAGGGCGGCGCGGTGATCGCGCAGACGACGGCCGACTACGTGGACCCGTACCGGGTCGCCGTGCAGGGCGCCTACGTCAACTACACGGGCGGCGATCCGAAGAGCCACGACCTCGGGGTGGAGCTCGACGGCGGCTTCGAGGGGCGCGTCCCGCTCGACTACGGGTGGACGTTGCAGCTCGGCGCGGAGGCGGGCGTGCTGTTCCCCGGCGCCGCGCTGGCCGACGCGACGGGCGCGACGATGAAGACGCCGTGGATCGCCATCGGCCGCGCCGGGCTGCAGTTCTGATCGCGCCACCCCCGGGGCACCCCGCGTGCATCGCCCGGGCGCGAGGGGGATGCCATGGCCACGACGTACCCGCATTCGACGCATGCGCGCTCGACCCACCTGCCTTCGCGACCGGCGAGACTGCCGCTGCCGCCGGTGCCGCTGCCGCCGCCCGGGCGGCCTCCACGCCCGTCGGCCGCCGAAAGCGAGCCGGTGTTCGAGCTTCGCCGGCGGCGCCGTCGGGGCGCGTGGGCCAGGAGCATCGGGGTGACGTCGCTGATCCTGGCGATCGGCGCCGCTGGTTTCGTCGCGGGCTACTGGTCGGGCGGCGAAGCCTCCAGCGCCTCGCCCGCGCACCGCTGACCGCCGCGCTCGCGACGTTCGCCGCATACGAAGAAGCCCCCGAGGAAAACCCTCGGGGGCCTCGCCGTCTCGAGACGACCGGAGCGGCGCGGGAGCGCGCGCTAGCGGCGACGGCGTCGCAGCATGAGCCCGAGCCCGAGCGCGGCCGCGGCGATCGCGCCGAGACCGTGCGCCGGCCCGTCGGAGCCGGCCGCGTGGCACCCGCAGCCGTGGTCCTTGCCGATCGGCGTGTCGCCGTTGGCGCCCGCGTCGGCGCCGGTCGCCGCCGCGTCCCACGGGTCGCCGGACCCCGACGAGCTACCCGACGCGCCCGAGGACGACGCGCCGGAGGACGATCCGCCTGACGCCGGTCCGTCGAAGCCCGCGTCCTTGATTGCCGTCACTCCGCCGTCGGAGCCCACGTCCGCGCACTGTCCGGTCGCCGGATCGCACATGCTCGGCGTGGGACACCCGGTCACGAGGCAGTCGGGCACGCAGTAGCCGCCCGTGCACTCGTAGCCCTGCGGGCACCAGCCGTCCGACGGGCACGGCCCGGCGCAGAATCCGCGGACGCACTCGTCACCGGACGGACAGTCGCAACCGCCGCCCCCGCCACTGCTGCTGCCACTGCTGCTGCCGCTGCCGCCGCCGCTGGCGCCCGAAGACGAGCCGCCGGCGCTGCCCGACGAGGAGCCACTGCCGCTGCTGGACGAGCTTCCGGACGACGAGCCGCTGCTGCCGGACGAGGACCCCCATCCGCCAGAGGACGACCCGCTCCCTCCCGACGACGATCCGCCGTCGGTGCACGCGCCTCCGTCGTGTTGGTGACCGTCGCCGTCACCGTCCCCATCGTCGCCCTGGCCGTCGCCAGCTGGCACGCACGTGCACTCGCCGTCGCACGAGACGGATGGCTTCCACGGGCACGTGGGGTCGTCCGTGTCGCGGATCACGGCGTTCGGCACGTACCCCGGCGCGCAGTCGTTCTGGATCACGCATTGATCGGCGAAGTGATGGCAGCCCGAATTGGCACGGCAGGTTCCGCCCCCGGTGCCGGTGGCGGTGGTCGTGACGGGCGCATGCGCGGCCAGTGATGTCGCAAGCGAGACGATGATGAACGGGTTCATGCTTGGCTACCCCCCCTGTCGGCGGTCTTCGACGGATCGGTCGTCCTCGAAACGAGCTCGCGAGCGGCCGGCGTCGACCGACGACCCGCGTCGCCGGCGCTGGCGCGGCCCTGGTCACCCGCACGACCGTCGCGGGAATGTTCGACGTGCGGGGTGGCTGACCGGGGATCGCGCTGCGCCTTCGATTCCGGAGCATCTGTCGGTCCTTGCTCGCGCCGAGGAGCCTTCGCCGTCGCGCGATCGACTCCTCCTTCCGTCGCCACGGAGCACCCGGCGGGCCATCCGTGACACCGGTGTGCGGGTGCGCGGGTCGGCGTCGCGGGACGCACGCGCACCTCCGTCAAGCACCCGGGTGCCTTGGGCGCACGCGTCCGCCGAGCGCACGCCGACGCGCGCGCGCACGCTCGTTGCTCCGCGATCCTCACCGGCCGTGGGGGTCGAACCCGCCCGGGGCCGTCTTCGGAGGTGGGAGGAATGGACGCTTCGAGGGAGAGAGATACCGCCGCGCGCGTCATCGGCCGCTACGTGCTCTTCCGCGAGGTCGCGCACGGCGGCATGGCGACGGTGCACCTGGGACGCCTGCGCGGCGTCGGAGGGTTCGCGCGCACGGTGGCCATCAAGCGGCTGCATCCGCCGTTCGCGCGCGATCCCGAGTTCGTGTCGATGTTTCTCGACGAGGCGCGGCTCGCGGCGCGCATCCAGCACCCGAACGTCGTGCCGGTGCTCGACGTCGTCGCCTCCGGCGGGGAGCTGTTCCTGGTGATGGAGTACGTGCACGGCGAGGGCTTGTCGAAGCTGCTGAAGCGCGCGCGGGCGCAGGGTATCGCCCCGCCGGCGAGGCTCGTCATCGGCATACTGGTCGACGTGCTCTACGGTCTGCACGCCGCGCACGAGGCCCGGAACGAGCGCGGCGATCCGCTCGACGTCGTGCACCGTGACGTTTCGCCCCAGAACGTGCTGGTCGGGGTCGACGGCGTCGCTCGCGTGCTCGACTTCGGCATCGCGAAGGCGGCCCAGTGCGTGCACGCCGAAACGCGCGTCGGTCAGCTCAAGGGCAAGCTCGGCTACATGGCCCCCGAGCAGATCGCCGCGGCCAAGGTCGACCGCCGCGTCGACGTGTACGCCGCGGGCGTGACCCTGTGGGAGGCGCTCACCGGCGAGCGGATGTTCACGCAGCGCGAGCTGCCCCACCTCATCGCGGAGATCCTCACGCGCGAGCACGTGCCGCCGAGCCGCATCGCGCCCGGCACCAGCCCGGAGCTCGACGCCGTGGTCATGCGCGCGCTCGAGCGCGATCCGAAGGACCGCCACGCCACGGCGGCCGACATGGCCGCCGACCTCGAGCGCGTCGTGCCGCTGCCGTCGAGGCGCGAGATCGGCGAGTGGGTCGCGCGCGTGGCCGACGGAGCCCTGCGCAGCCGCGCCGCCTCGATCGCCGAGATCGAGACGACGACGTTCGGCGATCCCGGGGCCGTCCCGGAAGACCCCCCGTCGGTCGAAATACCCACGGCGCGCGCTCCCGCCGACGAGGCCATCCCGGTCGAGGAGGTCGAGATCGTGACCGCCGACCCGGTCGAGAGCCCGGCCGTCGTGTCGCCCTCGCGTGGCCGGCAGCGCGCGCGGGCGTGGCTCGCCGGCTGCGCGGTCGCTGCCCTCTGCGTGCCCGTGGCGCTGGTCGCGCGCGTGCGCCGGTCGTCGCCGTCGTCGGCAGACCTGCGGCCGACGGTCGCCGCCGCCACGGCGGCCGCCGTGGTCGTCGCGGCGCAGCCTCCGACCGTGCCACCGCCACCGTCGGTCGTCGCACCGCCTCCGCCCGGCGCCGCCTCGGCGCCGACCGCGAGCGCGCCCGCCGTCGTCCCCGCCGCCCAGCCGCGCGTCCCCGTCACCGAGGCGTCGGCGCGTCGTGCGCCCGCGGCGCCCACGACCGCGAAGACCGGCGCCCCGAACGACTGCACGCCGCCGTACACCGTCGATCCGTCGGGCGTCCGCGTGCCCAAGCGCTGGTGCCTGTGACGATGCGCCCGCGTCGCCCGGCGCTCACGCCATCGCGCCGCGCGCGAAGGCCACGATGCGCGCGGCGAGCTCCCGCGGCGCGTCGACGTGGGGGCAATGACCGAACCCCTCCGGCCGCTCGATGACGGCGTGGGGCGGCAGGTGCTCGCGGAAGTAGGCGAGATGACCGTCGGGCAGCAGGCGCTCGGACCGCCCCCAGACCAGCAGCACCGGCATGCGCAGCGCGGCGAGCGCCTCGGGCGCGGCGAAGTGCGCCTCGGTCGTCGACGCGAGCAGCTCGCGCACCGCCGGGCGAAGGAGCGACCCGGGCAGCTCGTGGGCGACCAGCGCGGCGATCCGCGGCATGCGGTGGTAGACGCGGCCGAGGAAGCCGACGGCGTCGCCGCGAGAGCGCAGATCGAACGCCGCCTTCAGCGCGCGCCACTCCTGCTCGGTCGAGCGCGCGCCCGCCGGCGACAGGAGCACGAGGCCGCGCACGCGCTCCGAACGCTCGCGCGCGTAGTGCAGCGCGACCGCACCGCCGAGGGAGTTGCCGACGACGATCGCGCGGTCGCCGGCGAGCAGGCCGTCGAGGGCGGTCGTCACCGCCCCGAAGAGCACCTCGGTCGTGAGCGGCTCGCTCGATCGCGGGCTGAAGCCGTGGCCCGGGTAGTCGAGCGCGACGATGCGACGCGCGTGGCGCGCGAGGCGGACCATCACGGGCGCGAACGGCGTCGCGTTCGAGCCGATGCCGTGGAGGAGCACGATGGTGGGGAGCGCGCCGCGCCCGGACGCGTCGAAGGCGTGGAGGACGCCCGTCGGGGTCGGCACCCAGCACGTGACGAACCCACGTCGCTGCAGCGCGAATCGGCCGAGCCGCTCCGCCAGCGGGATGAGCACCGGACGCATGGGGCCCATTCGACCATAAGCCGGCCGGGGCGCCCGGCAACCCCGCACGACGCGTTCGCGTCCTGGCGCTGCCCTTAGTAGAGTCCCGCCCACTTTGGTAGTCTGCCTGCTCCGCCGACGCTGCCGCTCGTTCGGGCTCCCCGCCGTCGCGATCGCCTCGCTCCTCGCGGCGGCGCCGCCGGCCCGCTCCGCACCCGCCGCGACCCCCGTCCGCTGGACGGACGCGACCCCCGACGCGATGGTGGACGACGCCGCCGCGCGCGCGCTCGCGCCCGACGCCGCGGAGCACGCGCGCATGGCGGCGCTGGCGGTGCTGGCGGAGCTGTCGGACCGGGCCGCGGAAGGCCACGCGCGCGGCGCGCTCGAGCGCATCGCGAAGGCGACGGACGTCGCCGCGGAGGTGCGCGCCGAGGCGGGCCTGCTCTCGCGCATGCTGGCCGACGACGAGGGGACCGAGGCGGGCGCGAAGGCCGATCACGCGCTCGGCGTCGTCGACGCGCTGTCCGTCCTCGGGCCGTTCCGCGACACCGGCGGCGGGCTCGACGCCCACGACGGACCGGAGGCCGGCGCCGCGCCGTTCGCCCCCGGCGAGCGCTACTCGTGGGGCAGCTACGAGGTGGCGTGGCGTCCGGTGCCGCGCGCGTTCGCGAGCGCGGTCGGCGTGCCGCTCGACCTGTTCGTGTTCCCGCGCAACGAGAGCTGCACGTGGATCGCCGCGCACCTGGTCGTGACCAGGGCGCAGCCGCTCCGGGTCGGCGTCGCCGCGACCGGGCAGGCCCGCCTCGTCTTCGACGGCGCCGACGTGGCGCGCGACGACCGCGTGCACGAGTCGCTTCGCTTCGATCGCCTGGCCGCCCGCGTCGACGCCACCGCGGGCGACCACCTGCTGGCCGCCAAGATCTGCTCGGGCGCGCTCGACGACGACGGGCGCGTGCGCCTTCGCGTCACCGACGAACGGGGCGGATGGCCCGACGGCGTCGAGGAGCGCGAGGGGGCGTGGACCCCGCCGCGCCACGCGCGCAGGCCGGCGTTCCGCGCGCTGACGACCGCGCTCGCGCGCGCGATCGACAGACCGGGCAAGGACGTCGACGCCCGCCTGGACGACGCCGTGCTGCGCACGCTCGGCGGCGCCGACGATCTGCGCAGCCCGCGCGCCCCTGGTCAGCTGGCGGCCCTGGCCGACGCCGGCCTGGACGCCGATCACCTCGCGCTCGCGGCGTGGATCGCGCCGATCGGCGCGAACCGCAGCGCGTGGCTGAACGAGGCACGCGCCTCGGGCGACGCCGGCGCGCGCGCGTTCGCCGAGCGACGCCTCGTCGAGCGCCACCTCGACGCGCAGCTGTCGGACTGGGCGATGGCCACGCTGCGCGGCGCCAAGATCGATCAGGCCACCGATCCCGAAGCGGCGCTGCTCTCGGCGCGCGTGGAGACGGCGCTCGGCACCGACGCGCTGCGCGTGCGCGCCGTACGCCGGCTCGCCGCCGCGGCGCAGTCGGCCGGCAACGCCACACCGGACGCGGTGCTCGAGATGCTGGCGCAGCTGACCGAGGGGCTCGATCCCGCGCGCGCGCTGGCCGCCCGCCAGCAGCTCGCGTCGCGCGGGGAGATCGACGGGAACTACGTGCGCGTCGTCGCCGCCACGCAGGACCGCGTCGCCGCGATCGGCGCCGCGCAGCGCGCGTTCGCCGGTGGCGTCGAGGACGCCGACGACGCGCTGCAGGTCGCTCGGGCCGTGGCGCGCACCGGCGCCCACGCCGAGGCGCGCGCGCTCTACGAGCAGCTCTCGCGGTGGGCGCCCAACCGCGCGGGCGTCTGGGCGGGGCTGGCGCAGGAGATCGGCGCGACCCCGTCGGACGCGACCGGCGGGGCCGCGATCGCCGCCGCCCTGCGGCGTGCGCGCGAGCTCGATCCGGGCGAGTCGAGGTACCGCGCCGAGCTGGCGCTGCGCACGCGGGCGCCGTCGCTCGAGGCGGACTCGCGCGACGACGAGAAGTACATCGTCCCCTCGAGCGTCATTCTGGCGCGCCGCCTCGGCGTGCCGACGCGCAGGCTCGCGCAGAACGACGCGCGCGCGACCGGTCCGGGGGCGAAGGCGTCCCCTCCCCCGCCGCGCAGCGGCGACGACGCCCCCGACGTCGCCGACCGCGAGCTGCACTGGCTGCGCGCGGTGGTCATGCACCCCGACCGCCGCGTCTCCGAGATGGTGCACTACGCGCGCGAGATCGTCATCCCGCCGCGCACCGAGGACGAGCTGTACGAGGACGTCCCGGCCGAGGGCGACCTCACCGAGATCCTGCGCGCGCGCGTTCACCGCCGGGACGGCTCCGAGGCGTTTCCGGTCGAGGAGGCGAACGACGACGCGCGCCCGCGCATCCGCTGGCCCGAGCTGCAGCCCGGCGACGTCGTCGAGGTCGCGTTCCGCTCGTGGACCGCGGGGCCCGTCGGCGGACGCGGCGACCCGCCCTTCTACCGGCTCGACTACGCCGGCGCGCTCTCGACGCACCCGGTGCTCTACAACGAGGACGTCATCGAGTCGCCGCCCGATCGGCCCATCTACGCCTCGGTCGTCAACGGCAAGGCCGATCGCGTCGAGGAGAAGGACGAGAACGGGCGCCACGTCGTGCGCTACGTCTGGGACCACCCCGTCAACGTCCCCGACGAGCCGCTCGCGCCGCCGCTGAGCGAGGTCGTCCCGGTGCTCGCCATGTCGACCTTCCACGACTGGAACGCGTTCCGCGCGTGGTACTCGGAGGCCGTGCGCGGCTTCACCGAGCCGGATGCGCAGGTGCGCGAGCTCGCCGCGAAGCTGACGCGCGGCAAGGCGACGCGCGAGGCGAAGCTCCGGGCGCTGTTCGATTTCGTCGCCGACGACATCCGCTACGTCAACTACGTGAGCGGCGAGTGGTGGCTGCCCAACCGCCCGCAGCAGCTGCTGGCGCGGCGCGAGGGCGACTGCGACGACAAGGCGCTGCTCCTCATCACGCTGCTCAAGGCGGTGGGCATCGACGCGCAGGAGGTGATGGTGCAGACGCGCATGACCGGACAGCCCTCGATCGTGCGCGCCCGCGGGGTCGCCATCCCGCTGTTCGATCACGGCATCGCCTTCCTGCCCGGCCCCGGCGGCGGCACCTACCTCGACGCGACCAGCCCGCAGTCGCGCCTCGGGCCGCTGCCGTCGATGGACGCGCGCGCGGTGGCGCTGCGCATGGATGGACCGGCCGAGATCGTGCAGCTGCCGTCGAGCTCCCCCGACGACCACGGCGTGGACGCCACGTGGACGATCGCGCTCGCGAGCGACGGGAGCGCCGAGCTGCAGGGCGAGGAGCACGCGACCGGCGACGACGCGTTCTGGATGCGCTCCTACCTGACCGAGCCGGGGGCGCGGGCCCAGTGGGTGGAGGATCACCTGGTCGGGCCGTGGTTCCCGACCGTCGACGTCGACAAGAAGGTCGACTTCCAGGGCGACCTGGCGCGCGGCGCGGCGGTCGTCCGCTGGCGCGCGCGGTCCGACGGGCTCGCGCGTCACGAGGGGAGCGAGCTGGTCGTGCCGCTGTCGCCGTCGCAGACGCTGGCGTCGCAGCTCGCGCCGCTGGTCGAGAGGACGCTGCCGGTGTGGCTGCCGCCGTACGTCGCGCCCCGCAAGGAGTCGCGCACGATCCGTGTGGTCGCCCCGAAGGGCTGGGCGTTCGAGGAGCTGCCCGCCGGCGGCGACGAGAACGGCGGAACGTTCGGACGGGCGCACCTGGAGGTGATGCACGACCCGCACGACGCGCGCGCGGTGCTCGTGAAGCGCACGGTGGTGTTCGACGAGAGCGCCATCTCCGTGCCGCAGTACCGGAGCTGGCGCGCGTGGGTGCAGCGCGTCGACGCGCTGATGCACCGCGGCCTGCGGCTCGCGCCGGCGGGAGGCACGCGATGAGGGCGCTCCGGTACTGTCTTCCCGTAGTCGTCCTTTCCTGCATGTCCTGCGGCGGCGCGCCGGCCCGCTCACCGTCGTCCGCGAAGGTCGATCTGCCGGGCGCGTTCGCGACGGCGTTCCGCGCCGACGCGACGGGCGATCCGCACGCGGCCGTGCAGGCCTACCTGCAGGTCGTGCGCGCGGCCGCGCCGGCCGACGGCGACCCGTGGCAGGTGCCGGCGCTCGAGGCGTCGCTCGACGCGCTGGCGACGCGCAGCATGCCGTCGCTCGGCGAGGAGGCCGCCGGCGACGCGGGGCTGGCGTGGCGCACGCACGACGGCGCGGCCATCGCCGAGCAGCTCTCGCGCGCCGAGAAGGCTGCGCTCGGTCCGTTCGCCCGGGGCCTCATCGCCCGCGCGCTGAACGCGATGGACGAGAAGCGCGGCGACGCGGCGGCCGCGGCGGCCCAGCGGCAGACGACCGGCTGCGTGCGCGAGGCGACCGTCGTCGGGCCGACCACGTGGGCGCCGGTCACGGGCGTCGACGAGACCGGCCCGCTCGACCGGGCCGACGCGCGCATCGAGGCGTCGTACCCGGCGGGCGACGCGTTCGGCACGCGAGTCCACCCGCTCCGCGTGACGGACCGCGGGTGCGCGATCCCGCTGTCGGCCGAGAGCGCGCGCCCCGGCGTGCGCGAGGTCGTGGTCGACGTGGACGTGCGCAAGGCGCAGACCGTCGGGCTGGTGATGCGCGCCCACGGCGCCGCGGTGCTGCGCGCGGGCGGAACGCCTGTGCTGCGCCGGCCGTTCGAGCTGGGCGACGGGGAGGCGGCGCGATTCGCGCGCGTCACCGTCGCGGCGGGCACGCTGCGCGTCGTCGCGCGCGTGGGCACGGCCAAGGACGACGACTCGGTCGAGATCGACGTGCTCGGCGAGGACGGCGCGCCGCTGCCCACCCGGGCCCCGGCGGTGGGCTCCACCGCGACCGCGCGCGTGCTCGGCGTCGAGACGGTCACGCCCACGGTGTGCAAGGGGACCGAGCGAGCGCTGCTCGCCGCGACCGCCGCCATGGCGGCGGGCGACACGCCCGAGGCCGAGCGGATGCTCTGGCCCACGGCGACCCACGCGGACGCGCCCGCGGAGCTCGCGCTCGTCTACGGACGAGCGATCGAGACGGCGCGCGACCTTTCCGCGGCCACGCGCGCCGAGCGCGCGCGCAGCGCCTACGAGCGCGTGCTCGAGGCCTGGCCGAAGAGCTGGGAGGCGATCGTCGCGCACGCGGTGCTCGCGGGCGTGCGGCGCGGACGCGGCGAGGCCGGCATCGAGACGCTGCGCGATCTGGACGCCACGCGCGCGAAGTCGGGCGACGCGCCGCTGCTCGACGCGTTCGACGCGCTGGTGAGCGGGCGCGAGCACCTGTTCGACCGCGCGCGCACGGCGCTCGACGGCGCTCGCAAGTCGCTCGACGGGACCACGCTGCTGGCCGACGCGCAGGACGTGGCGACGCCGCGCGCGGGCGCGGAGCTCGTCGCCGCCGCGTGCGATCCGGCGCGGCTCGGCGCCCACGACACGCTCGACTGCTACGGCGCGCTGCGGACGCGAGGCGACCACGCCGGCGCCGCCCGCGAGCTCGCCCGCCTCCGGTCCCTGCTCGGCGCGCCGGGCATCCTGCTGGCTCCCGAGCTGCGCGACGCCCTCGCCGCGGGAGACGACGCCGCCGCCAACCGCGCGTTCGGCGCCATGCTCCCGGCCGAGCGCACGCTCGCCTCGCTGTCGCTGCTCGACCGCTCCCGCGACGCGCTCGCGCACCTGCTCGCCGCCGCTCCCGCGTCGCACGACGCGCCGGGCGCCATCGCGCCGCTCCTGCGCGCCGCCGGCGACGATCCCACGCGCGAGTTCGACGGCGTCGCCGAGCGCCTCGCCGCTGCCCGAGCGCACGGCCGTGCACGACGCGACGATCGAGCTGCGGCTGCCGCGCGATCTGAAGGGATCGCTCTGGAGCCACCCCGAGCTCGGCCGCGCGGCCGAGCGCGACGACCGCGACCAGCGCGTGCTCACCTGGCACGTGGTCGACCACCCGGTGCGGACGATCGAGGACGGCGTGCCGCCGATGGACCGCAACGCCGCCGTGAGCTTCTCGACGACGCGCTGGGACATCGTCGCGCGCGCGCTGCGCGAGACGGAGGCGGCGCTCGACGAGCACGATCCGGAGATCGCCGCCTGGGCGCGCGACGCTGCGGGGGAGAAGCCCGGCGCGAGCGGCGCACCGACGCGCGCCACCGTCGACGCGGTGGTGGTGGCGGCGGGCAAGGCGCTGCGCGAGTCCGATCCGGCCACGCTCAGCGACTACGGCGGCGGCATCACCGCCGTGCAGTCGCGCACGGCGCGCACCTTCCTCACGTCGCACGACGGCAGCCGCTCGTGGCTCATCCTGCGGTCGCTGCGCGAGCTCGGCATCCCCTGCGAACTCGTCGTCTCAGAGAACGATCCGTACAGCGCCGACCCGCAGTTCCCGCCGCACTTCGGGCGCTTCCTGCACCCGCTGGTGGTCGCCCACGTGCAAGGCGAAGACGTCTGGATCGACGCCGACGTGCAGGGCCCGCCCCTGCCCGCCGGACGCATGTCGCCCGAGCTGCGCGGCCGCCTCGCGCTGCACACCGACGGGACCATCGCCCCGCTGCCCGCGACCGACCACGAAGACGAGCGCGACGAGGTGGACGAGCGCCTGGCGCTCGACGACGCGGGCGGCGCGCGCGGCACCTTCGCCATCGTGATGCGCGGCCGCGACGCGCAGCAGCTCTCCGAGGCGCTCTTCCGCATCGTGGGCGCCGACCGGCAGCGCGCGCTGCGCGACGTGGTGCTCGCGTGGATGCCGTGGGCCAACGTCGACGACGTGCAGCTGTCGTCGGGCGAGGGCAGCTGGCAGGTCAGCCTGCGCGCCGACGTCACGGTGAGCGGCTACGCGCAGCGCGAGGGGGCCAGGACTTGGCTGCTGCCGGGCCTCGACACGCTCCACTGGTCCTGGCCGCGCGCCCGCGTCTCGAGCCTGGCCGCGACGTTCGCGACGCGCGCCGGACGCGAGAGCGCCCTCGCGCTGAACGCCGCCGTGCAGTACCACGTGCACCGGCGCGTCGACCTCCCCAAGGGCGCGGTGGTCGCTCGCATGCCGGGCCCGCTCGACCTGCGCTCGGGGCTCGTGGCGGCGTCGCGCAAGATCGCCGTCGACGGCAGCGTGCTCGAGGACGACTTCGTGCTCGACGTCGCCACCGGCACGGTGGCGCCCAGGGCCTACGACGCGTTCGTGTCCGTCGCCCACGCCGCCGACGACGGCTTCCTCGCGAGCACGCGCGTGACGATGCCGTAGGTCACTTCAGGATGACGCGGTCGACGGCCATCTTCGTGTACATCGAGTACGTTGCGGCCTGAAGGCACTGCGAGAGCGTGACGGACATGCCCGACTTGTCCTTGCACGTATCGATGATGTGCGTCTTCGCGTTCGACGCGCTCAGCGCGTAGGGCGCGCCGGCACCGGCCGGCGGCACGTAGGGGTTGGTCGTGTCGGGCTGCGTCGCCCCCTTGATGATCGTGAAAATCCCGCTCGTGCAGCCGCCGACGAAGACGTCCAGCATCGAGTTGGACGCCGTGTAGCCCTGGTTGCACTGGTCTGCGCCGCCCGCCTGGAGTGCCGCCGGAACCGACGTCGTCGCCAGCGAGGCCGCGGTGACGTCGCCGCACGCCCAGCCGGTGGGCGCGGCGGTCGTCCCGCCGCCGGTGGCGAAGCTCGTCAGCGTCGGGTCGAGGTGCTCGCTCGTCAGGTGGCCGGGGGTCTGCCCCGTCGTCGAGATCGTCGGCGCGTTGCTCGCCCCGACGGGCAGGCTGACGTGCGTCGAGACCATCTCGAGGTTCTGCGCGGCGGCGAACGCGACCCAGATCGTGCCGGGACCGGCCGTGAGCACGCTGTTCGAGAAGGTGCCGGGCAGCAGCATCGCGACGGGGTTGCGCGAAGGGTCGATCGACGTCGCGTCGACCGGGTACCACCAGTCGAGATCGTTCGTGCCGAGGTACGTCGTTCCCGCGGGCGGCAGGGCCGGCGAGCCAGTGACGCTGCCGACGCTGGTCGTGCCGCTCTTGCCCGACAGATCCGTGATGCCGAGATACGCGAAGAGCACGTTGATCGAGCCCGCCGCGACGGCGCTGTCGATGTTGGTCTGGAGTGTCTTCTGCGCGAAGGTGCCGATCGCGCCGCCGATGGCGTTCTTCAGGCAATTGGCGTCGGTGCCGAACTGCAGCGCGAGCTTGATGGCGCGCGTGTCCTGCTCGAACCGGCAGGTCGAGCTGCACCCGTCGAGGTTCGTCGTGTTGCCGTCGTCGCACTGCTCGCCGGCCTCGCGCACGCCGTTGCCGCACACCGCGCCCGATCCCGCGTCGACGGTCGTCCCCGAGTCGCTCCCCGTCCCCGCGTCGCTCGTCGATCCGCCGTCGCTGGTCGACCCGGCGTCGCCCGTCGACCCCGCGTCGCCGGTCGAGCCTCCGTCGCTCGTCGCGCCCGCGTCCGAGGCGTCCGCGCCGCCGCCGTCCCCCGTCGACCCGCCGTCCCCGCCCGAGCCGTCGTCGCCCGTCGCATCGGCCGTCGCCTCGGTCGACCCGTCCTTGCCGGTCGGCCCGTCGTCCGCGGTCGGACCGTCGTCGCCCGTCGTCCCATCCCCCGCCGGCCCGTCCGCCGACCCGTCGTCCCCCGGCGCGACGACGACCACCACCCCGTTGCCGCCGCACCCCGCGGCCAGGCCCACGGCGGTGATCACCGCCAGGGCAGCCCAAGCCCGCCGACGCGCACCAAGCCCCACGGTAGAAACGGTACAGGTCGGCCCGCCGCCGCGCAACCCGAGGCCCCCCATGGGGCCGGGGCCCCATCGAACCAAACCTGGGGGACCACCGGGCTGGAGCTTGCGAGATCACCTTCTTTTCACTACGTTTGCCGCCCCCCATGAGCGGCCATTCCAAGTGGGCGACGATCAAGCACAAGAAGGGCGCGCTCGACGCCAAGCGCGGCAAGCTCTTCACGAAGCTCATCAAGGAGATCACCGTCGCGGCCCGCATGGGCGGCGGTGACCCCAACGGCAACCCGCGCCTTCGCAAGGCCGTCGCCGACGCCAAGGGGCAGTCGATGCCCAACGACACGATCACCCGCGCCATCAAGCGCGGCACCGGCGAGATCGAGGGCGCGGCGTACGAGGAGATCACCTACGAGGGGACGGGGCCCGCCGGCACGCTGTTTCTCGTCGAGTCGTTGACCGACAACCGCAACCGCACCGTCGCCGAGATCCGCAAGGTCTTCGAGAAGCACAACGGCGTGCTCGGGAGCGCCGGCACCGCCGCGTGGGCCTTCGATCGCAAGGGGACCCTCTCGCTCGGCAAGGAGGTCACCGAGGATCAGCTGATGGAGGTCGCCGTCGGCGCCGGCGCCGAGGACTACCAGGACGTCGGCGAGGAGTGGCAGCTGACCACGCCGGCCGACGCGCTCGGGACCGTGGTCGACGCCCTCGAGAAGGCGGGCATCAAGGTCAAGTCGAGCGGCCTGGCGTCGGTGGCCAAGGTCAAGAAACCGCTGACGGGCCGCGACGCGCAGGTGGCGCTCAACCTCGTCGAGGCGCTCGACGACCACGACGACGTGCAGAACGTCTTCGCCGACTTCGACATCTCCGACGAAGAGCTCGCGGCGCTCGAGAACGTCGGCTGAGCCGATGCTGGTGCTGGGCCTCGACCCCGGCACGCGCCACTTCGGGTGGGGCGTCGTCGAGCGGCGCGGCACGCGCCTCGTGCACCACGCGCACGGCATCGTGCACACCGACGAGTCGGCGCCCATCGCCACGCGCCTCGTGACGATCGAGGCGGCGCTGGTCGAGGTCGTGCGCGCCCACGCCCCGGCGGTGGCCAGCGTGGAGGCGCTCTTTTTCGCGAAGGACGCGCAGGCCGCGGCGAAGCTCGGTCACGCGCGCGGCGTCGCGCTGCTCGTGTGCGCGCGCGCCGGCCTCGAGGTGCACGAGTACCCGCCCGCGCTCGTCAAGCGGGCCGTGGCCGGCCACGGCCGCGCCGAGAAGAGCCAGGTGGCCCAGATGATCCGCATCGTGCTCGGCCTCCCGGCGGCCCCCCCGGCCGACGCCGCCGACGCGCTCGCGCTCGCGGTGACCCACCTGCAGCACGCGCCGCTGGCCGCCGCCGCCGCCGCTGCGGCCGGGCGAGGCGGCCTCCCGCGCGGTTGAGCCCGGGCCCGAGCGCATGCAATAACGGACGTGCCTCGCTCGTCCAAAGGACATAGAGATCCCGGAGCCATGAAGCGCCTCGCCCCTCTCCTCCTCGTGCTGGCCGCCGCCGCGACCGCCCCCTCGTACGCGGGCGACGTCGCCGCGCAGACGGCGCCGGCCGGCTCGGCCGCGACGCCCAACGTCCAGCAGGCCGTGCAGAACGTGCAGAGCTTCTACAACCAGTCGTCCACGTTCCAGAGCGACTTCCAGCAGGAGTTCTGGGTCAAGGCGTACAACCAGACCAAGCAGTCGCACGGCCGCGTCACCTTCTCCAAGCCCGGCAAGATGGACTGGGTCTACGAGGACCCCATCGGCAACCGCGTCGTGTCCGACGGGCAGGTCATCAAGATCTACGAGCAGTCCAACAAGCAGATGTACGAGCAGCCCATCGACAAGTCGCAGTACCCGGCGGCGCTGTCGTTCCTGACCGGCACGGGCAAGCTCACCGACGCGTTCGACTTCCAGATCTTCGACGGGACGCAGCTGCACTTCCCGGGCGGCTACGTGCTGGTCGGCACGCCCAAGCAGCCGACGCCCGCGTACTCGAAGGTCCTCTTCTACGTCGACGCGGCGACCTCGCAGGTGCGGCGCGTGATGATCATCGACGGGCAGGGCAACCGCAACCGCTTCGACTTCGTGAACCCGAAGATCAACGGGCCGGTGTCCTCGAGCCAGTTCACGTTCACGCCGCCGCCCGGGACGTCCGTCATCCACCCGTGACGCCCTGCCCGCACTGCCGCGCCGTCGCGCGCGTCGAGCCGAGCGCCCGGCTGCGCTGGCGGTGCGCCGTGTGCGGAGCGCCGGTCGTGCCGGCGGAGGGCGTCGCCCCGCGCTCGGACGCGGAGCTGCCGAGCCTCGTGGCGGCGCAGCGGCTGCGCGCGATGGGGTTCGGCTGGACGGCGGCCGCGGGCGTGCTGGGCGCGATGGCGCTGATGACGCTCGGGCTGGCGCTGCTCGTGGCGCTGGCGTCGCGCACGGTGGGGATCCTCTTCGGCGCGCTCGCCGCCGTCGCGGCGGCGCTGGCGCTCGTGGCGTGGCGGCGCGCGGGCCGGCGCGACGCCGAGGCGCGCGCCAAGCTCGACGAGGCGTGGGAGCGCGTGGCCGAGGAGGTGCTCCAGGCGCGCGGCGGCGAGCTCACCGCGCCCGAGCTCGCGCGCACGATGCACACCGACGAGACCCACGCCGCGGGCCTGCTCTCGAGGCTGTCGGCCGCGGGGCGCGTGCGCGTGGCGGTGCGCGACGACGCGGAGCTCGCGTACCGCGAGGAGGGCGACGAGGCGGGCGCGGCCCCCGAGGCCGAGCCTTCGCGCGGCGCCGAGCGCGAGGCGCCCCGGTGAGCGCCCCCACGAGGCGGCGCCGATCGCTCACGCACGTGGGCGGCGAGGTCGAGACCGCGGGCAACCGCGAGATCGCCGCCGCGCTTCGATCGGCGCTCGACGTGGCGCCCGCCGCCGAGCCGCGCGGCGAGCGAGGCGAGGCGGCGGTCGACGATCCGGACCGCGCCCACGTCCACGGCTTCCACACCTACCCGGCGCGCATGCACCCGGCGACCGCCGCGCGCCTGGTGACCGCGCTGTCGCCCGCGGGGGCGACCGTGCTCGACCCCTTCTGCGGATCGGGCACCGTGCTGGTCGAGGCGATGATCGCCGGACGGCGCGCGGTGGGCACCGATCTGAACCCGCTCGCCGTGCGCCTCGCCCGCCTCAAGACGGCGCCGCGCGACGCCGCCGCCCGCGACGCGATCGTGTCCGCCGCCCGCGGCGCCGCCGCCTTCGCCGACGAGCGCCGCGCCCGCCGCGCCGGCGCCACGCACCGCTACCCGCCCGAGGACGTGGCGACCTTCGACCCGCACGTCCTTCTCGAGCTCGACTCGCTGCGCGCCGGCATCGCGCAGGTCGGGCGCGACCGCGACGACGTCCGCGACGCCCTCGAGCTCGTGCTCAGCGCCATCCTCGTGAAGGTGAGCCGCAAGGCGTCCGACACGTCGGCCGGCGTCGCCCCGCGGCGCATCGCCGCCGGGTACCCGGCGCGCCTGTTCGCGCGCAAGGCCGAGGAGCTCGCGCGCCGCCTGGCCGATTTCGAGGCGCGCCTGCCGCCCGGCGCCGCGCCCGCGCGCGTCGAGGTCGACGACGCCACCCGCCTGCGCACCGTCGCGGCGAGCACAGTCGACGCCGTCGTCACCTCCCCGCCGTACGTCGCCACGTACGACTACCTCGCGCACCACGCCCTGCGCATGCGCTGGCTGGGCCTGGACACCAGGGCCTTCGCCGCCGCCGAGATGGGCGCCCGCCGCCGCTACGCCCGCCTCGACGCCCGCGAGGCGCGCGAGGCGTGGACGCGCGAGCTCGCGGCGGCGCTGCGGTCGATGGCGCGCGTCTGCCGCAAGGGGGCGCGCGTCGCCCTGCTCGTGGCCGATTCGGCCGTCGGCGGCGAGGCCCTTCGCGCCGACGCCCTCGTCGCCGCCGTCGCCCCCGACGCCGGCTTCGCCCCGCTCGCGCGCGCCTCGCAGCGCCGCCCGCACTTCCACGCCCCCACCGCGCCCGCCTTCGAGCGCGCGCCCCGCGCCGAGCACGCCATCGCGCTCGAAAAGAGATAGCCGGCGCGCTAGACCGGCCTGCCCCCGATGCCCCTCCTCGTCTTCGAGTCGACGGACGCGCCCACGGTCGAGGTCGACGCCCCCCAGGGGGCGCGCCTCGTCGACGTCTGCGACGAGCGCAGCGCCCCGGTCCCCTTCTCCTGCCGGAGCGCCAGCTGCGGCACCTGCCGCATCGACGTCCTGGAGGGCGTCGAGCTGCTCGAGGAGCCGCGCGACGAGGAGCTCGATATCCTCGACATGTTCGGCGACGATCCGGCCCGCCGCCGCCTCGCCTGCCAGACGCGCGTTCGCCCTGGCCCCGGGCGCGTGAGGGTCCGCCCCGCCCCCACGTGACAGGCGGGTGAACTCGCCCGACCCGTCCGCCCGGGATGAAAAAATCGAGTGGTCGAAGTCGCAGGCAATCGCACCGCGGCTCTGGTATGAGGCGGCGCGTTCCACGAGGACCTATTCCAACGGGCCCCGCGGAGGACTTTTCCGGGGCGGAGCACGAAAGGTGTACGAGCGATGAAGATCCGTAATCTGGCTTTGGTCTTGGGTGCTGCGTTCACGGTCGCGGCCGGCGGCTTCGCCGCCACGGCGTGCAGCAGCAACAGCCCCGCGGTGAC
>Ga0080006_1175583_pt1 | contig 62708 bp, 68 predicted proteins | sample RS3BMetagenome_FD_69209 | JGI IMG/M metagenome (GOLD analysis project Ga0080006, IMG submission 69209) | Ferric oxide microbial mat and aquatic microbial communities from Rainbow Spring, Yellowstone National Park, USA - RS3B (SPADES... ...
CCGCTGAGGGTGGCCGCCGCTGCGCGGGCCTGCCGTATGAAGAGGGCCCCGATTACCACACCGATGACGACGAAAGCGATGACGTGCAGCATGGAACCTATCCTCCCTTCTCGGAATTGACGTCGGTGTGCGATGCCCCAGCGATGTGGGCGGTTTCTGGTGAGGACGCCAGGGCCTCCTGGCGCAGCCTTGAGAGTTCAGCCTCGACCGATGCGCTGGCCGCACCGAGGCGAAGCTCGCGGTCGATGTCGTCGTCCGAATAGGCCCCTAGGGTAGCAAGTGTGCCCTGGTCCATGAGCTGCTCCAGGGCAGCCGCCCTTGCCTGCATCTGCTTGGTCCTCTCCTGGACCCTCTCCAGGCTCCTGCCCACGCCGCCGAGGTCGGTGGAGAGGCCCGTCACCGTCTCTCCGATTCGGGCTGACGCCTGGGCCGCCGAGTACTGAGCGCTGATGGTGTCCCTTCTGGTCTTGAAGGCCAGCACCATTGATTCAAGCTTATGGGATGTGACCTCGAGCGACTGCTCCTGCTGGTTGATCTGGGCTATCTGCTTTTGAATTGATCCAATCTGTCCGCTGGTGTCGGCGGCGCGCGTCAGGGCCAGCCGGGCCAGATCCTCGCGGCCCTCTTGAAGGGCGCGCCTGGCCTGGTCGTGAAGGCGCGCCTCCGCTTGGCGCAGCTGCCCCACCTGGATTTCCAGCCTCTTCTGGGAGGTGACCACCTGGGCGATCCCCCGCCTCACCGACTGAAGAGCATCCAGCTGCCGTCGGTAAGAGAGGTCAAGAGCCTCGACTGGGTTCTCAGCTCGGTCCAGGCGGTGACCCACCTTCTGCTCCAGGATCTGGCGCAGTCTTCGACCCGCACGGGATCTCCAGCCCACTATCAAAACGACGCAGGCCACCGCCGCCTCCAGAGCGAATTCGACTTCAGGCATTGAGTTGTGGCGCTCCCTCGGGATGCTCCAAGATCCGTGCGGTCATGTTAACGTCAACCGACAAACAGGATTGCCGAGGCCCCTGCGGCACGAGGGCCGGGATCGACTCTGCGTGAACTCTAAGCTACCGGGTATATAAGAGGTGCTATGCAGCGCAAATTGGGCGCCGACCGCGGCCTGACCTTCCGCATGATCCTGACCCTTTTCCTGCTGGCGGTCGTCTACGCCATCTTCGTCGGAGTCCTGCTCGTGTTGCGGGTGGAGCTGGCCACGATCCTGGTGGTGGTGGTGGTGCTGCTGGTGGCCCAGTACTACTTCTCCGATCGCATGGTTCTGACCGCCCTCAAGGCCCAGATGGTGACCCCGCAGCAGTATCCGCAGCTCTATGACATCGTGGGGCGCCTGGCCCAGATGACGGGGGTGCCGATGCCGAAGGTTGCGGTGATCCAGTCCCGGGTCCCCAATGCGCTGGCCACCGGCCGCAACCCCAAGAACTCGGTGATTGCGGTGACGACCGGACTCCTCAACCAACTTGAACCCAAGGAGCTGGAGGCGGTGTTGGCCCACGAGCTCAGCCACGTGATCCACAGGGACGTCAAGGTCATGGCGATGGCGGGATTCTTTGCCACGGTCGCCTCCCTGATCGTCCAGTCCGGGCTCTGGTTCGGCATGTTCGGTGGCTTCGGAGGTTACGGCGGCGGTGGTTATGGTCGGGGCCGCGGCGGGGACGAGGGCGAGGGGATGATCCTGATAATTTTTGTGGCGGCGCTGGTCTGGGCCATCAGCTTCGTCCTGATCCGCGCTCTTTCGCGCTACCGCGAGTACGCGGCTGACCGGGGCTCTGCCGTAATCACCCAGGATCCGTCGCAGCTGGCCTCGGCTCTGCAGAAGATCAGTGGCACCATGACCCGGATCCCGGATCGTGATCTAAGACAGGTTCAGGCCGCCAACGCTCTGATGATCTTTCCGGCGGTAAGGGCGGGGAAGAACACCCTGGCCGAGATGTTCTCGACTCATCCATCGCTGGAGCACCGGTTGGCGAAGCTGCAGGAGCTGCAGTCTCGCCTCTCCGGGTAGTGGGCGTCACGGCGTGGGCTTCCTAGACTCGCTCATCGGTCGCACCAAGCTTCCCAAGTCCAACGAGGACAAGATCTTCGCCATGAGCACCGCTATGCTCTCCCTCCAGACCGAGGCTGGCCTGGAGCCGGCCAATCGGGTCGGAATCGTCTTCCGGTCGCTGCCTTCGGGCCGCTTCCAGCAGCTGACCGCCGACACGGTGTCCATGCTCAAGATGCAGGATTCGACTGCCCCGGACGACGCCCTGAAGGTGAGAGAGGTCAAGGACGATCTGGGCTTCGAGTGGTTGGTGGTTGACGGCGCCGACTTCGAGGCCATCCTGGCTGGTATCCACGCGGTTGCCATGGGCCTGCTCGACGAGGGGCTGGGCGACTGCCTTCTGGCGGCCGTCTTCCCATTCAACGAGAGCGGGAGGCCGGTGTACTGGATCTACGGGTACAAGGAGGCAACCTTCTATCCCTTCGTCCCGAACGGTGATCACCGCCGGGACAACGCCTCCGAGATGCGGCTGGCCGCGGTGGCCAAGAACGAGCTTCCCGTTGAACCAGATCTCGAGAGGTGGTACGCCCTGTGGGGCGTGCCAGTCTGAACTGCCGCTCTGAAGCGGCGGATCTGGTCTTGGGGAGTGACCTCGGTCTCAGCTCTGCTGGTTGCCGGCCTCGACCACGCTGCCGTCTGCGGACATGAGCGCCGACGCCTCTTCCAGGGTCATGTCTTGGGAGGGAAGCATGACGTCGGAACTCTCCAGCTGATCGTCGCCAAGCTTGGTTCCATGAGAGCGCACGAAGCTCAGCAGATTTGCCAGAGCGGTAGTGTACCCGGCCTGGTCCTGACCGGCTATGGCATCCGATAGAGCCTTGTCCAATGGCTCCAGTTGGGGCCTCTCCGTCAGGCTCAGGCGGTACTGATCCTCCCCCTGGATGCGGACCACGATGCTGTCTCCAACAGGCGCTGGATTGCCGCCCGGCGAGCTCTGCGGCGCGGGCTGCGGGGCAGCCTGTGCCGGGGCCTCGATTCGCGGGGCGGGCGCCGCCGCCGGGAGCATCTCCTGCTTCAGCGCCGCCAGCTGCGCCTCAACCTGGGACTCGGTCAGGCCACTCTGCAACTGACGCTCGATGTCGTCGCCGGAGCTGATGCCGATGGTGTCGAGCGTACCGCTGTCCACCAGGCTGTCGACCGCGGCCGCGCGTGCCTGCATCTGCTGGGTCTTGTCCTGGGCCCGCTCCATCATCATGTTCACATCGGCCATGTGCTCGCTGAGACCGGTGACGGCTTCGCCCACCTGGGTCGAGGCCTTGGCCGCTGAGTACTGGGCCTTCATGGTCTCGCGCTGGGTGCGAAAGGCTTCCACCTTGGCCTGGAGCTTCTGAGCGGTGATCTCCAGCTTCTGCTCTTGATCCTTCAGCTGGACGATCTGGGCTTGGAGGTTGTCGGCCTGGGTCTGGGCGTCCTGGGCTCTGGTCAGAGCCAATCTGGCAAGGTCCTCCCGGCCCTGCTGGAGGGCCAGCTTGGCCTGCCCCTGGAGCTTCTCCTGACTCTGCCGTAGCTGGGCCTGCTGCATCTCCAGCCGCTTCTCGGATGTGAGAACGTCGGCGACGCTGCGCTTCACCTGCTGCAGCCCTTCCATCTGCTTCTGATAGGAGAGGTCAAGGGCCTCCACCGGGTTCTCAGCCTTGTCGAGAACTTTGTTGGCCTTCTGCTGGACCAAGTCCGACATCCGTCGCATGATGCTCATTGCCATCTCCTTCGCGCTGCGGGGAACTTCGTCTGTTCCACAATGGGGATCTTACCGTCTTTGGAGTTCGAATCCTGTTCGGGCGCCTCCCGGCTGGTGGCCATCCGGCCTCACTCAGCCAAGACGCCATCCGACCGTCCCTGGGCGGTCTGGCCTGACCAGCACGATGTCTCCAGGATCCAGGGGGTTGATCACGCCAAGAACCAGAACCTGGCTCTTGAAGCCGGCGATCCTTCGGGGTGGGAAGTTGACCACGGCGAGGACCTCGGTGCCGACCAGGTCGGCCGGGCTGTAGTGGCGTGTGAGCTGGGCGCTGGACTGCAGGATCCCAAGTCGGGGCCCGAAGTCAATCTGAAGCTTGATGGCCGGCTTGCGGGCTTCCGGGAATTCGATTGCCGCTACCACGCATCCCGTCCTGATGTCCAGCGAGGAGAAGGTCTCAAAGCTGGCGGCCTCAAGAGCTTCGGAATCTGCCACGGTGTCTCCTGTTGCTGTCGACGGGGTGGAGCGGTTCAGACTAAATCCAGCGTACCAAGCTCGGTATACTCGCCAGCGGGCGGGTACCGAAGTGGTCAAACGGGGCTGACTGTAAATCAGCTGGCTACGCCTTCAGAGGTTCGAATCCTCTCCCGCCCACGCCCAGGTAGCTCAGTGGTAGAGCGCTTCCTTGGTAAGGAAGAGGTCGCGGGTTCAATCCCCGCCCTGGGCTCTTTTGATCTCACGGCGAACACATAACTGGACACACGGACGGCTGCTCTGGGTTGCACATCGTTCCAACTCCACTTCCGAGTGGCGCGACCAGTCTGCTCCCAAGCCGCCTAGCGGCACGCTCCGGCGCGCCACTTCGCTGGTGGATGGCGGCTGGTCCCGGTCCCGAGCTTTGCGCGCCAAGTCTTGAATGGTGCGCTGGAGTGGTGCGCACGAGATGGTCTTGGGAAGGTACGCTTCGGAGCGCATCGGGCCTTTGAAGGAGACCGGCGAGTGCAGTGTCCTAGCTGCGGGGCGGAGACCACCCCAGGACGCAAGTTCTGTCGCGAGTGCGGCTCTAGACTAGCGCGAACATGCCCCGCCTGCGGCCTGGCCAACGAGGCCACCGCGAAGTTCTGCGAGGAGTGCGGAGCGGGGCTGGGAGCAGCCGACAGCCCCGGGGCTCGCCCATTGGCGGAGCTTGCCGTACGCGCTCCGACGCCGGTACCTTCCACTCCTTCCTCCGCCCCTCTTTCCGAGCTGCGGCTGGTGTCGGTCTTGTTCGCGGACCTGGTGGGGTTCACGACGCTTTCTGAGTCGCGGGACCCGGAGGAGGTGCGGGAGCTGCTGTCGCGGTACTTCGAGGTGTGCCGGGGGCTGGTGGAGCGGTACGGGGGTGTGGTGGAGAAGTTCATCGGGGACGCGGTGATGGCGGTGTGGGGGACCCCGGTGGCGCAGGAGGACGATGCGGAGCGGGCGGTGCGGGCGGCATTGGAGCTGGTGGGGGCGGTGCAGGCTCTGGGGGAGGAGGTGGGAGCGGCGGGGCTGGCGGCGAGGGCGGGGGTGCTGACGGGGACGGCGGCGGTGAGCCTGGGCGCTCAGGGGCAGGGGATGGTGGCCGGAGACCTGGTCAACACGGCTTCGCGGATCCAGACCAAGAGTGAGCCGGGGATGGTGCTGGTGGGGGAGGCGACCAAGCGGGCCACCGAGGCGGCGGTGGCGTATGTGGCAGCCGGCACCCACGAGCTGAAGGGGAAGGCGCAACCGGTGCCGCTGTACCGGGCGGTCCGGGTGGTGGCGGGTATGGGGGGGCTGCTGAAGTCGGAGCGGCTGGAGGCGCCGTTTGTGGGGCGGGACCGGGAGCTGCGGCTGGTGAAGGAGCTGTTCCATGCCAGCCTGGAGGACCGGCGGGCGCACCTGGTGCAGGTGAGCGGGATAGCGGGGATAGGGAAGTCGCGGCTGTCGTGGGAGTTCTTCAAGTACATGGACGGGCTGGAGGCTCTGGTGTTCTGGCACCGGGGGAGGTGTCCAGCGTACGGCCAGGGGATGACCTACTTTGCTCTGGCGGAGATGGTGAAGGGCAGGGCCGGGATCCTGGAGGGGGAGGAACGGGAGCCGGCTCTGGGCAAGCTGCAGGCGATGGTGGAGGAGTACGTCCCGGAAGCTGGGGACCGTCGCTTCGTGACCCCGCGGCTGGCACACCTCATCGGGTTGGAGGAGCGGAGCGCGACGGACAAGCAGGACCTGTTCGCCGCCTGGCGGCTGTTCCTAGAGCGGCTGGCGGAGGCGGGGCCGGTGGCGATGGTGTTCGAGGACATGCAGTGGGCGGACCCGTCGCTGCTGGAGTTCATCGCCTACCTGATGGAGTGGTCGAGGAGCTTTCCCATCTACATCCTGAGCCTGGTCCGCCCCGACTCCCAGGGGGCTGGGCTGGCAGCCACAGTGCGCAACGCGACCACGATCCACCTGGAGCCGCTCCCCCGGGGGGCGATGGAGATGCTGCTGGCAGGGCTGGTGCCGGGTTTGCCCCAGCCGTTGGTGGAGCGGATCCTGGGGCGTGCTGAGGGAGTTCCGCTGTATGCGGTGGAGACGGTCAGGATGCTGCTGGACCGTGGGCTGCTGGTGGACGAGGGTGCCGCCTACCGGCCGGTGGGAGAGATTGGGGCGCTGGACGTGCCGGAGACGCTGCACGCTCTCATCGCCGCCCGGTTGGATGGGCTGAGCGGAGAGGAACGGCAGCTCATCCAGGACGCCTCGGTGCTGGGGAAGACGTTCACCGAGCAGGGGCTGGTGGCGCTGTCCAAGCTTGCTGAGGCGGCGCTCGAGCCGGTGCTGAGGTCGCTGGTGAGCAAGGAGATCCTGTCGGTGCAGGCAGACCCGAGGTCGCCTGAGCTAGGGCAGTACGGGTTTCTGCAGGACCTGGTGCGGACGGTGGCGTACGAGACGATCTCCAGGAAGGAGCGGCGGGCCAAGCACCTTTTGGTAGCGGAGCACCTGGAGGGAGCCTGGGGAGAGGGGGCTGAGGAGATAGTGGAGGTGGTGGCCTCCCACTACCTGGAGGCGTGGCGGCTTGACCTGGATGCGGTGGACTCCGAGGAGATCAAGGTCAAGGCGCGAGAGATGCTGGTGCGAGCGGGGGAGCGGGCGGCTTCCCTCGCGGCGGCCGAGGAGGCGCAGTCCGCCTTCGAGAGGGCGGCGGAGCTGACCGAGACGACTGCGGAACGGGCGGCGCTGACGGAGCGGGCGGGGGAGATGGCGGATCTTCGCGGCAGGTCGGAGGAGGCGGCCTCCAGGTACGAGGCGGCGACCGTTCTGTTCGAGGAGGCGGGCCTTACCCGCTCGGCGGCCCGGGTCCAGGCCCGTCTGGCGGGAGTGGACTCCGCGCGCAACCATCTGGACCTTGCCATCGAGCGCACGAGCAAGGCGCAGGCTGGTTTGCTGGAGGGCGAGCCTGACCCCGACCTGGCGGTGGTGTTGGGTCAGCTGGGACGGTTTCTGGCCGTGGCTGGGCGTCATGCGGAGGCCACGCCGATACTGGAGCAAGCCCTCAAGCTGGCGGAGCAGCTGGAGCTACCTGAGGTCTACTCCCAGGCACTCAACAGCAAGGCGATCGTGCTATTGCGCTCGGACCGGCTGGATGAGGCTGCCTGGATCCTACGCCGTGCGCTCGAGGTGGCTGAGGAGCACGGGCTGACCCACGCAGCTATGCGTGCCACCAACAACCTGGCAGTGACGCTCGAGGCGCAGGACAGGTTCGCCGAGATGGTGGCTCTCGTGGAGCGTCAGCTGGCGGCTGCGCGCCGCGCCGGGTCCAGGATGTGGGAGCTGACCGCCCTCACCAACTCCATCGGCCTACTGGTGCAGCTGGGGCGGTGGGATCAGGCGCTGGCCTGGGCGAAGGAGGCACGCGGGGCGGAGGAGCTGGCGGCGCAGGAGTGGTCGGCTTTCTCCTTGATCGCCCTGGCTCCACTCCACGCTTGCCGAGGAGAGCTGGGTGAGGCCAAAGCGCTATTGGATGAGCAGCGAGATGCCGAGAGCTCTGCCAACTGGCAAGGTCGCCTCGGCTACCTCCTTACGAAAGCGCAGGTGCTGCTCTTGGAGGGCCGACCCGCGGAGGCACTCGCGGCGCTGGAGGAAGCGCTGGCCATCCGGGAGGAACTCGGGATCGGGCTGTCAAGTGGATATGTGAAGACGGCGCTCGTGACAGCAGCGGAAGCCGCGCTGAGCCTTGGCGACCTGGCGCGGACGGACGAGCTTCTCGAGGTGGTCCGGTCAGCCCGGCCGGGGCAGGTGACACCATGGCTCAGGGCCCAAATGGCCCGGCTCACAGCCAGAGCCGACGATTTGCGGGGTGCCCAGGGGGCCGTGGAGGCGGGGTTTCGGACTTCGGAGAATGGGCTCCGCGAGCTCGGAGCCGTCTTCGACTTGGGCGTGGTCCTCACCGAGCACGCCGAATGGCTGGCGGCTCAGGGCCAGGTCGAAGTGGCGAAGGTGCCCAGGGGCGAGGCCCAAGCGATCTGGGAGCAGTTGCGGGCTCGGCTCTGGCTCGAGCGCCTGGACCGGATTCCGACGGGGCAAAGTCAAACTGCCTGAGGGGGAGGCGGGCTCTGGCCGTGTTTCCGACCAAGGATTGGGGGCTTAGGGTAGTCGGAATCCAAGAGCCGGGTGCGGCTACCGGCAAGGCGATGGGACGACTCCGCAAGACCACATAACTGGACGTGTTTTTGATTGGCCGTCGAAGTCGGGGCACAGCGCAAAGGCCAAAGTAGTTGGTAAGGAAGAGGTCGCGGGTTCAATCCCCGCCCTGGGCTCCGGCAAGCCACTTTCGAGTTCACACGCAGCTCTTCTACCGGGCTTCGCCCAAATGAAGGAGAGCTGCAAACTGACCGAAAATCCGGCATGGGAAGGGCTGCTTACCAGCGGCCTTCCCAGCAACCAGCTGTAAGGAGAGAAGCGCTCTGCCGGAGTTCCAGGGAGGCTTCGAGTGCCCAGGATTCCGGCTCCACCTGCGCCGAGCCCGCTGGCCCGGTGCGTCGAGGACTACCTGACGTCCTGCCGCGCCCGCGGGCTATCCCCCAAGACCCTGGAGAACGGCTACGGCTATCCGCTCCGCCACGGCTTCCTCCCCTGGGCGGCCCGCGAGGGCCCGGCGGCTCCATCCGACATGAGCGGCCGAGCCCTGGAGAAGCTCGCGGCCGAGCTCCTCGGCGAGGGCGGCCGCCGGGGCCCGCTCTCGAGGCGCTCGGTGCACACCTACCTGCAAACGGTCAACCAGTGCCTGAAGTGGGCCAGAGCGGAGGGCGAGGCGGTCCCGGAGCGCGCTGTGGCACCGCTTCCCAGCCGGCCGAAGAATTTCCCCGAGGTCTTGTCCAGGGAACAGATAGCGGCGATGGAGGCGGCAGCCGCGACCGAACGTGACCGCCTCATTATCCGGCTGCTCGCCGACACCGGGATGCGAGTGGGTGAGCTGGTGGCCCTGGGCACCGGTGACCTTCGCCAAAGGAGCCGGGGCAGCTACTTGCGTCTGAGCGGGAAGGGGCCGGGAGCGCCAGGTGCCGCTGATGCCGAGGCTCTCCAATCGGCTGCAGCGCTATGCGACCCGCTCCCGGCCGGCCGACGCCGGCACTGCCCATCTCTTCGTCAGCTTGCGCCGGAATCCCAGTACCGGCGACTACGAGCCCCTCACCCCTTCGGCGGTGCAGCAACTGGTCCGGGTACTGGGCCAGCGGGTGGGTCTGCCCCAGCGGGTCTACCCGCACCTCTTCCGCCACAGCTTCGTGACCTGGGCTCTGGCCCAGGGGATGAACGAATTGCGGCCGCAATCCCGTTCCGTAGTGGCAGCCAGGTGAGCCGGGCCCACACAGGTACCCAGGCACCTGCCCGTTCAACCGGATGGACTCCCGCCGGCGCCGTGGTCTCCCTGGAACGAGCTGGCGGGGGGTGAGGTCTGGTGGGTCGGCCGGGAGGACGGTTCTTGGAAGACGCTGTAGGAAGCCTACAAGTCGAGCCGGTCATGGTGTGGGTGACTGGAGGCGTTCCGGATACGATGACTGACCCGCAGCGGGTGGAGCGGGGAGTTCCGGGGCCGGTAACGCAGATCGCAAGGCTGATCACGGGGCACTCGCTGTGTGCCGGTATGGCGACCCGTGCGGCCCGGTCCGGCCGCGAGGCGCTGGAAGCCCGTTTGGGGCCCCAAGAGCCGTGTTCCAGGTGGTAACTGCTCGCGGATCACTGCGATGAGCCGGCGGATCGTGGCCGCATACCTGGGCGATGGGGGCGCGAGCGAACTGAGTTGATCGGCCGACCCTGGCATCGCGATCCCGGAAGGAGGCACGGCCATCCACGCCATCACCACGGAAGTGAGACGGGAACAGTCGGGCCAGCGTCGGACGCGATGGCCGAGACCGTGGGTGCGCTGGTCACAGCTCTGGCGGCGGGGACCGCTGTGGTGACCTACAACGCCGGCTAGGACTTCACCCTGCTGGATCTGGCGTGCCGCCGCCACGGAGCCCCATTGTTGGAGTCCCGGCCCGGTCGCCCGGTGGGTCCCACCTTCGATCCGTTGGTTCTTGATCGCCATGTGGAACGGTACCGCTCGGGCCGTGGCGCTTTCGCCGACGCCTGCCGGGCGCACGACGCGGTGCTGCGGGAGGCCCGCGATGCGCTCAGCGGCGCGATACCCTGGCTTGGCCCCAGTACGGCAAGTTCCCTACCCGACCTCTAGGTCGGAGCGGCACGCGACCAGACAGCCGGTTGCGCCGCCTATCTGCTCCGGCAGGTGTTGAGCGCCACTGTAGATCAGGATCGGGGAGCCGGGGCGCCACTGACGGCTGGGCTGGGGTTGGCCGTGGCCATGCTCATAATCGGGGCCAGGTTGGTTTCTGGAGCCAGGTCCGCGCTGGCTCCCAGAGGTCTTGAGTGAGTCAGGGGGTGCGGCTCGCGGTGAGGCCAGAACCGCACTCAGCAATGGGGGAGGAACTCCGCAAGGGGTGCCACTGCCGTGGGCTCGACTTAAGTTCGCCCAGTGGCAACGGCCGGTGAGGCGAGATAGCGGGAGGGAGTACCCAAAATTGTGCAGTTCTGGCGGGCTTGGGCTGGCGTCGGACCGCTGACGCACTGGGCCCGGCAAGTCGTGATGCAGACGGGCTGACCTTTACCCTCCCAACACTTGAGGCATGTTGCAAGTTCAGCCGCTCCCTGCCCTGGGGGGGGAGCGGCGGGACAGGACCGTAGAGCTGGCCCCTGGCGTGAGGCCGCCGCACCGTTCGCTAGTGATCGTCCTCGGGCACGATCGCGTCAGCCTCTATCTCGACCAAGAGTGCTGGGTCGATGAGGCTCCTGACCTCGACCATGGACGTAGCTGGCCGTATCGTCGCAAACATCTCGCCGTGAGCTCGCCCGACCTCCTCCCAACGGCTGATGTCGGTCAAGAAGATGCGGGTGCGGACGACGTGTTTCGGTTCGGCCCCCACCTCGCGCAGCGCGGCAGCAATGCGCCGTAACGCCTCCCGGGTCTGCTCGCCGATGTCATCTCCACCGACGGCGCCTCCTCCCTCAGCGGCCGCTGTCGTGCCAGCCACCGATATCCATTGCCCGACCCGTACCGCACGCGAGTAGCCGACCAATGGCTCCCACAAAGCACCCGAGGACACCAGTTTGCGTTCCATCGGTGACAGAGTATGCAGGAGATGACGCACCCGGCAGGCGCGAGCCGTGGCTGTCGTGAACATCTCGATACCAGCAACCGTCCCACTAGACCCATCCGGATTGAAGTTGGCGTGGCCCTTGGAACGGGATCCGCAAGAGCGCGGCCCTACCGCCCCCAGCCGGGATGATCGAGGGGCACTCCGGTGCGGGCTCGGGAACCTAGGCGCCGGGCACCTCGGCTGAAGGTGGGGAGTCGACAAAGCCTTACGCCCGGCTAGCGCCAAGCGGAGGCCGATGCCGATGACCGTGACGCCGCCTGCACCGCCAACATCGACCTCGGCTGACAGGGCGACGGCGGATTTCGATCAGTCTGAAGCCGGCCAGCGACTCGTAGCTGACTGTAGCTCGATGTGCTACAGTCAGCTCATGACAAAGACTATCGCACAGCGCGAGCTGCGCAACGACAACGCCAAGGTGATCGAGGCCGTCGCCGCCGGCGAGAGCTTCGTCGTCACTCGCAATGGGGTGCCCGTGGCAGAACTCCGTCCGGTCCAGCAAACGCGCCGGACCTTTGTGCCTACGGCTGAACTCCTGGTGATGGCCGCCAGCGGGCCACGGATCGACCGAAAACGATTCAGAGCGGATCTCGACCGGGTCGTGTACCAAGGCCTGTAGATGCCAACGGGCCTACTCGACACCTCGGTTGTCATCGACTGGGACGATCCGACGGTGGCTGCCGCCCTTCCAGAAGAGGTCGCTGTGTGCGCGATCACCCTCGCCGAGCTGGCTGCTGGGCCCCACCTCGCTAACTCCCGTTCCGAGGGCGCACGCCGTCAGGCTCGTCTCCAACAGGTAGAGGCGGTCTTCGAGCCACTCCCCTTCGATAGCGCTGCGGCGCGAAGCTATGGGCAGATCGTGGCCGCCGTCGCGGAGACGGGCCGGTCACATCGACGGCGTGTTGCCACCCTGCTCATCGCCGCCACCGCGCACGCCAACGGCTTGGCGCTCTACACCCGAAATCCCGACGACTTCGCCGGGCTCAGTGATCTCGTCCACGTCGTCGCCATCTGACCGCCGCACGGTCACCCCTCTGGTGGAGGAGTGCGCGGTTTGCGCACAGTTCCGATCACCAACGCGAAGGTGCAGGCCAGGATCCTGGTGGAGGTTGGGTCACACAACTCGAACCGGGATCTGTTCGTGGTCGGATCGGTTATCGATCTTGTCAGCACTCCTTCAGCATCCGATGGCCCTTGAACAAATCGCGGCCGCAATTTGTTCAAATCGACGTCTGAGGCAACCCGATCGCAGACATGCTGTTTGGTAAGGATGAGGTCGCGGGTTCAATCCCCGCCCTGGGCTCTTTTGATCTCACGGCGACCACATAACTGGACAAAGGGACGGCTGCTCTGGGTTGCACAGCGTTCCAACTCCACTTCCAAGTGGCGCGACCAGCCTGGTGCCAAGCCGCCTGGCGCCACGCTACGGCAAGCCCCTGCGCCGGCGAATGGCAGCTCGTCCCGGTCCCGAGCTTTGCGCGCCAGGTCGTGAATGGTGTGCTTGAGTGGTGCGCACGAGATGGTTCTGGGAGGGGACTCTTCGGAGCGTATCGAGCCCTTTGAAGGAGTCCAGCGAGTGCAATGGCCTAGCGGTGGGGCGGAGACCACCCCGGGACGCAAGTTCTGTCGCGAGGGCGGCTCTAGGCTAGCGCGAACAGGCCCCTCCCGGGGCGCCAAGACGGAGATGCTGTTCCCCGACCTCAGCGGCCTATGGCGCAGCTGCGGCACCAGGCTTCGCCGTCAAGTGTGATGCCGCCGGCCACAGCGGTTGGCTGAACTGGCTGGCCCTCGGTTCGTCTGAAAGAGGGGCGCACCGTGCCCACAGCCGTCGGTTTCACCGGGGAGGCAAACCTGTACCACCGGAATGGTCGTGGCTCCGTCGGGCCCTCGTCTCATGGTTCGGCAGATCGGCTCCAACGTGGCGTCGCGGGCCGGTTCGTCGCTGGCGGGGCCCACTGAATTGACTCCGGCCCGAGTGCGTCCGCAACCGTCTGGTTGGCTACGGCCGTCCCATGGCAGCGCGGAGCCAGCCGTGAATACCCAGAGCGATTCCGTCGCCTTCACGACGATCAGATGAGGCAGGCGGACCTGGACTCGGCGTCACGCATCTCGCCCACCGGCTGGTCCGCATGGCAGACCACTACCGATCATCAGAGAACCGCTGGGTGAGCCTGACCATGATGAATCTTGCGGCCGAAGGCGGCGAGCGCACCGAAGAGCGAGCCGTATGTGCGCCGCACCGCGGTGGCGGAGACTGGAAGTTGTCTTCGCCCACATCCTCACACCGAGGTCGAAAGGCTCGCGTCGAGGAGGCCCTGGGGGGCTACCACTGCTTGGTCTTCCACTTGAGGTCTGCCACATCCAAGCGCCTTTGGGTGGTGTCGATGACCCGGCCATTCCAGCGCGTCAACCACCTGTGTAGCCGCTGGGACCTGGTGGCAAGCCGCAGAGACGACTCCCAGGCCAGCCAGGTGAATGCCCCGGCCAGCGCCACAACCAGCGCAAGTCCTGCCGGGGCTAGCCCCCTGTCGGTGGCGGCCAGCACACCAGTTGTGCTAATAGCCGGAATCAGGTAGGCCAGGGAGGGGTTGTGGGCAACCTGCCACCGAATCGCCACAGTGGCTGCGGTCCCGCTCCCGAACGGGCTATGCAGTCGCTCTGCCCCGAGCGCCATGAAAACTACCGCGGAGCACGCCACGATGACCGCCGTGCGCGGCCCCTGGGCCGAGGAACCCGTGAGCGCCGCCGTGACCGCTAAAACAACGCCGACTCGCAGCCACAAGATGAGCCGGTCCCTCAGCGGCCAACGCAGGACAGGCCGTCCGTCTGGGGCCACGGTATAAACCAGCTTTGTCGCCTTCATCTCCGCGCGTGCTCTCCTCGCCTCCGCCCCGGGTCGGTGGTGATAGGGGCCACGGTAACACAGAACCGAATGCGCGCAAAGACTTCGCGGTCCCACTGCGCGAGTGATCCAAACCACCATCGGGAAGGTCTCGGATCGAGGAGGTCCCCTGCCCCGAGCACGGGCGGGGTCAGGGGGTGTCAGGGGCCGTGATGGGCCCGCAGCGAAAAGCTGAGAGGCAGGTTGCCGCCGGGCACCCGCCAGGTGCCATCTGGCCCCTCAACCATCCAGGGGCGGGCCCGATAGTAGGCCCATGGCCACTCGCGCAGGAATTCAATCACCAGCCCAGCCTGGGCCAGTGCCGTGACTATCTCACCCAGGTCGTGGTGCCACTGGTATGAGACCGGCTCCGGGAACCGGGGGTCTGGGCCGGTATACGATCCTGGGTTCTCACATCGAACCGGCTCGGGGTCGTGAAAGTACCTGCCATGCCAGTCCAGGCCGGGCTCCGCCTCGCCCAGCAAGTCCAGCACGGGATGGTCGTCAGCGAGGTAGAAGAGGCCCTCAGGGGCCAGATGCCGCGCCACCGTCATGGCCCACGCGGACAAGTCCCCGAGCCAGCACAAGACCCCTCGCGTCGAATAGATCACCTGGAAGTCGGTGTCCAGGTCCGATGGCAGGTCGTAGACGTCAGCGCAGATGAAGCGGGTGTCCAGGCCGAGCTCGGCGGCCAGCTTCCGAGCGGTAGCGATCGCCTTCGGACTGAAATCGACCCCTGTGACCAGGGCGCCTCTGAAGGCCCAGGATATTGAGTCCAATCCGAGGTGACATTGCAGATGCAGGAGCGACTTTCCGGCCACCGCGCCCACCTCGTCGACGTCTTGCTGGGGCAGTCGGCCGGAGGTGCCCGCCAAAAACCCGGGCAGGTCGTAGAACGACGACTCCCGGTGAAGATCGACCCGAGCCTCCCAGTTGGCTCGGTTTTGAGCATAGGGATCTCTCACGGTCTGAGCGTATCAGCGGTCGCGGTCATGAGCTCGGCCGCTGGCAGCTCCCTGACGAGCAGCTCCAAGGGAGAGGCGATTGGGCTCACCGCCCTGGATTAACTACAGGTACACGCCCCCGGGGCAGTCGACCAGCCGAGAACAGCACCGTCATCCCTCCGCTCTCTCCCAGTGGGCGATAGCTCGCATCTCTCGGCTGGCTTCCCGCAGTCCGGCTCACGGCGTGAGCCTCACAGGAGGTGCCCGCTTCCGCCGGGAGGATCCGGCGTCTCGGGGACCTAACGTCGTGCTTCGTCAACATGACTTGGCCCTCGCTGCCCTCCGTCGCTTCCACGGATCGGAGTCGGAATCGTAACGGGACCTGTGCGACCGCGCCCCCACGTCCGTGGGATCCTGGGCCGTCATGCCCCGCGGTTTTGCGACTTCACGCCGGCGCGCCCTAGCGTCCGTGGCGGCAGCCGGTTACCTGGTTGCCCTCATCTCTGTCACCGTGGGCCTGCTCCAGGGGAGCGGCAATGTGTTCGCGCGGGGCTGGATGGAACTGGTGGACGCGCTCCTTTGTGGTGTGGTCGCGGTCAGCTTCCAGATCAAGCTGGGGAGCTCCGGCCGGCGGAACTTCCAATTGCTTCAAATCGCCATGGTCATGTTCGGCATCAGCTTCGCGGGATCCGCCGCCGTGAACCTGCTTGGAAGCAAGGTGCTTGCCGGGGCCACCGGCGGCACCTTGATGGCAGGCTCGGTGGCACTGGTCGCCGCCGTCGTCCAGTACGTGGCGGAGCGCCATCCCACCGAGCGTAGGATCGCATCGGTGCTCGACCTGGCGATTCTGGTCATCGCGGTCATGGCTCTGGTGGGCCCTTTGGTCCTTGACCCCCTGGCTGCGACAGGGGGGATCAGGGCGTTCGCGGTCGGCCTGGCATGGAGTCTGGAGTTGGCGGCGTTCGTGGGAACGCTGTGGATAGCTCTGGGCTGGGTGCGCCCCGCCCGGCAGATGGACTTTGTGGTTCTGGCCGCAGGGCTGGGAGGGGCGCTGGGTCTGGCCTCGATCCATGTCGCCTTCGATCTCCTGGGGCATCCCTCCATCCCCTGGTGGGTCCAGGGGCTCTACGGGCCCGGTCTGATCGCTATCGCTCTGGCCCCGGAGCTGGGGATCACCCCACCTGGGTTGATCACCCGTGGAGACGACGAGTGGTCAACCCTGCGCGCCTACTTGCCCTACTTCCCTGTCGGGATTTTGGTGCTGACTGCGTTGGGCATGGCCATTGCCGGTCCGGGCCGCGGCAGTCTCGGCCGCGGCCTGGTGGCGGGGGCGCTCACTGTCGGCATTCTGCTTGTGATTCGCCAGGGGGTCCTTTTGAATGCCCACCGAAGACTGCTGGACATGCGCTCCCTGCAGGCGCTCCGCGATCCTCTGACGGGACTTCTGAACCGGCGAGCCTTCGACGAGGATCTGAGCCAGATGGTGAACCGGGCCCGCGGTGACGGGACCACCCTAGCCGTGATCCTGGTCGACCTGGACAATCTGAAGCGTGTCAACGATGGCCCTGGGGGCCATGGCGCGGGCGACCGGATTCTCGTCGGGCTCGGCGACGCTCTGCGGCGGTCCGGGAGACACGACGACAGGTCCTACCGGGTAGGTGGTGATGAGTTCGCAGTGGTGCTGCCCACGGCCGATCGCACCGTCAGCGGCCGAGTCCTGAGCCGGACCAGATCCGCCCTGGCGCGAAGCTTTCCGGGCCGCACCTTCAGTGCGGGAGTCGCCCTCTTTCCGACTGATGCCCAGAACCCCGCCGCCCTGTTGGGCATGGCTGATCGAGCTCTATACGCGGTCAAGGCACGGACCAAGACGGCGGTGGGCCCTGGACACCTCGGCGGCCGCCCTGCCGTCCCCCTCAGCTGAGGGTGCGAGCCGAACCCCCGAGATGCTGGTCCCCATGGGGACGAATGTCTGAAAAGTAGGCCTTGGCGACCCTGTCTAGCAGATCAGCGCTGAGCCGTGGAGACTCGCCCAAATAGCGCGAGGTGGCTATCAGCTGGTCCACGATGTCCCGGGGGTGGCAGCCCCGCAGCGCCCGGCCCACGGGCTCGTAGTGGGTCCGCAGCAGGTGGTCCACGGCCTGCTCTTCATAGTGGACCGAGCGCTCCTGACAGACTCGCCGGAAGATGAGCCGGAACTCGTCCATGGTCGGATCCGGCACCAGCGCCTTGTAGCGCACCCGGCGCAGGAATGCCTCGTCCACGAGTTCCCCCGGGTCGAGGTTGGTCGAGAGCAGGAGCACGGTGGCATAGGGCACGCTGACCGTGGTGCCAGCCCGGGCAACGTTGAGGTAGTCGATCCCGGACTCCAAGGGGACGATGAGGCGGTTGAGGATCTGCCGCGGCGGGATCATCTGGCGGCCGAAGTCGTCGACGTGAAAGATGCCCCCGTTGGCCTTCAGCTGCAGAGGTGCCTCGTAGTAACCGAGGCGGCGGTCGAAAGCCAGTTCCAGCTCATTTCCCTTCAGCTCTCCTCCGGCGTGGACGACCGGCCGGTAGACCAGTTCCCAGCGCTTGTCATGGACCATGGGTGGGCCGGAGACCAAGCGGTGGTGGACCGGATCGAACAGGCGAATGATCTCCCCGTGCACATACAGAGCGTGGGGGATGAATATGGGGTCGCCCAGGACCATGGCGCACGAATCGGCGATGGAACTCTTGCCGTTGCCGGGAGGGCCATAGAGGAAGAGCGCCTGCCGCCCGGTGAGGGCAGTCCCCACCACGTCGATCAGGTGGGATGGCACGACCAGGTGGTCCAACGCCTGCTTCAGCGCACCCCGGGAGATCAGAGGCGCCTCCTCCGAGAGCGATCGTGCGCTATCCAGGTAGTCGTCCAGGTGCACCGGAGCCGGCCCGGCGTACTGGTTGAGGTCCAGGATCTCCCTGGTCCGCTCACGGCCGCTGGCGGTGACCACGTACTGCAGGCTCTCGGCGAAGTCGGTTCCCGGCCCATGGGCCCCGCGGATTCCGGTCGTGCCGCAATAGCCTTCATTGGCCAGGAACGTCAGGGCCTCGGAGGTGATCTTCCACGGCAGGCAGGCCCTGGATGCGATGTCCCGGCCCAGGATGTTGCCGTTGAAATACATGATCTTGAGAATCAGGTCCGTGACCGAGGAGAAGGGCAGCCCGAGGTCTTCCAGAGATTCCGGGGGCGGGGGCATGAACCTGGGCGTCGGTCGGCCCCGGCTGGACGCCCAGCGCCCGCTGGTCTCGGTCGGAAGGTGAGCGATTCGTGCTGTGGGTTGAGGGTTCATGGCCTTTCTGCTGGCTAGGTTATCCAGGGCGGTGTCCGCCGCCGTGGCGGAAGGATCGCGATTCTATCCGAACAGGAAACGCCAGGGTAACGCCGATCACCCATCCGCGCCAGCTGGTGCCCACGGGGCAGGGCCATCAGAACGAGCTTGCTCCAAGCCGACGAGGGTCGACCACAACCTGTCTCAGCGCGAGGCTGGGCTTCGGGAATGCCCGTTGCCATTGCCGCCGCCTGTCGACGGGCTCGGCTTGCCGTGTTCAGGGGTTGGAGGATGGGTTGGGTGAGCGGGATGAGATGGGGTCGGGTGAGCCCTGTGGTGCCCCGGGGAGCCGGACGGCGACGCTGAGCCCTGAGCCGCTGACGACGGAGAGGGTCCGGCGGAGGGCCGCGGCTGAGCTCGCTCATGCGAGCCCCCGCCCGACGCCGTTGATGAGTCCCGGGAGGCCCCGGGACTGTGACATCCGGCCGCCACAGGGTGGCAGCTTGATGCGGTCCCGGTTGGTTGGCTCCGGTGAACGGGCCCAATGGGAAGCTCCCCTACGAGATGGACGGCCGCGTAGGCGGTCCCCCCGAGCAGGAGGGAAGCGGAGATGATGGCAAGGGCGCCGAGCCTACCGGCCGGGCGCGCCCAGCGGAGTCCACGGGCCGTGGCGGCTCTCCGGCTCAGATACCGCGGTATCTGGGGAGGTTGAGCGCCGCCTGCGTCAGCAAGCTCGCTGCGCAGTTCCGATTCCAGCCACTGGTCGAAGCGATCAGCCACGGGGCACCTCACTCATCGAGGCCTGCGGCAGAACTCCCTTGGCCAAAGAGTCGGGATCGGTTGTCACCGTGGCCTCGGGCGTCCCGAACCCCTTGAGCTCCGCCATCAACCTGCGTTTCGCGGCGGCGAGCCGGGAGGCCACGGTCCGCTCCGGGATCCTCAGGGCATCTGCGATCTCGCGGTTGCTGTAGCCGTGGAGGTGGCGCAGGACGATGACCGCCGCCTGGCGCGGGGGTAACCGCCGCAGGCCCGCCACCAGGTCCAGGGTGTCGGTCGAGGTCGACGCGTCGGCCGCGGGTTGGGGCCGGCCGAGCCGGCGCATCGTCTCGCCCACCTGCCGGATCGCCTGGTGCCGGCGGTGTGATATCGCCACGTTGATGGCAATGCGATGGAGCCAGGCCTGAGCCGGCGCCTCAGGCCGGAACTTGGGCCAGGATAGGTAGGCCCTCTCGAAGGCCTCCTGCACACAATCCTCGGCCTCTGCCGAGCTGCCCACGATGGCCGTCACGGTCTGGAGGAGGCGCCCCCGGCAGTCACGGTAGAGCCGGTCGAAGTCGGCATCCGACCCAGGAGTGTAGGTCTCGGCAGGCACCCCCCAAGTCTGCACCATGGGGGCTTTGATGGACCCCTGCACAACGCGCCCCAGCTGTCGCTATTCGGTCACAACCTCCTGGGGACCTGCTCAGGTGACGTAGTCCACCGCGGTGGCGGTGATGTGGGTCGGTCCCAGGTCGAAGAAACCACCGAAGCTCACGTAGGGGACCGTCACCTGAATCTCGCATCCGTAGGTCCCCGGGGCCAGCCCCGAGCCGGCCGGTGCGCTGGCGCCGAGGTCAGTGATGGCGCTGGCGTTGATGGACCCGGCCAGCGGTCCGGCGGCTGACCGGGCTACGGTTACCATCCCGGCCGGAGCCACCGCACTCGGGCACTGCGGGGCAGGCGTGGACCCTGTGAAATTGGCGGCTGCGATAGCCCACCGGGCTGCCGCCTGGGCCGAGTCATTGGCCACCTGCACTTCAAAGATGTAGGTTGCGGCACTGATCAGCCCGATGACCATGGCGAAGAAGAGGGGCGCTATGAGCGCGAACTCAACCACCGTGGCACCCCTCTGCCCCGGTCCCGACCGGGCTTGAGCGCGACTTCTCATGGCAGGATCAGGGCCGTTGCGCTGGCCCGGATGGTCACCGGCGAGGGGATGCCCGGGGTCAGCATGGGCAGGTCACAGACGACCGTCACCGGCTGGTAGAAGGCCCCGTCGGGGGCGGTGCTGCTGTCGCTGTAGGGTGCCCCCAGGGTCACGTGGAGCTGGCCGGAAGGGCACACCAGGGGACCGCCGCCCGCATTCTCGTTGGCGATGGTCTGGAGCGCTGGCTGGTTGTAGCTGTCGGGGTTGTTGGCGGCGTAGAGAGCCGCCTGGCGGGACGCGTCCGAGATCTGAATGCCCACGAAGAACGCCCTGGTCAGGTCCGCGCCGCCGGAGATCAGCAGGAGAAGGATCGGCACGACGATCGCAAACTCGACCAGGCTCTGGCCGCGCTGTCTCCGTCTAGTTGACAAGCTGGACAACGGTGGCCTCGGTCTTTACATCAAAAGGTGCGTTGGCACAATTGGGCACGGTCGTGCTGGGGCAGATCAGGAGGCCGCTTCCGTTGCTGCCGATGGTGGTGACCACGCCAGTAAGGGACGGGCACGACACCGGCCCGGTGATCTTGACCGCGATGAGTCCAAGCACCTGAATCTGGTAGTGCCCGTCGCCGCTGACGGAGTTGGTCAAGGGCACCATGACAACCATGGACTGACCCTTTGCCAGGCCGGTCACAGAGGTGGGCCAGAGCCCGCAGGCGTCGCCTCCCCCCGTGCTGCTGGTCGCGATCGGGGAGGAGCTTGGCAGGGTGATGGGGTTGGGGACCGGGTTGTGCAAATACCCCTTGAAGTCGGAGGACCCGGAGATACAAGCGCTCTCGTCCTTCTTCCACTGTGGGTCTGCAAGCAGGACCGTGTCCCCAACCTCTATCTGGTTCGACGGCGGCGAGGTGGGGCCCGCGACCGGATCCACGTTGCAGGCGACGAAGGGGGCGTAGCCCCCGCCCGAGACCACGCCGAACGCGGCGGTCGCGGTCGCCGACTCACTGGCGTTGTGAACCCCCACCACTTGCAGGATCAGGGTGTGGTGCTGGTTGTCCGCCACCACCCTGACTCCCTCAGGACCGCTCCAGGTGCCGGGGCCGGAGGAGCCGGAGTCGGGGGAGCAGGGGTTCGCGCCGTAGGCTGATACGGGGCCGATGTCGGTGAGGGTAGTTCCCTGATAGGTGACATAGTCCACCTCGGGAAGGTTTGTCACCCTGCCTGAGGCGGCGGCCGCGCGGTCGGCGATGCCGGCCACCACCGAGCTGATGTCGGCGTCGGAGTAGGGGAGGATGCCGTCCGTGAGGCAGGCGTGAAAGTCCGCTGCCAGCATCGTGGCGCCCGCGGTGGCGGCGGTGTCGGAGCCCGCCTGGAGCGAGCGCTGATCCACATAGCTGGTGCCGGCATCGACAGCCAGGCCGACCACCGCGACCACGGCCACCGCGGCGATTGCGAAGAGGACAGCGACCTGTCCTCGCTGGTTTGTCCTGGGGCTTGGCATCAAGGCTTGAACTCCTGAGAATTTGACTTTGGGTCCCGACCAGAGTCGGCGGGGGTTGGGGTCATAGAGCGCTGGGGTGACGGGGCGCCGCCGCTTCGAGCCGGCTTTGAGGCCCCCGGGCCGCGGCCCCGGGCCAGAGCCGGAGCGGTCCTCTCCGCTTTGTTGCCAAGCCCGCGCGCCGCCGGTGCCCCCGGTTGTCGCAGGTGGCCGGCACCCCTTCTTCCAGGGGTGGCGGCCGGACGACCGCTCGTCTGGCCCGGGGCCTTCGCGAGGTGCTGGGCGGTGCCGCGAGCCGCGGATGGCCCCGGGTTTGCCGACAGGCGCTGGGACAGGCTGGAGTTCGAGGGGCTCGGCAACTCGTCCGCGTGATAGGCGAGAGCGAGGCCGCCGCAGGTGCACGCCAGCACCGCCGCCCCCACCGCGAGCCGGAGAGAGGGCGCTACCAGTCCGCCCGCGGCGAGCCTGGTCCCATCCCGCGAGGTTGGCTGCCACATTGCGGCCGGGGCAGACTCGGCGAGGTGCCCCAGCAGCCTCTGGAGCTCCGTCCCCAGCCAGTTGTCGAAGTTCAAGGGGCCAAATTCGGGTGCGTGGGTGATCACGAAAAGGAAACGCGGAGGCGGGGCAGCCTACCCAAACACCCGTGCAACGAATTCTTCATTCGCGTGACGCCGTGGACCCCGCGCGTGACGCCGCGGACCCCGGACCAGGGTCGCGCCCATGGGCCACCCGTGAGGTCCGTTTGACCGCAGGGCGAGGTGGCTATATACTGTCCACAGCTTGGCTTGGCCAGGCGTTTTTGTCTGGAGAGTCGTCTGGTGCCCGCAACCATCATCACCCTGCAGTGCGGCGAATGCCGCGAGCGCAACTACACCACCCAGAAGAACAAGCGCAACGATCCCGAGCGGATGGAGCTGCGCAAGTACTGTCGGCGGTGCCGTCGACACACCGCCCATCGCGAAACCAAGTAGGGGGCGACAGCCAGTAGCTCAAAGGGGCGTAGCTCAGCTGGTAGAGCAGCGGTCTCCAAAACCGCAGGTCGCGCGTTCGAACCGTGCCGCCCCTGCAGAGCAAGTGAGCGGCTGAGAGGATCTGTATTGGCCAACGTCGCAAATGACACCCCGGCCGAGAGGCAGGAGTCAGGGAGCTATCTAAAAGAGGTATGGAGCGAACTGCGCAAGACCGTCTGGCCGACCTGGCCGGAGCTCCGGCAGATGACCGGCGTGGTGGTGGTCGCCGTGGTCATGCTGGGGGTGTTCCTCGGCCTGCTGGACTTCGGTTTGACTGCGGCCCTGGCTCCCCTCTATGCCAGCACCCCGACCACCGCCGCCACCAGCACCACCACCCCCGCGCCGACGGCGGCCGTTACGCCGACGCCGTCGGTCTCGCCCTCGCCGAGCGCTACGCCGACCCCGTCCGCCAGTCCCACGCCGTGAATTACGCCACGAAGTCATCGGGAGCTCAGCCGTGACCGCTGTCAACACTTCGCCGACCACAGAACAAGCCAGCTGGTATGTGATCCATGCCTATTCCGGCCATGAGGACAAGGTCAAGGCCAATCTCCTCAAGCGGGTGGAATCAATGGACATGCACGATCAGATCTTCGAGGTGCTGGTCCCGACCGAGGAGGTCCTGGAGATCAAGGACGGGCAGCGCCGGCATGTCTCCAAGCGCATCTTCCCGGGTTACATCCTGGTGCGGATGGTGATGTCGGACGAGTCCTGGTACGTCGTTCGCAACACCCCGGGGGTGACCAGCTTCGTGGGATCTGGGACCCGCCCTGTGCCACTGCAGGAGGGCGAGATGCGCTCGATCCTTCACCAGATCGGTGGTGACGTGGCGACCAAGGTCCAGGTCGAATTCAAGGAGGGCGACTCGGTGCGGGTCGTCGATGGCCCGTTCACCGACTTCCACGGCAAGGTCGGCGAGATCAACGCCGAGAGGGGCAAGCTCAAGGTGATGGTGAACATGTTTGGCCGGGAGACCCCGGTCGAGCTCGACCTGCTGCAGGTCGAGCGTCTGCGTTAGGAGGCAGTCTCAGATGGGCAAGAAGAAGGTGAAGACGGTTTTGCGTCTCGCGATCGAAGCCGGCAAGGCCAGTCCGGGGTATCCGATCGGGCCGGCGTTGGGGCAGCACTCGGTCAACATCATGGAGTTCTGCCGCGCCTACAACGACCAGACCGCGTCCCAGGCAGGCCTGGTGATCCCCGCCGAGATCACGATCTACGAGGACCGGACGTTCACCTTCGTCACCAAGACCCCGCCGACCGCGGACCTCATCAAGCGGGCGGCAGGCATACCCAAGGGGTCGTCGAAGGCGCCCCGCGATCAGGTGGGCGAGTTGAGCCACGAGCAGGCGCTTGAGATCGCCAAGACCAAGCTCCCGGATGTGAACTCAACCGAAATCGAGTCCGTGGCCAGGATGGTCGAGGGCACGGCCCGCTCCATGGGCGTCAAAATAACCGCTTAGCAATTGAAGGTGGGAGGGCACTTGGTGCCCGCCACTACCACCGGAGGATGAAGATGACCGCAGGGCACGGAAAGCGCTACCAGGAGGCGGCCAAGCTGGTCGAGGGGCAGGACGCGCTCGACCCCAGAGAGGCTGTGAGCATGGTCAAGCAGGTCAACACCACCAAGTTTCCCGGCACCGTGGAGTTGCACGTGCGCCTGGGGGTGGACCCGAGGCACGCCGACCAGATGGTTAGGAGCAGTGTGGTCCTCCCCCATGGGACCGGCAAGACGCGCACGATCGCAGTTTTCGCCCAGGGGGAGAAGGAGCGGGAGGCCAGGGACGCCGGAGCCGACATAGTCGGCGGTGAGGACCTGGTGAAGCGCGTCCAGGGCGGGTTCACGGACTTCGATGTCGCTCTGGCAACCCCTGACATGATGGGTTCGGTGGGGCGGCTCGGAAAGATTCTCGGCCCTCGGGGCCTGATGCCCAATCCCAAGGCTGGAACCGTGACCTTCGATGTGGCTCGGGCGGTCAAGGAGGTGCAGGCGGGCAGGGTCGAGTTCCGGGTGGACCGATACGGCATCATCCACGTTCCCGTGGGGAAGACCAGCTTCGAGGCGGATGCCCTCTACGAGAACCTCGCCGCCATGATGGAGGCTATTGTCAAGGCCAAGCCCTCGGCCGCCAAGGGGTCCTACGTGCGGGCCTGCTTCCTGGCTCCTTCCATGGGACCAAGCGTCAGGGTCGACCCCGCCGGCGCCGCTCGGCTTTCGGTTGCCTGATACGGTAGTTGGCGAGCGGCTCTGAGGCCGCCTCGCACGGCCAGGTTATACTGGTTAGGTATTTCGCAATATTCGCGTTCCTCGGAGCCCGAGACCGCAGGGGCAGCAATGCTCAAAACTCACCCTGCGCAGGCAATGAGCTCACCTTCGGCGCGGTTGACCGGTGGGAGTTGATCCTGGCTCGGAATCCAAAGAGCTGGAGGTTCTCCCTATGACCGCTGAGAAGCACGGAGCCGCCCGCATCCCAGAGGCCAAGCAGCACAATGTCGCCGTCCTGGCTGAGAAGCTGGCGCGCATGAAGAGTGCGGTCCTGACCGATTACCGGGGCCTCACCGTGGCGCAGCTGGAGGATCTGAGAAGCGCCCTGCGCCGTGACGGGCTTGACTATCTGGTGGTCAAGAACACCCTGGCCCGCCGGGCCAGTGAGGAGGCCGGCATCCCTGAGCTTAACCCTCAGTTTGTGGGGCCCACCGCGCTGGCGATCAGCTACGACGACCTCAGCGCTCCGGCCCGGGTGCTGATGGAATATGCGCGGGCCAACCGGCGCCTGGAGATGGTTCGCGGCGGCGTGGCCGAGGGCACCATCCTATCGGCCGCCGAGGTCCGTCAGCTGGCGGAGCTACCCTCGCGGGAGGTCTTGATGGCGGAGCTTCTGGCCGTGCTGGAGGCGCCGGTGTCGCAGCTGGTCGGCCTCCTGGAGGCGCCGGTCAAGGAGTTGGTCGGTCTGCTCGAGGCCAAGCAGGCGGCGGCGTGAATCCAGAGCACTACGAGCACAACAGCAATCACGGTTTGAATCGGACAGAGCGGAGGAGAGATTAGATGAGCAAGGTCACCGTAGAGGACTTCGTCGACGCTTTGGCGGACTGGACAGTCCTCGATTTGGTCAACGCCAAGAAGGCCATTGAAGATAAGTACGGGATCACGGCGGCGGCGGCGGTGGCGGTCGCCGCTCCGGCGGCCGCGGCGGGCGCGGTCGAGGCCGAGGAGCAGACCGAGTTCTCGGTGATCCTGACCGCAGCCGGGGACCAGAAGATCGCCGCGATCAAGGCGGTTCGGGAGATCACCGGACTTGGGCTGAAGGAGGCCAAGGACCTGGTGGACGGGGCTCCCAAGCCGGTGAAGGAGGGGGTCTCGAAGGAGGAGGCCGAGGCCGTCGCCAAGAAGATTCAGGAGGCAGGCGCGTCCGCCGAGATCAAGTAACACGGCCCGTAGCACGGTTAGGGGTTCCGCTGGCTGGGGTGTCCCAGCAGGTGTGGCTTCCGGGTGTGGTAGCATTGAGCTTCCGCCACCCGTGAAGTTCACCCTTCGTTTCCGTTTGCCTGGAGAACTTTAGCCAATGCCGCCAATTCGTGCTGCCCTGCCCGTCGCGCCCGCTCGCCACAGCTACGGGAAGATCCCCGAGATGCTGCAGGTGGGCAACCTGATCGAAACCCAGCTGAACTCATTCCGCTGGTTTATGGAGTCGGGGCTGCGGGAGCTCTTCGACGAGATCAACCCCATCACCGACTACACGGGGAAGAACTACGAGCTCCGGTTCCTCGATTACAGCTTTGGGGAGCCCAAGTTCGATCAGGAGGAATGCCGCAACCGGGATATGACCTTCTCGGCGCCGCTGCGCATCATGACCCGTCTCCACATCAAGACCGGAGAGGCCGCGGGTGAGATCAAGGAGTCGGAGGTCTACCTGGGGGACTTCCCGATGATGACCGGCGAGGGCACCTTCTTGGTCAACGGCACGGAGCGCGTCGTGGTCAGCCAGCTGGTGCGGTCCCCCGGCGTCTACTTCACCGCCGGACCCGAGAACCCGGCAACGGGCAGGCCGTTGTACGCCGTCAAGTTCATTCCCAATCGCGGGGCATGGCTGGAGATCGAGACCACGAACAAGGACATGCTGACGGCCAAGATCGACCGAAAGCGCAAGTTCCAGGCCACGACCCTGATCAGGGCCCTCGGGTATCCGAGTGACGACGACATCCGGCAGTTCTTCAACGAGGTTGACGTCGACCCCGAGCACCGGTACATAGATGCCACCCTGGAGAAGGATCCCAGCCATGACGTCAACGAGGCTCTGATTGAGCTCTATCGCAAGATCCGGCCCGGTGATCCGCCCACGGTGGAGAACGCCCGCAACCTGCTGCAGGCGCTGTTCTTCAATCCCCGCCGGTTCGATCTGGGGCGGGTGGGCCGCTTCAAGCTCGACAAGAGGCTGGGCTTCTCCGAGGCCGAGGCGCGAGCACGGGCAGAGAACAAGGAGCTGCGGGTGCTCGCCCACGAGGACTTCGTCAACATCATCCGCCGCCTGATCGAGCTCAACAATGGCCACGGCGAGGCCGATGACATCGACCACCTTGGCAATCGCCGGGTGAGGGCGGTGGGTGAGCTGCTGCAGAACCAGTTCCGCACCGGCCTGCTGCGCATGGAGCGGATCATCAAGGAGCGGATGACCATCTGCGACGCCACCACGGTCACGGCGGCGTCGCTGATCAACGCGCGCCCGGTGGTGGCGGCGATCAAGGAATTCTTCGGGTCCAGCCAGCTGTCGCAGTTCATGGACCAAACCAACCCCCTGTCTGAGCTCACCCACAAGAGGCGACTGTCCGCTCTGGGCCCAGGGGGCCTCTCGAGGGAGCGTGCCGGCTTCGACGTCCGCGACGTCCACCACAGTCACTACGGAAGGATCTGCCCGATCGAGACCCCGGAGGGCCCGAACATCGGGCTCATGGGCTCCTTGGCCACCTTTGCCAGGGTGAATGACTTCGGGTTCATCGAGACCCCATTCCGCCGCATCTACCACTCGATGGCGATTCCCCAGGATTCCCACCAGCTCGTGGGCAGGGAGCTGCGCGAGGCCGCGGGCGGCCTGCCTGCAGGCACGGTGCTCGGGGAGTCGGAGGTTGCGACGCTGACCAGCGCCGGCGTCTCCGAGGTGGGAATCGTGCCCTGGGTCACAGACGACATTCATTTCCTCTCCGCGGACGAGGAGGACAAGTACACGGTGGCCCAGGCCAACGCTCCCATCTCCGCCGAGGGCAAGTTCCAGGTCGAGCACACCCCGGCGCGAACCAGGCACACATTCAAGGACGTCCCCGTGACCGATGTGGACTTCGTGGACGTGTCCCCAAAGCAGATCGTTTCGGTCGCGACCGCAATGATTCCGTTTCTGGAGCATGACGACGCCAACCGGGCGCTGATGGGGTCCAACATGCAGCGGCAGGCGGTGCCGCTGGTGCGCACCGACTCGCCGGTGGTGGGCACGGGTATGGAGCTCTACGCCGCCAAGTACAGCGGCGAGCTGATCACCGCCCCGAGCGCGGGGACGGTTGCCGGGATCAACGTCCCACTGGGGGAGGTCGACCGGGACCGGGTGCGGGTTGTGCGCAGCGGCCAGGACAGCGGGCTAGGAGTTCTCTTCCATCCCGATGACGAGGGCCAGGACGTCTGGTACGGGGTCCACAAGTTCGTGCGCAGCAACCAGGGGACCTGCCTGTCCCAGAAGATCGTGGTCAGCCCGGGAGACCACGTGGAGGCAGGGACGGTCCTGGTTGACGGGCCGGCAACCGACCAGGGCGAACTGGCCCTGGGCCAGAACGTGCTGGTCGCCTTCATGCCCTGGGAGGGCTACAACTACGAGGACGCCATCCTGATCAGCGAGTCGGTGGTCAGGGAGGACAAGTACACCTCAATCCACATCGAGGAGTTCGAGGTGGAGGTCAGGGAGACCAAGCTGGGCCCCGAGGACGTCTCCCGAGAGCTGCCGAACGTCGGCGAGGAGAGCCTTCGCAATCTTGATGAGAGGGGCATCGTCTACGTCGGGGCCGAGGTCCAGCAGGGAGACATCCTGGTCGGCAAGACGACCCCCAAGGGGGAGTCGGAGCTGTCGGCCGAGGAGCGCCTGCTTCGAGCCATCTTCGGCGAGAAGTCGAAGGAGGTCAGGGACAGCTCTCTGCGGGTGCCCCATGGCGAGCGTGGGGTGGTGGTTGATGTGAAGCACTTCAGCCGGACCAACAAGGATGAGCTGCCGGCCGGGGTCAATGAGCTGATTCGCATCTACGTCGCCCAGAAGCGCAAGATCAGCCAGGGCGACAAGATGGCGGGCCGGCACGGCAACAAGGGGGTCATCGCCCGGGTTCTGCCGATTGAGGACATGCCCTTCCTGCCCGACGGCACCCCCGTGGAGATCGTGCTCAACCCCCTCGGGGTGCCGAGCCGGATGAACCTCGGGCAGGTGCTGGAGACGCACCTGGGGTGGGCCGCGTCCGCGATGGGCATCAAGGTGGCCACGCCCGTCTTCGACGGGGCGACCGAGCCCGAGATCGAGGACGAGCTGGAAAGGGCGGGGCTGCCCCGTGATGGCAAGGTCATGCTCCGCGACGGCCGCAGTGGCGACTACTTCGAGCAGCCGATCACGGTCGGCGTCATCTACATGCTCAAGCTCCACCACCTGGTGGAGGACAAGATCCACGCCCGCAGCACCGGCCCGTACAGCCTGGTCACCCAGCAGCCGCTGGGAGGCAAGGCCCAGTTCGGGGGCCAGCGCTTCGGCGAGATGGAGGTGTGGGCACTGGAGGCCTATGGCGCCAGTCACATCCTCCAGGAGATCCTGACGATCAAGTCCGACGACATAGTCGGCCGGGTGAAGGCCTACGAGGCCATCGTCAAGGGCGACAACACGCTCGATGCCGGGATCCCGGAGTCGTTCAGGGTGCTGGTGAAGGAGCTCCAGGGGCTGGGGCTGGGCGTGGAGATCATGTCGGACAACGAGGAGCAGATCGTGTTCGCGGAGGACGACATGCCCGACATGCCCCTGGGCCTGGGTATCAACCTGGAACGCGACGAGCGCGACGACGCCGAGGACATCGGCCGCTGAGAGTGATCTTTTCTCCCGAATTCGACGGCGGCGCGGCCCATCTCGGCGAGGTGGCTGCGACCGCATACTCACTAATCCACCAATTCGCCAGGAGGCGGACAGGCCTTGCTTAAGCTGGAAAACTTCGACGCTTTGAAGCTGTCCCTCGCTAGCCCGGAGATGATTCTCTCCTGGTCTCACGGGGAGGTCACCAAGCCGGAGACCATCAACTACAGGACGCTGCGCCCTGAGCGTGACGGGCTGTTCTGCGAGAAGATCTTCGGTCCGACCAAGGACTGGGAGTGCCATTGCGGCAAGTACAAGCGCTACCGCTACAAGGGCATCATCTGCGACAAGTGCGGGGTCGAGGTCACCCGTTCCAAGGTGCGCAGGGAGCGCATGGGCCACATCCGACTCGCCAGCCCGGTGTCCCATGTGTGGTACTTCAAGGGCATCCCCAGCCGGCTCGGCCTGCTCCTGGACATGTCGCCCAGAAACCTGGAGAAGGTTCTGTACTTCGCCAACTACATCGTCACCAAGGTGGATGAGGAGCAGCGGGCCGAGGCGCTCAAGCAGTTCGATCCGGACAGGAGCGAGCGCATCACGGAGTTGCGCCAGGCCGCCACGCAGGAGCTGGAGAGGTACCTGGAGTCGCAGGAGAAGCGGATCCAAGAGCTGGAGGCCGCGGGTGAGTCCGAGCTGGCGGCGGCGGAGAAGGCGATCGAGTCCCGTCGCGAAAAGCTCGAGGCAGATGCCGAGGGCCTTTCCCAGCGCATCGAGGCCGGTCTCGGAAAGAAGGCGCCCAGCGATATGACCCTCAAGGACGGGGACGTCAAGCACGTGGTCGTGAAGCGTGGCACCCAGCTGAGCGAGGCCAACGCGGAACAGCTGGCAGAGACCCTGGAGGCCATGCTGGCGGCCCTTGGCGAGGAGGGGGCCGGGACTGCGAGCCAGATTCGCGAGCGCAGCGCATCGGCGGTGGCGGCGGCGCGCCAGGAGATGGAAGCCAGGCGTGCCACCGGTGGCGACGTTGGCGAGGAGGAACTCGCCAGGATAAAGGCCGAGCTCGAGGAGACACGCAACCGGCTGGAGGGACTCACCGTCAGGCAGTTGCTGACCGACGCCGAGTATCGCGACTTCAGCGAGAAGTTCGGAAAGGTGTTCCGCGCCTCGATGGGCGCCGCCGCGGTCAAGGAGATGCTCGAGGGGCTTGACCTGGCCGCCGAGTCGGTGCATCTCAGAGAGGAACTGCTGTCGACCAGCGGCCAGCGCAAGCAGAAGGCGGTCAAGCGGCTCCGCGTGGTCGAGGCGTTTCGCAAGAGCGAGACCGCTCCGACCTGGATGATTCTGGAGGTGTTGCCGGTCATCCCGCCTGAGCTGCGGCCCATGGTGCAGCTAGACGGTGGCCGCTTTGCCACCTCCGACCTCAACGATCTCTATCGAAGGGTGATCAACCGCAACAACAGGCTCAAGCGGCTGTTGGAGTTGGGGGCTCCCGAGATCATCGTGCGCAACGAGAAGCGGATGCTTCAGGAGGCGGTTGACGCCCTCATTGACAATGGCCGTCGGGGCCGCGCGATCACCGGCACCGGCAACCGCAAGCTCAAGTCCCTGAGCGACATGCTCAAGGGGAAGCAGGGGCGCTTCCGGCAGAATCTGCTGGGCAAGCGGGTCGACTACAGCGGGCGTTCAGTGATCGTCGTCGGTCCGGAGATGAAGCTCAACCAGTGTGGTCTGCCCAAGCGCATGGCCCTGGAGCTCTTCAAGCCCTTCGTGATGCGGGAGCTGGTGAGCCAGGGATTCACCCAGAACATCAAGAGCGCCAAGCGCATGGTGGAGCGGGTGCGCCCCGAGGTGTGGGACGTGCTGGATCAGGTGATTCAGGACCATCCTGTGATGCTCAACCGGGCTCCCACCCTGCATCGCCTTGGAATTCAGGCCTTCATGCCGATTCTGGTCGAGGGTTCCGCGATCCACCTTCATCCCTTGGTCTGCACGGCTTTCAACGCCGACTTCGACGGGGACCAGATGGCGGTCCACGTGCCGCTCTTCAGCGGCGCCATCGCCGAGGCCAAGAACCTCATGATGTCCTCGAACAACATCCTGTCCGCCAGCGACGGCAATCCGGTGGTGGCCCCGTCCCAGGACATGGTGCTTGGGGCTTACTGGTTGACCGTGGAACGCCAGCCGCTGGAGACCAGCGAGGACGGTAAGCTGCACAGCTACAGCTCTCCTGAGGAGGTGCTGCTGGCCTACGACACCGGTGCCCTGGAGGTCCATGAGCCGATCAGGGTGCGGCTGCCGCGCAACCACGTCGAGGTGGTCGCCGACGGAGCTGGGGACGAGCGGGTGATGGTCAAGACCACGGCCGGCCGGGTCTTGTTCAACCAGATCCTGCCGCTGGGGCAGCCCGTGCGCGAGGGCGCCGAGGGCGACCCCATGGTTTTCCAGAACCGCCCGTTCGATCGCAAGGAGCTGCGGGCCTTGGTGGGCACCTGCTTCCGCCTCTATGGCAATCAGGTGACGGCCGAAGTCGTCAACGACATCAAGCGGGTGGGCTTTGCCTTCGCCACCAAGTCCGGCACCACCCTCTCCGCCATGGACATCAAGACTCCACCGGAGAAGGCAGGGATCATTGCGGCGGCGGACGGAGCCGTGGACGAGGTGACCCTGCAGCACCGGCGTGGCCTGATCACCGAGGACGAGCGCTACGGCAAGACGGTCGAGATCTGGACCCAGGCCACCGATGCGGTAACCCAGGCGACCATGCGGCACTTTGACCCTTTCTCCTCGGTTTTGCTGATGTCGCAATCGGGGGCTCGGGGCTCGGTCCAGCAGATCCGTCAGCTGGCCGGCATGCGAGGTTTGATGGCGGATCCGACGGGCCGCATCATCGACATGCCCATCAAGGCCAATTTCTCCGAGGGCCTTGCCGTGCTGGAGTACTTCATCTCCACTCACGGCGCCCGCAAGGGTCTGGCCGACACAGCCCTCAGGACCGCCGACTCCGGGTATCTGACCCGGCGCCTGGTGGACGTCGCTCAGGACGTGATTGTTCGCGAGGATGACTGTGGTACCAACGCTGGAATCTGGCTCACCGACCTGAGCCAGGAGGGGGAGACGTTCCTGGAGCGGGTCGCCGGCCGGACGGCGGCAGCCGACATCGTGGACGAGGCTGGCAAAGTGCTGGTGGCGGCCGGGGATGAGATAACCGACTCCCTGGCCAGGACGGTGGTGGCGGCGGGCATCAACCGTGCGCGAGTGCGCAGCGTGCTGACCTGCGCAGCCCGCAGTGGGGTCTGCCGACTCTGCTACGGTCGCAACCTGGCGACCGGAAAGCTGGTGGAGATCGGCGAGGCGGTCGGGGTCATCGCGGCCCAGTCCATCGGAGAGCCCGGCACCCAGCTGACGATGAGAACCTTCCACACGGGTGGTGTGGCTGGGCTGGACATAACTCAGGGACTTCCCCGTGTCGAGGAGCTGTTCGAGGCGAGGATTCCCAAGGGCAAGGCCACCCTGGCGGAGGCCGGCGGCCGGGTGGAGATCATCCGGGCGGATGGCAGCCGCAAGGTCAGGGTGGTCAGCCACGACGAGTACGAGGTCAGCCATCCCTTGGACAAGGGGATGGAGCTGGACTCCGCCATCTCTGAGGGGGCGCTGGTCGGCGAGGGGCAGGTGATGGCTCGCGGTACCAAGGGCGGCAAGGCCGTGACCCTACAGGCTCGGATCGGGGGGAAGGTCACCACGGTCAAGGCTGGCCAGACGGGGGGTGAGATCAAGATCCGCGCCTTGGAGGAGGAGGTCAAGGAGTATCCGGTGGCCCACGGCGCTCAGCTCAGGGTTGCCGACGATGACGAGATCAAGGCCGGTGACGCGCTCACGGCGGGGTCGGTCAGCCCACAGGAGCTCCTCTACATCAGTGGCCGCGAGGCGGTGCAGGACTACCTGGTGCGCGAGGTCCAGAAGGTCTACCGCTCCCAGGGCGTCGACATCAACGACAAGCACATCGAGGTGATCGTCAGGCAGATGATGCGCAAGGTGCATGTCGAGTCCGGCGGTGACACAAAACTGCTCCCGGGAGAGATAGTCTCGCAGTGGGAATACGACCAGGCCAACGCCGAGGTGCTGGCGGAGGGCGGCGAGCCCGCGATAGCGTCGACCGTCCTTCTGGGACTGATCAAGGCGGCCCTCAACACCGCCAGCTGGCTGTCCGCAGCCTCGTTCCAGGAGACAACTCGGGTGCTCACGGAGGCGGCCATCTCCGGAAAGGTGGATCGGCTGCGCGGCCTCAAGGAGAACGTGATCATCGGCAAGTTGATCCCGGCCGGCACCGGGCTCGACTACTACCGCAAGCTGCGCGAAGAGGCCATCAAGTACCTGGAGGACGGAGAGGGGGCGAAGGAGCCCGGGACGGTCGGAGACGAGGTCCCGGCGATGGTGGAGGCGGTCGAAGCCGTCGGAGCATTGGAGCCTTCGGGCGACTGACAGGCCGGGGTGGTCGGGTAGCGGACCCGGCCACCCCCGCGCTGACGGTCCGCCCTATGGGCGGCAGTCGGGGCAGAGACCTCTGAAGATGACCTGAGCCTCGTCCACCAGCAAATCCAGGTTCGTTCCCGGTTCCAGACACGGCCTGGTTCCCACAAGGCACTCGATGTCTATGACCTTCTTGCAGGAGCGGCAGACGAAATGGTGGTGCCAGCCGGGGTTGATCTCGTAGATGGCTGCCCCGGGGCCGGCGTCGGCACGCAGGATAAGATCGGCGCCCGCGAGCGCCTCCAGGCTGTTGTAGACAGAGGCCCGGGCCAAGGGGCGGTGAGAGGAGTTGAGGTGGGCCGCGACGTCGTCCGCGGAACGATGCCCACCCATCTCGGCCAGCGCCTGGTAGACGGCAACCCTGGGAGCCGTGGCCCGCAGCCCCTGCGCCCTGAGATGGGCCGCCACCTGGGAGCGGTCCGGTGACTGGTTCAGCTGAGCTGGGCCTGGAGCATCCAGAGATGCTTCTCAAGTGCCTCCAGGATTCCGATCACCAGATCCTGGCTCACGGGATCGATCTCCCCCAGACGATCTAGGCCGAGGCGAGCGTCCTGCACCACCAGTCTCATCCGGTCGGCGATCTCGGCGACCACCCGGTGGGTGTCCTGATATCCGATGGGGAAGGCCGGCAGCGAGCTCTGGGCGACAGTCGCGGCAGCGCTGCCGTCCACCGCCGAGCCCAAAGCCACCGCCCTCTCAGCCACTGTGTCGGCCCAGAGTCTGGCATCGGTCACAATCTGGTCCAGCTGCAGATGTGCCGACTCGAAGTTCGGTCCGACCACGTGCCAGTGCGCCTGCTTTCCCTGCAGGGCGAGGTCGTTGAAGTCGGCGAGCAGCTTCTGCATCTGGGCGCCGACCTCAGTGGCGACGGCCTTGGGTAGCGCCCCTTCGATCACTGGCATGGCTTTCTCCTTAATTTGGACTATGTCCAAGTTTATCACAGGTGAAGGCGCGCCCACAGCAGGAGCTGAGCCGGCGCTGAGGCCGCGCTCGGGTGTGGCGGAGGCAGGACGGGCTCTGCGGAAGCGACCCATGGGCATCCCGGAGTGAGTTGCCACCCTGGCCCTCGCCTCAACATCAGCCCAGCTGGCGAACCGGGCGACGGCTTGCCTCAAGCCGGTATGGGCCGGAGCATGAGAGATGGTTGAGCGCCGCGGCTTCAGGATCGCCCGAGGACAGGCTGTGGCCTGGCCTGCGATCGTCGACATTTAACCTCTGGTCTAATTGGAATATGTCCAATCCTGCTGTTTGGCCGCCCTCGCGTCCGTGTGGTGCGGCGCTTGTCGGAAGAGCTGTCCATACTCAGCCCATGGACCAGACGCTCGGAGAAGGGGAGCTGGCCGCCTGCCTGGAGAGCTCGCGGCCCCGGCTGGTGCGGATAGCCGCCAACATGCTGGGGGATTCCGCCGCTGCCGAGGACGCGGTCCAGGACGCCGCCATGAAGGCGCTTACGTCCAGCGCCGGATTCCGCTCGGAGGCGCAGGTGTGCACCTGGGTGCAGCGGATCTGTGTGAACTCCTGCTACGACCAGCTGCGCCGACGCAAGTCTGCGGACCGGAGGGACCAGGCGCTGCGCCAGGAGGCGCTCTGGCGAGACCCCGGATACACCGTCAACCCCGAGGAGGTGGCGCTGGCCGCGGCTGACGCCAGCCTTCTGAGGGAGGCGCTGGCGCGACTCAGCCCGGACCAGAGCCGCGCTGTCGTGCTTCACGATGTGGAGGGGTGGACTGCGGCTGAGATTGCGAACTCCTTCGAGATCAGCCTGCCGGCAATCAAGTCACACCTCCGCCGCGGCCGACAGGCGCTGGTCACGATGCTCGCGGGATCGCAGTCGTGAGGGAGCTCACCTGCGCAGAGGCCCGCGACCTGGCCTCGGACCTCTTGGACGGCGACCTGGACGAGCCGGACACCGAGGCGGTGCTGGCCCATGTGGGAGCCTGCCCGACCTGCCCAGGGCTGTACCGTGGTTTGGTGCTGGTGCAGGAGCGGCTGGCGGCGATCCGTTCGGCGCCGGAGAGGGAAAGCAGGCCTTGAAGGCGGGAACAAGCCTCCCGTGGGGCCAAATCAGCCTTCGGAATGGACGGCTCATCGCGGGCGTTCTCAGTCGCTGACGCCAGTTTGAGTTTGACATGGTGGTGAGCGGCAGGTAGAATCAACTCCCGCGCCTCCGGAGGGGCGCCTTAGTCCGTGTATGGCCGTCGCCCCGGAACGGCCAGCGTTCTCCAAGGATAAGTTCAGTTTGCCCACCATCCAGCAGCTGGTCCGCAAGGGCCGCTCTCCAGTCGTCAAGAAGACCAAGTCGCCCGCTCTCAAGGGGTCGCCTCAGAGGCGGGGAGTTTGTGTGCGCGTCTTCACCACGACGCCAAAGAAGCCGAACTCAGCCCTGCGGAAGGTTGCCAGGGTCAGGCTGACCAGCAAGATCGAGGTGACTGCCTACATTCCTGGAATCGGTCACAACCTCCAGGAGCACTCGGTGGTGCTGGTCCGTGGCGGCCGCGTCAAGGACCTGCCAGGTGTCCGCTACCACGTGGTGCGAGGCGCTCTGGACACAGCCGGGACCAAGGCCCGCAAGCAGGGTCGTAGCAAGTACGGCGCCAAGCGCGAAAAGCCGGCGAAGAGCTGATATGCCACGTCGTCAAAGAATCTCACGGCGTGTGGTGGTCCCCGACCCCGTCTACCGGAGCGAGGGGTTGGCGAAGTTCATCAACTGCGTCATGCTCAACGGTAAGCGGAGCACGGCGGAGCAGATTGTCTATGACTCGCTGACCCGAATCGCCAAGAGCCAGAGGCGCGAGCCCTTGGAGGTGTTCGACGTGGCGATCCGCAACGCGACCCCCATCCTCGAGGTCAAGCCCAAGCGGGTGGGTGGGGCTACCTACCAGGTGCCGGTCGAGATTCGGCACGACAGGCGCTTGGCGCTGGCCCGCCGGTGGATAATCCGCAGCGCTCGCCAGCGCCACGGCAAGAGCATGGCCGACAAGCTGGCTGCCGAGCTAATGGATGCCAGCAACGGCATGGGCCAGGCGGTCAAGCGCAAGGAAGACACCCACAAGATGGCTGAGTCGAACAAGGCCTTCTCCCACTTCAGGTACTGATCAACAAAATGACCACCCAGACCACAGCCACTCCCGGCGGAGCGCTCGCCCACGGCCGCAAGGTGCCCCTGGAACGGGTGCGCAACATCGGCATCATGGCCCACATCGATGCCGGGAAGACCACCACCACTGAGAGGGTGCTCTTCTACACCGGGCGCATCCACAAGATGGGTGAGGTCCACGAGGGGGCGGCCACCATGGACTGGATGGTTCAGGAGCAGGAGCGGGGGATCACCATAACCTCCGCCGCCACCGCCGCGGAATGGCAGGGGCACCAGATCAACATCATTGACACTCCCGGGCACGTCGACTTCACGGTGGAGGTCGAGCGCAGCCTCAGGGTCCTCGATGGGGCCATCGCGGTATTCGACGCCGTGAGCGGGGTGGAGCCGCAGTCTGAGACCGTGTGGCGGCAGGCGGATCGCTACGACGTCCCGCGGATCTGCTTCATCAACAAGATGGACCGGGTGGGGGCCGACTTCGACGCCGCCGTCACTTCCATCAAGGAGCGCCTGGGGGCGAGAGCCGTGCCGGTCCAGCTGCCGATCGGGGCCGAGGACGCCTTCGAGGGCGTGATCGACCTGATCCGGGAACAGGCCATTGTGTACTCGGACGACCTCGGCACCCTTCACGACACGACCGCCATTCCCGAGGGGATGGTGGCGGCGGTGCAGGGTGCGCGGCAGGAGCTCATCGAGGCCGCGGCCGAGTTCGACGACGAGCTGATGCAGGCTTACTTGGACGAGCAGGAGATTGACCCGGCCCGGCTCAGCGCCGCCATTCGCCAGGGTGTCATCACAGCCGAGCTGTTCCCCGTCTTCTGCGGGGCCGCTCTGCGCAATCGCGGAGTCCAGCCCCTGCTGGATGGGGTGGTGGAGTTTCTGCCGAGCCCGCTGGACCGTCCGCCCATAACCGGCCTGTCCCCCTCCAGCGACGACGAGCTGACCCGGGAAGCCTCGGATGAGGCCCCCTTCTCGGCCCTGGCGTTCAAGATCATGACCGATCCCTACGTCGGCAAGCTGACCTTCTTCCGGGTCTACAGCGGGGTCCTCAAGTCGGGCAGCTATGTGTACAACGCCACCCACGGCGAGCGGGAGAGGGTGGGGCGGATCCTGAAGATGCATGCCAACCGCCGGGAGGAGATCGAGCAGGTCCTGGCCGGCGATATCGCCGCCGCGATCGGACTCCGCCACACCTCCACCGGGGACACCCTGTGCGACGAGCAGGATCCGATAATCCTGGAGTCGATCACCTTCCCGGAGCCCGTGATCTCGGTCGCGATTGAGCCCAAGACCAAGGCTGACCAGGACAAGCTGGCGATCGCCCTGCAGAAGCTGGCCGAGGAGGATCCGACGTTCCAGGTTCGGACCGACCCTGAGACCGGGCAGAACCTGATCTCCGGCATGGGTGAGTTGCATCTGGAGGTGATCGTTGACCGCCTTCTGCGCGAGTTCAAGGTCGACGCCAACGTGGGCAAGCCGCAGGTCGCCTATCGGGAGACGGTGCGGCGCAAGGCCAAGGGGTCGGGCCGGTTCGTGCGCCAGACCGGCGGCCATGGCCAGTACGGCCACTGCGAGTTGGAGGTGGAGCCGAACGAGGCCGGCAAGGGTTTCGAGTTCGTCAACAAGATCGTCGGCGGGACGATTCCGCGCGAGTACATCGCCCCGATCGAAAAGGGCTGCATCGACGCGCTGCAGGCGGGGGTGGTCGCGGGGTATCCGGTGGTCGACGTGAAGGTCACCCTCTACGACGGCTCGTACCACGATGTGGACTCTTCCGAGCAGGCTTTCCAGATCGCGGGGTCGATCGGGATGAAGGACGGCATGCGCAAGGCGGCGCCGGTGCTGCTCGAGCCGATCATGAAAGTGGACGTCACCGTCCCCGAGGCCAACCTAGGCGATATCATTGGAGACCTCGCCTCGCGCCGGGGCCACACTCTGGGAATGGAGAGCCGGCGGTCGATGCAGACCGTTCATGCCGAGGTGCCCCTGGCCAACATGTTCGGGTACGCGACCCAGCTGCGCAGCATGACCCAGGGGCGGGCCAGTTACACGATGGAGTTCGACCACTACCAGGACTTGCCGCAGTCGCTGGCAGAGGAAATCACGGCCAAGCGGAAGAGTTGACCAAGATCAGTAGTCAGAGCAGATCGCCAGAGACGAAGGGCAGGTAAAGATGGGTAAGAAGAAGTACGAGAACACCAAGCCCCACCTCAACGTGGGCACCATCGGTCACATCGACCACGGCAAGACGACCCTAACCGCAGCCATCACCAAGGTGCTGTCGGAGAAGGGCTTGTCGGAGTACCGAGAGTTCTCCTCGATCGACAATGCGCCCGAGGAGAAGGCCCGGGGCATAACGATCGCGGCGTCGCACGTGGAGTACGAGACGGACACCCGTCACTACGCTCATGTGGACTGCCCGGGTCATGCTGACTACATCAAGAACATGATCACCGGGGCGGCCCAGATGGACGGGGCGATCCTGGTGGTGGCGGCGACCGACGGCCCGATGCCCCAGACCCGGGAGCACATTCTTTTGGCGCGCCAGGTGGGCGTGCCGTACATCGTCGTCGCTCTGAACAAGGTGGACGCGGTCGATGACGAGGAGCTTCTGGAGCTGGTGGAACTTGAGGTCCGGGAACTGCTCACCAAGAACGACTTTCCCGGCGACGATGTCCCGGTGGTCCGGGTCTCCGCGCTCAAGGCGCTCCAGGGCGACCCCGCCGCAGAGGACCAGATCAGGCAGTTGATGGATGCCGTCGACAGCTACATCCCGGTGCCGGAGCGCCCCATCGACCAGCCGTTCTTCATGCCGATCGAGGACGTGTTCTCGATTGAAGGCCGGGGAACCGTGGTCACCGGCAGGATCGAGCGCGGCGTCGTCAAGGTGAACGATCCGGTCGAGATCGTGGGCATCAAGGACACCTCCAAGTCGGTCGTGACCGGGGTAGAGATGTTCCACAAGCTGCTGGACCAGGGCGAGGCGGGCATGAACTGTGGGTGCCTGCTCCGTGGAATCAAGCGCGAGGAAGTGGAGCGGGGCCAGGTGCTGGCCAAGCCAGGCTCGGTCAAGCCCCACACCGACTTCGAGGCTCAGGTGTACGTTCTGAGCAAGGAGGAGGGTGGACGCCACACCGCCTTCTTCGCCAACTACCGTCCCCAGTTCTACATCCGCACCACCGACGTGACGGGTCAGATCGAGCTGCCCGAGGGTCGTGAGCTGGTCATGCCTGGGGACAACGTTGAGCTCAAGGTTTCCTTGATCACCCCGGTCGCAATGGAGGATGGCATGCGTTTCGCCATCCGCGAGGGCGGCAGAACGGTCGGCGCCGGCGTCGTCAGCAAGATCATCAAGTAGATCAGGAAAACAACAGAAGCAATGGCACAGAGAATTCGGATTCGGCTCAAGGCCTACGACCATCGGGTCTTGGACCAGGCGGCGGCTCGGATTGTGGAGACCGCGGCCCGGAACCAGGCTCAGGTGCGTGGGCCCGTGCCATTGCCCACCGAGATCAACAAGTACACCGTGATCAGGGGGCCGTTCATCGACAAGGACTCTCGGGAGCAGTTCGAGATGCGCACCCACAATCGGATCGTGGACATCCTGGATCCCAATCCCAAGGTGGTGGATGCGCTGATGCATCTCAACCTCCCCAGCGGCGTGAACATCGAGATCAAGCTCTGATGGGCAAGTCGCTATTGGCGCGGAAGCTGGGCATGGCCCAGGTGTTCGCAGAGGATGGCCGCTGTTACGGGGTCACCGTGCTGGAGGCGGGTCCCTGCCCGGTGGTGCAGATCAAGAGCCGCGCGGTGGATGGCTATGAAGCGGCCCAGATCGCCTTCGGCGCCAACACCAAGCGCACCAATCAACCGCTCAAGGGCCATTACGACGTGGCGGGGATAGCGCCCCACCGGCACCTTCGGGAGGTCACCCTGCCGGAGCAGGCAGCGGTCGGCGATGTGCTGGCCGTGGGCGAGTTCCAGGAGGGGCAACGGGTGGATGTCAGTGGAGTCAGCAAGGGAAAGGGCTTCGCCGGGCAGCACAAACGCCATCACTTCGGTCGCGGCCCGGTCACCCATGGAAGCCACAACATTCGCCAGCCAGGTTCGATCGGGGCGGTGGATGCGGCGCGCACCTTTCGGGGGGTTCCCATGGCGGGCCACCTGGGTGCGCAGCGGGCCACCGTGCAGCGCCTCGAAATCTTCCGGGTGGATCAGGACCGCAATCTGCTGCTTGTGAAGGGAGCGGTGCCAGGAGCGACAGGTGGCATTCTCCTGGTCTCGGAGTCGCAGCCTCGTATCCGCAAGGTGAGGGGGCAGCACTGATGGAGGCTCGGGTGCGTACTCAGGACGGGGTCGAGGACGGCTCGGTGGAGTTGGCTGACTCCGTTTTCGGGGTTGCGGTCAACCAGGCCGTGCTGCACCAGGCGGTGGTTCGTCAGCTGGCGGGAGCTCGTCAGGGCACTCACGACACCAAGACCAGGGGAGAGGTCAGTGGTGGAGGCCGCAAGCCCTACCGCCAGAAGGGCACGGGGCGTGCGCGCCAGGGCTCGATCCGGGCTCCCCACTGGCGCGGCGGCGGCACCGTCTTCGGTCCAACCCCGCGCGATCATGCGCTCGGGATGCCGCGCAAGCAGCGCCGTATCGCTTTGCGTTCAGCGCTGGCGGCCAAGGCCGCGGATGGCGCGATCCAGGTGGTTGCCAGCTTCGAGTACGAGCGGCCCAGGACCAAGGACTTCGCCACCTTCCTGGAGAAGGCCGGCGCTGGGCGTCGGGTGCTGGTGGTGGTGGAAGCCCACATCGAGAACCTGGAGCTCTCGGCGCGGAACATCCCCCAGGTCAAGTTGATTCTGGCCTCCAACATCAATGTTCGGGACGTGCTCATCGCCGATACCATCATCGTCACCAAAGAAGCGTTGGATGCCATCACGGAGCACCTGGGATGAAGGATCCGTCGCAGATCCTGCTGCGCCCGGTGATCAGTGAGAAGTCGTACGCCGGGATGGCGCAACAGCGCTACGTGTTCCGGGTTGCCACCGACGCCAACAAGATCGAGATCAAGCAGGCGGTGGAGTCGGCCTTCAAGGTGAAGGCGGCCTCGGTGAACGTGTTGATCGTCAAGGGCAAGGTGCGCACCAGGATGAAGCGCGGTGGCAGGGTCGTCGGCCGCAGCCGGGACTGGAAGAAGGCCATCGTGACCCTGCAGCGGGGTGAGACCATCGCCAATCTCTTTGAGGGAGTCTGACATGCCGGTGAATCGGTACCGCCCGACCTCTTCAGGGCGACGTTTCATGAGCGTCAGCTCCTTTGACGAGGTGACCAAGAGCCGTCCGGAGCGGAAGTTGACGGTTGCCCTCAAGAAGCACTCCGGCCGCAACGCGACCGGCAAGATCACGGTTCGCCATCGTGGTGGTGGGCACAAGCGCATCTATCGGGTGATCGATTTCAAGCGCGACAAGGTCGATGTGCCCGGCAAGGTTGCTGCCGTTGAGTACGACCCCAACCGCAGCGCCAGGATCGCTCTGATCCACTACCGTGACGGTGACAAGCGCTACATCCTGGCCCCGGACGGGCTCGGCGTCGGGGACGTCGTGATGGCGGGCGAGAAGGCGGAGATCCGTCCCGGCAACGCCCTGCCCCTCACGAAGATTCCCCTCGGGACCACCGTGCACAACCTGGAGGTCCAGCTGGGCCGTGGCGGGCAGCTGGTTAGGAGCGCCGGGGTTGGTGCTCAGCTGGTCGCTCGCGAGGGGCGCTTCGCCCAGATGCGGATGCCTTCAGGCGAGGTGCGGCTCATAGACGTGCGCTGCCGTGCGACCGTGGGGCAGGTGGGCAACTCCGACCACTCCAATGAGACGATTGGGAAGGCGGGCAAGAACCGTTGGCGCGGTTTCAGGCCGACGGTTCGCGGCTCGACCATGAATCCCTTCGATCACCCCCACGGTGGCGGAGAGGGGCGTTCCGGCCCGGGCGGCCACCCACAGACCCCCTGGGGCAAGCCGGCTCTGGGCCATCGCACCCGCAACAACAAGGCGACCGATCCCATGATCGTGCGCAGGAGACGGAAGTAGCCCATGAGTAGGTCTGTTAAGAAGGGTCCGTTCTGTGACGCGCCGCTGCTGAAGAAGGTTCTGGAGATGAACCACGCCAAGGAGAAGCGCGTCATCCGCACTTGGTCACGCCGCTCGGACATCTTCCCCGAGATGCTGGGGCACACCATCGCCGTGCACGATGGGCGCAAGCACGTCCCCGTCTTCGTCACTGAGGCGATGGTGGGCCACAAGTTGGGCGAGTTCGTGCCGACGCGGAAGTTTCGCGGCCACGGACATCACACCGAGCGCAGCAATGCTCTCAAGTAGGACTGGGAGATTCAGGTAATGCAGGTGCAGGCGACGGCGAAATGGGTAAGGGTTCCGCCCCGGAAGGCCCGCTTGGTGGCGGACTTGGTGCAGGGCATGCCCGTGAGCGAGGCTTTGACGACGCTCGCCTTCCTGCCCCAGGCTGCGGCGGAGGATGTGAGCAAGGTGGTGCGGTCCGCGGCCGCCAACGCCGAGAACAACTTCAACCTCGACCGGGAGCGGCTGCAGCTGATTCGCCTGGAGGTGGCCGGAGGCCCTATTATTAAGAGATACAGGCCCCGGGCTCGGGGATCCTCGTTTTCGATCTTCAAGCGAACCTGCCATCTGGTGGCGGTCGTCGAAGACAATCTTGACCGCCCGACACGTGTGCGTCGGCGGGCCCCCCAAACGGTAACCCCGAATGAGACTGCCGCCAGCGGTGATGAAGAGGAGTAGGTAAGGGACATGGGACACAAGGTCCACCCGAACGGCTTTCGCCTCGGCGTCTACCGCAATTGGGACGCCCGCTGGTTCGCCAGCGGTCCCGAGTACACCAAGTTGCTGCAGGAGGATCTGGCGATGCGCGCCCTGATCATGGGGCGGCTGCGGAATGCGAGCGTCGCCAGAATTGAGACCGAGAGATCAGCGAATCAGCTGACTGTCATCATTCACACCGCCAAGCCGGGGATCGTGATCGGTCGCAGCGGCGCGTCGGTGGACGCGCTGCGCGACAACCTGGAGAGGATTTCTGGCAAGAAGGTCAGGGTCACCATCCAGGAGATCAAGGTTCCTGAGTTGGATGCGCGGTTGCTGGCGGAGAATGTGGCCTCCCAGCTGGAGAAGCGGATCGCCTTCAGGCGCGCGGTCAAGCAGTCGGTGATGCGGTCCATGAGGGCCGGCGCCAAGGGGGTTCGGATCCAGGTTTCGGGCCGACTCGGTGGCGGTGACATGAGCAGGCGCGAGTGGGACCGCGATGGGCGGGTGCCGCTGCACACCCTGCGGGCCGACATCGACTATGGCCAGACAGAGGCCAAGACAACCTTCGGCCAGATCGGCGTGACGGTGTGGATCTACAAGGGTGACTTTGCGCCCCGCGAGCCGGTGGCCGCTCCTGTAATCGAGCAGGTGATCCCGCCGGTTGCCGCCGGCGCGCAGGAGGCCCCGGCTGCCGTTGTGGTCGAAGCGGGCGTGATGCCGGCCGAGGTGGGGGCCGGCTCCGATCAGGGCGCGGCGCAGCTCGCCGCGGGCTCTGGTCCGTCCGGGGAGGCTCCGGCCGCGGCGCCGAGCGCTACCAGGGCGCCTCGTAAGCGCGTCAGCAAGGCGGCGGGTGATGCCTCGCCCGCGCCCAAGCCGGCGCGTCGGGCGACCACGAAGAAGGAGGGGGCCTGAGGTGCTGATTCCCCGCCGCCCGGCGCACCGCAAGGTGCACCGTGGACGCATGACCGGGGCCGCCCATCGCGGGTCGACCCTTGCATTCGGGCCGTTTGGGCTTCAGGCGCTGGAGCCCTGCTGGATGACCAACCGTCAGATTGAGGCCGCCCGCCGCGCCATGACGCGGCACGTCCGCCGAGGAGGCAAGATCTGGATCCGGGTCTTTCCAGACAAGCCGATCACCAAGAAGCCGGCCGAGACCAGGATGGGTTCCGGCAAGGGCAACCCTGAGGGCTGGGTGTCGGTGGTGAAGCCGGGCCGCATTCTGTTCGAGATGGACGGTGTGGGGATGGAGACGGCCAAGGAGGCCATGCGCCTGGCCGCGTACAAGCTTCCGATCAAGACCCGCTTCGTGGCGGTGGAAGAGACCTCGGCCCAGCCGGAGGGAGATGCTTGAGCAAGCATCGCGACGAGTTGCAGCAGCTTCGGGACATGGACGACTTCGGCCTCACCCAGGTGTTGGCGGAGCGCCGTCAGGAGCTTCTGCAACTGCGCCTGCAACGAGCTACCGGGCAGTTGGAACAGCATCGTCGGATCCGGGAGGTGCGCCGTGGTATCGCGCGCATCCACACCCTGCTTCGGGGTCGGCAACTGGCGGACCTTTTGGAGGACGGGCGATGACGGATACGGCAGCGGTTGAGGCCAGGAACAGGCGCAAGGTGCGCGTGGGGCTGGTGGTCAGCGACAAGATGGAGAAGACCGTGGTGGTGCAGGTCGAGGACCTGCGGGCCCACAACCTGTACCGCAAGGTTCTTAGAAGGCGGCGTCGCTTCCAGGCCCACGATGAGGTGAATGAGTGCCGGGTCGGGGACCGGGTGCGGATCATGGAGACCAGGCCGTTGAGTCGCACCAAGCGGTGGCGGGTCGTCGAGATCGTTGAGAGGGCGCGCTGAGCAATGATCCAGCAAGAGACGGTGCTGAAGGTGGCCGACAACAGTGGGGCGCGGGAGATCCTGTGCATCAGGGTGCTCGGCGGTTCCTATCGACGCTACGCCTCTCTCGGCGACATCATCGTGGCCGCCGTGAAGGTGGCGCAGCCCAACGCGGCGGTGAAGAAGGGGGACGTGGTCAAGGCGGTCGTGGTCCGGACGGCCAAGGAGTACCGGCGAGCTGATGGCACCAGGATCCGCTTCGACGACAATGCGGCCGTTCTCATCAACCCGCAGAACAATCCCCGGGGCACCAGGATTTTCGGGCCCGTGGCGCGGGAGCTGCGGGAGCGGAACTTCATGAAGATCGTCTCTTTGGCACCGGAGGTTCTCTGAGAATGGGGCCGCAGAAGTCGAATCGACGGGCTCACGTCCGCTCCCTGGACATCCGTTCAGGTGACACCGTGGTGGTGATCTCGGGGAGCGACCGCGGGCGCCGGGGCGTGGTTCAGCGGACCTATTCGGCGGAGCACCGGGTTGTGGTCGCTGGAATCAACGTCCGCAAGCGGCACCAGCGGGCCGGCCAGCAACGCGGCGGAACGACCGCGATGCAAGGTGGTATCGTTGACTTCCCCGCGCCGCTGGATTACAGCAACGTGCAGCTGGTCTGCAATCGCTGTGACAAGCCCACTCGTTTGGGCCGGCGCTTGGAAGGCGAGCAATACGTGCCCTACTGCAAGCAGTGTGGTGAGGCCTACCTGAGAGGACCCCGCGCATGAGTGCGACCGCGACCCCGCGCTTCGTCGAGACCTACCGGGAGACGGTGGTGCCGGCTCTGATCACCGAGTTCGGCTATCTCAACGTGATGCAGGTGCCGAAGCTGGACAAGATCGTGGTCAACGTGGGCGTGGGGGAGGCTTCGCAGAACGGCAAGGCACTCGACGCGGCCTCCAATGATCTGCGGATCATCACGGGGCAGCAGCCGGCGGTGCGCAAGGCTCGCAAGTCGGTCGCGGCCTTCAAACTCCGGGAGGGGATGCCGATCGGGCTCAAGGTCACCCTGCGGGGAGCCCGCATGATGGAGTTTCTGGACCGCCTGATCAGCGTGGCCCTACCCAGGATCAGGGACTTTCGAGGCATCAACGCCAAGTTCGACGGCAACGGCAACATGACCCTCGGGCTGCGAGAGCAGCTGGTATTTCCGGAGATCGACTACGACAAGATCGACAAGCTCCGGGGGCTAGAGATCACCATCGTGACCACGGCCAGGACGGATGCGGAGGGGCGGAGCCTGCTGGCCGCCCTCGGCATGCCGTTCCGGCGCTAGGAGGGCTCGGAATGGCCAAGAAATCCAAGGTGATGGCCAGCCGCCGCGCTCCGCGGTTCCCGGTGCAGGCGCGTCACCGCTGCAATCTCTGCGGAAGGCCGCGCGGCTACATGCGCAAGTTCGGCCTGTGCCGCATTTGCTTTAGAATCCATGCCTCCCAGGGACAGATCCCCGGGGTGCGAAAGTCTAGTTGGTAGGAAGCAGATGCTAAGTGACCCTATCGCCGACATGCTGACCAGGGTGCGCAACGCCAGCCTGGCCGGGCATGAGCGGGTGGAGATGCCGGCCAGCAAGGTCAAGGTCGAGATCGCCCGGGTGCTGCACGAGGAGGGGTACATCGAGAGCTTCGGGACCTCGGAGGATGACCCGGTGCGTCGGCTGCTCTGGATGCAGCTGAAGCCGCCCACCAAGCAGGGCCGGGCCCTGACGGGGCTCCGGCGGGTCAGTCGGCCGGGCCTGCGGGTCTATCGAGGACGCCAGGACATTCCGCGGGTGCTGGGGGGACTCGGTACCGCGATAGTCTCGACGCCCCAGGGGATCATGTCGGGCCGGCAGGCTCGCGGCCTCGGCATCGGCGGCGAAGTTCTCGCCGAGATCTGGTAGGGCTGCCGATGTCACGAATTGGGAGATCTCCGATAGCGGTGCCCGCCGGGGTCACGGTCACGGTGCAGGGACAGAGGGTGAAGGTGGTCGGGCCCCTCGGCGAGATGGGGCGGGAGCTTCCGTATCCCATCAGCGCCCGCCAGGAAGGTTCCGAGATCCTGGTGGAGCGCCCCACGGACTCGTCCAGTCACCGTTCCCTTCACGGGCTGAGCAGGACTCTGGTCGCCAACATGGTGACCGGGGTGACGACTGGATTCAGGCGTGAGCTGGAACTGCAGGGCGTGGGCTATCGGGCCGCTCTGCAGGGCACCGACCTGCAGTTGCAGTTGGGCTACTCTCATCCCATCCGGATCACGCCTCCAGCCGGACTGAAGGTCGAGGTTCCCGAGCCCACTAGGGTTTCCGTCAGCGGGATGGACAAGGAGTCGGTCGGGCAGCTGGCCGCGAAGATTCGTTCGACCAGGCCCCCCGAGCCATACAAGGGCAAGGGGGTCAGGTATCGCGGTGAAGTGGTCCGGCGCAAGGCCGGGAAGAGCGGCAAGGGAGCCAAGGGCTGAGATGACGAATCAAGATCGCAGCACAGCCAGGCAGCACCGTCACCGCAGGGTGCGCAGGCGCCTTCAGGGCACCTCGGAGCGGCCCCGTCTATGCGTCTACCGCAGCCTCAGGCATGTGTACGCCCAGGTGGTGGACGACACGACCGGCAGAACCCTGGTCGCGGCCAGCACGGTGGAGCCTCAGCTCGGTGCCAGTGGGTCCAATCGGACCAGCGCCACCGCGGTGGGGACGGCCATAGCCGAGCGCGCCGTGGCGGCTGGCGTCAAGCAGGTCGTCTTCGACCGAGGCGGATATCTGTACCATGGTCGAGTCCAAGCCCTAGCCGACGCGGCCCGCGGGGCCGGGTTGGAATTCTGAAGGCGATTTCATGAGCATGAATATGACGCGCTCCGATCGTGACGGGCGCGGTGAGTTTGCGGAGCGGGTAGTCAGCCTCAACCGGGTGGCCAAGGTGGTTCAGGGCGGCAGGAGGTTCTCGTTCTCCGCGCTGGTGGTGGTCGGGGACGGCGCTGGCCGCGTTGGTGCCGGTCTGGGCAAGGCGGGCGAGGTGCCGGAGGCGATCCGCAAGGGTGTGGATGACGCCAAGAAGCACATGATCACCGTGCCCATGGTCGGGCGCACCATCCCCCACGCCGTTCTGCGCAAGGAAGGGGCGGCGAGGGTGCTGCTCCGCCCGGCGTCACCGGGTACCGGCGTGATTTCCGGCGGGGCCATGCGTGCCGTGGTCGAGCTGGCCGGGATCAAGGACATCTTGACCAAGTCGCTCGGCAGCGACAACCCCATAAACACGGTCAGGGCCACCATCGCTGCGCTTCAGGAGTTGCGCACCGCCGAGACCGTGGCCCAGCTCAGGGGCAAGACCCTGGCGGAACTAGGGGTGCGGGCATCCGAGGCGGCGGCAGTCGCGGGGGTGGCTGGCGGTGAGTGACCACGCCAAGACCCTGAGGGTGACCTGGACCAAGAGCGCGATTGGGTACGCGGGCAATCAGAAGCGCACCATAGCGGCGCTCGGGTTGAGGCGTCTTCATCAGACCGTTGAGCACCATGACACGGCCTCCATTCGGGGCATGATCGCCACCGTGCCGCACCTGGTCTCGGTGCAGGAAGGGCCCGAGTCCATGGAGGGCTCGAAGTGAGGCTGGACGAAGTCACGCCGGCCAAAGGGAGCAGACGGCCCCGCAAGCGGATCGGTCGCGGGATATCGGCGGGCGGAGGCAAGACCGCCGGACGGGGCCAGAAGGGCCAGGGAGCCAGAAGCTCTTGGAGCCTGCCCCGCGGGTTCGAGGGTGGGCAGATGCCCCTCACGCAGAGGGTGCCGAAGCTGCGTGGCTTCTATAACCGTTTCCGCATCGAGTATCAGGTTGTCAACTGTGGCAAGCTCAAGCGCTTCGAGGATGGCGCCAAGGTTGATCTGGAGTCGCTGCGAGAGGCAGGTCTGATTCGCAGTGCGTCGAAACCCGTCAAGTTGCTGGCGGGCGGCGGCGTTCCCTCGGGGGTTTCGGTGAGCGTTCATCGCGCCAGTGGCGCGGCGGTGGCCGCGATCGAAAAGGCGGGTGGGTCGGTGACGATCCTGGCTGCCACCGTGGGCGAGGATGCTCCTGAATTCTCCGCCGGAGGGCAGGACCAGGCGCCATGAACCTGTTCGGTGCCCTTCGCGCCGCCATGCAGGTCTCCGAGCTTCGGCGCAAGCTCCTGATCACGATCGGGCTGATCATCGTGTTCAGAATGCTGGCCACGATCACCATCCCCGGGGTCAACGGTGGGGTGCTGAAGCAGCTCTACGACAGCAACAGCATCCTTGGGCTGGTCAACCTCTTCTCGGGCAGCGGCATCAGCACCGGTTCCAACGCCGGAATCTCGATCGTGGCGCTGGGTCTGAACCCCTACATCAACGCCACCATCATCATGCAGCTGATGACGGTGATCTCCACCCGGGTCAAGGAGATGTCCAAGGAGGGCGACCTGGGCCGCCGCCGCCTGACCCAGTATTCCCGGTACCTGACCGTCGGCCTGGCCCTGCTGCAATCCTTCGGGTACACACGGCTGTTCGAGACGTACAGCTACCAGGGGCAGAACATCCTCTCTCCCAGCACCTCCTTCCCGGCCACGGTCGGGATCATCATCATCCTGACCGGCGGCACGGTCGTGATGATGTGGTTCGGCGAGCTGATCACCGAGTACGGGTTGGGCAACGGTGTATCGATCATCATCATGACCGGCATCGTGGCGCAGATCCCCAATGGGCTGATCTCGTTCACCAACGGCGGCCACAGCCAGACCTTCACCATCTTCATGTTCGCGGTGATCGGCATCGTGGTGGCGGCGGGGATCATCTTTGTTCAGCAGGCGACCAGGAAGATCCCCATCCAATCTTCGCAGCGGGTGGTGGGCAGGCAGGTCTATCAGGGTCGCAGCAGCTTCTTGCCCCTACGGGTGAATCAGGCCGGGGTGATCCCGATCATATTCGCCATCTCCATCATGTTCTTTCCCACCTTGTTCGCCAACTTCTTCTTGCCTGCCGTGGGCCAGACGGGAGGGGTCGTGGGGGAGCTCGCCACCTGGTTCCACACCTATTGGAACCCCGTGGGGCCCAGTTTGGCCGTCGACATCGGCTACGAGGTCATCTACTTCGCTCTGATAATGGGCTTCACGTTCTTCTACACGGCGGTCACCTTCGACCCAGATGACGCGGCCGACAACCTCAAGAAGAGCGCCACCTACATCCCGGGCATCAGGCCAGGGGCGGCGACGGCGCAGTATCTGGCCAGGGTGATGAGCAGGATCACCCTGGCAGGCGCCATCTTCCTCGGGGTTGTCACTGTGGTGCTACCGCTCCTGACGGCGTTTCTCACCGGCCAGCAACCCAACACCGGCCTCTATCTGGGAGGCACGGCAGTCCTGATCGTGGTGGGGGTGTCCCTGGACACCATGAAGCAGCTGGAGACTCAGCTGCTGATGCGCCAGTATCGGGGCTTCATTCGCTGAGGGGGGATCATGGAGGGGAAGGGATTGCGGCGGAATCTGATCCTGTTCGGCCCGCCTGGATCCGGGAAGGGCACCCAGGCCGAGCTCTTGCGGGAGAGGGAGGGGCTGGACCACATCGCCCCGGGGGACATGCTAAGGGAGCATCGCGCCGACGGGTCTGAGCTTGGCCGGATGGCATCCTCATACATGGCGGCCGGGAAGTTGGTGCCCGATGAGGTCATCGTGAGCATGATCCGGCACCGCCTGCAGGACACCACCGCAGCCAGCGGGTTCGTTCTCGACGGCTTCCCCCGCACCGTCGCTCAGGCGCGCTCATTGCAGGAGATGCTGGGGCAGATGGAGAGGCCCCTGGACCTGGTTGTGGTCCTGGATGTGCCGCGCGAGGAGCTGGTCCAGCGCCTCAGCCGGCGGGCCGGCCTGGAGCACCGCGAGGATGACCGCCCGGAGGTGGTGACGCAGCGGCTGCTGGTCTACCAGGAGCAGACCGAACCCGTGCTCCAGTACCTCGGTGATCAGGTGCCGGTGGTGAGGGTTGACGGCACCGCCAGTGTGGAGTCCGTGAACGAGAGCCTGCTGCGGGTGCTGACTTGATCAGCCTGAAGCGGCCCGAGGAGATCGCCCTCATGCGCCAGGCGGGGCATTACCTGGCTGAGGTGCTGGAGAGCCTGGCGGCGATGGTGGCTCCCGGGGTCACCACCACCGAGCTCGACCGGGCCGCCAACCGGGAGATAAGACGGCGGGGCTGCTTCCCAGGTTTTCTGGGGTATGACGGCTTTCCCAAGCACCTCTGCGTGTCGGTGAACGACCAGGTGGTGCATGGCATTCCGGACGGTCGGCGCCTGCTGGAGGGGGATCTGGTGAGCCTGGACTGCGGCCTGATCCATGAGGGATGGTGGGCTGACGCCGGTCTCAGCGTGGGGTGCGGTGATCTCGATCCCGAGTCGGAGAAGTTGCTGGCGGTGACCCGGGAGGCGCTCCGCCTGGGGATCAACGCCGCTCAACCCGGCAACCGGCTCGGCGACATTGGGCACGCCGTCCAAGCCCATGTGGAGGCTAACGGCTTCTCAGTGGTGCGGGGGTACACCGGCCACGGGATCGGCAGGGACATGCACGAGGACCCGGAAGTGCCCAATCACGGCAGCCCGGGACGGGGCGTGGAGATCCGGCCGGGGCTGTGTCTGGCCATAGAGCCGATCGTGAACCGCGGTGCGCCGGCCACGGTCGTGCGTCCGGACCGATGGACCGTGGTCACCGCCGACGGGGAGCGCTCCTGCTACTACGAGCACTCCATCGCCATCACGGAGGCGGGGCCGGAGGTGCTGACGACCACCGATCCACAGCATGTCTGGGTCGGTTGAAGCGGTCCCGGGGCGGTGGATCCGCTATACTCTTGTCGGGCTAAGCCTTAGTCGGTTTTTGTGTGCCTGCCAACTCGAATGACATCGGGGCGCTCCCGGGTCGGATCCTTGAACCATTGCCGAACTCGCTCTTTCGAGTCGAGTTGGAGGGTGGGGAGAAGTTGGTGGCCCACGCAGCCGGACGGGCTCGGCTGGCAAGCATCCGTCTGCTGCCCGGGGACAGAGTGCTGGTCGAGAGATCGGCCACCGACCCGGGCCGGGGGCGGATTCTGACTCGGTTGGTGTGATGGCGAAGAAGTCGGCTAGGAGTGGAAGATGAAGGTCCGGGCCTCGGTGAAGAGGATCTGCGACAAGTGCAAGATCATCCGGCGTTCCGGGACCGTGCGCGTCATCTGCGAAAACCCCAAGCACAAGCAGCGTCAGGGATAGGAGAACGATGGCTCGCATCGCCGGCATCGACCTGCCACGGGATAAGCGGATAGAGATCGGCCTGACCTACATCTTCGGAATCGGTCCGACCACCAGCAAGAAGATATTGAGAATCGCCCAGATCGACCCTGGCATCAGGGTCAACGATCTCAGCGAGTCGCAGGTGAGCCGGCTCCGCGACGTCGTCGCCAAGGAGCTTCCCGGGAGGGTGGAGGGAGACCTCCGCCGCCAGGTGGCCCTCAACATCAAGCGTCTCATGGAGATAGGCACCTACAGGGGCCTGCGGCACAGGCGCGGCCTGCCGGTGCGCGGGCAGCGGACCCGGACCAACGCTCGGTCCCGGCGCGGTCCCCGCAAGACCGTGGGCGTACGTCGGAAGAAGGGCAAGTAGATAACCGGCCCCTGACTGCGGGCTGGTCATAAGCGAGGAGACGGTTTGGCGAAGAAGAAGAAGGTTGTTAGGACTAGGCGCCGCGAACGGAAGAACATCGCGGTCGGGCAGGCGCATGTCTTGAGCACCTTCAACAACACGATAGTGACCCTCACTGATCCTCAGGGCAACACCATAGCCTCCGGCAGCGCTGGATCCTCCGGCTTCAAGGGATCGCGGAAGAGCACCCCCTACGCCGCCCAGACCACTGCGGAGAATGCCGCCAAGCGGGCGATGGAGCACGGCCTGAAGACCATCGAGGTGCTGGTTAAGGGTCCTGGGTCGGGGCGGGAGGCCGCCATCCGCCAACTTCAGGCGGCGGGTCTGGAGATCAGCGCCATCATCGACGTCACCCCTGTGCCTCACAACGGTTGCCGTCCGCCCAAGCGTCGGCGGGTCTGAGGAGCACTGAGATGGCCAATCCACACAATCCTGCTTGTCGGCAGTGCCGTCGCGAAGGCGTCAAGCTCTTCCTGAAGGGTGCCAAGTGCGTCGGCGACCGCTGCCCGTTCACAAAGCGCAACGCGACTCCTCCCGGGCAGCACGGGATGGCGCGGCGAAGAAGGATCAGCGAGTACGGCATTCAGCTGCGGGCCAAGCAGCGTGGTCGTCGGATCTACGGGGTGCTTGAGACCCAGTTCGAGAATTACTTCGACAGCGCTTCGGCCCGCAAGGGCGTCACCGGAACAGTGCTGCTGCAGATGCTGGAGCAGCGACTCGACAACGTCGTCTACCGAGCGGGCTTCGCGTCATCGCGCCGCGAGGCCAGGCAACTGGTGTCTCACCGTCACTTTCAGGTGGACGGGAAGACCGTCAACATTCCGTCCTATCAGCTGCGAGCGGGGCAGGTGGTGCAGGTGCGGGATCGCAGTCGGGAGATAGAGCCCATCCGCCGGTCGGTGGAGTTCCGCGGGGGGCAGGCTGTTCCGAGCTGGCTCTCCCTGTACGCCCCCGAGTTGCGGGTTGAAGTCACCCGCCAGCCGGAGCGCGGAGAGATGGAGACCAGCATCGACGAACAGTTGATCGTCGAGTACTACTCCCGCTAGCCACCGGGGCCCCCGGGTCCCCCAGTCACGAGGAAATTACTTCAGATGCCAGAGACCGCGATACAGCCGACAGTCCATGAGGTCGCCAGCGGGACCGATCACGGGCGCTTCGAGATCGAACCGTTGGAGACAGGCTATGGAACCACTCTGGGGAACTCGCTGCGGCGGGTCCTCCTGTCGTCGCTCACCGGAGCCGCGGTCACGGCGGTCTCCATCGACGGGGTGGCCCATGAGTTCTCCAGCATCAAGCACGTGAAGGAGGATGTGGGGGAGATCCTGCTGAACATCAAGGAGCTCAGCCTGACCTGCCACAACCTCGAAGGCGCTCATCTCAGCCTGGAGGCTCATGGGGCCAAGCGGGTCACGGCCGCCGACATCACTCCCAACTCCGATGTTGAGATTGCCAACCCGGACCTGTACATCTGCACCCTGGACGGCGAGCAGGCTCGACTGCGGATGGATCTGACAGTTGAGCTGGGGCGCGGTTACACGCCCGCCGAGCGCAACAAGAAGGAGGGGCAGCCCATCGGAGTGATCCCGGTGGACTCCATCTTCACCCCCGTGGTCAAGGCCAACTTCATGGTGGAGAAGACCAGGGTTGGCCAGGACACCGACTGGGAGAAGCTTGTGCTCGAGGTGGCGACCAACGGCACCATCACCCCGGTGGAGGCGGTCAGCCGGGCGGCGCAGTACTACACCCGGCATCTGGACCTCTTCTCCAGCTTCGACAAGAGCCTGACCGCCTCGACCGAGGCGGCTGCCGGCGGCAATGACGCCCAGGCGCGCCTGAACGCGGTGCCGGTCGAGGATCTCGAGCTCAGCGTGCGAGCGCTCAACTGCCTCAAGGCCAACGACATCGGCAAGGTGGGCGAGTTGCTGGCGATGCGCCTGGAGGAGCTGCTGGCGCTGCGCAACTTCGGAGCCAAGTCGCTTGACGAGATCAAGCAGAAGCTGGTGGCCAAGGGATTCGTTGCCGAGGACGAGGTGGATCATCTCTTCCAGCCGGCGGAGCGCTAGGGAACATGCGTCATCAAAAGGCCGGGCGGAAGCTTGGGCGGACCTCCGCTCACCGGATTGCCCTCACCAAGAATCTGGCCACCGCGCTGGTGGAGCACGGGCGCATAGAGACCACCGAGGCAAAGGCCAAGGAGGTCCGGCGCTGGGTTGAGAAGCTGGTCACGACGGCGAAGGTGGACGACGTCCACGCGCGCCGGCAGGTCGCTCGCGTGCTGACCCGGGAAGATGTTGCGGCGAAGCTCTTCACCCAGTACGCCGAGCGGTTTCGCGACCGGCCCGGGGGATACACCAGGATCATCGGCAAGGGGCCGCGTCCAGGGGACGGGGCGCCGGTCGTGATCATGGAGTTTGTCGAGTGAAGCAGGCTGGCGAGGGGCGAAGGTTGCGGATGACCGTCGCCTATGACGGGACCGGTTACCACGGTTGGCAGGTCCAGCCGGGAGTGCAAACGGTGGCCGGCAGGCTGGCGGCGGCCATTGAGTCGACCTGTGGGTCGCGGCCACAGCTGGCCGCCGCTGGTCGTACCGACGCGGGCGTTCACGCCCACGGGCAGGTGGTCGTCGCAACCATTCCCGCTGCGCTTGAGCCCGGGGAACTGTTGGCCGGGTGCCGGCGCAACCTGCCTTCGGACATTAGGGTGCTGGATGTGGCTGTCGCCCCCGACGGCTTCGACCCCCGGCGGGATGCCTGGCGGAGGAGCTACCGATACCTGCTGGGGGCCGCGGGGTGGCTGCCTCCCGGTCTCAACCGCTACGTCTGGGGGGTGGATCCCAGGATCGAGCTGTCGCCCATGCGCGAGGGCGGGGCCAGCCTCGTCGGAGCCCACGACTTCGGCGCCTTCGGGGTCAGTCCAGATGGCGGCGGGCGGACGAGGCGGCTGGTCGACCTGTTGGAGGTGCGCCACCGCGCCGGCCTGATCGAGATAGAGGTGCGAGCCGATGCCTTCCTGCGTGGCATGGTCCGCAGCATTGTCGGCGCCCTGGTTGGGCTTGGGCTGGGCCGTCTCCGGCCAGGGGACATCCGTCAGGCGCTGGTTTTGGGCGCCGGGGCGCACAGAAGGTGGGCGCCCGCCCCCGCCAGAGGATTGCATCAGTGGCGGGTGGAGTACCATCGGCCGAGCATGTTGGGAGTTCGAGCGTGAGCAGCGCAACAGTACAACGCAGTTTTGTCGCCAGCGAGGCCACGGCCGAGGAGCAGTGGTGGCTGGTGGATGCCCGCAACCAGACCCTGGGCCGATTGGCGGTCAACATAGCTCGCCTGCTCAGGGGCAAGCACCTTCCAACCTATACCCCCCACGCCCTCATGGGTGACCACGTGGTGGTGGTCAACGCCTCCGAGATCGTGGTGACGGGAAGCAAGCGCACGACCAAGATCTACGATCACTACACGGGCTACCCCGGGGGCCGCAGGGAGCGGACCTACGACGAGGTGGTCAAGAGGGACCCCACCACCCCCCTTCATGAGGCGGTGCGGGGGATGCTGCAGCACAACACTCTGGGTGGCAGGCAGCTCAAGCGGTTGAAGATTTACGCCGGCTCGGATCACCCCCATGTGGCCCAGCAGCCCAAGGCGATCAGATTCGGCGATTGCGGGGAGGTGGTGCCGCTGTGAGCGACGAGGAGCAGCCCAGGTACGTGTATGGCACCGGCCGCCGGAAGACGGCCGTGGCCAGGGTCAGGATCTACCCCGGGCAGGGGACCGCGTTGATCAACGATCGGGAGCCTCTGCGGCACTTTGGCCGCCGGGAGCTGGAGGAGGCGGCCCTGCGGCCGCTGCATCTGACCGGTCTCGCAGAGCGCTGCCACGTCACGGTCAAGGTTGAAGGGGGCGGGGTTTCCGGTCAGGCGGGGGCTGTCGCCCACGGCATCGCCAGAGCTCTCTGCGTCCTGGACGCCGACCTGCGGGCGCAGCTGAAGTCGGCGGGCCTGCTGACGCGGGATCCTCGCATGAAGGAGCGCAAGAAGCCGGGTCTGAAGCGAGCTCGCAAGGCGCCTCAATACACCAAGCGCTGATCCCGGGCGATCCGCTGGCACGCGGTTCATATACTGGCCGAGAAGAACTTCAGCGGCTGGTGTTGGGTGAGCTCAATTGGTGACGGGACTGCGGGGCAGAGACTTTCTGGCCATCTCTGACCTGACGCCCTCGGAACTGACTTCGCTGCTCGACTTCGCAGCCGAGCTGAAGCGCGGGGAAGATCCCGGCATCCCTCTCGAGCGTAGATCTGTGGCGATGGTGTTTCTGCGGCCCAGCAACCGAACCAGGGTCTCCTTCGAGGCGGGTATCAACCGTCTGGGGGGCCACCCGACAGCCCTGTTTGATCGCGAGATTGAATTGGGCAGGCGCGAGTCGGTCTCCGACGTGGGGAGGATCCTGGATCGCTTCGTGGCGGGCTTGGTGGCCCGCATACCCTCCGATCGGGATCTGCGCGGGCTGGCCGCCAGCATGCACGGGCCCGTGATCAACGCCATGACGGATCTCGGCCACCCCTGTCAGATCCTCGCTGATCTGCTCACGCTGCAGGAGGTGAGGGGCCACCTGGAAGGGGCTGCTGTCACCTTTGTCGGCGATGGCAACAACGTCTGCAACTCGTGGGTCGAGGCGGCCAGGGTGGGCGAGATCGACCTCAGGGTGGTGACCCCGCCGGGTTACGAGCCCAAACAGCGGAGCGGGCCATCCGGGGCATTCGCCGACGCGGCGCCCGAGGTATTGGTGACCAATGACCTGGATCGGGGCCTGAGCGGTACGGAGGTGATTTACACTGACGTCTGGACCAGCATGGGCCAGGAAGAACAGCATGAGGATCGACGCCAGGACTTCGGCCCTTACCAGATAAATGAAGCCGTGTTGCAGAGGGCTCCCGCGGGCGTGAAGGTGATGCACTGCCTGCCCGCCCATCGAGGTGAGGAGATCACCGACGCGGTGCTCGACGGTCCCCAGTCGATAGTGTTCGACCAGGCAGAGAATCGGTACTGGGCGCAACTGGCGTTGATGGCTTCCATATTCGGTCCGGCGGCCGCCTGATCGCGAAGGTCGAGGTCACGCTCTGATGCTGGTGATGGGCGGATTGAACCTGGGAGAGGCTGTCCGGCTGCTGTTTCAGACGGTGAGCTGGCGGGACGCGGTCGACATCGCCATCATCACCTTCCTCATCTACCGGCTTTTTCTCTTGGTCCGCGGCACCCAGGCGGTGCAGATTCTGGTGGGGCTGCTGGTGATCGGCGCCCTCGGAGTCGTGGCCAAAATCCTCGGGCTTCCGGTCTTGACCTACATCTACAGCAACGGTGGTCAGGTGATCGTGATCGCGGCGATAATCCTGTTCCAGCCCGAGCTGCGCCGGGCGCTGGACCAGATGGGCCGCCTCGGCAATCTCAGGCCCCGCCTGCTGGCTCCGGACACCGCCGAGTTGAGGCGCACGGTGGATGAGGTGACCAGGGCCGCGCTGCGGCTCAGCGAGACCGCAACCGGCGCCCTGATCGTCCTCCAGGGCGATGTCGGGCTGGAGGAGATCGCCGCCACCGGGGTGCGCCTGGACGCTCTGGTGAGCGCCGAGGTGCTGGGAACCATCTTCACCTACAAGTCCCCCCTTCATGACGGCGCGGCGCTGGTGCACGGGGGACGGGTGGTGGCGGCGGGGTGCGTCCTGCCGCTGGCGGAGCGAGGGGACGCCAACCACCGCAGCGGGACCAGGCATCTGGCGGCGGTGGGATTGACCCAGATGACCGACGCCGGCGTGGTCGTCGTGTCAGAGGAGACGGGGCGGATCAGCTGGGCGATCGGGGGCGAGCTGGAGGGTGAGCTGGACGCCGACCAACTCACGAACCGACTTGGCAGCTTCCTGCACCTTCCCCTCTACGAGCGCCACCGCCGCAGCCTGAGATTCCGGGCCAGGGGTTCGCGAAGCGCCGATCCCACCCCGGCACGGAGGGCCTGAGCGAAATGAGCTTCGCCTTCGTGAAGAGGCACTGGCGGATCAAGGTGCTGGCCCTGGTGGTGGCCTGTGCCATGTGGGTGGGCGTGGTGTACGCCAGCAACCCTCCAGCCATCGCCACCTACTATGTGACCCCTCAGGTCAGTGGGCTCAGTCCCAGTCTGCTCCTGCTGTACCCCATCCGCAGCGTGCCGGTCAAGGTCGGGGGGGTCGAGTCCAACGTCCACAGCTCGACGGTTCGCCAGCACATCTCAGCATTCGTGAATCTGAGCGGGATCAAGGGTCCCGGCGTCTATCAGGTGCATATCACGACCCAGGTGTCCGATCCCAACGTCTTCCCCTGGTCGGCGCCCTCCACGGTGGCGGTCACGATCGACAAGTGGCAGGACGCGTCCCTGCCGGTCAGGGTTGTGGTTCCGAGCAAGGACCTACCCCAATCCGGCTACCAGTTCGACGCCAAGAAGACGACGGCCACCCCCGCCGACGTCACGGTCCGGGCTCCCGCCAGCATCATCTCTCAGCTCCAACCCGAGGCGACGGTGAACCTCACCAGTTGGAAGGCGAGTGTGGATCTCACCACGCCGGTGGTGGTGCCTCCCCCCAAGGGGGTTCCGGCGGGGGACGTGACGTTCAGCCCACAGGTGGTCACGGTGCACGCCTCCATCACCTCGGTCAGCAATCAGGTGACCCTGCCCGTGGACTACATCCTGAGCGGTCAGGTCGCCTCCGGCTACGAGGTGACGGGTGCCCAGGTTACCCCGCTCACGGTCACCGCGACGGGTCCGCCGGGGACGGTGGACGGGCTGGCCGCGCTGGACACCCAGGCGATCGACATCTCCGGGATAAGCCGGGACACCACCTACCAGGTCAGCCTGAACGTGCCCAGCGGAGTCACCACGTCCGTGGCCACCGTGACCGTGGTGGTGAGCGTCGCGCCGCTGCCGACAGCAACCCCGACGCCCACACCCAGCCCCACCCCCTGATACGGTTTCGGGGAAGTCACAGCCCGACTGCGGGAAACTTCCTCTGTAACCTGGGAACAGCGCTCGACGTTTGCTCTCGAGAAGGCGGCCAGGGACCGGGGAGGTGTTAACGGGTCATGTGCGGGATCATCGGATACTTGGGCCAGCGTTCGGCGGCACCCGTCCTCCTCGACAGCCTGCAGCGGCTGGAGTACCGCGGTTACGATTCGGCCGGGGTGGTGGTGGTTGACTCTCAGGGCGCCGCGACCAGCGTGAAGTCAGCCGGCAAGGTCGAGTCACTGCTGGCTCGGATCGGTGGCGAGGAAATTGTCGGCCACGTGGGGATGGGGCACACGAGATGGGCCACCCACGGAAGGCCCAGCCATGAGAACGCCCATCCGCACTGCGACTGCAGCGGCCGTTTCTACGTCATCCACAACGGGATCATTGAGAACTTCGCCGAGCTCCGCCAGGAGCTGGCGGAGGCAGGGCACCGTTTCAGATCCGAGACCGACACCGAGGTCTTGCCGCACCTGATCGAGGAGCACTACCAGGGTGACCTGGTGGTGGCCGCCAGGCTGGCGCTGGCCCGCCTCAAGGGGGCGTATGCGGTGGTGATCCTGAGCTCCACCGATCCTGACACCCTGATCGGCGCCCGGCTCAACGCTCCCCTGGTGGTTGGCGTCGGAGCTGAGGAGTGGTTCTTGAGCTCCGACCTCACGGCGATCATTCCGTACACCCGACAGGCGATCGTGCTTGGCGAGGGGCAGATGGCGGTGCTCACGCCTGTCGGGCCCGTGGTCAGCACGATCGCGGACGGAACCGAGGTCGTCCCCCGGGTCATTCGGGTGGAGTGGGATGTCATCCAGGCGGAGCGCGGGGGCTATCCAAACTTCATGTCCAAGGAGATTCACGAGCAGCCTGCCGCTCTGGAGAACGCCCTTCGAGGGAGGCTGCTCAGCGACGGCAGGGTGGAGTTCGCGGACTGGGATATAGACGACACCAGGCTGAGGGCCGTGCAGCGGGTCCAGATAGTGGCGGCCGGCAGCGCCTACTACGCCGGGATCATGGCAAAGTACGCCCTGGAGGATCTGGCCCAGGTTCCGACCACGGTGGAGGTGGCTTCGGAGTGGCGATACCGACCCCAGCCGCTGGACGGCTCCACCCTGACCGTGGCGATATCCCAATCCGGGGAGACCGCCGACACCCTGGCGGCGGCCCGCATGGCGCGCGAGCGGGGCAGCTTCCTGCTGGCGCTCACCAACGTGGTGGGGAGCACCCTAGCTTTGGAAGCGGATGGGGTGATCAACCTTCACGCCGGGCCGGAGATCTGTGTGGTTGCCACCAAGACCTTCACCAACCAGGTCGCGTGCTCTGTGCTGCTGGCGATGAGGATGGCTCAGGCCCGCGGGGCGAAGGACCAGGGGGATCTCCGGGAGCTCGCCTCTGAGCTGCGGGCGGTGGCGGCGGCGCAGAGGCAGCTGCTAGCCCGTGATCACGAGTTCCAGATGCTGGGGGCGTGGCTCGCCGAGCACTCGAGCGCCATGTACATGGGCCGCGGGTACAACTACCCGGCGGCGATGGAGGCGGCCCTGAAGTTGAAGGAGGTCGCCTATGTCCACGCCGAGGGGTATCCCGCCGGAGAGCTCAAGCACGGCCCGATTGCCCTCCTGGACGAGTCCATGCCGGTTGTCGCCTTCGCCACCGACGCCAAGACCAGGGAGAAGGTGAGGAGCAACGTCCAGGAGGTTCGCGCGCGCCGGAGCCCGGTGCTGGCGGTGGTCAG